>Ga0214542_1002113_pt1 | contig 41170 bp, 28 predicted proteins | sample CNSS1metaG_FD_160096 | JGI IMG/M metagenome (GOLD analysis project Ga0214542, IMG submission 160096) | Root nodule microbial communities from cowpea collected in UCLA plant growth center, Los Angeles, California, USA - CNSS1 | ecosystem: Host-associated > Plants > Roots > Nodule | place: USA... | reverse complement strand
GTGTAAATATAAATTATATATATATATATATATATATATATATATATATATATATATATATATATATATATATATATATATATATATATATATATATATATATTAAAGGTGTAAAAGTAAAAAAATTATTACTTTTTTTAAGTTTGTTAAAATGAGATTATCATAATTTTAAACTATTATATTGGTAAGAAAAACGCTAATAGTTATGTTGAATTATAGCAGCGATTTAAAACTGATGTTATATATATATATATATATAGATATATATATATATATATATATATATATATATATATATATATATATATGTGTGTGTGTGTATTTGTATGGTTTATAAACCATCTTATATATTTTTTAACTGATTATGTAGTGTTTTATAAATTTTAAATTTTAACTACTTAAAATAATGGCTGTTAAATGCCGTTATTAAAAAATCTTAAAAACCAATATTTGCGATCAGAATATTAGAGATCTTTCGATAAATGAAATATGAAATTGAACTTTTATTTTTAATAATGGAGAACCAGATCCAATAAATTAAAGAAAAAAAAAAGCAAAGTAATTCAATCAAATAAAAAATAATAACATATTTGCATCTATGTGGAGACCTTTGTTTAAATTTTGAAAAGATAAATCATCATGGTAGTAAAAATTTTAGAGGAAAAAAAAGGAAGATAATTCTTGATCTTTGATAAAATATAATTTTTTTGTTACAACTTATTAAAAAGATGTATGAGCTGCAAGTTAACTGTAATAAAATTGATGATTGAAGTTAATAGTTGAATTATAATTGTAAGAAACTCGTCTATATAAGTGAGTCATTGTTTCTATAATATGTAAGGAATAATAATATAATTCAAATTCCTATTTGTTTATAAATTGAGATCATAATTGTGTTATTTGATGAGATATGATTTTTTTATACAAAATTTTCATATTGAAATTAAAATCTGTCTTTTCTACCCATTTTTAATGGTAAAAGGTGTGATAGTTAATGTATCCAAACGATAATAATTCTTTAATTTCAATTTATAACATTTATTATATATATAGAGAGGGGTAGAGAGAGGTAAAGTTTGTAAAATGTGTTTGATGATTTGATAGATGTGATGAATAAAAAAATGTTTTAATTAATAAAATTGTTATATTTTTACTCTTTTAATTAAAATTTACATAAAATAAAATATTATTATTATCTAATTATTGTCACTATTAATATAATAATAATAATAATAATAATTTGTATTTATTTCTCAATAGCTTTAATTTTACAATTAACATTAGTATTATTGATAATGTTATTATTATTGTTATCATCATTAATAATAATAATGTAATTTATATTATTATGATTAAAAAGTATGATACATACATATAAAAATTATGAATAAAAAGTATGACTTGTATTCTTTTTCTTAATTTTTTCACTCACGAGGAGATGGGAATTTCAGGGTGTTCCTCAAATTTATCAATTTAAATTGGTTTGAATTTCTTGAAATAGATTCCTGCATCAATTTCTATTTTTTCCTCTCAAATAATATATTTATCGAATAACGTTAAAAATATTAGATAATAAATAATTATATCATTGAATATTATTTTTAAATATTTTAAAGATTCGGTAATAATTTATTATTAACTTAATTACTCAGATGAATCTCACTTTGGTAGGAGTATGTCAATTTGGTCTCATTTAAAAAATTTCAATTTTTTACAACTTTTGAAAAAATATCTTAATTAGGTTTCTTTTAAAAAAATATTAACGACGCCAACGACATGTCCTTGTCAATATGTGGTTTTCATATTTTTTTTTTCAAATAATTTTGTTGATATGTGTTAGATCTCTGGTGTGAAACATGACAATGTCAATGCTACATGACTAGATAATGTCATGTAGGGATGACAATTCAGGGCGGGTTGGCCCGTAGGCTCGCATAAAAAAACGTAGGGTGGGCTGAGATGTTGAACCCATTGACTTACATAGGCCTGCCCCACACAGGCCTGCAACTTGCAGGGCTAGCCCACTTACCAAAATAATGTTAGTTTTGATGCACCAATATTTCACAAGAGCAGGGTGAATTGGTTTCGCAAATCTTTTGTTGTTCTTTTCACTCTAAAACCAATTTTAAATGAAATCAATTGACAAGACGAGTTTAAGAATGCATATTGTTTGATATACTTAACAAAATGTAAAAAATAAAGAAAAGATAGCATAAGAGACACCAAGTTTTATACTGGTTCGATTCAATTGAATCTACATCCAGTCCCTAGCTATCTACACTAGAAATTCCACTATAACATCAATAGTTAGGACAATACAAGATCCACCTATGTACTGCCTACACCCTAGATACACACATACTTTGTATATTTTTACATTAAATAACAAATTATAATATACAGAACACTACTAAAAATAAGTATATAAAACGAATGAATTAAAACAATAAAACTTGATTTTTGTTGTCAAGAAAGTAAACTTAATAGTAAACTTGTAATATTTTGAAGTCTCAAGCCTCTTCCTCCTTCTCAAGTTTTGACTTTTTCACAAACGTGCAGAGTTTATTTTAAAATTAATCACTAATAAAAATAATTCAAACAAATTATTGTTCTTCTCAACTCGATAGTAAGTGAGCAAGATATATGAAAAAAAAACTCTAAAAACCCGTAAATCGAAAAACACTAAAAAATAAAAGGGGGCAAAAGAAAAACGCATTTAAAATTTCAATACAAATGCAAAACAAAATAAAAATAATAACAACACAAATAAAAAGAAAAAACATACTAACCAGGAATGATGATGAAAAAAATTGGTAAACACGAACATAAGATTCAAGGAATGTCATATGTTAAAATCTTAAAAAAATTGACTTTTAGGAGAGAAGAAAGTAAAAAGATACAAGAAACTTCACGTATAGATAAAAAAAGAAAATAGAATACAGATTGATGATAAAGAATAAAGATATTTAATCATTATTTATTTCGTAAACAAAATTATAATTTACTAAAAACACTTTTAACTTATTAATTATCATTTTGAATACGAATAAAAATTATCAGACAATAATAATTTAATTAAATTTTATTTTCAAACATAAATTTATAATTAATTGAATAGAACTATATTAGTAATAAAATATTTTTTTGTGATTTTTTTTCTTAAACATAATTTTATTGATTAATTTAATAAAAATATATTAATAGTAAAAAAAATTGAAATCTTTTTTCTTAAATATAATTTTATAATTAATTTAATAAAAGAAATATTAATAATAAACGTTTTCTCACTGAATGTTTAAAATAAGTGATTTACTTCTTTTATCTCGAGCCGACTCCGATTATGGAACCATTCAAAATGACAGTTAAATTTCTTCTATTAGTATTATGCTTAGGTTAGCTTTTTTTGTTAATGAAAAAAAAAATGTATCAGCGAAAAAAAAAACACCATCTTTTACTATATTTGGAACAAGAGAAGAAAAAAAGAAAGATAATTGTTTGAATGACTTACTTTGAAACAAGTGACCTCAAAACAAATAATGTATATATATTAAAGGATAAAAACAACAAAATATTTAGGGCAAAATTAAAACACGATGATGCGAAATGACTGTGATAAACTAGGCATTGTGCTTTTAGATAAGGAAAATATATATTAACAAGGTTTTTTTTTTTGACAAAATTTAACATAGTACTAAATAAAAAAATTATTACCTTTTTTATTAAAAAATAAAAATTTAACTTACTTTAATCTTATTTATAAAAAATTTGTCAATTTTGTCAATTTTTGTTGTTGTCAAAACCTCATTTTCCTTTCGATAATATCAATAAGTATATATGACTCCGCCCTTTTTCTTAATATTTTCTGTAATAAATGCAAATATTAAATGATTCTTGGAAAAAGTTAAAGTATTAAATAAAACATCAATATTAAATATAAAATAAATATTTGATAATATTTAAGACATTAACATTTAAAAATAGACTAATATCTATATTTATTAAAGGAAATATTTTTTTGACCAGAACATTAAGTTATAAATGTATCAGAAAAATAGTAATGGCAGAAGGAAAAGATCAGTCTGTTAAATAAAAAAAAAACAATTAAAAAGCTCAAATCATTATAACTATTATAACGGGATGAGTTTAATTTTTATGCCAATCAATAATAATCACGATAAGGATATTTTTCAAGATAATTATTATAAAAATTGATAAAGTTATTGGATGACAAGATAAAATTATTTTTACTATATATAAACTGTTTTCTCTTTCATTATAATTAGTTTTCATTAGGCACACAAATTATTATTATGAAAATGCTTTAAATTAAGAAGTAAATGTTCAACGACAATGAATAAAGAATAAAGCAATATATGCTCAAAAAGGGAAACAAACTGGAAATACATGTTATTTAGCTGCTCAAGATAAATGTGAACGGAATAATATATAAATATTTATTTTCCAATTTTATATTTTATTTTTTCTCAATTAACATTGAGTGGTTTTTGTAAAAAACATTAACATTGACTAGCATATTGGGAACCTCGATTTATGGAAATCGTGAATTTTGTTGATTATGATTTCTAAAAAACAACTGAAGTATATGCTTTTTGTATTTTCTAATTTTTTTTACTCAACCCATATATTTCAACTGGAACGGAAAAAATCAGTAAAATACTTCATAACCATTTTATTGAAATAAAAATATTATGTTTTTTATTTTTACAACATAATTTTAAATAATGTATAATAATAAATAAATGAAAATATATTGTAAAAAAATTGGAATGAGGAGGAAAGGGTGAAAAAAAAAACAGAATATGAAATGAAGTTGATTGAATTAAGAAAGAATGAGTATATTTAAATAAAAAGTTTATACTAAATATAATTGATGTGAGTAATCTTCTTTTGATTTTTAACTTAATAATATTATATTAATTAATTATTTTATCATATAAATAAAAAATATAAATATTAATAAAGATTTAAAAACATAATCGATTGTGTCTTAATATATAAGATATACATGAAACCGTAATCAATTAAGTTATAATGTATAATCAATTATGTTTTTGGTTTTGGTAAACTCTTACTTTTACATGAAGAAAGTTTTTTTTTTTTTTCTTTCTTTTTTTAACTTGTGTTTTTTAAATGACTGTTTCAATATTTTAATGTACTCTTCTACTCTTTTAAAAGGAGTCTTATTAGGCTGTGTCAATAGAAAATAAAATTTTTAAACATATTGACTTAATAAATTTAGAAAAACTATTACTAAAATAAAATATAATAAATTTGCTTACATTAAACTAAAGTTTAACATAGTATATTGAAAATAATATAATAAAATCAGGGTAAGAAGAAATTAATTAACTTATACAAAATATTGCAAAGGAGAGGATGTAAATAGATATGTATTTGTGTTTTATTCCACTCAAAATTGTTACTTATCAAATCAAATATATTTTATTTATAGTTATGTCCCGTAAATAATACTAATCAATAGTTGTTATCCGTATCATTATACAGAAAGATTCACTTTTTTTCTAATATACATTTTATTTTTCAATTTTATTCTTAATAAATTGTTTTTAAAATTAAAACAATTATTTTATTAATATTATGTTTTTTAAAATTTTATTATTATTTTTTAATTTGACTTTTCTTTTTAAATTTAACTATTTTCAAAATTAAAATAACTATTTAAAAGAATACCTCTAAAATAGATAAAAATGATTTTTTATCGTAATAAATTATTTATATTTATTATTTTTTTATCATAGAGAAAACACACGTGGGTTTTTCACAATGTTAAAAAAATCTAAAATAACAGTTACAGATAGTAATGTACTTGAGGAGAGTTTTCCATCCCATCCATGAATTGTAAATGATGTGAGATCCTTAATAGGAAAAGAAAAATGTATATTATATATTATAGAAATCCAATTGGTTAAACCACTTTCCCTTCCTCGAATGCATGCGTATCTTATTCAGGGAAAGGACGAAGGATATCAAAGGTTTCAGATCCACGTGCTTAAATATCACTGGTAACAAAGGACCGTCATTCGCAATCCTAAATTTCACAACCCAATAAATATATATACAAAAATAAATAAAATTTTGTCTCTACTTTCTCATACAGGTGTGTTTCATTGCTGACCACTTTCAATTTTAACTAAAGCCCTGAGTTCATGTTTTTCTCACGCAATCATATTGTCATCATCATCATCACAATATATCTTTTGATTTTTGTTTTTCTCGCAGATTTTGGTTTCAGATATCGCGCCGCATTGGTTCGGTTTCTCAATTCTGATTGCAGCAGAGTGTTATGCTTCTATCGATTTTTCACCTAAATTAATTTCTGATCAGGTTTGTTTCATTCGATTGAATTTGTATGCGGTGAATGAATTCGGATTTTTTTTTTTATTTCTGCGTCATTCCTCGTACACTCGAAGTGTTGTGGTTGTTTCGTTTTGGTCCCTTTTTTTTTGAATGCAATTGGAACTCTGGTTTGTTTCTTGATGCTTTGGGAGCAATGGATGTTGTCGGCTTGACTCGGGTCAACTCCATTGGGTTTGACTTTAAATGGTGTCTGGAGAGGTATTTTCCCTTCTGAAAACATGTATTCAATTCTTTTCTGGAATTCATAACGGGATACATTTATTAAGAATGGATTTGTTACATTATTAGTCCGTTTCTTGTTTTCTTTATAGAGTCTAACATATCTGGAAAACCTGCTACCTTGCTGATTCGTTATGGTCATCGAATTTATATTGGGGGGTTCTTTGATTCACAGCTTCCTTTGCTCTGTGTATGAAGGTGTTTGTAAATTTTTGCTGGCTGTATGAATAGATATAGGAATAGGATTTGGTGTTCTATTCTGATAATACTTGTTGTTCAGATTCTATGAAAGATTGGAATGCTAGTGCTCAGATGAATGATAATCTGTATTGAGATTTTGTAATGATTTGATTGTATTTTCAATTTTGATTTTGCAGTAACAATGGAGGTTGCTGTCCCAAGAAAAGAACGGTCAAAAGCATCGAAAACCGAGGATAAGCCGGAATTGTCCAGATGCTCTAAAGTTTACGGAAAATCGAAGAGAAAAGCTGGAGAAATCTCTGAGAATGGTGATAAGAAATCCGAACTGAAAGGGAAAGAAGGTAGGATGTGTTTAAAGAAGAATTTAAGGGTGACTAAAAAGAAGAGAGAGGTTCGAGAAAACTGCATGTTTGATAATATACAACCAAAGTTAGATGCGAAAGAAGATTCTTGTTCACCGAGGACAAGAAAACTACCATGCAAGAGAAGAGGTGAGAAACAAAAGCTTACTGTCTCAAACAAGAAAAGGAAATATGAAGATGATCTCTTGATTGATGATTTAGAAGATGAAGAAATGCTTGTTCTCTTAAGAGCAAAGACCAGGACCAGATCGAGAAGAATGAATGATGTGAAGGTAGCCATCTTTCTCAGCACCTTAAAGAGATGGTGTAATACATCATATTTCGATAATGCTAACTCATTGTCTTGAACAGGATGTTGAACAAAAGCCCCGAATTTGTCATCAATGCATGAAAAAGGAGAGAACACTTTTTGTGCCTTGTACTAAATGCCCGAAAATGTACTGTATGCAGTGTGTGGATAAATGGTATGTATGACATTTAATTAACCAATTATGCTGAAGGATTATGTGCTTGTTTGTGTGGTTTAGGATTTATCATTACTAAATAGTGCTGTTTGTGACTTTTACACACAGGTACCCTGATATGACAATAGAAGAAATTGCTGCAAGTTGCCCGTTTTGCCAGAAAAACTGCAATTGCAATGTTTGCTTGCGCGCAAGAGGAATGATTAAGGTTTGATTTGTTCTGATATCTACCCTAAATTAATTTCCATGATGAAAAAAAAGTTCATATATTATAATTGTATCTGCACAGGTAATTTTTTAATTTCTTTTTATATCTACCTTCAGACATCTAACAGGGACATAAATGATTGTGAACAAGCTCAGTATCTGCATTATATGATCAACTTACTCCTACCATTTTTGAAACAAATCTGTCATGAACAAAGTCAAGAGGAGCAGATTGAAGCTAAAATACTAGGTTTTTTAATCTTCTCCTTTAAGTTTTGTGTTATCACATTGAAAAAAATCACCAACACTAAACTCTTCTGTTAGGAAAACCTTCTTTTGAGAAGGAAATACCTCGAAGTCTTTGTGGCAACGATGAACGTGTCTATTGGTTGGTGCCCTCTTTCTAAAGATACTAGTTTGATTCTTTACAAGTTTTATAATATCTCATGTTTACTTTTTTCATGGAACAGTGATCATTGTGCTACTTCAATTATTGATCTTCATAGAAGCTGCCCCAATTGTTCCTATGAACTCTGCCTCAGTTGTTGCCAAGAAATACGTGATGGAAGCATTACACCTCGGGTGGAGCAGAAGTTCTCATATGTGAATAGGGGCTATGATTATATGCATGGTGGAGACCCTCTACCAGTGTCTAATGATATCAGGACATCAGAATGTCAAACCAAGCTATCTAATGTGTGGAATGCTAAGAGTGATGGAATCATCAGATGTGCACCAAAGGAGTTGGGGGGTTGTGGCAGTGCTGCATTGGAGCTGAAACGTGTCCTACCAAGTGGGTGGATATCTGAATTGGAAACCAAAGCTCGCAGTACGCTGAAAATTTGGGAAGATGAAAACACAACTCTTCAGCTAGAAAAACCAGTATCAAGCTACACCTCTTTGAGAAATGAAGCTGTTAAAGAAGACATAAGTGACAATAATATGCACTGTTCAGAGTCAAGTAGCATTCAGAAGGAAGGGTTGTTACTTTTCCAAAAGCATTGGGCTAATGGCGAACCAGTTATAGTTCGTGATGCCCTTAAACTGGGTACCGGTCTGAGTTGGAAGCCGATGGTAATGTGGCGAGCATTATGTGAAAATAGGGTTTCAGAGGTCAGTTCAAAGATGTCAGAAGTGAAAGCCATTGATTGCCTGGCTAATTGTGAGGTCAGTATTGCGGAGCTTCAATTTCCATCTTCTGAATTCCAAGTGTAATATTTTTAGCTTGTGTCTCGTGCAACATGCTATATTAAATGAGTGTTCACCCTTCTAAATTTATGCAGGTAGAAATCGATACTCACACATTTTTCAAAGGTTATATTGAGGGAAGAACATACAGAAATCTGTGGCCAGAGATGCTGAAGCTAAAAGACTGGCCCCCCTCTGATAAATTTGAAGATCTTTTGCCCCGCCACTGTGATGAGTTTATTCGCTCATTGCCATTCCAAGAGTACAGCGATCCTCGGAGCGGAATTCTCAATCTTGCTACGAAGTTGCCAACCCATGTCCTAAAACCTGACATGGGTCCGAAAACTTATATTGCCTATGGGATTAAAGAAGAGCTTGGTAGAGGCGACTCTGTAACAAAGCTTCACTGTGATATGTCAGATGCGGTATGCATCAAGCTTCCTTAGTCTGTAATTTGGTTGTTGCTTATGCAGTGGTTAGCCAATTTCATTTCATTTGAGTTTTCTACACACACACAATTATACATACATACTCTTCATTCTTTACTAAAACGCACATTGGATTGGACACTCAGTTTCAATGAGAATTCTCTTTTCTTGTTTGTAGATGCTGAGAAGGAACAAGATTATATTAGTTTCCCCCATTTCTTATGTCACTGGTTTCAAATGGAAACATATTGGCTTATATTCTTGTTTGGTAATTGTCATAGGTCAATATTTTAACCCATACAGCAGAGGTGATGTTAACTGATGAGCAGCACTTAGTTATTTCAAAGTTGAAAGAAGCACACAAGGTACAAGATGAGAGAGAGCAGTGTGATGAAGAGAGGGTTACCGACAGCCTGAATTGCCGAACTTTCAAAGACAACAAAGTACAGATAGAAAACAAGGTAGTTTTAGAATCCAAAGACATAGAGAAGCGTCCTATTGAAATTAATGGAAAGTTCTTTCCAAATGATGTACATGAAGAGGTCGCTTCTGCTATAGAGAATGAATCAACGGAAACAGGCAGTGCTCTATGGGATATCTTTCGGAGAGAAGATTCTAAGAAGTTAGAAACATATCTCATGAAACACTCAAAAGAATTTAGACACACTTATTGTTCTCCAGTTGAACAGGTATAAGAATTGTAACACTTTACATTTTCGCTTATCCTTATTCTCTTATGCCTGATGCTCAATTCAAGTTATTTATTAACTAGGTTGCACACCCAATTCATGACCAATGTTTTTATTTGACATGGGAGCACAAGAAGAAGCTGAAGGAGGAGTTTGGTTAGTACAAAGAAATTGCATACAATATTTTCTCAGTGCCTGTAATCGGTTACTTATGGGAATCTTGACTTTTAGGTGTAGAACCATGGACTTTTGAGCAGAAACTTGGGGAAGCTGTCTTTATTCCTGCTGGATGCCCACATCAAGTGAGGAATCTCAAGGTAAAATATGCAGATACATGTTGGACTAATTTTCTGAAATAACTTAGTTGTTTCTGTTGTTCTAATCACCGTCTCAAACCTTGCACAGTCATGCACAAAAGTTGCGGTAGACTTCGTGTCTCCGGAAAATATCCATGAGTGTCTGCGTTTAACTAATGAGTTTCGCCAGCTTCCCAAGAACCACAAGGCCAGGGAAGATAAGCTTGAGGTAGTTTACTTCTAAATTGTATTTCATTGTGTCTCTTTTATGATGTATGCATCAAAATAAGTAGCACGTTTATTTGGTGATGTTGAACAGATAAAGAAGATGATAGTTTATGCCATTGATGAAACTGTCAGAGACCTAAAAGCTTTACTGAAGTTTTCATGACTGGCCGAAGGCTGCTTTCGAAAAGCTACTTCATTTTTCTTTGGTTGCTGATACAGGTTGTGTATATTAAGTGTCTAGATAGAAATTGTTAAGAATGTTCATTGCAGAGTTATAGTCTAGATATAGAAAATTGTGAAGTTAGAATTCTTTATAATTGGAGAGCTGAAGGCACTCACAATTTGATGTTTCCCATTTTGACAATAATGTGGGAATTTTTTTGTCAGAGTTACGTTTTAGATGACAATTGAGTGTTTCCTGTTTTGGTAATAATGTTGGAACTCTTTTGTCTTACATTTTTTATGACAATTCTCAGTTTTGTAGACAGATAATAATGACCAGAAGAGTAACAAATGATTAATGAGAATTATTGTATTAGTTGGCGAAGAAAATTCAAGTAGACTGTGATTTATCTTGCAACCTTTGTGATTATAATTGAGCCTTTTGTGAGCTTGTACATTCGTTCTGATAAATAATAAGGATGTCAAAAATACGACTAACAGATGGTTTCTACAAATGTTTAATGACACTTCAACATCTTGCAGTGTTCAGAATCATATAGAATTATTACTAAAAATTAGGCGCCTGTTAGAATCAGAATCATATACAAAAACATCAAATGGAATTTACTCTTTTTATGAGTCTAAAACCACTTCCTCAGTTATGAAAGAAGTTAAAGAAGTTAAGTTACCTCATTCATTCTATCTCATAAAATTGATGTCAGTATAACTATTATTTTTGTTCTGTTTTAGACGTTGCTTGCATATGCTAATAATTATGATTTTTACATCTTTAACATGATTTCTTTTGTTTTAATCAGTTTCAAACAAGCTACAGATTCATGTTCGTGGTAAATATTTTATTATTGTTTAAAAGTTTGAAGTATTTTTTTATATTATTTTAATTACATTTTTTCTTATAAAATCCGTAACCCTTTGTTCTATTATTTAGAATCTGTTACCTTATATTTGAGCGTTTAACGAGGAGGAGCTGTAACCATGTACGTTATTTTGTTTTGTTGTTGTGTAACCTTCTTGTGGAAAAATATTTGGGAACTTATAATTATAAATAAATATTAGTTGTTTAGAAAAGCATATATTATAGAGATCCTTACTTGTAAAGAGAATATTAACTAACAGTTATTTCTTTATTTTTTTTTATAATTACTTTCTCGTTTTGATTGAAAAGTTACAAGTATATCTTTACTATTATTTTTGTTTTAATCAAGTTTAAATTTTTGAAATATTGACTTTGCGTCTTTCATCGTACAAATGGCCTTAAAAATGTCTTATATGTCAAATTCTAGTTTTTTTTGTTATTTTTTTTAATTCTTTTACATAATTTTTGTTGTTAATGTGTCAATTTTATGATGTGACATATGTCAGTTTTTAAACATGTACGTTAATTTTTTTTAAATAAAATATTGTTGTTTTTATATCTATTGATATTAAATTTATTATTTATATAAATATTATATTAATATTTTTTTATTGACATTAATCTTTTATTAAATATTTATGAAATTATTTTTAAATTAAATAAAAAATATAATTTGATTATATTTTTAAATATTATTTGATTATATTTAAATTAATTATTTTTAATCTTATAAAAAATATAAATTAATAATAAAGTATCACGTGGACAACAACAATTTTTTGTAAAAAATAAATAAAAAAACCCCTATATTCAAATATTATTGAATCTTTTAAATTTCAATGGAAATAACCTAATTAATATAATCTTTTAAAATTTAATGAAATAAAAATTAAAATGAAATCTTTTCTTTTAACCAAGATGGGACAAATAGAATAATTAAGTTTTTTCCTTTTTATACAGTATTAAAGGTTTTAGTAGCACGAGGTTTGTAGATCTTTTATTGCATTCAATAATTGTTGTAATACGTTGTTGCAATTATATTAGATAACATAAATATTGTTTTAATTTTGTTGCTGTCTAAATTTCTGTTCTAAATTTTATCTTTTAATAAATGATCATTTCTTTAAATTTAATAAATTATTTCATGAAATTTATATTTTTAGTAACTGTTTTGTTAAATTTGATTGTTTCAATTATTTAATTTTAAAAAAAATTAAAATAAGTATCTTTAATAAAAAAAAATTTCTACAGAATATATATAAAAAAATTTACAAATTATTTATTTATTTTTAAAATTAAAAAAAATATAACACACATATACATCATACTTCAAAATAAACTCATACCTTTCTCTTCATATCTGTTTCTTTTATCTCGCAATTGTTTATTATGAACATTGATTATATTTTATTTCTTCTATTATGTAACTTTCTTATTTTAATTTAATATTTTAAGAATCATAGAACTTCGCTGATTGATTCATATAAGTGATGGTTCAAATTCTTCGGTCATTAATCACAATGTTTTAAATAAATATATTTATGTCACAATCGGATTTGAAGTATTTAATCTTATAATATTTATACAAAATATTGTTATACTAGAATGTTGAATCATGAAAAATATTTGAACTGAAATAATATTTTTATTATAAAATATTTATGTATATTATTGTATTTTTTTTAGTCAACACATAAATAATTTGTATTTTTTTTTTGATTTGTATTTAAATTGTATTAAAGTTTATTTAGATTTTAATTAGAATTAGAATTTAATTTTGGCTAAAAAAATAAAAAAATTATATTTTTTTTAATTAAGTGAACCCATAAATTAACCGGTTTAATCCGTCAATCCGTAATGGATCGAGCTGAATTCAAACTTTTTTGACTCACTAAAAAGTAGGTTGGAATAGATTGACTCACTAAATTATCAATCCAAATCGAATTGGGTCGGGTCTAGATACCCATTTTTACATCTCTCATGTTGATATAAAGAAATTTGGGTTTTATTGGTTTTATTGGGGTGCAGAAAGAAAAAAAGATAGAAAGATGACGAGCCCAATTATGAAAACTATAAGAAAGAGAGTTACTGTTGAGTTTTGAGCGCCATCTTCACTCTGGACGTTATCCCCATTCTCTCCACTAATCTTTCTATTCCATCGCAGTTCATTCCACTCTCCCAATCCAAATGCTCCACACTCATCACCTTCAACCTCATCTCCTCTTTCTTTCGCCACACTCTCATACGGTGTCGTTTCCCTTCCCATCCAGGACCACTACCTCTCACTCTCCAAGATTCCCCGTTACTTCCATCAGAAGAGGTTCTTTTTCTCTCAGGTTCCGCAACCGTGGCCGCGCCAGCGTCACAAACGCCGTCGCGAATGGCGGAACGGAGCATCAGAAGCAACCGGTCAACAGGGCCTACCCTTTCAACGAAATTGAGCCCAAGTGGCAGCGTTTCTGGGAGCACAATCGCACTTTCCGAACTCCCGATGACGATATCGACACTACGAAGCCCAAATACTATGTTCTCGACATGTTTCCTTATCCTAGGTTTCAATTTTAGTTACTTCGCGCTTGAAGTTTATGATTCTTTCGAATCGCGATTGGAATATTCGTAATTACTATTTCTTGCAGTGGAGCTGGACTTCATGTTGGTCATCCTCTTGGATATACCGCCACAGACATTCTTGCTAGGTACAAACGGATGCAGGGTTATAATGTGTTGCATCCGATGGGTTGGGACGCTTTTGGATTGCCAGCAGAACAATATGCTATTGAGGTCTGTTTCTTGGTTCTTATTTCTACATTTTTACTTGTGTATGTTTCTTTACTAATGTGCTGGCGTGTGCTTCAGACAGGAACTCACCCCAAGCTCACTACGGTGAGGAATATCAATCGCTTTCGCATTCAGGTAAACTGCTGATGAGATGCTTTAAATATAACCGAGGCCAGTGATGATTTTGTTATATTATTGAATGATTTAAGATAATTTAATGACTTTTTACACTTCCATCCAATTATTTATTGCCATGCATGATAAGATTGTTAATCTTTGTAGCATCCTCTTTTAAAAACATGCCTGTGATGATTTGTAATGGGTTGACGGTGAAAATTTTAACTGATAGTGGATAAAAATTAAACTATTTGGGAATTCTTTTGGTACATAATTTGCTGCTGATTTTGGGACGGTAAAGAATGTTCTTTGGGACTTGGCGCCTAATTTTTATTCGTTTGAAGTTCTTTGTTTTAGACTAACTATTTTAAGTGGCAAGAATGAGTAATTCATTGAAAAACTGTATTGAAAAGGATCAGAACAATTGTGGCATTAGTTTGCTAGATAAGTTTCAATTTCAAAACAACCTGAACATCTTTGTTTGAATCATATTCAGATCATACAATATGTAACTCATTTGATTGATCATTTGAATCTTTGGGAAGTAATTTGAATGCCCTCCACTTGATTTAAGAAGAAAAGCTTCCTGTAATTTGGAATGTGAAAAGAGAAGTGATTCCATGATTTCATTCTCATAGTCATCATCTCTAGTCTTAAAATTGCACGTTTACCTTTCATGTTAGGTCTTCTTACATCTTTGCAGTTAAAATCATTAGGATTTTCATATGACTGGGATCGTGAAATCTCTACCATAGAACCTGACTATTACAAATGGACTCAATGGATCTTTCTGCAACTTTTAAAGAGAGGATTGGCATATCAGGTTTAGTATATGATAACTACTTAGAAGTTTTGACTTAGTTTAAGTTATGAGTATTGAAGATCTTACGGTAATCCCTATAAAACAACCAGGCTGAAGTTCCGGTTAATTGGTGTCCCGCACTTGGCACTGTGTTGGCCAATGAGGAGGTAATTGACGGTGTCAGTGAACGGGGTGGTCATCCTGTAATAAGAAAGGTATAGTGGTTTGCATGTTTATTTCTTTCAGAACTTAACACTTTGGGTGGTTTTCCTCTTATATTTTTGAATGGTTTCATAATCTTTACAGTGTCATTGTTTATTACCAAGCAGCCAATGAGGCAATGGATGCTCAAGATTACTGCATATGCTGATCGTCTTCTAGAGGATTTAGATGACCTTGACTGGCCAGAAAGTGTAAAAGAAATGCAGAGAAATTGGATAGGGAGATCGGAAGGGGCTGAGATGGAATTTTGCATTCTTGACAGTGATGGAAAGGATAAAGACATAAAAATTATTGTGTATACTACAAGGCCTGACACGATCTTTGGTGCAACGTATTTATCTATTCAATTTTCTATTATAGTCAATAAATTTAATGAATCAAACGAACTGATCCTGAAAGAAACTCTATATCTTTTTCCTGTTTGCTTTGTTTATGTTCAGCTACTTAGTTGTGGCACCAGAGCATCCCTTGCTGCCGTCATTGGTTTCCATTGCTCAGAGCAAACATGTAAGTTGTTATGTTTTATTGCCTGTTTCATCGGAAGGATTTTAATCAAGGTTATAAGATGGTTATTCTTAGGGTGTTTTTTATTCACAGGTTGAGGATTATGTAGACCTTGCCACAAGGAAGAGTGACCTTGAGAGGACTGAACTTCAGAAAGAAAAGACTGGGGTCTTCACTGGCAGTTATGCAAAAAATCCAGCAAATGGGGAAGCCATTCCAATATGGGTCGCGGACTATGTTTTAGGGGGGTGGGTGTGCACACTTATCACTTGGAATGCAAATTGTTTTTATTGATTGTTAAACATGCCATGGGCATAAGATCTAGGGTGTGGGATGATAGATGAATTTTTAAAATGTTTGAGACCTGATTATAATTGTTGCTATTGGTGCAGTTATGGAACAGGAGCTATCATGGCTGTGCCTGCTCATGATTCTCGTGATTATGATTTTGCTCTGAAATATGATATTCCAATTTGCTGGGTTGTAATGCCAGATGGTAAAAGTGTTGATTTTGGAAAGGCTTTTATCGGTGAAGGCATTAATGTAAATTCATCAAATACACTGGTTGGGCTTGACATCAATGGCTTGTCCAGCAAAGAAGCTGCTCTGACAGTCATTGAATGGGCTGAAAAATGTGGGAAGGGAAAGAGAAAGGTTCATATCTTAAATGAATCAAATTAGACTAATCTTTGTAATTTTACTGAAATTCTTTCTTTATGGTTTGTATTATATGAAATAAAATACATTTTTCATCCTTCAGGTGAACTACAAGTTAAGGGACTGGCTTTTTGCTAGGCAACGTTACTGGGGTGAACCTATCCCTGTTATCTTCATGAATGATAGTGGTGAGACTGTCCCACTGTGTGAGACTGACCTGCCACTTATTCTACCTGAATTGGATGATTTTTCTCCCAGTGGAACAGGCGAGCCTCCTCTGTCTAAGGCAGTGTCTTGGGTAAGTTTACAACAATAAATGTTTTTCTTCTTAAATTGCTATCAATAGGCAGTGTCTTAATTGTGTGGTCTAGGTTGGATTTGTTGTTACCTAGCCCCAATATTGTACACATACTTCATTGGTGGCATACAGGCATTGTACCATTTCCAGATTCCTAGACAATATAAAGAAGCAACAATTTTGAAAGAAAGAGACAATTTTAAGATAGTGCATGCTTGAATTATTCTTAATTTTCATAGTTGGCCCCTTTGTTATTATATCTTGAGTCCTTAACCAATCAGTTGAAAAGTCTCAAGTAGCTGCCTGACATATTGGTTTGTGAATTCGTATTTCCATTGCATTTCAAGAGATTTAAGACATCATTACCTGGTTTTTGTAATAATGGTTGTTAAGAGTGGATCATTACCTTATCTATGTAATTGTTCTTTAGATGGAAATGGCATTATATGGAGAAATCTAAAATGCCTTGACTATGATGGATGCTGTGTATATGGTAAACACCATTTAGAACTCCCACGCCATCACCATGATATGGTTTTATTGAAAAATTGCCACCGTTATCAGCCATGGCACCACCATCTCCTCTATCTAACAACAACCCTGATCTATTGTCACATAAATAGATACTTATGGTCCTACTACTAGTCATTTTCAATGTAGAAATAAATCACTTCGTATATTAACTTGTCTTATATGTGAAATAAATAAATTTTTGAGCAGGAAAATTTTGCCTGATGTCTTTTGATATTTTCTTAATGTGTATGCCCCATGAATTTGTGGTAGATTTTAAAGGAAACAGAAGGGTCAGTGCTAATCATTTTGTTACATAACTAAGGACATAATTTATATTACTTTGATTAGGAGTGTTAGCAACACACTCTTGATACATCTTTAAATGCACAAAGAAGGATCACAAGAAGAAATCGCAAATCAAAGTTGCCAAGAGAATTAGCCAATCTGTGTGCAAAATGCAATTGCAGCACAAAAAATTGTTCGAGAAACAAGCTCCAGGGTTCAAACCTAGCTCTAAATATCATAATAGGGAATTCGAAGAGGAAATATAGAATGAGATTTGAGAATGTATTTCTGAAAGTCACTTCTAATAGAAGAGTTCAGCTATTTATAGCTGACTCCGGTCCTTAAGCTGACTAAGTCTAACAAACTAACAGACTATCAACTGTTTAGAGAGTTGTTTAAATCAAGAATATACTATACTCTAATAATCTTTTTTCTTTCTTGGCTTGTATCACCGTTTTAGGTGAAGACTGTTGATGGCTTATCAGGAAGACCAGCTACCCGGGAAACAAATACCATGCCCCAGTGGGCTGGTTCATGCTGGTAAGGCATTTTGAGTGGTATTATATTTGTTAGTAAGCAAGCACTAAACAGTATTTTGGTCTCCAAGTTTACTTGTCTTGGTTCAGGATTTTTATGCATCAGATGTACTGATGAAAAATTAAAATTATGTCCACATGCGTGTCATATCTTCTTCATCCTTCCAGGTACTATTTGAGGTTTATGGACCCACATAATTCCAAGGAATTGGTTGGTAAGGCTAAAGAAAGGTATGGCTTCAGTTAATGTTGTCTTTATTTTTCATTCATTATCCATTCTGTGCTTGTTTCTTATATTTTGCTTTCACCATTTCTTGATAATTTAATTTGCCAGCCTTAAAATTTTTCTTCTTCTGCAGCTATTGGGGCCCTGTTGATGTATATGTTGGGGGTGCTGAACACGCAGTTCTCCATTTACTGTATGCTAGATTCTGGCACAAGGTCTGTACGTTATCAGTCACATTAGGGCATGTTGATTTGTTATTTTCTTTACTCTAAGCCATTTGTATTTAAGCTTCATGTGGAACAGCTATGTTCTTGTCAATCTTTCTCCATTGTATTACTATTAAACATCTACGAGTCTATGATTACTAGTACAAATGTTGTTCGATAAGTCTTAAAACTGAAGTTTACATTTTTTTATCACTATAGTGTTTGTAAAATCCTTTGAGACCACAGTTGGACTATATTTTAATATTTGTTTGTGCAGTACATGTGGGAAAGAAAGTTGTTGTTGTAATTGGTGTATTTATAAATGGAAATCAGATAATCCTTCTAGAAGTTAGATAAAAAAATGATGACATGGTTAAGTGTTGGAAAAAGTACTGGGAAATTGACCAATTTGACATAGAAATGAAATAGGACTTCAAATACCCTTTAATGTATTGCCACTGTTGCTGCAATATTGTGCAGATGTAATTTGAGTTTTATATCTCAGGTTCTCTTCGACATTGGTGTTGTGTCCACCAAGGAGCCCTTCCAATGTGTTATAAACCAGGGGATTATTCTTGGGGAGGTAATTTCAATTCTCTCTGCCTGAAATTTTAGCAGAAAAGAATAACTATTGCAAGTTGCTAATTGCTTGAGTGGCAGGTTCAATATATGGCTTGTAGAGATCAAGATGGAAACCTAATATCTGCTGATTCACCTGACTTGTTGAATGAACGTAAGCTAGAAATAATTCCTGCAGAAAAGGTTTATCAATGAAGTTCCACTTTCCACTTCTCATTGCATTAGTTAATTACCATAAATAAATTGTTGGATTTACGTTTTGTTTTCTCCTGACAAGCATTTGTTCTCTTTTTCCTTGAGTGTAGGTCATGAAATCTGGGGATTCTTTTGTCCTGAAAGAAAATCCTAACATACGATTACATGCTCGAGCTCACAAAATGAGTAAAAGTAGGGGAAATGTTGTTAATCCAGATGATGTTGTCTCTGAGTATGGTGCAGATTCTCTTCGATTATATGAAATGTTCATGGGACCATTGAGGTAGGTTTGAACTGCAAACCTTATTGCTATTGTCAACATATTATAGTGATTGTTCCTTAGTCAAACTTTCTTTCTGTCTGTATTTTTTCCCTTTTATCTTTTCATTTCTTTGGGGTGGGTTGAGGGAAGGGTGAGACAATGGAGTTGTGGATCTTGTTCTGATATGGACTTTAACCTCAGATCAATTTACTGCTTTATTTTCTTTACATGCTCCCAGAGACTCGAAAACATGGAGTACTAGTGGCATTGAAGGTGTACATCGGTTCTTGGGAAGAACTTGGAGGCTCATTGTTGGTTCACCTTTGCCTGATGGAACATTTAAGGATGGAACTGTATCAGTTGACGAGGAGCCTACTCTAGAACAACTTCGCTGTCTTCACAAATGCATTGCCAAGGTCAACATCTCAATTTTTAATCAGAGCTTTGTTGTTTCCTTGTTCTGGTTTTATTTAATTTGCTTATTTGACACAATTGAGCTAAGAATTTAATTTCAGTATTCAGGTAACGGAGGAAATTGAGGGCACACGATTCAACACTGGAATTTCTGCAATGATGGAGTTCCTTAATGCGGCATATAAGGTATTTTCTGTTGCCTGATTTCATTCTTTTAATATCTTCTCACTCCAAATATTATTTTTTCTTTCATTTTTGTACTTTTATGGTAGGGAAGTTAGGTAAAATTTGAAATGGTCACTCCTTCTAAACTGTATTGAGCATTTTAAAGGAATGATTGATTACTCTTGTAGATAATTGCAACTCATTTACATTACAATTCAATTCCTTTGGACATGATTGTAGCGAACCAAATGTCACCTTGAGCATTTGGGGCGTAGGACTCGTTTGATAGAAGACTAAATATACATTATTTATGCGAACTCTTTCTGCAAGTTGAAAGAAACTTTCAAACCTTAACCTATTTTCAGCGACTTTTTATAAGTTTCTCTTGGTTTATTTATAGAAAACTAGCCTTCTCCCGTTGTATCCACAACAAAAGGATCGTAATTCTAGCTTTTGCAACATTCATGTAAAAAAGCAGCTAGACTAGAGCCTTTTTATATAGGAATTCATTTGTTTTGTAAACTATGATAAAGTACAATAATAAGCAAAATGAATTCAAGCTTCTGAATGGCAATTCCTTTGTGATATAGTAAAGGACGTGTCTTTATGAAGTTTATTCTTTGCACACATTTCAATATCCTTTTGCTTTGTTACTCCGTTTCACATTTTCTTTTCTTATTAATAAGTGGTGACACTCGCACTGATTGTTACGGTCGGCACATATTTTCAGTGGGATAAACATCCAAGATCGGTCATTGAGGCATTTGTTTTGCTGCTTTCACCGTATGCACCACACATGGCTGAGGAGCTATGGTCTCGACTAGGGCACAAAAAATCATTAGCCTACGTGTCTTTCCCTAAGGTATGAATTTGGATCAATAACAAATCATTCTATACTTGCACGGTCTGTCAAGTTATTGTCACTAATTAGATTTTCTTTAATAGCCTAAAATAGATATTTTACACACTTGTAATATTGTTCCTTAGCTTAACTTTTAAAGGTAATCCGAAGTAGACATTTCATGCAATGTGGATTCGTTCATCCCTGCTTAGAATTCGGTAGTTAGTTAATTGGGAATTAAACTATACCCCTGCATCCTGAAAAATATTTTCAATTTGTGTAAGGGGCTGTTTAGGGCCTTGTTACCGTGGAGTTTATACTTAAGGTAAAAATAAATAGAAAGTTACACGAAGGTGAGAAAAAAAGCAGTGTTTTGTGCCCTTGTGAGTTTCCTCAACTTTTCATGGGCACTTGGACTGTTGTCGTGTGGATCCATGACTTTGATACTTACGGAACAAAAAACAATTTTATAGAGCTTAAGTTTAATCATGTGGAATGAGTGGCAGATTGTAGAATGAGTTATTAGATAATGATCATGTTTGGAATATGTTGTTATTTCAGGCAAATCCGACTTACCTGAAGGATTCCACCGTAGTCCTTCCGGTACAGATTAATGGAAAGACAAGAGGGACCATCGAGGTTGAGGAAACATGTACAGAGGAGGAAGCTTTTGTCCTAGCATCTAGGGATGAAAAGCTATCAAAGTATTTGGATGGTCAATCTGTCAAAAAAAGAATTTACGTTCCTGGCAAGATTTTGAATGTTGTTTTGGACCGCAAAAACAGTAAGGTTGGTGTACAGTAGTTGTTTCTACTCTTGTGTCCGTTTCTACCGGAAACAACGATTAAAAGTTTATGCGTTGGCTGGTCGACTTGGTAATGGCCACACATCCGCTTCAAAACTAAAGCATGTGCAAAGAAGGCGTCTTTGGCCGGAGAGTTATGCCTCTGTTGGATGGAAAGTGTGAGGCAGCCAAGTATTTACCTGGTATGACTGTTTATGATTTGTACTCTGATTTAACAGGTGCATAACTTAATAGAAGAGGGGCAGCGTGCGTGGGTTTCCAATTTGCTTTGATAGTTGCATGCTATGGATTCAAAATCAATTCATTTAAAATATCATGACAAAATCCGAGTGCATCTTGGCACCTGTAACGGTTGTGTTGTACTACTGTTCTATATCTGGTTGTGGACTGTCTTGTTGATTGTAATCATAATTTTGTTTTTCACTCTGCAATTTTACAACGTTAGAACGGTGAATTTGTTCTTAATTTTTTTTTACCTTACATGTTTTTTCATTTTTCTCTTCACCGATGGTGATATATATGAAACCCGAGCAAACATATATATATATCTTGAGGGCACAGTTATTAATGTTATCTTGAGGGAACGTAAATTTGAAGGCGCTTGTCGCTTGTTTTTGTTAGCAAAATTCCTGTTTTTAAAAATTCTACTGTATGCTTGTATTTCTCATAAAATCTATTGATCAAATATTAATTGAAACTAGTAAGATCATGATGATAAACTTAATGAGAGATTAGAAACTAATTTTTCACGTTGCATAAGTTAAAACCTTTCTTGTTTATGCAAAGTTAATAATAGGGTGGTTTTCTGTCAAAAGCAACTCCACCTATCCCATGTTTTGTTCAGTTAATGGAAGGCTCAGTTGAAATTGAAGAACAATCACAGTCGCACAGGTCATGGATGTGGACCCATGCACATGGATAAGAAATTTGACAATAGAATGTGCACTCAATTAATTGCTTTGTAAGTAAGGATTCAAAGTAGAGATGGTAAAATTTTTTGTATCTGTGGATATTCACGAATTAGACCGTAACAGGTAAAAAATAGGAGTCTCAGTTGCATCTCATCTTCCCTTGTCTCATAACACTGTCCCACCAAAATGCAGTTATATTAAAGCTTGCTCCCACCACAACCAATAATTTATACCAATTTTTCTTTTGAAAAAGAAATGGTAAACTGTACAAATAATTTAATTACCAAAGGAGACAATTCTTTGATAGGTTAACATGCCACTTTCATTCCAGCATGGCTTTCACAGACGTGTCATAAAATGAATTTAATATGTTAGTTTTGGTGGATCTTAATTCTCAGAGTTGTACTAAGAAAATTTATTTTGACATTAAGAATATTACATTAATTTTTAATAGAAATTTAAACATAGTGAATTTGTAATTTTTTTCTTATATATTATTTAGTATTTTTATTTAATATAAAATTTAATTTTATCTTTCATTTTTGTAAGCAAGTTTCACAAAATATGTTAAATATATTTTTATATCTTATGGGACTCACTTAAGTCTTAACAAATTTCATAAAATATATATTTTTATCAGTAGTTAAATTATTCATTTACGTCTAATGCATGGAAAGTTAATTAAGGATGGTTTCATAAAATACATATTTTATGGGATTTAAATCCACTCTTAAATTTATAATTTATTTTATAAAATACATATTGTTTCTTTATATATATATATATATATATATATATATATATATATATATATATATATATTCGGAAAATTTTCGAAATTTATATATAATATTTTCTCTTTAAACTATCATTCTTTTGATACTACCTTATCCTGAATAGGTAGTGATACTTCATTTCAATCCACACATGTGAATGTTCTGTTCCATAATTTACGCTCAATAATCCATAAACTTCCAATCCATCACACGGACGATTCGAAAAAAACCAAAATTATGATTCATTGAATTAATAATTATGTGTAATATAATTGAGATTAACAAATAATATAATTTATTGATTAATGTTTATACAATAATAACTGGATAGAAAATAATAAATTTAGATAATAAAATTATATAAAAAATACAGCATAATTTTGTGTTTTATATACCAAATGTTTTGATGACAGAAGCCAAGTAAATCATTCTCATGGATCTAATTTAGTACGAAGCTTCATTAATTGTTTAGTTTAACAGAATGAAATTTCTAACTAAAACTTATAGATATTAATTAATGTTAAAAAGGAGTGTATAGTATAGGTTTCTCTCACGGATGATGTGAATATTGATGTACTAACAATCTTTCTTGAATGAAACTGTTTGTGCATAACAGTGTCATGTTGCAATTGTGTGCTTCAATATTGATTAAATGTATTTGAAACTGAGAAAAAACCTTCATGCTTCATAATCTTGTTTACGTATTTGACTAACGAGTTTTAAATCCTGCCCAATTTTTTATTAAAGGAAACTTGCATTGTATTTGATTAACATTGATTAACCATATACATTGGCACCTAAAAAGTTTGACTATAGAACCTAATGATACTCTCTACTTCAAAGTTTGGTTTAGAAAATCACTTACGAAAGCCAAACGCGGGATTGTACTGTAAGCCTCATAAAATTATTTCCCCAAAGAGTCGATGTTATATTTTCCTAAAATCACTATTAAATATCATGCAAAACATTATTTTTTAAGTTTCAACAAGGGTTGATTATTATTCTGCCAATGGTTTCAATTTTGAATTAACATTTTAATAAAAATCGATTTTTTTTATTGCCCAATGGCCAACTCTGAGATTCAACTTCCGCCATCTTCTACAACATCGAATTGTCAAAATTTTATGGCTACTGGAACTGAATGGTGGCACTCTAACTGTTTATTGGTTTACGTACGCAGAATTATACAACAATACTGTTTTTGATTAAGACGATGGAGATTAATTAGAAACTACAAATCTTTCTGCAAAAACTAGCGTTTCAATTACATTTGATTTCAACTTATTTGTATGTGTCGGGAATAATCCAAGTGTGAGTCAAAGTCCAACATTGGATAAAATAAAAAGTTAAACATTATATAAAAGTAAAAACTCATATCAACATTGTCTTAAGTTTTTTGTGTAAAAGTGGTGTGAAAGGTCTTATATGTGTAAAACTAATGTCATATAACCATATAAAACCACAATCTCTCAATAACCATCACTATAACCAAAACATATGAAAAAAAATATAACCAACAGTGGTATCAGAACTGATGGTTCGGAGTGACTGATCGCATAACTATAACCATAACCATATAAAAAATATATATATATGAAAATATATTAGATATAACCCATAAGTATGGATGAAGTTCGAAATTGTTGCCAAACAAGCCTAACAAATTTGGACCACCGCATTAACCAATCAATACGTATATGGAAATTTTTCAAGAACATGAACATGCATACTTGTCTATAAATACTTGTACCATCTTTGTATATCTATCAGAGCATATAACTTGTTTTGCTAACACACAAAAATGAAGCACTTGAAGACCCTCTTCCTGGTGGCCATGCTAATAATGGCTTTGGCGATTTCTGTGACAGCAAAAGAAGCAAAAAAAGTGAAAAACAGATTCCTTTCTGAGAGGGTGGTGGTGACATGTGACAAATACCCAAATGTGTGTGACATTAAAGGTAGCGTAGGATCAGATTGCTGCATGAAAAAATGTGTGAACTTGTCCAGAGATGGTTCCAACTGCGGGAAGTGTGGAAAGAAATGCGGCTATGGAAAGATATGCTGCGAAGGTAAGTGCGTGAATCCTAAGAGTAACAAGAAACATTGTGGGAAATGTGGCAACAAGTGCAATGCTGAGAGTTCATGTGTCTTTGGAATGTGCAGCTATGCGTAAGATATGATTATCGACCAGAATATATGTATGATCACAATAAAGCAGAGACCACAACTTCATAACTTCTGTTACTCTTGTTTTAAGTGTTTTATATATGCATGTAAAACAATCTTTTCATTAAGCTCATTTTCTTTTGTAATTCGTTTATGAAATTTTAATACTTAATATTATGATACATGTGCCATCAATTGTCCTATGGTAGAGACCAAGTGAACCGAGTCACAATCAAACCGTAACGCTTAAACTATTATACTCTTAAGTAAAAAGAGTTGTGCCTCACTAATGGTTATAGTTATATAGTTTTTGGTCTAGTGATAAGCGCTCGATCTTAACCATATATTATGTAAGTTTTAGAAATATTAAGTAAAGAAAGAAAAATTAAAGAACACGTGCCTTGATGAGGTAAAATAATATAGTTTTAGATTATGATGTTCGGATAGGATATGTATATAGGATACAACACGTATTCAATATATTGATACGTTTATTTTAGAAATAATAGGATATGATAAATGATAGATATGCGATATATGAATATTAAAAGGTGTACATTAATTATTAAAAACATAACAAATATATAATTTTTATTATGTGAACTCAAATTAAAATCATATGTACTAAAGTCTTCAACATAAAAAATATATTATCGTCATCATAAAAGTACTACCATAAAAAAACTATTGTAATTTGTAACAAAAAATATGTTATAGATCAATTTCCTAATTAGAGACCATGGTAGGCAAAACCTTTGTAACTAATGTTATTGACCAATTTAAAAACAATTTATAATAGAAACTATTTTAGTTATTAATTTAGGGATCAATTACAATTTTTTGAACTATTTTAGTTGACAATAATGTTTAGTTTATAAATTGACATATAAATTGGTCATTTTTCAAAATTTACTACGACTTTATAAATTAGATACTTCATTGAAAAGTATTAAGTATTGATAACTTATTCTAAAGTATTGAACATATATATGTGTCAGACACAGATACATTATCCAAATTGAAATATGATACATAATAAATTTTAGATTATTATCCTATCATGTAAACTATATTATAGAGATAATTTTATTATAATCATTCTAAAAAAAATGTAACCATAAGAAGATTTATTTATTTTTTATTGGAGTTATACAAAGTTCTCTAATGAATTAGAACATTGAAGAGATAGCATACCAGCTTTTGACATATTTGTCTTCTCAATATGGTAAGGAAATCGTAATGATGTTTCTGAAATATTTGATAAATAAATTATCTTTGTGAGGAGCATTGAACTTCCGAGTCCGTTGAAGCATTACATTGTAATGCTATTCATACATGAAATGAAAAATGTATCATAACAAGATTATAATTAGCAAGTCAACCAAGCCAAGCTTGTGCAGCCACAATTTTGTTATCTAAACCAAAAAATGCATTTCTAAGACAAACTCATAAATTGTGTGCATAACCTTCTCCCCACCTATTAAATCACCTCATTCCATTCCATTCTGTGAAATTGTTGCATTCGCAAAACCATGGCTACGTCAACTACACCCCTCCTACTTTCATGCTTCATGCTACACCTTGCTTCAACCATTGTCATTGCTCATTCAACAGAGAACAACTACTACTACAACAACACTCCCTCAAAGTATATTCCTAAGAAACCATTGCTCAACGTGATAGACTCTTGCTGGAGGGCCAAGCCAAATTGGAGCTCAAATCGCCAAGCTTTGGCTGATTGTGCAGTTGGCTTTGGCAAAGACGCCACAGGAGGCAAATACGGTGCAATATACCGTGTCTCCGATCCCTCCGATGACCCTGCAAACCCAAAACCAGGCACACTCCGTTATGGTGCAATCCAAAATGAGCCACTCTGGATCATCTTTGACAAAAACATGGTCATTACACTAAAAAACGAGCTTATTATGAGTAGCAACAAGACCATCGATGGAAGAGGAGCGAGAGTGGAGATTGCTGATGGACCCTGCATTACAATATCAAATGTTAGCCATGTTATCATACATGGCATTAGCATCCATGATTGCGAACCGGCCAAGCCTGGCATTAGCACTCCGAACCATGTTGGCCATCGTTTAGGCTCAGATGGAGATGCCATCAGCATAATTGATTCCACCAATGTTTGGATTGATCACTGTTTTCTGGCTCGTTCCACCGATGGCTTAATCGATGTTATTCGTGCCTCAACCGCCATTACCATCTCCAACAATTACTTTACTCAGCACGACAAAGTAAGTTGAACAAAACAGCTACTTCTTCCTTTTTTGTCTGATGCCTTATACCAGATTCTTGTTCATGTGCATGCAATAATATAATTACTGATAAACGTACCTGCAGGTTATGTTGCTAGGACACAGTGACCAATTCACAAAGGATAAAATAATGAAAGTGACAATAGCCTTCAACCAGTTTGCTAGTGGCCTAACTGAGAGGATGCCAAGGTGAGATTGATTTTTGTATGGATTGAATTTGCATATTCTATGAAAATAATAAACACTTATTCGCGTGGATGAAAATGCAGGGTGAGATTTGGTTATGCTCATGTGGTGAACAACAAATATGATGAGTGGCAAATGTATGCTATTGGCGGCAGTGCTAACCCAACCATTTTAAGTGAAGGGAATTTTTATGTAGCACCGAATGACCCAAATGCAAAACAGGTTACCAAGAGGGAAGTGAAGGAGAACTGGAAAAGTTGGAAATGGAGGTCTTCCAAGGACTTGTTTTTCAATGATGCTTATTTTGTACCCTCTGGATTTGGAAGCTGTGCTCCAAATTACTCACCAACTCAATCTTTTGTTGCTGCTCCAGCATACATGGTGCCTGCAATAACTCTCAATGCAGGCCCCATGTATTGTACTGTTGGGAGAGCATGTTAGTATGGTTTAGAACTGTGTCAAATAAAAAAATTATGACTTGGAATATTATTCAATGAACTCGATATCGTTTTCTTTCAATGAAGTTGATATAAAATACAACCCAACATCATATAAAGATGCCAGCAAAAAAGGCCTATGTAATGTTGTATAAATAAGTAGCCTTAATAGCTAAGGGGAAAAAAGTAACAAAAGGAAGAGACAGTCCTTGATTATGCAGTTCACGTTATTTGGTTCTGTTTAGAAAAGCCTATTCTCGTTGCTTTGAACTCCACATGTTACTGGTGCTTTAGCTCTCACTTTCTTCAAGTACCAAATACCAGCTCCAACTCCAAATACCCCTGCAGCCGAAACAGCTGCAGCAGTCCCTGCAGACAACATTCGAACACACATATCCACAAACATGAGCCCAATTTTCCACTTCAAAAACTATATTATTCCATTAACTTTATTTATTTTAATCACCTGCAATCACATTAACCCTTTTACTATGACGTGCAGCATCATAATCTGCCAAGTCAAACAATAACCAGTCAATTTTACTTTTTCAGCTAATCTCAAAATGCAAACCTTCTTAATGGTGACTGAAGTAAACAAACAGTTTATGTAGTATGAAAATCTTATGATAAACTTCTCGATTTCTACAAGAATTTCTGATCACACCGAGAGTGGATAGAAAATAAACTTCAAGAAATGATCATTGTTAAACATACATACCTTTACAATGAGAAGTGGAGTTTCCTTGTTTGCATAGGCACATGAAACCCTGTGTCTCAGTGTCAAATCCGCAAGTTCCACCTCCTTTGGAAGGATCCTGGCACTGAAGGCAGCGTGTAGTTACAGGGATATCAAAATCAATTCTGATTCCATATTCAGGAATTTGATCATAAGGCTGAGGAGCCCCAACGTTTCTCCAATGAACACTTGTATAACTAGTACAATACTTGAGCATGAGCCTCAAAGACTCAGTTGCTCTCGGAGAATAAGAGCAGCAAGAACTTCCACTCATAGCGAAGGAACACCCCGGCATGTGCCTGCAAAGGTAGCTGCCACTGTCACAGGAAGAATCACAGCGTTCAGGAAAACGCTCGCAGAAGATTGTCTTTGGCTTAACGATGACGTGATCCTCACTGCAATTGAAGAAGAGGTACTCGTTCTGAGGGGAAAGCTTGAAGCGTGTGCTGGTGTCCAAACTGAAAGGCCTTGTGGGGCGATAGTTTTCACCATCTTCACAGTTCCACATGAATGGATCAGTGACCAGAATGTGCGGATCAGCATAGCTAACGTTGTGAACAAGGTATCTCCCAGAAGGGGTTCTGACTTCGAGCTTTTCCGACTCGGAACACACCAGAATGTATCTGTAGTAGGGGCTTCCACACCCGTCGTCAATGCCAAAAGGGTATTCGATGGGAATGTGGCCACAAGAAGTTCTGCATGTGGTGGATTGAGATCTTGTGAGGGTGAACAATGAGTGAAGGAGTAGTAGTAATAACATCGGTTTTTGGTTGAAGGTAAGACGCGAACCCATCACAGACTATGTATGCAGCACCAACAACTTGATGGTTTCTGAACCAAAAGTGCTCAGGTCAAGAAATTTACATCGAATTAGTACAGAATAATATCTGCAACTGTTGCTTTACACAGTCTCCTCCTTTTGCTTTTTTTCACTTTTGGTATCTTTAAATGTTAATTCCTGTCCTCTTATCATTACTTCTTTTGCTGCGCATTCTGCATCCCAAGCCGCGCGTAGGGGGAAATAAGAAGAATTCAAATATGAATAAGAAGTAATACAAAAATATAAATGAGGGAGATGATATATAAAGAGAAAGAATAAAACAATTTATTATTTTAAGATTTTGGAGTTATTAGATTTTTTAATTTTGTTTAATACATTTTATTATTACGTAAAATTCATCTAACAAATTAATTTTATAATTAACTAAGTTCATTCCTAGGTGTTGGGTTCATATGTCTATTTTCATATAGGTTATTGTGGTTATATATATATATATATATATATATATATATATATATATATATATATATATATATATATATATGACATTAGTCTTACACATATAAAGCATTTGACACTATCTTTTAATTTCAAAACCTTAAGACAATGATGTTATGAGTCTTTACATTTATATAGTATTTTACTTTCCAACAATCTTTCCTCAGGAGTGAGTTTTTTTTTCTTTTTTTTCATATGGTATATTTGTCCTCAGGTGTCTTATGACCCCTTTTGATTTTACTGTCAGTTACTCTAAAGGATTCTGATACCACTGTTAGGTTATGTTTCATATGATTTGGTATGAGTTATAAGATTATAGAGATTGAGTATATATATATATATATCTATATATATATATATATATATATATGACAATATTTTTATACATATAAGCCATTGACACCACTTTTTAATCTCAAAACTTTAAGACAATAATATTATAGATTTTTATTCTTATATAATATTTCACTTTGTTTTTTCTAACTAATATAAAACTTTGACTAACACTTTAAACTATTTCTAACAGTTCTTTTATAAAAGTGGGTGGCTTTGACCCATTTATTACAAAAATTGGTCAATTTACTAATTAATTATAATAGTATGGTCAGTTTACTAATGATTTGACTAGTTTTTGTACAAAATTGGGTCGCTTTGATTTATTTATTACAAAGATAGATTAGTTTACTAATTAATTACATTGTAGATTTAAAATATCAAAATTTTTATAAATTTTTATTTAAAATATTTTTAATTAAATTTTATTATTGTAAATTTTATAATAAAATGTAATAATAAAATATAAAATATTAAGTTTTAAAATATCAAAATTTTAATAATTTTTTTATTTAAAATGTTTTTAATCAAATTATTAAAAATTTATTTTTAAAAGATATAAAATTTTAGAATTTATATAAAAGTTAAAAATAAATAAAAATAAGTCAAATCATTAATAAACTAAACTGACTCTGTCATATAATTAATTAATAAACTGATCTAAGAAGTCAAAATGACTCACTTTTATAAGAAATCCATTTCAAACACTAAAATATGTTGTCGCCATTTTTGTTTTCAAAGCACCAGCGTTACATGTCAATGGAGATGAGAATTCCTAGTAGACACAGCTGTTTATCTTTCAAGTCGTGACTGCAATTAAAAAAATGCAAACAGGTTATACCTTCCTATATCACTATCATTTTTCTTTACTGATAATTTGTTATGAGATGATAATATTAAACATTTTTAATACTGTCAGTCAATACTTAAATTAGTTTATAATTTATAATATTTTTTTTATTTTCTTCATTTTAGGATAAACCAAATTTAGATTTATTAAATATAGTTACGCAGTTTTTTTTTTTTTTACAAAAGTTAGTTATTTACAAATACTTTATATTATTTTGTTTGAAATTTATTTTTTAAAATCACCTGATATAAAATTAGTTAGGGTACTGATTCAAAATTCAGTAATTTAATATATAGTAGTTGAATAAGGTTGAATTGATATTAATACAATTATTATAATTACTATAAAATAAATAAAATGACATTAAAAATATATTATAATAATTTTTTAATGTTAAAAAATAAAATTAATATTTATTCATAAATAGTAACTTTATATATGAATTAGAAATAAAAAATATTTGTAGTTTTATTGTTGTGAGGGAGTCGTTTACAAACTCACTTACGTATGTCTCATGACAAATTAAAAAGGTATACCATGATGAACACACCTAGCGAAAAGTAATATTGTTATTTTCATCCCCTTCGATTTATGCTATGTAGCGTTTGTTGACCTTGACTTAACTCACCTAAAGAAAAGTACGATATAAATAAAATATCAATTTTCGTAAAAATGTGATTTTTTTTACAATTATCTTCAAGTGAATATTTTGTCTGTAGTAAAAGAACTAAGCAAAATCGTAGAAAATTACAATTTGTTTCTAAAATTAAGCTTAAAGTATTTTAATAATAGTTGAAGATCTCTCGTTTAAATTAGATATGAGGTCTGATTGTTGTGTATTAATTATAACTTAAATACCTTTAAATTTGAATGCTTATACTTTTAAGTTAGTTAATAGATTTGACCAACTACTACAACTAACTCTTGTATAATATCTACGGAAGCTATTTACCCTAGTAAATGCATAGAAGTAATTAATGAGTAAGACAAGGAAAGCACTGATTTTTTTGCCGTCTTTTATTTAATATTAAAATACACTAATATTTATATATCAATTTTTTAATATATTTTAAAATATTAAAATTAGTATCTGAGACAAATATCTGAGGGCACAAAATCTAAGCAGAAAATCTAAATTCAGAAAAAAAGGTGTGACGTGCTGAAAAAGCCACGTATTCCAAACCCAAACCACCACGTATCTGCATGCATAGATAAATATAGAAAATTGGTTCTTTTTCTTCATTAATTGCGGTTACCAAACCCTCTCTGGGTCAGGATCTAGGGTCAGGATCGTGTGGAAATGGAGGGTAGGGATTGAAAGATTGCACCGCCTTGTTTGATTTTGCGTTCTCATTGGGCGAAAAGAAAGGAATAAAGAGTGGGTAAGGTCAGAAAATAGGCAAGGAAGGTGTGTGTGAGAGAAATAGACACTCTCCACTGAACTGCTTATAACTCATTCTCTTTCCCTCATTTCTCTTCTTTTCTCTCCTGCGATCTCTTCTCCATATAATCGGTAATCCCATTCCTCCATTCTCATTCTTCTTCTCTGTCTTTTTCGATTAACTCTTTCATCTCATTTTACAATGATCTTGCGTTTCTTCTCGTTTTAACACGCTGGTGTCACTGTCCTTTCATCGCTTTTCGTTTCACCTAATTATTTATTGTTTAATTCTGCTTTCATGCGCAGTTTGTCTCCGGTGGAAACTGTGCTTTATTATTATAGTAATCGCTTTTCGTATTCTGTTTATACCAGGCGAATTCAAACAATTTTCTATTGCTCTCCTTCTTTTTGCGGATAACAGAACAAATAAAAAAACTATTATCTAGGTTTCATCGGAAAAATTCACGCTTGTCCGGATTTCAGTCTTTTTTTTTTTCTTTTTTTAATTTTTTGTATTTGTTTATATATCACATTTTTTAGGTTTTTTTTCATCGTTTTTATTGGTCGACAGTTGACACAATATTTTGAAATTCATCTTCTTTTTTATTTATTTATTCTTTCTTATTTTTTATTTGTTGTCAATTATATTATTTTAAGCATCTTCAATTTTGAGTATTTTCGTGGTAACAATTCTTATTAAGCTTAATTTGGTTGAATAGGAGAATATGGGGAACAACAAGAATGTGATCTCGTTGTGCTTGTTTGTGACAACCCTGTTGTTTTCTGCTGTGTCTTGTGCACCCAATGATGGGCTGCGTAGGATTGGGCTCAAGAAGATTAAATTGGACCCTAACAACAGGCTTGCTGCTCGAATTGGGTCCAACGATGATTCTTTCCGGGCTTCTATTAGAAAGTTTCATCTTCAAAACAACTTTGCTGGCACTGGGGAAACCGATATTGTTGCCTTAAAGAATTACTTGGATGCTCAGTATTATGGTGAAATATCCATTGGAACATCTCCTCAGAAGTTCACTGTCATTTTCGACACAGGCAGCTCTAATTTGTGGGTGCCATCATCCAGATGCACCTTTTCGGTAATTTTTTTTGCGTTACACGCTAATGTCTAATTTGCCACTTATGAATATCTAGCAGATTTAATTGCTATCATTCATCGTATTTATTCATGTAATTTTGCATTTCGGTGCAGCTTGCATGCTACTTCCATGCTAAGTACAGGTCCGGCAGATCAAGTACTTACAGGAGAAATGGTTTGTCTTCCTCGTCATTTCTAATAACGCTTTCAAGTTAACTTTGTTCTTTTAGTCCGGTGGTTGAGCTAAAACTGTTTGTGGAAGTTCCCTCGTTTCATAAATTTAAAAACTGAAGATTTGAAAATTGAGTAGCTGGCAAATACTCTTTCGTTTTTCAGAGTAGTTTGAATCCTTGTATTTTTTCAATCTCTGTATTATGCCAATAGGAACAAACATATATTCTACGAAACGATAGAGATGAAGTTTGAAATTTTGCCATCTAGCATATGGTTAGGGCCTTAATGGTAATAGAACATTCGGATGTCTGTAGGTTCTGACATTGCAATTTGGTTTGTGGAATATATCTGTTTGTTACCTGTGTTTATATGTTCCTCTGTTTTGGCCCACTTGTTGTTTTGCTCATGTAGAAAGGATGCTGGGATGATGTCTTTCTCTATAACACAATACTTTTCTCGCTGTTGTTTAGGAACTGCTGCTGCTATTCAATATGGTACCGGAGCAATTGCTGGTTTCTTTAGCTATGACAATGTTAGAGTTGGTGACATAGTTGTAAAGAACCAGGTAAGGGCTGTATTGCTGATCATCAATGTTTATTTTAATTGAGTAGGGTATAAGATGACTTCTCATAATATATTGATTAGTAATTAATAGAATGCCTTTTTATTCCCACCAGGAATTTATCGAAGCAACTAGGGAGCCAGGTGTTGTATTTTTGGCAGCCAAGTTTGATGGCATACTGGGACTTGGATTTCAAGAGATATCTGTTGGAAATGCTGTTCCAGTGTGGTATTTTTTATGACTTAAATTTTATTCATTATTTTGTTAGAAGTTGATTGAATCAGCCTCTTGCAAAGGCAAGTTAAGGCTGCTTATTTGACACAGACCTAGTTGGTCCAACTCTTCCTATAGTGAGAGCCTTATACTAGGCGGCCCTTTTTATTATTATTCAAAGTTTAGTGAATCACCTTGTGTTTATCTTATCTTATTACCTGTCAGGTACAACATGGTTGAACAAGGTCTTATTAAGGAACCAGTATTTTCATTTTGGTTAAACCGCAAAACAGAGGAAGAGGAAGGGGGTGAGCTTGTTTTTGGAGGTGTTGACCCTGCTCACTATAAGGGAGAGCACACTTATGTGCCTGTGACCAGAAAAGGATATTGGCAGGTTATTATTTTCTTTGTACTTAATGTTTTCGTTACCTTTCTCTTTGTTAATTTTCTTTTCTTTTTCAGTTTGATATGGGAGATGTACTTATTGGTGGTAAACCCACTGGTACGTTTAGATAATGTGTTCTTCGTGTGGTGTATACTTTGCATTGGTTATAGTTTCAATTTATTTTGACTAAGCTGATGTAATTGTCATTCAGGATATTGTGCTGGTGGGTGTGCAGCCATTGCAGACTCAGGGACTTCGTTATTGGCTGGTCCAACGGTATGAACAAATGCTAGATATAGATTGACTAATATTTGTTTAGTTTCAATTTAAAATTCTTACAGCACTCATGAGATATTCCTCTGTCGGTTCATGACCTATTTCAACAATTATGGGGATTTTAGACATTCATAATTCTCATTGCACTGTTTATATTGTCATACGCAAAAAGGTCTACTAAAGGCTTCGCAATAGCTTGTTTCTGTGAACCCTTATTGCTTTTGTTACTGTAGGCTATAATAACTATGATAAACCATGCAATTGGAGCATCTGGAGTTATGAGCCAAGAATGCAAGACCGTCGTTGCAGAGTATGGTCAAACAATATTGAATTTGCTTTTGGCTGAAGTGAGTACCATTTGTAATTTGTTCTTGCCATATTTTTTTTATTAGCTTGCCCTTTGTCACGAATGGCTATTTGAAAGATCTTATATTCTTTTAAAAGTTTTCTTATGTTTTTTTCTTTACATACTTTAGACACAGCCGAAGAAGATCTGTTCTCAAATTGGATTGTGCACCTTTGATGGGACTCGTGGTGTTGAGTAAGTCCTGAAAACATTCTTGCTCCTTTGAGTCTTTTGCAATTTTTTATTTAAATACTTTAATATTTTAACACATGATTTCCATTTTATTATTTGTTCATCCCCCACCCCAGTATGGGCATAGAGAGCGTTGTGGATGAGAATGCAAGAAAATCATCTGGTGGTCTTCATGATGCTGGTTGTTCTGCGTGTGAGATGGCGGTTGTTTGGGTGCAGAACCAGCTCAGCCGAAATCAGACACAGGATCAGATACTAAGCTACGTCAATCAAGTGAGTCGGTTCTCTTAATTTTGCTATTCAAGCATCTTTCCGCACCTCTTGATTCATAGGTTCATGACGATGTTGCAGCTTTGCGATAAAATGCCAAGCCCGATGGGAGAATCTTCTGTTGGCTGCGGGGATATCTCTTCATTACCTGTAGTGTCCTTTACTATTGGTGGAAGAACTTTTGACCTTCGCCCAGAGGAGGTAAGATTTCCTCAGGCTAAAACCTGATTGGTTGCTTTAATTTTTTTTTATGACTGATCACTTAACCGAATTTTATTTAATGAAAACAAGATAAATTCAGAACGTTAGGAGTTAAGAGTAATAGGAGACACCATTTTATAGAAAAATAAAATTAAGAACAGAATTCAAGCTAAACCTTGTTACATCAGCTCAATTGCAATTTCATAACTTTACGTAAAGAAATATTGATGCCTTGTTTTCCATAGAGTAATGTTAGACTAACAATTATTTACTAGTCAAATGGTTTATCAGAATGGGATTATGTGATTCTTCTTCTGTCATCTAACACCAACATATGGGTAGTAAGCACATTTGTCCGAAGCACATTTGGCATCAATCTCTTCCTCCAATAAATTGACATTTACTACGAGTAAACACCTAATTTGATCCACCAGTATACATGTGAAATCAATCTGATCCTCCAAAGAATTGACATCAACTTTAGTCTCCCAATATATATAATCCACATCAGGTAGGAAGTTAGGGGAGCTCCATTAATTGTAAACAGCGTTAATCTATAGCTTTTTTGTAATAAAATTTTACGGTAATTTAATCCCTAAACTCAAATCTCCATTGATGTTATTCCCATGATCTTCATATAGAAGGAATATATTATGTGGCGCCCACACATAAACTCATTAACTAAATCTTCTGGCCGCAGGATTTCCTCTTTTTTTTTTTTTTTTTTTTTAATTTGTTGATTGAATGACTAATAATTTCACATCGACAAGTATAAGGTTAACATCAGAGCAAAAAGAAAAAAAGTTGTACTCTTGGATTAGTTGATATATGAAGTTGTTTCTAACCTCCGGTCATCTAGGGAACGATTTGGAAAAAGAAAAAAAAGGTTAACAGGAATAAAACTTACACGTAAGGATCGGTCTATACCGTGCTCATAATTTGATGTGGGGGGAGTTGCATAAATTTTTTGCACGAATATTCTCGTGTCCTCATTCAGTTTCTATTTGGTTTATTCAGTACATACTCAAAGTGGGTGAAGGCCCTGTGGCTCAGTGCATTAGTGGCTTTACTGCTATAGATATTGCACCTCCTCGTGGCCCTCTCTGGTACGCAAAATTTCTTCAACTAGCGCCATGACATTTACCTCTTATTTTTTTTATTCTCTGTTGTCTTTTTGGATTGTAATTCGTCTGATTTGATTCTCACTCAATGGGATCTACGTTAATGCAGGATCCTTGGGGACGTCTTCATGGGGCCATATCATACAGTATTTGATTTTGGTAATCAAAGAGTGGGATTTGCTGAAGCAGCGTAAAGTGATTATCAGAATATGGCGATCCTTGCTCTATTTAATGGACCTAAACTTCTGGCTTGTACGTGTTTATATGAATGTTATATACTTTGGATGTTTCATAATGTAGCTTAACATATGTATCTGTGGCATAAGCCCATAGCACGCTCCGAACTGTGACTATGCATGTTTAGTTGAATATTTTAGTTCTCATGATCCCTCCTTAGTTCTCTCTAAAATAACAAAGCAAGGCTCATCTAAAACAAAGACAAAATGGGAATGTTATGTAGATAAAGCAGAAAACGGAGCAGTCAGCTTTAAAATTAGGTATTTAAATTAGGTATGTAATCCTATCCAAGTATCTTTAGAACTCTGGAACTTTAGTTGCAACTAATCAATTCATGTAAATTTAATAATGAGTAATGTCTTGATCCTAACTTAAAGATGATTTTCCAGATATCTTGATAAAGATATAGACAACTACAACTACAAATAGTGATGATGATCCTGTTGAGAAACCAATTGTGTCAAACCTTTTAACAGCCAAAATCTAAAGATATCATCAGAAGATAATACAGGATCAAAATTCACCTCTGATCTCATCATATTTTAAGATTGAAGGCATTTAAATATACCATCGTTGTGTTAACCTATATATATATAGTTGATTAGAGAAACTTGTCACTTAAATTAATATTTTATAATTTATGTAATATCATAAAGATTTGGATTTAAAATTAATGATATATAGATTTTTTGTTAATGTTTCTTGTCTCAATATTTACGGATATCTGATTTGAAATTTAAGTTTAAAATTTTACCTTTTAATGCTCATTTTTTTCTTATAATTTTTGTTAATTTCCTATTTTTAGTGGGAATATTTCTACAATCCACTTGAGTACATTATATTTTCTAGTTTTAGTTTTTTACGTCGTAGATAAAAAATAACTTTCAGGTTTTGTTTGGTTTGATAGTAAATAAGGATCGGAAAATTAGTTTTACAATTGATTTTAAATGTAGCGATACGTAAAAATTGGTTTCATGTATGATTTTAAAGGTGGTTGTCTGACATGAACAACGGAAATAAAGAGAATAAAAGCAAAATTTGTCATCAGCCATGGCAGCACTGAGGTAGTTGTCGCTGACGCTAGTTTCACCATCTTCACCCACCGTTGCACTAATGGCCTTCATGTCACGTCTCGGACTCCTGCTTTAACGTGATCGACACTGCATTCATCGTCGTCAACCATTGTCTCTATCTTCTGCTTCCTTTGCTTCTTTTGATTTCAATTTGAGAATAATTATTTAAAAATAAAAATAATAATTACTTGAAAAATTCTTTATAGTTATAAAAATATTTACTCAATTCAAATACAAATCATGATAATATGAATAAGAATGGTAAGACATAGTTCAAGTTAGGTTACGATGAGATTATGTCAAACTAGTTAAGATAAATTTAGGTTACACAAAGTTAGGTTGAATCTAATTTAGGTCAAGTTAGTTTAAGTCTTGGGATCATGTCATGCGGGTTGAGATAAGTTCAACCCAAGTCAACTAGATCCAAGTTAAGTAGTTCAGATCATGCCAAGTCACATTGTACTTTGTCGCGTTGATTTGAGTATCACCCATTTGGATTAAGTAATCTTAGGTTGGATTAAGTTAAGTTGGAATGACAAAGGCTTAGTCTAGGTTGGATTCACATCTATCAAGTACACGCGTTAAGTTGTAACCAAATCATGATAGATCAAGTTGAATTAGGCCGAAGTCATGAAAAGTTATTAGGATAAGTCCAAATTAATTTAGGCCAATTTAGGTCCAAGTAAGTTAGATTGGGCCAAATCCAAACAAGTATGGATTGTATTAGTGATTTTGATTAAATATATTTATTTGACTTATAAGGTAAATGTAAGAGACTTATTATGCAAATACAAATGATGGTTAGTGACTAATTAATTTTAAACACTTAAAATCATATAAAAAGAAATAGATTAAATATCTCGAGTAAAATATAGATTTTTTCTAATCATAAAGGACAACTATTTACCAATGATTTTTTTTATTCTACTCATATAGCTTGATAGTAATTATTGTTTTATGGGAGCAATTTTGGCTTATTTTGGTTATTGGGTTTCATCTTTAAGAGAAGAAACATCTAGCAATGGCGAGCTTAACTTTAACTAGCTGTTTTTTCTGAAAATTTGTATGCCTCTGAATTGTGAACCTTAAACTAGTTTTACCCTTAAAAAAACTCAATCAAGTTTCACAATATGTAAATAATGTCTTTCCAACCTAAATGGTGGTGTTGAAGATGTAGGGCGTCATTTTTTTATTTCCATTACGAGTGGTGTATAATGTGTTATTTCTGTACATAGCACATACAAGAAGTTATGTTACAGCACTCAGTTCTCACTTTAGATCATATGTTGTAGCTTTCTTGAAGATTTCCCAACAACTGCATCAAGATTAGTTGGATTGGAGAAAATGTACAAAAGAATCACAGCACAAAATGTATCATTATCTATATCCCATTTAAGATGACTAGAAAAGAATTGACCTTATGGAACGAAGTAAATACAAATATCTGGTCAAGCACGGTTAAATCCCACATTGATTAATAAATAAAAAAATATATGAAAATTTCATATATATATATATATATATATATATATATATATATATATATATATATATATATAAATAAATAAAGATAAATA
>Ga0214542_1002112_pt1 | contig 41178 bp, 23 predicted proteins | sample CNSS1metaG_FD_160096 | JGI IMG/M metagenome (GOLD analysis project Ga0214542, IMG submission 160096) | Root nodule microbial communities from cowpea collected in UCLA plant growth center, Los Angeles, California, USA - CNSS1 | ecosystem: Host-associated > Plants > Roots > Nodule | place: USA... | reverse complement strand
TTTATATATATATATATATATATATATATATATATATATATATATATATATATATATATATATATATCACTCCCTCTCTCTCTGAATTTTGATATTTTTCTTAGATGTTTGGTTGGCTACTCTTTAGCAAAGTCATTTAAGTTAATTAATGAATGCAACCTTCATTGCACATATACTCACGTACCATGCCTTTCCATCAAACACACTTTGTTTTTCTTCTTCATGCTTCAATATTAATGCATATCTTATGTGTCTTTTTCCCACAAATTACAATCATTAGATTCATTTTCGTTGTCATTTGATTGAGAGCATATAGTGTCACAAAGTACACACTTAATTATTTCTTCTATTGTTTCTATGTATGTGTTTAATGGAGAGAATATTTTAGATTTAAAGTGAATGTACTTGACCTGAAAAAAAGAGAACTTTGGTGGTGCGTATCTTTCAATGGGACATGTTTATAGCTTCATATCCATTCTGGATTTAAGGAATCAATTTGAAAAGGAAAATCACCATATATACTATGTACTTTGCTATATGACAAATAAAATATACCGTCAGTTATTTAAGAAAGTTGCTAGTATGATTTTGAAGACAATTGTTTTAGAAATTAAAATATTTAGTCCCAATTATAGTTTTGACCATTGCATTTTATAAAATTACATTTTCAGTCTAATTATTTTTCTACAATTTTGGTGCCTTAGTTTTTAAATATTTGTAATTTCATTTAACTTTATATTTTGAAAACATTGACTGTTATCACATAATAAGTTGGAAAATAAAACTTAAAAAAAAGGAAAATATTTTTTTTTCCTATAATGGAATAGTTTCCTAAAATTATCAAATATTAACTTTGTTCATCAATGGATTATTGAAGAAAGACATTGATAAAGAGATTAAAAACTAAGATTGAAAATTAAAATTGTTTCCTCTATCTTCAATATATTTTCAATATTTTATTTATAAGTTTCCCTATGATATTTTATAATGAATTAAAAGATGCATTCATTTAATTTTCAACTTGTCATACTAAACATACTTAAGTTGTCAGCATTGAGTAAAAGTGAACATTTTTAAAACTCAAAATAATGCAAAGTTTACTAGAAATTAAAAACTATGAATTTTTATCATTACAGTTTATCAACATGACTTCTAAGTATATAGCATGGTTTTCATAAAAAGTATATATTAAGTTTTGTAAGTAAAAAGTAAATACATAAAATGAAAAATAAAAATAAAAGTACAAGGAAAAGAAAATATTGGTCCTTGAATATGTGTAGTGAGACCTCATTAAGCAATGCCATGGTGATAGTTTGTGGTATTTGACTCCATCACTGTTTGAATAAAGAGGCTCCAATGCTTTTCTCATTCTCCTGTAGAATTTGAAATCAATCAAATCATTAATTATTTTCTTTAATTCAAAAGATTTGACATCGATTAAAAAAAACAAGGATTTTGTGATTAATGGTTTCATATTCTCTATTACTGCAATGGTTGAGTTCAATGCATCACAGATAGATTTTGTGTCTACCTATCAACAAAATCAAATAGGAAGAAAATTTTAAACTTCAATATTACGACCAAAATTGTTCTACATTTTAGAAAACAAAAACATAATTAAACATTATGATTAGTATGTCGTATATAATAAAGAACATTACCTTAAGGTAGGTTAAAGGGATTAAGTTGGAGAATGCTGACAATTTTCTTGTCAATTTGGCAATAAATTCTTGTTTTCTTCTCTCTAATTGTGCCCATTCACTAAGAAAAAAAGTATAAGTCTTATTACGATGATGATATTGGATTTTAAAAATCTTCCTCCAATGGTTAAATAAGGTTAGATGTAGGAAAAATCCTTAAAGGTGAGTGATATGAAAATTAGGATATGGAGAAGAAGGTATTATAAAAACTAAGATAGATTTCGAGACGTTAATTAGTTGTCGAAAAAATAAGAAATATTTGTTTGTCAGCTATGGATTTTGAATAGTTTTTTTTTCTTACATGATTACTTCTTTTGATTTTCTTTTTCATAATTCTTTGTTTTCTATTTTAGTGTTTACAACTTCTAATCTCATTGAGCCCCTCCTTTATATCCAATTATTTACAACTATTTTTTTCTCCCTGAACTCAACTAGACAAGTTTACTAATGGATAAGTCATGGATTGATTTGCCACGAAATACAACTAAATATCTAGATGGGTTAAATAAGTTTCTAGACTTTGCATTTGAATATCAATATGTCAATGGTACAATAAGTTGTCCTTGTCCTAGATGTCACTATAATAAATGGGAAACTAGAGATGTTGTGTTTGACCACTTAATTTGCAAGCAGTTTCCAAAAAATTACAAAGTTCGGATTTGGTATGGAGAAATATATGACACAACGTAATCAAGAGACACAAATGTAGTAAATGTGCCATCACAAAATGAAAATCCAGTGATAGATATGATAAATGATGTATTTGGGATGAATAAAAATGATGATGTGGATTATGGTGCATATGAAGGACCTTCCGAATTTGTAGAAACCATGACAAATGAAGAATATGTTGAGTTGCTTAGAGATTGTAACCTAGAGTTGTATGAAGGATGTCAAAAGTATTTGAAGTTGTCTTTTATTTTAAGGTTGTATCATATAAAATGTTTGTGTCGTATGACTAGCAAGGCTATGACAATGATTTTAAAGTTATTAACAGACGCATTTGAATATGGAAAATTTCCTACTTCATTTTATAAGGCAAAGAAGGTGATACAAAAGCTTGGTCTTAACTATACCAAGATAGATGTTTGCCTAAAAAATTGCATGTTGTACTGGGAGAAGATGAAAAATTGGAGAATTGCAAATATTGTAATAAATCCAAATGGAAGAAAAAAAGGTACCAATGGAAAAAAGAAACTACCAGTAAAGGTATTACATTACTTTCCCTTGAAACCAAGGTTACAAAGATTATTCATGTCTCCAAAAACAACAAAGTCCATGAGATGGCATATTTTAAACAATAACCCAGATGGATTGTTGAGACATCCAAGAGATGGTAAAGCATGGAAGAGTTTTGATCAACTTCACCTTGAGTTTGCTATAGAACCTAGAAATGTTTGCCTTGGCCTTGCAACAGATGGCTTCAATCCTTATCGAACCATGAATAATGGTCATAGTATATGGCCAATGATTTTAATTCCATACAATAGACCTCCTTGGGAGTGCATGAAACAATCATCTTTTATTGTTTCTATGATAATTCCAGGAAGAAAAAAAATGCCAGGAAACAAGATAGTTGTGTACTTACAACCTTTAGTGAAAGAGTTAAATGAGCTATGGACAGAAGGAGTTGAAACATATGATTCTTTTTCAAACGAAGTGTTTGTAATTCGAGCGTCTCTCATGTGGACAATTAGTGATTTTCCTGGACTTTGTACTCTATCTAGGTGGAATACTTATACTAGTTATGCTTGTCCACATATTTAATGGCATAATTGAAGAAAGAGGTGCAACAAAATTATTATTTGGGTTAGAAATTTTGAAACAACTTGATGCCATAACATTTGAGAGCAATCTTGATTCAAGTAGTAGAGGAAACCAATGGAGAAGAAAAAGCATATTCTTTAATCTTCCTTATTGGAAAGACAATCTTTTATGTCATAACCTAGCTGTTATGCATATTGAGAATAATGTGTGTGATAATGTGTTGTATACAATGCTCAAAGATGAAAAATCAAAAGATCATCTTCAAGCTCGTCAAGATCTAAAAGATATGGGGATAAAAGAAGACCTATGGCCGGATGAAAATGGAAAATACATTCCTTTGTTATTTACAAGACAAGAGAACAAAGAAAGATATTTCTAAATACATTAAAGAATGTGAAGATGCCAGATGGTTATTCAAGTAACATATCTCGTTGTGTTGATGATGAAAACTATATGATATTTGGCCTTAAGAGTCACAATTCTCACATCCTCATGCAAAATTTACTTCCAATAGCTATTCAAAATCTTTTTCCTGACCATGTGACTGCAGTGTTGGTAGAGTTTTCCTCATTTTTCAAGGAGTTATGTTGTAAAAGATTGAATATCTCAAATCTTGACAAGTTACAACATCGAATTGTGCTTACTCTTTGCCATTTGGAAATTCTTTTACCTCCATCATTCCTCACTATGATGGTCCATTTAACTTTTCATCGTGTAGAAGAAGTGAAATTAGGAGGACTAGTCTATTACCGTTGGATGTATCCAATTGAAAGGTAAATACATGTAGTTATGTTTAACCTATTTATTTTGATTAAAATATTGGTTAAATTATTGTTTTTTTTTTGTAGAGTATTAGGACATTTGAAGTCCTTTGTACGAAATAGAGCACAACCTGAAGCATCTATAAGTGAAAGTTATTTAGCTGAAGAGACTCTCACTTTTTACTCATTGTATGAAGAAGTTGAATCAAGGTTGAATAGAAGTTGACGTGTTGATGATCGTCTTAATGAAAGTGAACATCTTCAAATTATTTATCCTCAAATAGGCAGATCAGTGGGAAGTTCATCGACTTTCACTCTTACAACATTAGAGAAAATACAAGCACATCGATATTTGTTACTAAATTGTTCAAAAGTTCAACCCTTTGAGTAAGTATTTAGATATCTTGTATGTGGTGATTAGTTTCCATGAATTCAATTCAACATGATATTCTCTTATGGCAGTGAATTCAAAATATTCACTAAGAGAAAGACAAGAAATCAAAGACTTTCAAATGCAGAGTTAGAAAAGATAGTTAGTAAAGAATTTGCAAATTGGTTTCATCAAAGGGTAAGTTTAAAAATATACTAGTGTAATTTATGATTTAGTTTTATGACTAATATGATTTCTGATATAGGTTACAAATCCAGAGAATACAGATGTAATTTTAGATGAATTAAAGCATCTAGCAAAAGGCCCAATGCCAATTGCAAAAAGATATTCTGCATATAATATCAATGGGTACAAGTTTAGAACAGTAGGGCGGGATGAAGGTTTACAAACATAAAATAACAGAGTTTTTCTAACTTCAAACACATCATGTGTTACAAGCAATAATGATGAAAATTTGAGGCTGGCAAATTTGCCATACTATGGGAAGTTAGAAGACATAATTAAGCTTAACTATTATGGTTTTCTTAGAGTTGTCCTCTTTATATGCAAGTGGGTTGATACTACACGTTCTAAAGGATTTAGAAAGGATGCTGGGAAATTCACTTTGGTAAACTTTTCTCAATCTATTCATACGAGTGAACTTGAAGAGCATGACCCATATATTGAAGCTTCACAAGCACAAATGATGTATTATGTTGATGATGAGGTAAATAAGGGATGAAGTGTTGTAGTCCACATGATGCCAATGGATTTGTATGATATGAGAGAAGTTGGTGAAGATATTATATTTGAAAGTGAGTCATACCATGAGCAAGATTTGAACAATTTATTTGCAAGTGAAACTGAGGCAATAACATTGGCAATGGATGATATAAATGAATTTGTTATTACAAATCATGCTGAAACCTTCCTTCAAGGAGATACAAGTATGTTCGAATAATTAGTAAAAGTATCATGGTAAGATATTTCTCTTCTTTTGTTGTTTAGGTTCTTAGATTGGTAGCTTTTCTTTCTCTTTTTTTCTCTTCATTATATATTTTAATCAACTATAATTATGGGAACTTGAAAGGGTCTAGGGTATTCGTTATATAATAGTGACTATGAAATAAATTACTTTTGTTTTTTATTCATTCACCTATTGTGGAAGTGCTGCTATTGTGTTGATAATTGGCATGTGCATTTTTGGTTAATTTCATTTTTTAAAGATGTTTTAGATAACCCTCGTTAATTTATAGGAAACGATGTTTTATTTATCGAAAGAATGAGGTAAAAGTAGAAATTAATGCTACTGAAATTTGAAAGGTGATTTATTTAACTTGTCGTGAATATTTGATGAATTTCTAAGTTGGTTGGGCACTTTATAGAGAGCCTTTTTCTTTTATTGGTGGTTGTGATTGAATATTATGACATGACATGTTGAAAAATAGATTTTTCTTTCATAGAATCGTGTATTGTTGCTTGATCTATTCATGTAACCCTTCCTTGTGGATTAAGGTTTGGTTTCCACTATTACAATTTATCTCGCTCATGAATCTGTTCATAATTGTCGTAATGCCCTCCAAACACCATTACATTATTCTGAATTTGGAAGTTGTGTCTTTATTTTTGCATAAACTACTCTAGAAACACTTATAGGAGAAGAAAATTTGAAGTATTGATTGACTCAGTTTGAACAAAATGATAGAAATCCTTTGCTACTTAATTATAATTTCTCTTGTTCATCTTCATTTGCAGTACTTTAGAATTGTACTCTAGTTTAAATAATCATGGCTCCTAAAACCAAACTTCTTAAAAAAACTGCATCTACTCAAGAACCACTTGTTCCTCCTCTTGTGTGTCCTATACCTCCACAACCATATATTCCTCCACCTATACCTCATACTCAGCAACCACATATTCCTTCTATGTCGACCCATCCACATATTCCTCCTCTTATGGCTCCTACTCCACATCCACATATTCCTCCTCCTATGGCTCCTACCCCACATCCATATGTTCCACCTCTAGTGGATACTACTAAACAACCACATGTAGGACGTGAGTCGAGTAGAGTATGGACTGTACATGTTATAGGTAATTTTAAGTTTTATTCTACTTATAAATAAGAATTTATAATTTTTTTTTAATTTCTTGCTAATTATGTCACCATTTGATAGATGAACAAGGAAATACAAAAAAAAAAATCAGTTGACAAAGCCAGGTGTATTTGAGATGCCTCGTGGTGAACGTATAATTGTGCCATTTGATAGATAGTTACGAGCCTATGGAGAAGCAGCTTCACTTATTTCTTCAACATGTGGTTGTATTGCTACAGATTTAAACAATGTTCCCATTAACTTTGATAGTTGGCCAAAGTTCCAAAGTCATACAAGGATGATTGTTTTAACATTTTAAAGGTACATGTTGACTATAATGTGGTTAACTTTGCTATTCTTGAATTTTTTTTTAGCTCTAATGCATTTCTATGATTGATTTTAGTTCTTCTCTGCTTTTTATCAATTACAATTTTCCTTAAAACAATTTGCACGGATTATAATGTAGATTGACATTTGTTTTTTTTTTTTTTCATTTCGGTTGTTATTGCTTATCATGTATGTAGATTCATCATTTCTTCTTTTTTTCTACAATTTTATATACTAACTTTTTTTTTCTTTTTTAGAATTTATTTCATTTTCAGGCATCAGAAAGGTCTGCTGAACGTTATTGTCAAATAAGTATAGAAACAAAAAGATGAATTTGTGGAACCGTGTTTATGATAGTTCATTATCAAGAGAACAATTAATTACTAATTTCCCTAATGATATTCAAAAAGATCAGTGGTCTTCATTTGTTGTTTATCATCTGAGTGAAGAGTATAAGGTAGTTTTCACAAATGATTGTTATGAATAACTATTTTTTTGTCTTTTCTTTTAATTAATAACTTTCTTGTCTCAAAAATTAAGCAAGAGAAATATTGAAGTTAGAAAAGCGCAAAAAGTTCTTCACACTGGTGGTGCAAATTTTTTTTCTACAAAACAACATGAGATGGTAATTATTTGTTCAATGTTGAGTTTAATTAAAATTCATGGAGTGTTTTATTGTTCTTATATGCTCATATTTATTAGGAAGTAAACCTTGGATGTGTTGTGGGTAGAGGAGAGTTGTATATTGAGACTCATAAGAAAAGAAAAGGATCTTATGTCAATGAAGAGGCAAAGTCTATTGCAATAAGTTTAGTTAAAGTATTTATAAATTCTTATAATTTTGCAATATGTTTTCACTCTGATTTTTATATACTACTACAATATTCTGATTTTTCAATTGTATTTTGTGATTGGGAATTAGATAAATTTGAATGCAACGAGATTTCATTTTTCTATATTTTCTAATTTTAAATTTTTGTATATATAAATTTAAATGTGTTGGTATTAAGTTTTGAGAAACTTTTCTTAGTTCAAAATGTTATTGTATATATTATGTTCCGAGAAACTTTGCTTAGTTCAAATGCGTTGGTATTGAGCTTGGGGGTGTCCGACCCCTGACAAATATTATTTTATTGTTTTTTACTTGTTACACTGTTTCATTGTGTTTCATTGAATGATCCTTAGTTTCGCATTTGAAATTTAATACGTTGATTTGTGTAGTACTCCTCTAATTTTAAATGTCTTTTTATGTTAATTTCAACTTTTAATGAAAAGTTATGAAGGTTGTATTGATAATAGAAAACTAATTTCGCTCACGTATCTATAAAACTTAGATATGGATCATAGTTAGATTAATTTACCATGTATAAGTGATGATTATGAGGGAGAGGTGGGATACTTTATATAGTTCGCTCAACAGAATAATGGTAGTGTAGAAAATAGAGTAAAGATGAGTTGTCCTTGTGTGAGTTGTTTAAATGGGAGAAGATTGGATGTCGTCGAAATTAGAGAACATCTTTTGTTTGATGGATTTTCAAAGAATTATACAAGATGGACCTGGCATGGTGTACTAATAGGCATTCTAAATGTGTTTGAAACACAAGAATTTGTTGATTGAACAATGGATGATAAATTAGAGGACATGATTTGTGATGTTGGAGAGCAATCCTTTGTTGAAGCGATGTATGAAAATATGTCTATCGATGTAGAGACTATGTTATATTGTAGTTTAACTAACTTCACACGATTATCTATAGTGGTAAGGTTGATGAATTTGAAGGCATTGAATGGATGGATTGATAAAAACTTCACATAATTTCTTTAATTGTTGAAGGAAATGTTTCCTAAAAGTAATACATTATCTAATCGAAATTATAAGGCAAAGAAGATATTTTGTTTGATGGGTATGGCATGTCAAAAGCTTCATTCATGTTCTAATGATTGTATTTTTTATATAAAAGAGTCTGTAGAGTTAATATGTTGTCCCAAATGTGGTTTGCCACGTTATAAGGTCAAAGATGGTGATCAGGATAATATTGATGAGATCATAAAGCACGACCCTCCTTTGAAGGAAGTGTGGTATCTATGAAAAATTCCAAGGTTTAAGAACTTTGTTCAAATATTAGATAGTTATCTTTAAGATTTATTAAATCCTTTTATATGTTATGTTAGAAGGTTTTTGTTAAAACAAAATTGTAAATAGGTTATTTAAAAAAACCCTAACTTCCACAACGGTTATGGCACAAACTGTAGTGTCGACTCACTAACACCATTTTCTTTAAATTGAGATTGCAAGATCACGATGGTTAAAAGCAATCTATCATGATATTTTAATTCAAATTTTTAATTATTTTTTATGTAATTCGTTTGTCTAACGATGGTGTAAAACACTGTCATGGTTTACAACTATCACAACGTTGTCCAAGCCTTCGTGATTTTCCTGAAATTTTTCATAACAACTTGATCATTGACGATAAGGATTCCATAGTAGAAAGGCTCTTTTAACTTTTGTGATACACATTTTCTACTATAGTGAACACAAAACAAAGCTAAAATATTGATGTATAACCTTTATGATAAAAAGATAAAAAATAGGTAAAACCAAGAACCATCGTCTAAAGTCTTGTTATAATGACTTTCAACAAGTTACACTGGTTCCTAATGTGAATGTATAATAGTGGTCAAAACAACATACAATATTTTAAACAACTTCTCTAATAATATCTTCAAGAAAAGCATTAGTCACGTTGTGCGATCTGCACAAGCTTTTGAAGTCCATCAATCGTAAAATAACCACTTCAATCTTTGTTAAAATATTCCTCTTGCCTTTAAAATTATAGGAACATTAGAATGAAACATCAAAGAACGAGCGATTTTTAAAATGTGTTAGTTTTTTCTTTCCACTACACTATTTTGTTTAGGTCGTTCCACATAAGAAAATTGGAGTAAAACACCTTTATTTGAAAAAAAAAATCTTTAAAAGCAAATTCTTTTGCATTGTCAGATAAAAAAAATTGATAGTAGTTTTAAATGGATTTTTAACGTCAGAGTTTGATTAAGGAATAAGTTGAAGATAATTAGATTTGTATTTGATTAAGGAATAAGTTGAAGATAATTAGATTTGTATGTAAATCGAAGTGAAATGACTTTTATCATCCACTAAAGTAAGAAAATAACAATAATTATCATAAGTACAATGTTTGAAAGGATCTCAAATATCAACATGCACAAGATCAAAATAATGTGAACTAAAATTGTTTGAAATTTGGAAAGGTAATCTATTTTGTTTAGAGAAATGACAAGTGCTAGAATGGTATGAAGAACCAATAATACTCATATGAGATCTATTAGCAAGTAGTTTGTAAAGAGAACAAGAAACATGTGCTAACCTTTTATGGCATATGGCATAAGAGATGTTATTACAATAATTAGTAGACATATAAGAAGAATTAAAATCAAGAACTAGGACTCTTCGTAGAGATTTAGCAATGCCAATCGTCCTCTATGTTGTGAGGTCCTAAAAACAAAACTATTAGGTTCCATTATGAAACAAAAATAATTATTAGTTTTTAAAGTTAGTAAAGATAAGAGATTGAAACAAAATGTTGGAATAAAAAGCACATTATGAAGAAAAATGTCTTTACTTAGTTAAATACTACCTACACCTTCAACTTTTATGCGCATGGAATTAGGTAATAAAAAATGAGAATCATGAATAGTAGCGTAAGAAGTATATAATTTTTTGCAACAAAAAATATCAGTCGTAGCCTTAGAATCCAAGATTCATCTTAATTTGTTAGAATCAGAAAAAAAAAATATACTGTTACCTATGACATTAAAAGCAATAGTATTAAAAGTAGTATTAGAAGTAGGGGTGACAATATGGGACTGGCTTAGAAGGCCACCTCACAAGCTTGCGGAAAAAACGCAGGATGGGTCGAGATATTGAGCCCGTTGTCCTGCAAAGCCCGACCCTATAACCCACGGCTCGCGAGGTTTGATTTGCGACCCGCATAAAAAGAAACTTGCACTTATGTATGTTACTTTCTGATGAGTCATTATTTTCCCTTATTCCATTGCCCTTTTGTACCCATCTTGATGCTTGTTTAGTGCTTAGTTGTCTTTTGTTAGTGCAAATTTCCTCAATTGGGCTTCATTGGGCCATTTTTCTGAATTTTGAATAATATGACATTAATTGGTCTAATTTTTGTTTCTAATTATTTTTAGATATTTTGTGGAGCAAATTTTGAAGCTTGGACACTAATTTTAAGATGAAGAGAGGGTTCCCACATCATTGTCATGTCTGTATCATGTCAATGAGCTTGTCCACGTCACTGGGCCACTATTTACAGCTCCATAATGGCATTTTTGTATTTGAGTGCTAGAATGGCAGTTTTGTAAATACTTTAGTCGGTGGTGATGTGCCACATGTTTTTAGGTCTTCTTCTTCATGGGCAGCCACCATCTTCTTCCACACATTCCATTCTTACGTTTTTAAGCTTTTGTTGGTGACCATGGAAATGCCTTCTTCATTTTCACGTTTTAGCAGTCGTTTTTAGCGTTTTTATGCACCATTGACAACACCCCATGTGGGTTTTATGTTTTAAACTCATTGTCTAATGGATTGAGAGTAGGCAAATGTGTTGATTTGGTGGCCTATGATAAGTGAAATTATGTTTGAATCAAGGAAGTTAGTATGTTTTTGATAACTGGTGCATTTCATTTAATTTGTTGATTAACATTTGAATCTATCAACCCCCCTCTTTTATGTTGAATTGCACCTGGAAAACAAACTTTGAATGAAAGATTTGGTCACTGGGAGACGACCTTTGGTTAACACCTGAGTATTACATTTACATGTTCTATTTGGTCGAGTACGACCTCGATCACTTTCCTTTTGGACTTCTGCATGAATGTTCCAAATTCTTGTATTGGTTGAAATGACTAGTGTTATGTAATTTTGAATGTGCTAAAATTTGAGGAATACATGGTGTATGTTAAAGTACAAATATGAATATGATGAAAGATTTATCATATGATTTTTTTCTTTTATTAAAAAAAATTGGGTCGACCTACAGGTTAGAACTTATGCAAAACAGGCCAGACTTTTCAGCCCACATTTTCAATGGTGGCGGGCCAGCCCGACCCACATTTTTTGGGCCAAGTGTAGGATGAGCCTAAACAGGTTGAGTTGACTCACATTGCCACCCCTAATTCGAAGGAAACATTTTGACATTAAGCACTAAGGATTTAAAAATAGGATAGGCCTCACGACTAGCTCGCCAACCCGACAGAAAATAGATGGGTTGGATCAAACATTGTAACCCTTCAACTGACATGCTTAGCCTGTTTAACAAATACCAACTCTCATTCTTGTTTTACTAGTGAGAGAGTTCCCCATCCACGACACACACGTTGTCTTGTATATATTGCTAAGAAGAAGCCAAACACCAAAGTGAGATTCCTTTCTCCTATTATCATTTAAAAGCTCCACCACTAGTACTGAGTGCCTCCTCTACCCTACCACAAGCCTTTTATTTCTCTCCCATCTTGCGGTCATCATGGGGTGTAGAGAGCTCATGCTTGTTCAATGCAATTCAGCCATACGCGAGTCTAGTGCTCTGAGACTAAGAAGAAGACACCATGCTAGTGCTACTGCATCAAAGGTGTCAACCACCTTTAGAAGTTCCACCATTTTTTCATCTAGTACAACGAACCCACTTGCGATATAGATTGGGGCAAGGACGATCGCCATCCTTCTCTCCAGGGTTAGAAACTTAATTTTTGAAATCATTTTTTCGAATTTAATGTTTTAGGGTTTTTATATTGGGAATTATTGGGGAATGAGGGAACTGGGTTGCATATTTTGGTTCTTTCAACTATAGACATGTGTGATACGTGTTATGATTTTCATTAACAATTCTTGTAATGGTGTTTCATCTTCACTTGATATGTTCATCTTCATCTTCATTCTTAATGGAAGTCACCCTAGAGGTCTGCGTAGTATTGTATATGTTATTTCCCTTTTAGGGTTTGTAATGCTGGGCCATAATCCTTTTATACCTTGTAATCTTTATTGGGCTTGCAACCATATTAGCCCAACATAATGCATCAACTCAAATCCTTCTTGGGCTAGTTCAGTGGGCTTATGTGGGCATAGAAGGTGTGAGTTATCTCTTTTCACAGCCTATTCTTTAAAACATATGATGGCTTGGAGCCTCCAAAGCATTTAGCCAGCTTCCATGCCACTAGAGTTGTCAAAACGGGTAACTCGGCCCGACTCGGATCAACCCACCACAAGTTGATGATTTAGTGAGCCAACCCAACCTGGCTCACTTTTTAGCGGGCCAAAAAAATTCGAATTCGACCCGGCCTACCACGAGTTGGCAGGTTAAACGGGTTGGCTCACGAGTTCACTTAATTAAATAAAATACAATTTTTTATTTTTTTCAATCAAAACTAAATTATAATTCTAATTAAAATCTAAATAAATTTTAATACAATCCAAATACAAACTAAAATAAAAAAATACAAATTATTTATATGTTGGCTAAAAAAAACCTAACATGACCCAAATGTAAAGCCCAACTTAATAAAAAACACTTGTGTGACCCTTTTTTTTGCCTGGATGAGCCGAATTCTAGATGAGTCATGTCAAAAATCAACCCGTATTAAAATTTGTAAAAAAAATTCAACCCAACCCGGCCTGAACCCGTGGTGAGCCGGGTTGGCTCACGGGTTCCAACCTATTTTGACATGCCTTGCATCATTCACTTTCATTTTGAATCTCGAGCTTATAAACACTTAAGCAAACCTTGTGCTGCCCAATGTTGGACTTGCTCCCAAGGAGCTTGAAAAGGCAGGATCCTTTTAAGTTGCCTACCAGAAGCTATGAACGCCCACCAACATCCTTTCATAGTTGCTCGTGTTTGTTCTTGAAGCTTTGGCTTATAAACTCTTAAGCCAACCTTCATCTATTCAATATGGGACTTTGTTTTCCCAGGCGATTAAAAAAAAGATCGAACCATCCAAGATAAACAACACGTGCACTACCCAAAATGGGCTATCACAACCATCCTATGCCCTCATCCTCAGGCTCATAATATTTTAGGAAGTTGGACGTAGATGGTGAGTACTTTGTTGAAATACTCACTAATTTGATCATCTTCCTCCATCTGTACTAACTCATACTACTTCTTCAATGTCTGGAGTTTCACCTTTTTTTATCTTTTTTCCTCCCACGTGACTCCTCACTAAGATGTCCCATGCTTCTTTTGTCGTAACAACATTCTGAATCTTCTCGAAGTGAACATCATCAACGCATTAATGAATGATAAACAAGGCTTTGTTATCCCTCTTTCTCATACTCGTTTTCTAGGCATATGTTGAACCAACAAGCACCTAGCAGCCACCTTCAACCACATCAGTGGATCTTGAAATTTGAACAGTTCCTGCATTTGTGTGCTCCAGCGATCCTAATTCTTCTCAGTCAATGTCGGAAAATTCATGGAGGAAATGTGATTCTCGCTTCCAACCATCCTTTTTCTCGTCTTGATATAGGAACAAATTCTTGGACACTATTATTAACCTTTAGACACTCCTTCGTGCTTCAATCACTCTTTCTGACCACCATTCACAACCTCTCGCAATCTGTCAAACGTGATTTCTGAAGTCACCATCACAGGTCCTGGATTGACCTGGCTTTGGATACCAATTCTATTGGAACAGTTGCGTGAATACACAATATATTTGGGCACATTATATCTTTGGATTGATGAAGAGAGAGAGTATTTATACATGAGAGTTACAGTTATAAAACTGAAAAGTAAAAAGACTCATTCACAACTGTCTTAACTGACAATTTTAACATATCTATGCTGAACTTATTACAAAATATACTAACATGAAACAAAACTCCCTAAAAGATTGGAAATAGAAAACATTAAAATTCAAAATGTAGGCTATTTTTTTAGTGTTTATAACTTCATAAAATTATATACACACAATCAATTAACCCAAAACTGATTAAAAAAAGACTAATTTAGAAATTTGACATTAAATAATCAATAATAATCTTCACAGAATGAGGAAAACATAAAATAATTACACAAACAATTTACAATTTCATAAGAAATATGACGGACATAATCCAAATGAGAAAATAATTGATTTTTTTAACAACATTGATACTAACAATGTAGATTCCAAAAGTCATTCATGTGCATATACAATCACAACAAAAATGAGTGGAATTTGTTAGACAGAAACTCACTTTCAATGAAATCTACCAATTGAGGGTCATTGTTTTCATCTACCACTTGTTAGATTAAATAATTTTTGAGTTCCACGAAAAAGGAAAACTAAAAGTAGAAAAGTAAAGATGCATTACACTATACACACTCCATAGTTTCCAATTCACTAACTTCTCCAAAGCTAATTCCATTGCTGGACAAAAAAAGTAGAGGAAAATCAACACATATATTCTATTGACAACATATGACAAACCACAATGCACATTTTCAAAACGTAATAGAGTCATTGCAACCATAGTTAAATCAGCAAGGTCACCATATAATGCATCCCTTTTTCCACATGCTCAAATTCTAATGGTACATTCTTGATGGGGTGAAGAACAACTCTTCCACCACAAGTGTTCTAAATAATTTAACAATATATCAGAGTGTTCTCAAAGTTATTTGTCTCATATCGTGATATTGTTTTTTAAAAATACAAGCCATATTCATATGCAAGACGAAAATATCACTATGAAACAAAGCACAATATGAATTGTTGAATTATCAAAAAGAGGTGGTAGAAGAAACAATTATATGCCAAGCACCCTATAAACATATACACATATCAAAAAGTTAAAACTAAAATCCCAACATTATTAATACTTTTACTTCATACTTAAACAACACAAAAATATTGTTTTTGATCGCACTTAAAATCTTTATTCATTAGAATTTACGTTAAAATACCTTTTTGATCCCAATTTTCGTCAAGTTTTGTCAAATAAGTTCTAATTTTGGTTTTGTGTTAAAATATGTCCCAATTTTCGTCAATTTTGTTCAATTGGGTCCATTTTTGCTAACACCGTTTAAATCATTAACGACCATGAATAGTGACTGTCACGCGTCACTTTGTGGTTTTTTTGAAATTTTTTATTTTATTTTATTTTAATTTTATTTTTTTGAATTTTTTTAAATGTCCACGTGTCAACCTAATAACGTGTCATGTATCAAAGTCAATGTTCTATATTCAATTTGGTCCTTATATTTGTTATTTTTGTTCAATTTAGTCTCAATTTTGTTTAAAATCGACCAATTTTGTCCCTATCGAAGATGTGACCAAATTTAACTTTTATATCAAAATTATAATGATGTGAATTTTAATATATTATATAAAATTATTTAATAAAAAATGTGAATTTTAATATAAAAATTAAATTTGGTTTCAATTTGGAGAGGGACCAAATTGGTTCATTTTAACAAAAATTGGGACTAAAGTAAACAAAAATAACAAATATAGGAACCAAATTGAATATAGAACATTGACTTTGACACGTGGTACGCTGTTGGGTTGACACGTGGACATTTAAAAAAAATTCAAAAATAAATTATAAAAATTCAAAAAAATTCAAAAAAAACCACGAAGTGACACGTGGCAGTCACTGTTCATGGCCGTTAATGATTTAAACAGTGTTAGCAAAAGAGAACCAAATTGAACAAAATTGACAAAAATTGGGACCTATTTGAACACAAAACCACAGTTAGGACTTATTTGACAAAACTTGACAAAAATTGGAACCAAAAAGGTATTTTAACCTAGAATTTACATGCATTGTAAATTAAACCCAACAACTTAACATCTGTTGAGGAAGAGTTCGTACTTGCAAAGAGCAACAACACAATTAAGAAACATACAACAATTTATTCTTTAAGAAAGTGAGATTTTATTTTATTAAAATAGGAAAGTCAAGGATTCAACTACAAATTAGCATCGTTAATTATGTTCTCAACATCACATACAATGAACACTCATCTATAAATTATTCTTTTATGTTCTTGAACACAATATATAAAAAGATAAACATCATTCCAACAATAATTACAAAGGAATCTTTTCTCAATGAATGAAAAAAAAAGTAGATAACAAAAATCCAATAGCAGGAAATAAAAGGAGTGCATTGAGACCTTACAAACACCAAACCGATTATTAGAACTAACAAATTACCATCTATTGAAGAAGAGTTTGTACCTGCAAAGAGCAACAACACAATTAAGAAACATACAACAATTGATTCTTTAAGAAAGTGAGATTTCATTTTATTATAACAAGAAAGTGAGAGTACAAAGTACAATCAGATTTCATTTTATTATAATAGGAAAGTCAATGATTCAACTACAAATTAGCATCTTTAATTGTGTTCTCAACATCACATACAATGAACACTCATCTATAAATTATTCTTCTATGTTCTTGAACACAATATATAAAAAGATAAACATCATTTCAACAATAATTATAAAGGAATCTTTCTCAATGAATGAGCAAAAGGAAAGTAGATAACAAAAACCCAATAATAGGAAATAAAAGGAGTGCTTTCGAACCTTACAAACACAAACCTACTATTAGAACCATCCCTCCAATAGCCCAAGAAACTCTTTCATTGAATGACTTTTTCCTCATCCAACACCCCAAAGCTCTCACCTATCTAGGTCAACTCAAACTGTGAAGTCTTTCATTTAATCCTAAAATTCACACTATGGGAAAATATTTTCTTTCAAATTTAAAATCAGAAAAGAAGGTACAAAATGCAGATGAAACAAAATTTCAAAAAAATGATAAATTACCAATTCGCTTCAAGAAAAGCACGAAGCTTACTGATATGGTTTCCAACGGGTCAAAAAACAATTTCCATATGAATCCTTTAGCACCTCTTTAGCTAGAAATCCCTAAAACACTTGATTCGCAAAACATGAAGATCAAGAAAAGATCAGAATCAATGGTGCAGAGAAATTAGATAGTAGGGTTTGAGATAGTGAAAAGTATATTAGGATTTCAAAAATATCAAACTATTTTACATAAAAATGAAACCTTTTAAAAGAACAAGAATGGATAAAAATCACACCTTTTAAAAAATAATAAAATCATACCTTTGAACTATTGGGTTGTTTGCAACTACTATTGTAACATCCCTACTGAAAATTACTTAATTAAAAAAAATAAGAAAATGAAGATCAAACGACAAAATTTTATTAATTCCAAATGCGGAAAAATTTAAAACATTATTCAATGCGCCAAAATTCGATTAAAGCTAAAGTAATAAACTTATTACAAATTTCAAAATCCGACAAAACCGAAGAAAACATAATTTATTTCCTAGTTCAAGACCCCAATCTATCCCTCTCTCCGTCTCTATGCATTGCCAGCATCACCTGTAATAACATCTGCTCCCGTGTAACGAATCACACGATCATCGCCAAACACAAACAGAAAGGGTGAGCTCATAATGAAAATAACATATACATTAATAATATCAATTACCCAACTAATTTTAATCTAGTTAGTTCTTGGCCAATACCTTAACCCCCAAGGCTTTTCAACCTTCAATCACACAAATAGTTAGCCATGGACTCAGGATTTATGATGCTCACACGAACCTGCCTGCTCATGGTCCTGCCTCTACGAACCTCCCCGCTCGTAGTCCTACTCTACGAACCTTCCCGCTCGTAGTCCTGCTCTACGAACTTCCCCGCTCGTAGTCCTGCTCTACGGACCTGCCTGCCCGTTTCTAATTTTAGTTAAATTTTGTGTGATGCTTTTTGGAGTTGAGTAATATCACTCCACATGTGCATGTTCACATCAAGTGAAATTTAATGGAGGAAAGCCAAAAATAGATGGGGCTATTGCTCAATGGCGTCGAGATATATTTGTGGCCAAGTTGTGCTTGTTTGGAGAACCTTACTTTTTTCTATTATTATTTTTTCCACTCTAGGTCTACATATTGGTAGTATGCTATAACTGTTTTGTACTTTGTAGAACTATGATTAATGGTTAATTTTGAAAAATTGTACCCAATGTCCAACTTACACTGTATATTTTCTCTATATATTATTGTACCCTGTTAAAAATATCACTGATTTTATTTTTCTTTTTACCCATTGGAAAACTAGGATGCTCTATTAGACAAATATATGGTCACTACAACATTTTGTAGTTTATACCACACTAAATTAGATAACGACTAAATAAATGTGGCCTAAACATATAATAAACAACATTTTTATAAATGTTGTATAAATATCATGAAAGTCCATGATTATATAACTATTGTTTTAAACTATGTGGGCAAAACTAGTAAAAATGTGGTCTAAAAATATAGGTTAGGTCTAAAATCAACCTGAGAAACTGTTATCTATTGTGAGGATTTTAAGGAACAATTTTTAAATTATGGTTGTACTAAAAACCGTTGTCTATTACTTATAGCTACACTCACCTATACCACATCTAAAAAATTATGGTCTAATCTTTAGACCATGGTTTTTATAATTTACATCACATATTTATGTCGTTGTCTAAAGTGATATTTTTGTTGTAGTTGGTTAAGGATACTTTTAGTGACAGAGATGCAGGATACTAGTCGACCATAAAGCTAACTTGTATTTTCTATTTAGGTATAATTAGTCGTATAGTACCCAGTTTGGGGCTAAGGTGTCAAATAGGTACCCGGTTTAATATAAATATCAAATACTTAATTTTTGTTAAACTTTTATACTTAATTACTTTTAATTTTATAAAAAAATGGATTTTAATTATTAAAAAAAATTGGGATAAAATTGACTCAGATACACATACTTAGGTACTAAATTGAAACAAAAAAACATATATGGGGACTAAATCGAAATCAACACAATAGCATCTGATAGTGATACTGACACGTGGCACTGACAATGCCACGTGGCACTGACAATGCCACGTGGCATTGACAGGGACTTGACACATGGCATTTTTATTTTTTTTTCAAAAAATTTAAAAAAAAAATTTAAAAATTTTAAAAAAAATTACAAAAAATCAAAAAAACTACATACTGACACGTGGCACGTTGACTAACAACGTTAGTCAACTCTGTCTGAAAGGGACCTAATTAAAGCATTTTTTCAAAAGTTAGGATGCAATTGACACTTTTTTAAAACCGGATAGCTATTTGACACCCTAGTCCCAAACTGGATACTATACGACTAATTATACCTTTTATTTAATAAGTTACTAAAACCTTTACGACTTTAGTTTTCTGTGGTTTGATGATGAAAAAGACTTGAGGCACTGCCATTCTTGTATAAATCCCATCTAAGAACACTTATGATTTTATACTCGAAAAAGAACTAAAATGAAATTACGTAGTATATTGCAAAAGTTCTCCCCTAAGAATGATAAAATCCCCTCTGTATGTTAATAGTGATTTGCATGACGTTTGAGGGCTTATAAGATCAATAGAAATATGAACTGTCAATAGATGAAGCTAACAAGATTCTCTTTTTATGATTCCTCTCCCATGCTTGATGATTTTCCTATGTGAAGAAAACATTGGAATTAAATTTCCAATGCTATATATATTTTTTAGTTTTCATGTGTCTAAAATTTATAGGTACTTGTCTACTAGCGAAACCTACATTAGTGCACTGCATTGTATCAAGTTTTCTTGGGATCTCTGGTATTCAAGGGTAGCATGATCTTAATCATCAAATGTTAGTCCCTTTATTAATTTGATACTTAATGTTAAACTATGTAATATAAGGAATTTCTTAAAATATATTTTGTAATAATTTAATTTAACAATGTATAACTTTATTTTTAAAAAAAATTGTATTTATGTAAGTCAGCATATTTAATAATCAATTAAAAATAAATATAAAAAAATTACATTTGGATTATCCCATTTCAAGGTTTTGCTTGCAAATCCAACAGATTAAAACAAAATAAATAAATAATGTACTAGTGTTGAATCAAAGAGGTAACGTAGGATTTTAGTTCTATGCCGCCAAAAGGGAAAGAAAACCACTACAATATTATTCTTTTGTTCTAAATGTGTCTACATAATATTCATTAATAAAATCTAATGATATTTCTCATGCGCCAATACTTTTTTTTTTCTTTTTTCTATTTTTTCTTTATCTACTACTTTGTTGATGCATATATAGTTTCATGAAAACTTCTTTTATGCTTTAAGTGCATGTGCATGATTAATTAATTCTCAAGTGCATTTCTCGTTTTCTTCGTGCCACATGTGCCACTTAAACTTTTACATTGAATTGGTTTGTTCATCTGTTTTTGTGCTAAAATTACAGCCGTTTTATTAAAATTGTTGAATGGATCAAAAAGAAAGAAGAAATAATTCACATGAAGCAATACACTCCTATTGTTATATCAAGAACTTCTAGATGAAGAAAAGAGAAGATATTTAAAGATACACAAAATATGAAGAACTAAATACTCATCAATGATCAAATGACAAAGTACAATTATAAATACTAAGACCTAGATGAAGAAAAAGAATGCAAGAGAAAATATCAAAGTGTTTAAACACTTCAAATCAATTCTTGAAGAGAAAGAAAAAGAGAGAATGCTACATGAGCTTATGTTACATAGAGTGGTATTGGGTTGTGTGTAAACAATTGTAAATCCTTTACAAAGTGAAGTTATACCGTGTGAGCATGATTGAATTCTCCTGCATAAGAGATTATTTTCATTGTAATTGTTAGTTTTCTATCTTAGAGGGAGAATGAGACAGGATACCTAGAGAGGTGAAACTCATTGTAACTTAGAGAGGTTTATAATTGTGTTTAGAAGGTTTAATTTGTGATACATATAGAGGTTGATATTCGTGCTAGTCAAAGGTGTTAATTAAGCATGTGGAGGTGAAACAGTATAAATCCTTGCGTTGCATTCTTATCTGCCTTATTCTCTATATTATTTTTATGCACAATAGTATGTTTGTGCAAAAAGATTTTAAAATGTCTACAGGCTTTATTCACCCCACCCCTTTTGCACCAATAGAAGGTATACCTAGGATTTGTCCTCCACTTTCTTATGATAAAGACAAGCATCATTATAACTTCTATTATAACCATTAAATATAATGAACTCGTCGAACCTCTTATACCATTAACTTAGAGATTGCTTCAAATCATACAACAATATTTGCAATTTATAAACTTAGTCTTAAATTCTTTGCACCATAAAACCTTAGAGTTGAGACATTAGAATATCCTTCTCAATGTTTCTATGGAGAGAGGTGGTCTTCAATCTAGGTTGATCCAATTCCATGTCCGTGGATGACACAAGATTCAACATAACTTTAATGGACATATGTCTAACTACTAGTGAGAAGATTCAACTATAGTATTTTTTCCATCAGATGAGCTCTAAATTTTACAGGTTCAACATTAAATACGCCACAATGTCTAACTTCAAAAACAACATTAGAGGCTCTTGATCGTCTGACTTTGTCCTTACATGTTTCAAGCTCACAACATCAATTTTCCTTCTAATGGACCCATTTTGCATTTTCAACTCTTCTATCCTTAAGTAGCTTCACTATATCCCATGTTTCACTTTTCAAAATGGTAATTTTCATACATGGTCACGGTCCTCTCATCTAACTTTAAACAAACAATTACAATACAATATCAACTAGGTTCAAACGACTTTTCCACATCTTTTGCTACACTCAAAGTAAAGGTCATCACCCCATCAGCCTCGTACCTCATGAGAGGTTTGTTCACCCTTGTAGACCTTTGAATTGCAATTATTGGATATTTTTGGACGATCTCATTTCCGTACTTTGATTGGTGCAAATGTAAATGCAACCCCTGAAAATTCCTTTTAGTATAACAAGATGATGTTTCAGAAGGTTGCTCAATCGCTTAAATAGTGACATATCTTACCTCCATTTACTACCACTTTAGACTTACATGAATTCCCTTCAAATTTATAGAAATGTCATCAAAAGCTATGTCTCTACTCATAATCATCTTTTGCTTAGATATGATCAAATTTTAAAAACTTTCACAAACATTCCCTTTCTAGCTTCATGCGCTAACTTACCATCAACTACTAGATAATATTCAAGCCATGCAAATACTTTTAACACTGAATAGTTTGTTGATTTGCTAAACTATACTTCAAATGAAGTCTTTCATCCATTGGTTGTAAATGAAAAATGATTCAACAAGAAGAATGTTGTGCTGACAACTTTAATGTAGTACCTTTTTTATCGAACCCATATTGAGACAACATACACCTTACTTTTTCTAACAAGGTCTTATTCATCCTTTTAGTACCCTATTCTGTTGTGGAGTATGGTGAATAGTATAGTGCCTCACAATGCTTTCATCTCATAATGTTTCCAATCCATATCCCATCCTCAAATCTTATACCATCATACCAGTTTGTTTAAACATAAAGTAGACCAATGCTTGAAATGATTAAAAGTTTTATATTTTTACTTCATTGTAAATAGCAAAGTCATCCTTGAATAATCATCAATGACAAAAGAAGTACCTCATGCCTCCTAATGATGAAACTCTAAAGATCCCAATAATCATAATGAGCATAGTTTAAAATTTCCTTCATTTTATGTATTGCCTTCAAAAATGGCCTTTATTGTTGTTTTTGGTCCATGCAATGAAGATAACACTACAAATCTTTCATCTAATGGTTACCTAGTAATTCAAGATTGCACAACACTTCCTTCCCCGCCTCATTTATGTGGTTGTAGAGGTATATGATACAAAGCATTATTAGACGTAGAATTAGAGATAAATGATGTGAATCCTATCAAAGTTCAACCTTCTAAGATATAAAAATTCCCTACATTGCTCCCTTGAATTACAATAAAACTCATTTTCCCTACTACACTCACATCTCACCTCCTTAAACACTATAAGTGAACCCTTTGACATTTGGTGAAACTACTAAAATCATGTTCTTCTTCAATTCTTAAATATGACGAATATTATATGATGTCCTCACTACACCTTCTTGCATGTAAATATTAATAAACCTTATGCGCATAGCCTTGCAAGTATTATCATTGTCTATTAAAACATTATCACTAACTTTATCCTCTTATGTTTGAAACTCGATTTAACTTAGGCACATATGAAAAGTAAAACCATAGTCTAGATCCACGCTTCAAAATAATCCACGTTGAACCATTATGAGTCATAGCAACTAAAGAATCTTTGCCTCGTCTCTTGGGATAACCTTTTTCCCAATGACTTAATTCTTTGCAATAATTGCATATGGCTCTCAAATTGATCTTTCTTTTTCTTACATTTTTTCTTGTTGATATTCCCTTTAACAACATCATTGTTAACACAAATGACCCAATCTTGTCTACCCTATCATTTTGCTTATGTTGAATCTCCCATTAAAGGCAATACTTCACTTCCTCTATTGTGATATAGTCTTTTCCAACACTCAAGGAATTATTGAAATTCACAAATAAAGGGGGAAGACTAATTATAAGAATCACTATTAGATGTTCATCTTCCATCTTCACATTTGTGTATTTTAGCTCCATTAAAATTGCATTTATCTCATCAAGATATTCTTTCAATGACGAACCTTTTTTCATTTGAAGCCTAAACAAGTGCTTCTTAATAAAAAATTTATTGCAAATAAACTTCATTATGAATATTTTCTCTAATGTTAACCACAACCTAGTAGTTCTATCTCACTACAACAAAAACAATTTTTACTAGAGGTTATTTATGGCATTTCCAGGGGTTTTAACCTTCGTTAAAGGAGTTTCCGACGGCTTGTTTTTCCCCTAGAAAAACTAGCGTCGTTAACGGATTACCGGCAATTTTGACTAACCCCTAGTAAAGCAGCACTTATCGGCAGTTTTGAAACCCTTGGTATTTACCAGCGATTTCAAACCCCTAGTAATTACCAGCGGTTTTAAAACCCCGGTAAATACCGGCAGTTTTAAAACCCCTGCTAATTATCGACAGTTTTAAACCCCTGATAATCCCTGGTAGTTATCTGAGGTATTGTAACCCTAGTACCTATTTCTTGGATGTGGTTTTAAATCCTTTATACTGTATAATAGTACTGAAACTCCATTTTTTACCCCTACAATACAATTCATTATTTATTGATGTTTTTACTTTTCAAATTCCCTTAATTTTATTTATTAACCTTTTGACTGCATATAATTCATAAAACATATGATATGAAAAAATTCTAACATTTAGATATTTGTTTATAACTAGATATAACATTCATAAAAACAAGGAACGTAGTCTATAAGTTCAAAGTAAATAATAAAGTTTAAACATTCAAACTAGTGAAATATTACAATATCTTTGTTATACTTGTTATAAAGTCAAATAAAATGAAAGTCTAATAAGATTCTTCTGTATCAATCTTGATCTGAGTCATTTGTTTTTCCATTGGAAAAACTCCCCTGATCAGATACCTAACATTAAAAATAATAATAATTGGTAACATTCTTCACATTATAAAATATATATTAATATACTTAAAAATTTAAATATTACTGATAATTGATGTTTTCTACATCTTCAAGTGGTCTTTAAAAAATAAGACAAACACATATGTTAGTATCAGGTAATATGTAAAGTCAAAGCTCATAACACATTGATTGAAGCTCATAACTCAATTTAATCAAAGCCCAATTGACATAGTACTAATTTTAGTTTGGTTGTTACTATGCTTTAGTCTTTCTGTAATATTATATGGGTACAATTTGATTTTTTTTTTGCACAATAGCTCTTACAATTCAGGTAATTAATTAAGATCTAAACATAATTATTCATTTGTAATTAGCTAGAAGAAGGTTACTAAACAATGTTTGATTAAACAAACTTAAGAATGCACCTAATTTAAGTTTGATGTGTTGTTGGTTTTGTCCTATCTATTTTTGCAGAATTTGGTAGATAAAGATGCAAATAAACGTCAAGCAATAACATTGCGTGTAGATGGTGATAAAGTTGTATTCTATGGAGTTAGGCTTGTGGGGGAACAAGACACACTCATTGATAACACAAGAATTAATTATTTCTATCGAAGTTACATTCAAGGATCAGTTGATTTTATATTTGGCAACGCTAAATCGTTGTTTCATGTAAGTAACTTTTCATTTTGATTGCTTCAAATGGTTAGTGAAAGGGTGGTTTAAGAAGCATGTGGATTAGAGTGTATGCATTGCACATGCACCTGACCTTGTTAAAGGAAAGGGAAACACATGTATCAAAAACTTTTTACATCTTTTGCTAATCCTAAAACATCATATTCCACTCAGCAAAGTGAAGAAAAACTTATCATGCTCTGAAATTGTTTGTAGGAAGTACTTTGGCTTTTTAGCAGAGTAGGGAACCAACCTTTTTCTTTTTTTCTTTGGCTTTTGAAAAAACGTTTATCCCTTTTGGATTTATGCATGATTCATTTTATCAAAGGCACCTACAAAATAAATAATACACCTTAAAAATAAAAAATAATTCGTTTGGTTATCTCACCCATTTCTAACACAGATTCTGTATATACTTCATGATTGATTTTGACCGATTTTCTTTTCTCAGGAAAATCACACCCTTGACACATTCACCTACCTTTCTTTTATCAAGCACTCTAATTCCCACTCTATGGAATGCCTACCATGACAATGTTCCAGCTCTATTGAATCATCAAGAAGTTCTATATCAATTTTAACTATGAATTTAGAAGAAAAAAAATCTTACTAGGTTTGGGCTACCAGAAATAGAAAATTGATGAAGAATAAATTTTATCCAAGTCGTGCATAGATTCAAACAAGAAGAATAATATAGTGATATCACCACACCTCTAAAAATGCATTTGCAAACCAAAACCACTGACCTTTTGATTAATAATAATGAGTCCCAATATTAGGTATCTATTGTTGCATCTGTAACCTCAAGAAGCAAAAACCAGTTATGCTTAAAGTAACATGATATTAATCTATAAATAGTTCATCAAAGAAGGGAAACAAGATTTTGGTTCCAAACCTGGCTAAGAAAAAAAAGTTGATGTTTGAGTTTTTTTGCTTGAGGAATTTTCAGCACCTGTTATTAATCCTCTAGTTCCTATCCCTACAACCAAAGCATCCATTTTCTCTCCTAAGTCTCTGCAGATCTCAAGGCCCGTGGAAACGTAACATAAACTATGGAAATCGAAAGAGTTAGGCAAAGAACTGAGTTAGGGCATGAGAAACTGAAATCAATTCAAAAATTGAGGGTAGCGATGCACAACCGAAATGAGATCTTCAAAATGAGACTAAGACGAAATTAGAGAGATGAAATTAAAAGAGAAATATCATCAAACATGGAGGGAGAGGGAGTACGGTGGAAGGCACGTAGAGAAGATCGAAAGTTTCTTCATCTTCCTCGTAGGTACACAATGAGAAAGAGAGAAAAGCGGAATAATCAAACTGAAAATTTTAAAAGTTACAAAAGAAGAAATGAAAAAAGGTAGGGTAAAACCTAAATTTTACTTGGGTTGATTTCAAAACCCCTAACACTTAATAGAGGTTTCTAAAACCTCTGATATTCTTTTTCTTACCAGAGGTTATTACATCCTCCACTAATAAACCCCTATTAAAATTGTATATTTTTGTAGTGTCTTCACTTGCTAGTTTGGAAATAACTTCATTTGAGAGAGATAGGAGAATAAAGGAATGGGCCTTTTTCTTCTTAATTCTCAAGAGCATCTCCTTCAAGTGTGTAGTCCTTCCAGAGAAAGGCATCCAAACTCCATGTTCTACCAATAAGGAATTCATCTTAATACACCAAAATTTTAGTTATTCTTTCCTGTAAATTTATCAATTTTAATTATATTAACCATTTTCTTGAAGATTTTCATCAAATTAAAGGAAAAAACAAAGGCGGCTAATCTTAATCAAGGATCAATATCCAACGGATGAGGAAAAAATTAGAACCATAACTTTAATATCATTTTGTTGTGCATGATGGGGAGCAACAAATGGGAAATACACATGAAATAGGCCATGTAAAATATTATATCATTCTCAATATAAAACCTTAAGACAATAGGTTTATGAATATTTCTATTTATATATTGTCCCTTTCTACCCAATGTGAGAATCAAACTCATCTGACTCCATGTGGAAGCATATAAACCTTATCTTAGCAATTAATCTAGATCTAGGTTTTGAGTTTTTTAAATTTAAATTCTCCTTCCTTTGATTAGTTGATTTTCGACCAACACATTAGGATGTTAGATATAGAATTTGGATTTGATAATCCTTGCATAAGTGTTAAATGCTACAAATAGTTATCAGTTGGCTATGTGCACAACTTTGAAATATTGAATTAATTAGAGAGTTTCTAGATTTCTTTGAAAAAAACAAGTTCTCTTCTTACTTGAGTCTTGTCTTGAATTATTGGATCAAGTCGTGGCTCCATCATCACTTATCTTGAATTTTCTCCAAGTGACATGATATCCACCTTCAATCCATAAGTTCTTTTCCATTTTTATCTTTAATTTCTTATTTGTCTCGAACTCATATTACCTTGTCATCTACATTTTCGTTTTCTATTCCATATTTTAAGTTCATATTCTTCGTTCACCTTTTGGATGTAGGCTTTCACACTTATATAATCTTATTAAATTAAGTTTGTGTCTTGTGAGGGTCCTGGAGTTTCATGGTCATTCTTAAATGTTAAAAAAAGCAAATGAAATTCTTAAACTTTTTCCATGTTGATTTTGACTAGACTCCTAAGATGTGGTGACTCTAACAATGTTTGACAAGCTTATGATGATTAGAACATTGGTGCACCATACATGGGAATAGGCCACTCCTGTAACCTCAATTATGAGGCTTGTCCTTGTACACCTAAAAGTCTAACATTCGCTTAATAATTTATTCAATGAGAATTTATATATTCAATCCTCCTTGGACATATGGAACCTATTTTCAAAATAAAATTGTCATGAAGGTGAATTTAACCTTCAAAGAAAATAATACTCATATAGTAATGTTTTACAAACTTATATGGATCAAAACATATCTCTCTTCATATGTATAATTTTCTTAAATTTTCTCATTAAAAAATATATTTTTTATATTTTAAAATTTTTATTTTAATTTTCAAATTTTGATTTTAATTTTAGCTAATATGATATTTTTAAATACGACAAAATATAATAGCCCCTTTATAAATATATAACAAAAATAAATACTATACATTAAATGTAAGAGATGAAAATGTCTATTTTATTAAAATTGGATACCAATTTTTAAACAAGAAAAAATAAATATTATATAACAATATAAAAAAATTGTTAACCTCAATTTTCTTCAAGAAGCTTTAAATATAATCAAATAGTCCTTTTTACAGTTTAATCTGAACTAACCAAATCACCCATTTCACAACTTCAATTTTGGCAAGATATTACAGTCAAGATGGAGCATCATCTTCCCAGTGCCTCACGACATCACCGAGCCATGAAAGCTAACTTGTCCTTGAAGATATGCATGAGTAACATTGATAAGACACGTAAAGTAGCGTGGCTACTTGTGTAATTTTCTCTTTCTTGGATTAGACGATTTCGCTAGAAACGTTACGATCTCAATGTGGAAAACTTATTTTGGATGCTTCTCATACACCAAATGGGAATCACTTATGTATCTGTATATCTAAAATATCACAATTATTGCCTCTTTTAAAAGGAAATAACAATAGTTCTGAGATATGGGTGGGGTTCGGCTTGGAGAAAATATTACAACTTCTAGTTTTATACAATGCAGCCACTCATTATCTTTATTTTAACTTTATTCAAGGTTCAATACGAAATAAACAAGTAGATATTAGTTCCAAAAGTCTGCCAGTAATGCCAAATAATTATGTTTTAAAAGTCACCACGATAAAGAATTTAAACTTTAGAAAAAAAATATGTAAATTATTCTTTCACGTCTTGCTTAGATGTTTTTCTTTTCTTAGTAAATACACTTTGTGACTTTGTGACCATTTGGTAATTCGTGCATCTCCTTAAACCTAGTTAGACTCTTCATTTCTAGATTGGATGTGCCTTTTGATAAATATAAGCATTTTAATTAATTTACAAGTATTAAAATATTAGTTAACATGGTAATATTCAATTTGTCAATAATTATGTATACGCTATTTTTAGTAATTATATATGTATAGGGTATTTTGTTAAAATTGTAACCACTCAATATCGTTATAATTATAGATAACTCCAAACTTTACTTAACCACACCTATTGATAGCAACTCAAGAATACAACCTTTCCTCACATTTAGCAAAATAAATATCACAACAATTAAGTATTATGCCATCTATCACTCTAAAGACAATACAATTAAATCATAAATTAACATTCAAAAGTTTATTATATTACACTCTCAACTAAGCCAAGTTTAAAGAAATTGAACTACCAAAATCAAAATAAAAATATCAAAATAAAATATTTCTTGATAAAAATTTATCACTACAAGAAAATATTTCATTAACAACCAATTTTAGATACCAAAAAGTGTTGGTCACTATAGTGACCAATTTAGATACCAATATACAAAATAAAAAAATTATTAGTCACTAAAATAATCACTATTATGAATAAAAAAATATAATTAATCTCTAAAATTTCAACTACCACTAGTGCAGAATTGCATTTTTACCTCGCCTTATAGGCCTCGGTTGGCAAGGAACCGAAGCATATAATGGGGTGGTGGCATTTTTGCAATTCTAGGCAACTTTTATGCCTCGGTTCAAGTAAAACTCGAAGCCAAAAGGGGTTATAGGCTTCGATTCAAATAAAATCGGTGCCAAAAGGTGTTATAGGCTTCAGTTAAGCAGACCCCCCGAAGCCAAAAACGTGGCCAGAAATTTCAAAAATGTCATTACCGTTACGTCTTTGGCCTCGGGTGGCAGGGAACCAGGGCCAAATAGCACTATATGCCTCGGTTATCAATTGAACCGACCGAGGCCATATAGTTTAATTAGGGCACAAAAATGTGAACCCCTCTTCTTCTTCCTCGCGCGCGCTGTCTCCTCCATCTCTCTCTGCAACTTCTGGCGACACCACCACGCGAGCCTTGTTCTTCGACCATCGTTGTGCTGCCACCGTCGCATCTCGCCTCCGGCCAGTCGTCCCTCCGATTGGACAGTGTCTCTCTCTCTCTCTGCAACTGTTCCGGCGACCCTCCACCACCACGCAAGCCCCTCTTCTTCTTCCACCAACGTTGGGCTAATATAATCTGTCATTTTAATGCATAACAATGAATTTATTTTCTTCTCAGACATCATTGGCAATTACTTGTGGTTTCCCTAAGGGAGAACCTTGTTGTGTGGTTTTGCTCTTTGCATCGCCCTCCCCCCAATCATCTTAGACAAGTGATAGATTGGTAAGAAACCTAATCTCAATCTTATGAAAATGACATGTTATATAAAAGTATCCTAACTTATTCCCTTTATCATAGTTCAATTATTGGACATAACATGTTGTTAGGGAGATCAACGACTAAGGCAAAATGTCTTGCATGGTGTTCCCTCCAGGTTTGATATTTCTATCCATATATTTATAATTGTTTGATTTGATTTTCTTCATTAATTGATTTTAATGTTGTTGATATAATGTAGTGTAATAGACAAACCGGCTCATATGAGTGCGGTTACTATATAATGCAATGGATGACAACAATTGTGCGTGCTCGTATTACAACTAATTGGGACACGGTAATATATTTTTGAATTAAAACAATTACTTTGCAATATTCTAAAGTTTGGTATACTAAAGTTGTCTTTCTATATACTAACTTAATGTCTTATTTTGCAGACATTCAAGAGTCCTTTGCCAATTCCCGCGAAGTCCATAAAGTTTGGTAGGATAGCATGTGCAAAATTCATAATTCAAATGTACAATAGTATTGATTAGGATATATGTATTTGGATTGTGTATATTTCAATTATCTTTTAAATGTTTTTGGATTGTGGATGTTTGAGAAAATATTTTGTTCTGGTTTGTGTTACTCTGTGAAAAAAATATGCAGGTTTAAATATGGGAATCACAATAAAACGAAAAATTTATTTAAAAAAAAGCAGTAGAATAGGCCTCGGTTGTTACCTAAACCGAAGCAAAAAAGGGGTATATGGCCTCGGTTCTTAGGCCAAAGAGTCTACGAAAATTTTAATTAAAAAACAATATTTTTAACCTATGGCCTCGGTCCTAGCTGACCCGAGGGATAAAAGGGGGTATATGGCCTCGGGTAAAAATCGAGGCCAAAAGGGGTACCTTTTGGCCTCACCCCAATATGCCTCGGTTCCAGACCCGAGGCAAAATGAGGAAAATAACCAGGGCAAAAAGCCCTTACTGCACTGGTGTACCAAGGTTTTAACTACCAAAAGAAATTGGTCACTAAACATTAGCTACCAAGATTTGTTTTCTACCCAAGGAATTGGTTTCTAAATTTGTCTCTAATTAATTAATAACAAATTTAGCAATCAGTTATAATTTTTTATTCATAATAGTAACGCTATTAGTAACCAATACTTTTTCATTTTGTAAATTGATATCTAAATTAGTCACTATAGTAACTAACAATTTTTGGTCATTAAAATTGGTTGTTAATGAACATTATCTTACCATGTATGCATATAGGAACTAGAATTTGAAGAAGGTAAACAATCAATAAATGCCAAATAACTTCTTGGTCACCTCAAAGATCTTCTAGCCATCAAATAGCCATCAAACACCGCACAATTAAGTTCAAATTTACAAATAAACAAAAAATATCTTGCAACCTTATGCATGCATGAATGCATGTGCCTCATAGAGTAAGTAAGAGATGTTATTATAAGAAAGAATCAATATGATTACCAAAATCAAAGCTATATGAAAAATATTTCCAAAATAATATATGAACTTCACAATATTACTAACTGCACCTTTTTTTTGTTGAATTTATTTATGATACAATCCATAATCCAATGTAAAGTTGGTATGTTTCTATAAAATGGTGACATTAGATTTTAACTTTAGAATTAGTATAAGTTTGATTAAGCTAGCTAGTAGAATGTATGTAATATAAACTTAATTAAACATACAATAACTCAAACATTCTTGACTACCAAGATCAATCATACTAGTTAAAATAACAAAGTGACAACAACAAATGATGATGATTCCCCTATAGTTGCTATTGATGATCATCAAATGTCATTTTGAATTTTCCATCAATTATATGATGATAGTTGGAAGCATCGTCATTGTATCTCCTTGTTTATACATGATTTGAGTGTGTTTCTTTTTATTGTTGTTATTGTTCTTCTCCTACCACTTGAGCTTTATTTCTCTCTCAACACCACTTGTTCTCCTTTTCATTTCCTTCATCTTTAACATTGTCACTCATTTTCCAGTCATTCGTGGTTATTGTCGTTACATGTAGTTTTATTATTGAATGATGTTATTTTTTGTTATTGTGCGCTAACTATTGTCACAATGTTCTCTCCATCGTTGTTGTTGTGCATTAATCCTTACATTGATGCACACATAATGCTGCCACCCCTAGTACGATTGACTCCACTTGTAAGTGTGTTTTTGGATTTAAGTTGATGAAGCTAATGAGTTGAACTTAACTTAAGTTGGGTTGAATTGTCATTCAACGAAAAGCAACTATGAGTTTGCTTTGAGTGCAATGGTTGTCTTAGGCCTTTTGGCATTAAATGAAATGCAAAAATAATGGACCAAACATGTGGGTTCAACTTTCAAGATTCTTGAACTAATGTTTGGCATCTCAAATGTTAAAATAAACACACCCTAACAAGTATGTCCATTTCTTGCTTTATTATTTTTTAAATTTTCTTAAAATTTTCTATATGTTAGGTGATTGTTCATTTTTGCATTCTTAGTTTTCAATTATTTTTCGCCTATCCTATGGCCCCATTGTTAAAGGTTGTAATGGTCATAAGTACAAACACAACAGAGGTTTCAACGGTTGTATCTATTATATTTTTTAGGAGTAGTGACATACCACTATATGTACACATGTCATACATGTTAAAGGTAGCAACAAGCAATCAAGAGCTCAAAATATATATTGTATTACTCTAAATGCAGTATTTTGAAGGGTAGACTAATGTAAGATTGCAGAAGCTGATATGGCTACAATTTTGAGTGTGTTGTGAATACCAATTTGGTAGGTCCCTCCTTAGGAACAAATCATGCACCTGAAATGGTGATCCTAGCCAATAAAAGGGTATCATAGTAACAATAGGAAGTGTTTACTTAAAGTTGTTATAACTCATGCATACATAAATTATAATCATGTCACTATAAAACTAACAAATAATTCAATGATTGAGTTATGTGACTTATTTTCCCACACTATATCTATGATATAAAAAGGTTGTCAAATGTTACCCACTTACTTCTTGGAAAAACATTATAAGTGGTTTCATTACTAATTCACTAGGAAAATTAATTTGTGAGCTAGTCAAAAGTGACTCAATGAGGTAAATTTTACATCGAACAAATCATTAGGGAATTTTCCATCATCTTTAAGTAACTTTCTTCTCCTATTTTTAGGCTAATTAATAAAAATAATTTCATACATAAAGCTTGTACCTTTCACACAAATTTAAATTAGATCTACAAAATTGCATGCATAAATTTGTCCATCACTACAATGAAAATCATTTTTTGTGATATAAATATTTCTTACTAAAATATATAAATATGTCTCTATTGTTTCCTTGTAACAATATGGGTTAAATATGTTTTTGCTCCCTTAACTTTAAGTGAAGATTGTAATTAATCCATCTTCAAAAATTTGGACTAATTTAGTCTCTCATCTTAAGAAATGCGTGGATTTAGTCATTTTAACCAAATTTTATTAAGTTTATTTGACGTTTCAAATTGATTTCATGATAGTATTTGAGTTGTTTACAATGTTTGACACATTTCCACTTCAATGTTAACTTAAATGCTATCATGAAACACGTTTGAAATGTCAAATAAACGTAACAAAAATCGGTTAAAAGGACTAAATCCATGCATTTCTAAAGTTGGGAACTAAATTGGGTCAAAGTTTTGAAGATGGACTAATTTGAATTTTCACTGGAAATTAAAGGACCAAAAACATATTTAGCCCATAAATAAATTGTTACTAGTAGTTTTACCACTATTGAATTTGTGTCAATATTTTAAAATGTTCCTAAAATTGAACTATATTATGACAAAAGTAATTGTCACTGGCAATTTTGTATAATAGTGACAAAAGTACATTGTCACTAAAATAACCTATAGTGACAAAATTAATTATCAGTAGTAATTTTGTATAATAGTGAATGGAATACATTGTCACAGATATACAAGACAATAGTAATAAATTAGTAATCACTATCATATTTTTTTGACTATTTTAAAATCTTACAATTTCAAATATTTTAGGATAATTATTCATTTTTTTATAATAAATATGTTATCATTACCATTAGAAATCATGTGTCACATTCCTTCCATGCTATAATAAATAGACAAATTAGTTTAACATGTTGAAATAAATATCAATATAAATAAATAAAAATCAAATATAAATATTCATTACATTTTAAATGAAAAAAAAAACTAACAAAGAATCTGAACATATTATATATATATATATATATATATATATATATATATGAGGCCTACTTCTATTTCAAAACATTTAAATCAAATAAGTATTTCAAAAATAATAGTAGTAATATCTTCATAGATCTTGATCCTACAAATAAATAAAAGAAATAATTAATATTTAAGAAATGTAAAGATGTATTATAAACATATTAATAATAAATTTTAAATAGAAACACAACTTATTTTATTTGATGGAATGCTTGAAGGGATAGATCCAATGAATGATAAACCTCCCAATAAAGTAGTCATTTGATGTTTCATATCCATTTCAATATCTTGTTTCATTTTATCTTGTTAGGTTTTCATAGCAAATTTTTGAGCTTCAATTAATTGTTGTTGAGATTGTAATTCATTTCATAACAGGCAGATGGTCGACCAGAGTTGGTCCAAACAAAATGTCGAGTTAAGTTGGTCCAATAAGAAGGTTGTGCCAAGTAGAGTCAGGTTAAGCCAAACTTGAAGCCAAGTCGAGTGGGGCCAAAACTTGAGCTAATTCGGTTTGGGTCAAGCCGAAGGTCAAGCTAAGTCAACCTAAGTCGAAAGTTGAGCCAAGTTGAGTTGGATCGGGTCAAAGGTTGACCCTAATCGAGTCGAGCAGAAGGTCATGCAAAGTGCCCCCCAAGTTGAAGGTCGTGTAGAGTAGGCCCGAGTCAAAGGTCATGCCGAGTCAGCTCGAGTTAAAGGTCGAGTCAGCTCAGGCCAAAGCTCAAGCCTAGACGAGTTGTGTTGAGCAAAAGCTTATGCTTAGTTAGCCTAGGATGAAGATCAAGTCAAGTCCGCTTGGGTGGAATGTTGAGCACAGATCAAAGGTCGAACCGAGTTGGCTCTTGCAAAAGGCTTTGTGTGTGAGTCGAATGTCAAATTGAGTCAAATCAGGTCAAACTGAATGTCGTGTCAAGTCAGCTCGATCCTAAGATTAAGCCAAGTTGACTTGGATGGGGTCAAATATTGATCCAAGTTGAGTCAGATCGTGCTAAAGGTTGAGCCAAGTTAAGTTGGGTCATGCTAAAGGTCGAGCCAAGTCGGGTCAGGCAGAAGGTTGAGCCAAGTCAGGTTCGGCAAAGGGTCGAACCAAGTCAAGTTAGGCCGAAAGTTGAGCTAAGTCAACCTGGATTGAAGGTTAGGTCAAGTCGACCCAAACAGAAGGTCAATATGAGTCAATCGGGGTTAAAGATCGTGCCATCTCGGCCTGGGCCCAAAGTTGTGTCGAGTCACCTAGTCTGAAGGTTAAGCCGAGTTGGGTTGAGTTGGGCCAAAGGTCGAGTTGATTCGTGTCGGGCCAAATGTCGAGTAGAGTGAGGTCGTGCAGAAGGTCATCGAGTCGTGTTCGGTAAGAGGTCAAGTCGAGTCGAGTCAGATCAAAGTTAAGATCGAACCGAGTAGACCTGGGTCAAAGGTCGAGTCAACTCAGCCTTGTTGAAGGTCGTACTAAGTCAACCCCAACTGAAGGTCATCTCGAGTCTCAATAAAAGGTCGAGCCGAGTCAGTTGTAGTTGAGGTTCAAACCTAATGAACCATACCCAAGTTGACATAAGTCTCAATTCGATATATGTCAAATAGACCTAATAGTCAGGTATATTAGATTGACTAATCTAATGGATAAAGTTGATTGAGTCTAAATTTAGTCCAATTTAAATTAGATTGAAAAAAAAAATCCAAATTTGGTTGATCTGGTTAATATGGATATGGATTATAGATCTAATCTAATTTATTGTATCTAGATTTTTAAAAATCCAATTTGTGCCTACTCTTAGTAAGAATTATTTTTCTCAATTAGCACCATTATGATTAATGATAAAACTATAAATAAAAGAAGAAAAAAACACTAGATTTATAAAGTAGATGGAAATTTACAATGAAATAATTCCTCAACTACTACAAGGTTCAAATGAAAGAAATGATGATTGGAAGAAGAAGAAAATTATGGAGAGAAAGTAGAGAAAACTTCTTTTACAGAAAGATATAAAATATGAAAGTGAATTATGAGGGTGTTACAAAGAGTGTGTTACATTTCTGATCACATTTAATATGTAAATAAAAGATGTTTCAACTTTAAGTGATAATTATGAATAAACATAATTTTATTGTTTATGATATTTTTTTAAAGATTTTAATGATGTAAATTGATGGATAAATTATATAGCTAAAATTTATGCATATATGATATGCTTCTTTTTTTATTTTTTTAAAGAAGTACTAGTCGTAAGTATGAGGTATTCGAGAAGGCACAACTCATAAATATGCATTCAGATAATAAATTAAAAAAATAATCTTATAATTTATCAAAGAATAAATATTTATGTAATATTTAATAAATAAATAAATAATTCATAAATTTATAAATGGACAATGACTACTAAATAATTCATAAATTTATAAATAATATATATAGTACGATTAATTTCTTATTTTTATATTATTGATTTGTTTGGGTATTATTTTTGTTGTATCAAATTGGTTGATAAACACATTCATAAGCATACCTGTGATAATATTAAAAAAAATGAGAACATATAAATAGAAACAAAAAGAAAAAAAGCTAAATAATATGGAAAGAATATTGTTAGAGCGCAATTGGTGTTTTAGCTTTTTCTCTTGTAGGACCCAATAACTCAAACCTTGTTCAGATTTCAAAGCTGTTTTTATAGATTAAAATCATTTTCAGAGCAAATTGTACCGAAAGTTCCCGGAACAAATCACTCTTGAAACTAAAAAACTATCATTTTGTTTCTTAAATTATATAGTTCTTTAAAAATATTAATTTTTTATGTTACAGTATGATAATATTAATAATAATAATAGGTAAATACTTTTACTTTCTATTTAGTGACTAAAATTCAAATATCTTAAATAACAGAATCGTTGAACCACATATCCCAGGAAAAAGACAAAAAAAAAAAAAAATTAATAGCTAATGTCCAAAATAATATACAACATCTAAGACAAACCATCATTATTGTAGTAAATGGAGGTGAGAAACTAGGAGTATGTCTCCCGGATCACGTGCATTTCATAGAAAAAGAGGGTAAAATGATACAAATTTCATCAAATCAAATTATCTGTGATTTAAAGATTTTAGAAATATATTAAGAATAATTATTAACATACACTGTTACCCATAATTTCATTAAAGTTTCCATTTCAATAATAATAAGTTACATTTACTTTGATAACGGACGAATAACAAGCTTTTATATTAGAATGAATATAAAATGTTGGTTATATTTGAGTTTCGTAACTTAAGGTGAAAATCCTGATTTTATTTTATTTTGTTTGACAAAACCTAATGTTTCTGAATAATGAAATGAATAATTATGGTAGAACATAACTTGCGTTGTGATAAAAAGAGATTGAAAGAGAAATAAATGCAGGAAATGTTATACATATCTATAACAAGAGTTTGTTTATGATTGGGAAGTGACATTTTTAGCTCTACAGGGTGTTTTAGGTAGCATTTATGAGGCATTCACCAAAATGAGAAGTTGTTGAAGAAGAGCATAGACAACATTTATGTTAAGAAGAGCTAGAAATAAAAATAATATTCCATGGTGATGGTTATAGCTAGGTAGCCAAGTTGGGAAAGGTGGTGTGGTGTGGTTGATTTGATGTGGTTTTGTTGGGAGAAGAAAAGAGGGAGTTATAGGCTGATAAAATAGTGAGTGCAAAATAGGCAATGAAGGAAAAATAAGAAAGCAAAAGGGAAACTAAGTTTCTTCTGCAGAATTTGGTGACATGATCACATATTGGTTGCCAACCCACATGCTCTTCTCCAAACTGTCCCACGTATCCTATGGAAGTTGCTGCTGCACATCCAGCTATTAACACCACCGTCATCACCTGCAAAAACTCAACTTCAATTTCTCTTCACCCAAATTACTTATAAACCCTTTCTTTCTTTCTCTTTATAATCCTCCTAATATTCATTAATTAATACCAAATCATAAATAAATAAAAAAACAATTCTAACAGCTTTAAATAAAACTTAACTCCATCAATATCAACCAAAATAAAGTTTACAATACAAATTATTAAAAAAGCGAATATTGTTCACGTGAACGACTCCCGAGCAAAGTAATAAGAAAACATTACAGAGAAATGCGCGAGTTTAAAATTATAAGCTTCTCACATTTCTAATTTTTAAATAGAATTCAAAATTTTCAATTTCTTTTGAAATTTTGATAAAAGAACAAGAATATTTGATAACAAAGTATTTCAAGTTCTACTTACGAATTACCCTGTGGTAATTTCTCATCCAAGATAACTAAAAGCGATTCATATATTGAACATCAAATTCAAAATAAACACGCTCCTGAATTATCTATAACGTATGGGTATTATCAGAGAAAGGGGTGCGAAATAAGCTTACCATGTCGTGCACGAGGATAAAGAAATTGTATTTGGGTGAGGCCTGGCGTTTTATCAGACAGTTGGCTATCAGTGTCAGCAAGGACATGGCAGCCACCACAGAATTCGCGGCGACAAAAAACCTGCGGTTGGGAGAAAAAAAAAACACAGAGGGTAACCGAAAAGAAGAAAAAGAAGGAATCTTTGTGTGGAAAATGAAGGAATGTGAAGTTACTTTAAAGAGGGTGAGTAGTAGAAGTGGGCTTCGAAACGGAGAGCGAAGATGAAAACGGTTTGGCTGTTGGAGACGGTGATTGCGACGGATGCTGCGGAGAGGAGAGTGGGTAGGAGTCTGAGGATGTTGTGAGCCATTAAGATTTTTGTAGTCTTACGTTGTTGTTGATGTTGTTGTGAGGTTGTGGTTGTGGTTGAGGTTGGGGAAGATTTGGATTTTGAGTTGAGAATAGAGGAATCTTTGGCGTCAGCCATATGGAAAATGGTTATGGGAATTGGGAAAGGAAGAAAGGGAAATTGGGGAAGAAAAAGACAGAGAATGGAAGGCAGAGAATGAGATTTGGAGAAAGAGCTTTATAACTTTTACAGTAAAGAGAGAGAGTCTCACAAGGAAGCAATGAAATTGACCTTGTGGAAATACGGTGAGTGTGTGTGTGTGCGGGCGGTTGAGTCAAGGGTGTGTGTAACTGTTAGTGTGTGGGCTTCAGATGATAAATTGCTAAAAGAAGAAAACGAAAAAGAGCCACTGTATCTTCAAAGCCCCTCAATTTTATACAACAATTGTACAATAAGTAGAGGTTTGACAACACATTAGTTTTAATTGGTGAAGATCCAATTTCATCTCTTTTATGTAGTTCTGTTTACTTTTTTTTTTTCATATAAATAAATTGTAACGTCCCATTTAATTTAATATAAAAAAAATTAAAGGAAACGTCACACAGAGATAATCAACAATGCAGTTCTGGGGTTCATAACATCACCCCTACAAAACCAGGCACACCACGATGCCAACAAAAGCAGGATAACAGTTTAACTAAGAGTTTTCAATCCAAAGACAACGAGTACAGGGGCCATAGCCCTAAAGAAGA
>Ga0214542_1002111_pt1 | contig 41185 bp, 23 predicted proteins | sample CNSS1metaG_FD_160096 | JGI IMG/M metagenome (GOLD analysis project Ga0214542, IMG submission 160096) | Root nodule microbial communities from cowpea collected in UCLA plant growth center, Los Angeles, California, USA - CNSS1 | ecosystem: Host-associated > Plants > Roots > Nodule | place: USA... | reverse complement strand
AGATAAAGTAAACAAGAACAAAATATATATATATATATATATATATATATATATGGTGTTTGAAAATTTTCTCACCCATTCAAGTGTTTGCACCCACAGATTGACTTTTACTATAATGAGACACTCTTACCTTTTACCACTCAAATTCTCCTTGGGTTCTTAGGCAATTCAAGATATTATGGCCACAACAAAAAATAGTTCTCTAATATGTGCACGAATCATTCAACCCAATTTTATTTTTTATCACTTTCAGTACAATTACGAATTGCAGTAACTATTTTTTATTTTTTAATTTTCACAAAGGCCTAACTTTTGCAATGATTCAACACAAACGTAAATAATACGAGTAATAAGGTAATGAATTGGTAAAATAAGATAGAAAGAAGGATGTTACCAATTTGACGTTCAAAATCTTAAATCGAAGGTCTGAATATCAAATGATGTGAATCTCATTGCACAAGGGCTGACTCAGGATCTTTACGGTTAGAACCAATTATGACCACGAGATATTTTTTTTTTGGCAGAATTGGGTATTCTGTTTGCAAAATTGGGTGAAGAAGAAAGAAATAAGAGGTGAATATAAAAGTGGAAGGAAAGAATCACTCTTTCCAAAGGAGGAAACACACAAAGGACAGAAAAGTCCTTTGATACAACCAAGGGTCCTTGAATCACTCAAGAACTAGGAGAATCACTCTCACTATTAGATAGAAAATATAATTTCTGAACAAAACTTAACTTGATTTCATTGATAAAAAATGGTTCAACTTATATAAGAGCTTTAACCATTAGAATTACAAAAGACTCATTAATTGTCATTATATCCCACTAGAGCTAATAATAATCCACTCAAGCTAATAGTGGTCCACTGCTTAATGGTTGATTGTAATTGAAATTGTGGCAGCCAAAAGTCATCCAAAAATATTCAGCAAGGTACTTTTGGTCTTTCAAAGGCTGGTTTTAAATTGTCATATGGGCCCTTATTACAACTTGAAATTAAAGCAAAACTAAAGCTTACTAATTGGTTAACCCAAAATATAATTTGGTCAGTCAAATTTACAAAATATTGAGCCCTTATTTAAATAAAAGAAATTGCATCAATGTGGCTCGTTAGTCCTCCTTTATTTGGGCCATGATGCAATTTACAACTTTGGTCTTTTCTCATTCAAACTTGGGCTTGTATTCAAATAATATTGATAACACTTGCTCTAGAGCTTCTTTTGCTTTCCTTACTCTAGATCTTGTCATAGGTCCTCCAAGTTCTTTAAGTGGATCCTTGTTATTATTTATTGTCACATCTCCATCAGATGGAGACAGACCTGTTGTTGGAAGTTTAAAATAGATTTACATTTGACCTAAAGAAATCAGACACAAATCTTTTTTTTTATTTCTAACAATTATAAGTTAGTCTAACTAAAAAAACCATATAATTATATATATATATATATATATATATATATATATATATATATATATATATATATATAATCTATAAAGGTCAAGCATAAATTATCATTACATTCTCACATGGTGTCTAACCTAAGATTATATTTCAACATATTTCCTCTTGAAGTCTCAATTCATCAATATGCTATGATGCCCTTAGTTGTGATCTTCCAATCTGAAGGGCACTGAATGAGTATAGTTATATTAAAGTACTAACTTTTATTTAGTTTATATTCCACTACACTTGTATATAAAGGAAAAAAAAAAAAAAAAAAAAAAAAAAAAAAAACTATCACGTGTAATTCTGAATCCTGTGTCCATTGACTGAGGATATATTGCAGTGTAGACACAGTATTTTAATGTGAACACTTTACTTTTTCCATGAGGCAAATAAGTATCATATAAAATAGGTAAAAGGTACCCACCCAAATGCACTAGAAAAAAGAAAATAAAAACTTTGGTACTTTATGTTCTCACAAGAGTACTCTTAATATCTCCTCCATTAATTTAGGGAATAAGTTGGTGTGATTGTAATGAAAAGTTTCTTCTTTAGACTTCATCGACTCGGATCAATCTCCATCTTTTGCATGTGCTTATTACACCATTAATCAATAATAAACGTTTTCTTTTAAAAGAGCCCAGCCTCATCACTGAAATTTTTGAGAATGAAAACTTTAAAAATAAAAATGCGTGTTTTATAAAATTTCAAAATATATTAAATACGTTCTAAAAAAATTGTATTATTTTTTCTCTCTAAACTTTAAATATACTTTCAGGAATTTAACTCAATTCAACAAAAAGTAATTTATAAGATTAAATTTATTTTTCACTTATATACCCTTGTGTGTGTGTGTTTTTTTTCATTACATATTTGTATCACCTCATGTTATTTATATATAGGTTAAGTATATTTTTATCTCTAAAATATGATGGTTTTAGTCGCTAAAATATAACGTGAAATTGAAACTTGTCTCTATTCGAAATTTTGATACATTTTAATTCTTAAATTTTATAAATGAATGGATATAGTTATTTTAACCTAATTTTTTTTAAAAAAAATTGATATGTTAAATGTAACATCTCGTTTAATAGATAAATCTAGTTAAATAAAACATCGCATCATTTATAATATCTAAAGAGCACGAGACTTAAAGTATAAAAGATTTTACGGTCATCCAAATATACCAACAAGGGAAGTAGAGACACTACACAATGTCAGGACAAAAAATAAAAGTTCAACAGATGTCCATAAAGCTTACTCATAGAGCAAGAGATTACAAAATAACAAAAATTCTTCAAACATGAGCTCAATAGTGAGCCCAACATCGATTCATGACCAACTACGCTGCAGCATTCCCATCGTCACTACTATCACTAAGGGTTCCCATATCTGCTCACACCAAGGAATTGGTGATCATTGCAAAAAGGAAAACCACACAAGAAGATAAACACAAGCAAGAGGGTAAGCTAGAGTAAAAAGATCTTTACCATACAATTAAGCATGCAATTTAAAATCAAGTACACATCAATCATCCAAGCATGTGATAGCAAACAAGCAAGACTGTAAGACTCAATTTATCTGGATACATATAATCAGTCAAATTCACCAGATGCATGCGCTTGTGGTGGCCTCTACTACTCTGCAGAGTCATTGCCAATGGATTTCACCCTACTGCGCACAAGGTTAGCCTTCAAACATTTAAGGCTATTATCCTGCTAAAGAATAGGACCTCCTACTACTCTCACCACTTGAGTCAGCCCACTCTACGTGAGACTAACTGACTCTTTAGAGTTTCAGGATGCAATCCTTACCTAATTATATACACTACGACATCACCATGAAATCTCACCAAGAAATTCATGGAATTACGTCCATCACATCCAACACCACCATGAAATCTCACTAAGAGTTTCATGGAATTATGTCAATCTCATACCATAGCCATGTCTCTCCAACCAACCACAAATTTATCAAGCATAACAATCTGATGCCAATATCCAACCAACCAACCAACCATGATTCATGAATTTATTCATACCAAGCTCATCAATTCCAGTCCCATTATATCATATAGAACATACAGGGCATCATACTTAAATTTTTTTAATGCGATAAACCAACCAATCATTAGAAACATACACATATTCAACTAACTCTGTCAATCTCGCTCGGGCTAAGGAGCTCTTGCTCAAGCGAGAGGAAATCCTCGCTCAAGCTACCAACATAAGGTTTCAAATTCAACCCAAGGTAGAACCCAGACATTGGAATGAAAAGGAAGGGGTAAAGTCCAAGCTCAACTTACCCGGAGAGACATTCGAGTGAAATAGTGGGTGTTTCGATATTGTCCTAGAAGAACTCATGTTTGTAGTTGTAAGAGGGAGGAGGAAGCTAATCCGTTTCTAGAAAATGAGACACCAAAAATGAATTAGGGTTGGAATGAAAGGTCTCCTTGCCTTTGGACAAGGGCTGGTGGGATGGCCCTAGGCCCAACAGACAAGGCTAGGCCCTTATATCATAATGCAGAAAAAGTGGGTCTTACATTAAATGTGTTTTCTAACATATATTAAAACAAAAACGTGTCACAGAGTATAAACAACACTCAAATACAAGCATCAAAAAATGACTATACCCATTTATTTTTAAAATTTAAGAATCAAAATGTATCAAAGTTTTAAATAAATAAATTTCAATTTCGTATTATAGTTAAGGGATTAAAAATATAGTTGATCCCTTATATATATTCTTCTATATTTTTTAAAAGATCTAAAATAAAATTTTATGTAATTTAAAGTATAGTTTTAAGTCTAACTTATTAATTTGGGAATAGTGATCGGTGAATGAGAAATGTCTTTGATATATTCTTTTAAATAACTATCCTAACTGATATTAAGTGATATAATATTGACAAAGAATTGGAGATCTCTTTTGCAAGATGATTCACTGATACTAACTTTGGTCAATTTTTAACTGATTTTTTTTAAACTAAAATTAATCATTCTACATGATTGCAATGGAGATCTTTGGCCTTTTCAACATGATTGTTGAAAACAACAGCCTGCAAGTGCAGGTACCATGCTCTCTCATCATCAAAAAAATTGTCAACAATTCTATGTCATTCAGATAATATATTGGATCTCCTAAATTCAATGCAACATTTCTTATTCTTTTATTTTTTCAAAAAAAAAATTAATATTATGGTATTTATAAAATAGATAAATATACTAGAATCTTAAATTTGTAAGACATCAGTAATTTAATCTTAAAAGATAGGACATAGAATATTTAACTTTTAATTGATAAAAGAAGAACAAGTGTGCTCTGATACTAACTTTTTTTTAAATCATTTTATCATCAAGTTGTAATATAAAAAACGAAATTGAGACTAAAAGTTATATTTTCAATAACCAACATGATATTAATATGTAAATCATCGTAGTAGGAAGACTTAGAGAATCAGTACTCATAACGATAGATCCAGAATGAGACTTACTGAATGACTCATAGAGATCAGTTGCAGTTGTTTATCATGCAATGTTTCCTATAAGCAAATAATGTTTGTTTCAACTTAATTTTAGTATTGAAAAATGTTACATTTATATACTATTTTTAAAATTAAAAAAAAAGGTTATTATACACAATCTGTACAGTAAAACAATAAAAAGGAAGATAAGTGATTTATCAATTTTAAAAATCCTTAAATTTATGTACTTTTGGTGAATAATTATTATCTTTTATTATCATAACTTAAAGGAGTTAGATATGTTTTCCGTCCATAAATTTGAATATGAAATTAGAATTCGTCACTGTTCTAAGTTTTCATTCTCAAATTTAAAAAATCGTATATTTTGGTTTTCAAATCTGTTCTAAATTTTCATTCTCAAATTTAAAAAATCGTATATTTTAGTTTTCAAATCTTACAATTTTGTTGGATTTGTTAAACGTATTTAAATATGATATTTGAATTTAAACATGTCACAAATAATGTAAACAACTTAAATGTATTTAAATGTCATTCTAAAATATAGTTGATAGGCAGAAAAAAAGTTGACACATCCCAATTATAATAACTATATTTATTTATTTTTAAAGTTTAAAAATCAAACTTATATTAATATATGAGACATAAACCGATTTGAATTTCACATTAAAATGTAAAGGTTAAATCTAACTTAAAAGATTGTAGGGCACACAAAAAACTACAGCTTCAGTTGTAACACTTTAACATTAAATTGATGTGAATAGATGAGTAGAATAATATCTATATATCAAGAGAATAACATCATTTCAGGTTTCAAAGGACTTGTTTGAGATAAGTAAATTTTTAAAATATAAAATCAATACAAAATAGGTTCTCAACCATTAAATATCAGCCTAAATAAGATTATACTCCATAAATTTAGATAAATAATAATATAAAAATAAGATATATATATATATATATATATATATATATAAACACAATTTAATATTACTAATGTTACTAATTTTGTATTGTAATAATGTTTTCGGATCCTGCCTAGTTATTTAAAATTTAAGTAAAATTTAAACAACAAGGATATACAAAGGAAATTATATTATGATTAAATAATGAAGAAAAAAAATGTTCACATGGATAAAATGTTATTCTACATAATATTATATATTATGATTGCATTATTTATAGTTTGGTAAATGGTGGCAGAGAATAATTTAAAATATATCATGAATAAGCAGAAAAAGGAAACATAATTTTCACAAAACTCCTCCAGCCCTGTACTCAACCCAACCCTCTTTTGTGTGGGCTACTATTTTATTTAAATCTTCTTAATAAGTTACCCAAAAATAGCACTAAGCTTTTTGTTTGCTGCACCCTAAATTTACTGTACGCACCTACATTCTTTGGGTAGTTAGTTTATCCATTAATCTCGCTAACTACTCCTAAATGAAGAGTAAAAGATATACAGAACTGAAGCTAAAATACATAGCAAAATATAATATGCATTAAATTAAGAATTTTTATAATTAATATATACATACAAAAATTATAAATTTAATAAAATATAAAGAATCAACTTAAGTTAAAATAACTAGGTACAATTGAAAATTTAATCCTCAAAATATACATAATTTATTTGAGTAGAAAGTTGAAACTTCAATGAAGAACAAAAGATGAAAAATAGAAAAATTTTCTGAAAAACATTGATTTTGACCATGTATGTATTTTAGTATTATGTTTTTAATATTTGTTTATGTTCTTCCGTTTGTTTATCGTTTGTGGTGGTCAAATGTTTGTTATATATATATATATATATATATATATATATATATATATATATATATATATATATTGCTAGGGATATGATGTTTGGATATTAAAATAGAACGTATAAAGTACATTTTACGATTTATTATTTGATTTGATTAATGTATTTTTTCTATTTATTAAAGCTCCTAACTTTTTAGTTGATTCTTGGTTCTTCCTCTTTTTTCTTTTCTTGTTTGATGACTTTCATGTACTCGAATTGTAAAATCTTTTTGGAAGATGGTTTTTGAACGTTTCTATCATGTGTTTAAATGATTACATTTTAAAGTTCTTAACTTTTTCGTTGATATTTGGTTGTTCTTCTTTTGCTTCTTTCCGCTTGATGGCTTTCATGCACTCAAAGTGTAAAACCTTTTCGGAAGATGATTTTTAAATGTTTCTAGCATGTGTTTAAATGATTAAATTTTTTGAATATTTTTCAAGATTTTTCGTGTTTTACATCTTCTTGACTGATATCATTTGGGGTAAAAATTTTAATGCGTGTTACTTGCTGACTTTTTTGGGCTTCCTTATTTGTAGGATGATTTAACTCATCAGTTGATTGAGTTTGCTTAATTATTACAGTTCATATTTTGATAATGATTACTTTAACTACCAAAGGTATTATAAGAATTTAGCATTTAATATGGATATATACTTCTGTTCATCGATGTAAGGGCCTCTTATTTCAGCCCCAATATTTAAGGGCCGCCCCAATATTTAATATGGATATATACTCCGCTATTCTTTTTCCAGCTCGTTAATTTGTTTCTGGGTTGTTGTGTTCCGTTGTTGGTGTCGAACTCTTCTACTAGCTCTTTCTAGGTAAGGGAGGCTAGGGTTCGCATTTGAATGTGTTTCTGCTGCGTTTTCGGTTCTGTTTTGTGCTCTCGGGTGATTTTATGGCTTTTAAGTTAATATAAATATATATTATGCCTTGCCCTGAATGATTTCTATGCTGGCTTGCACGAACAGTGGCGAAGATCTGATATCTCGCCCAAGCGAGTGGATCTCGCCTAAGCGATAGTAAACCCACCCAGGTGTTCCGCGAGCTGTCGCTCAGACGGCGAGCTCCTATTTTGAGCGAGAGCCCATCTCGCTTAGGCGAGAAGGTCTCACCTAAGCGAGAGGACGCACAAGCCACTGTTCCCCTCTTCTCGAACCCTCGCTTAGGCGAAAGAAGCTTGCCTGAGCGAGAGACCATCTCGCATGAGCGAGAGACCCTCTCGCATGAACGAGACCTTTCTGCCTGAGCGAGGAGCTAGGCGAGGGTGCGTTCTTATTTTGTGGTTTCTATGTTCTTGGATGTTTGGCACATGATTGATTGGATTGTTATGTCAAAAGCATGACATGAATAAATATGCATGGGTGAAATGGTTTATGGGTTGTGAATGATAAGTTTAATACGATCTTAGCATGTGACTTGTATGGGATGGTTGATTATCAAAGTGGCATGGTTTTGGCATGATAAATGATTCTATATTGATTGTTGGAAGCCTGCTGTTGGTTTGGTTAGGACGTAATTCCACGATGGTTTCGTGGTAGTGCCTCATTGGTTACGGCCTAATTCCATGAGTCTCTAGGTGAGACCTCATGGTGGTGCCTCAATTGGTTGGGACGTAATTGCATGACCCCTGTTAGTGGGAGTTCATGGTGGTGTCCCCCCATTTATATAATTTAGTTAGGATTCAAGGTAAGGATTACATCCTGACATTCTAAAGAGTCAGTTAGTCTCACTTAGAACGTACTAACTCGAGTGGTGAGAGTAGTAGGAGGCCTGAAACCATTAAGGGATAACCTTGTGTATGGGGTATGAGACACTGGAATAATTAGCTCAGTAGAGCAGTAAAAGCCACCACAAGTGCAAGCATCCGCTGAATCCGACTAATTATATGTATCCAAATGAGTCGTGTCTAAGTCTTAGTGTATTGTTTGCAAGTCATAACATGATTGGTTGGTCTATGCATCTTGAACTATAAAATTGTATGTGACTGTATGATAACTCATTTTCTATTCTAGCTTACCCTTTTGTTTGTTGTATGTCTTGCTTGTGTGGTTCTCTCTTTTTGTGATGATCATCAATTTATTGATGTGAGCAGATGTGAGACATCCTCGTGGCTAACAGGGAAATGGTGACTCCACTATATATAGCCTTCTTGGGCTTTTCTTTTAGGGCTACAACCAATGTATTATCTTATCTCGTAGTTTCTACTTTGTACTACTATTGATCTCTATACTATACTTTGTATCAGCATCGTGGTGTACCTTGTCTTCTCTTTTGTACCTTGGATATTGTAAGGAGTTGTGTTTATACTCTAGGGCCTTGTCTCTATATTATCTGTGTGATATGTAATTTAATTAAGGTATTTATTTAAATGGGGTGTTACATTTATGATATCAAAGTGGTCAATCCTTAGAGTCTGTGGACTTGGATGTTCACTTAGCTTTCTTTGTGTCTTTCTGAGTTTCCTTAGTTAAGTTCATGTCTTATCTAGTCTAACTTATAGTTTTCCTGTATGCCAGTGATTATGGCATGCTCTCGTAGGACTTCTCAATCCTCTTAGGGCGATGTACCAGATATCGCCAAAGCAATAGAAGCCATGATGGCGGCGATGACCCAACAGAGTACAACTATGATGCAGCAATATGAGGCATCAATGCAGTGACTGACAGCGTCGCTTGAGCAACAACAACTGGTGATGCAGCAGATGGAGGCTGCAAGAGTAGCTATTAAGGATGCTCATAGGCAGCATATGGAAGCCCTCCTGTAGCTGGAAGAGAACAGGACAGTTGCACATGTCTTTGGTCTTAAGCCACGACCTGCAGTTAGGGAGTGGAGTCTAAAGGACTTTCTGAAGCACCATCCAGTGAAATTCAACGATAAGACTAGTCCAGAAGTCGTAGAACAATGGCTGAAGGACCTAGAGAGAATATTTGATGCATAGATGTGCCTCGCTGAGAACAGACTAGCATTTGCGGTGTACATGTTCACCGACGAGGCAGAACATTGGTGGATCAACATGAAATCCATTATGGAAGAAAGAGGTGAGCTGGTTACTTGGGAGACCTTCAGGGGGAAGTTTCTCTCTAAATACTTCCTAGATAGCGTCAAATATGCCAAGGAGGTAGAGTTCCTCCAGTAACACAAGGAAGCAAGACCGTGACAGAATATGTTGAGAAGTTCAAGCATCTCAGCCGCTTCTACACCTTGCCACTCGATGAAGAGTGGAGATGTCGTAAGTTCGAGAATGGTCTCCACGACGATATTCGCTTGATGGTAGCTCCACTATCCATCAAGGATTTTACTGTCCTAGTAGAGAAGGTCAGGGTGATGGAGAAGATGAAGAATAAGGTAGAGGGTCAACGCTCACAACAACAGAGGATTGGTGGGCCATCTGGGTCCAAACCAAGACATGAGGAGAGGAGAAAGCCTTATGACAGACCTTATCACCAGTGTCAGGGTCTAGGAACTTTCCCACACAGTAGGGCAGAGTTCAATACTTCTAGTGTGGGGGCTCTCATTTGAGGAACGTTTGCCCACGTATGGAGGGTTATCGTAGATGTAACAACTATGGCAAGGAAGACCACTTTGGCAAGGATTGTCCCACCCTTGCGAGGGTAGTGACTCATGCTCTAGTTTAGACTCCTATGCAAAATCAGCTTAGGCGAGGAGCAACAAGCCTCAGGCAACAGGTCGAGTGTATGCGATGACAGGAGCAGAGGCAGTTGGCTCATGTAAGCTGGTTATGGGTAGTTGCATGATAGCTGGTATGTCTTGTTGCCTGTTGTATGATTCTGGAGCAACACACTCTTTTGTGTCAAATGCTTGTGTGAAAAAGTTAGGTCTGCGGTGTGTGAGCTGTAGTGTGAACTGGTAGTATCTACTTCGGCGTTGGGTTTGGTCAGGACATCGTCCTTGTGTGCTAGGTGATCTTGGAGGTAGAGGGTCACAGGTACAAAATAAATCTGATCTGTTTACCTCTACAGGAGTTGGAGGTGATCTTGGGGATGAATTGACTCTCTATCAATTGCATTTTTATAGATTGCCGAGAGAAGAGGCTGTTGTTTCCCAACTTAGAGGAGCCTCAGTTGTTATCTTCCCAAGGGGTCATGAAGGAGATTCAAAGTGGCGCGCAATGCTTCATAATTTCCACTCATTTGGAGGTAGAGAAGGAGGAAGGGACACTGATTATACCCGTAGTACATGAGTTTGAGGACGTGTTCCTAGAGAAAGTACCAAGGTTGCCTCCCAATAGAGATGTGGAGTTCTCAATTGACTTGGTGCCTGGAACTGGTCTAGTGTCGATGGCTCCATACCGTATGGCTCCGGCAAAGTTGGTAGAGTTCAAGAGTCAGATAGAGGAGTTATTGAGGAAACAGTTCATACGACCAAGTGCTTCACTTTAGGGAACACTAGTGATGTTGGTGAAGAAAAAGAAGAAGGATGGAAGTTCACGTCTATGTGTGGACTACAAATAGTTAAACAAGATGACCATCAAGAACAAATATCCCCTTTCGAGAATTGACGACTTGATGGATCAGTTGCATGGGTCATCAGTGTTCTCAAAGATTGATTTGTGGTAGGGATACCATCAGATTCTAGTGAAGGTGGATGATGTACAGAAGACAGCCTTCTGGTCCCGATATGGACACTATGAGTACGTGGTTATGTCTTTTGGTGTGACCAATGCTCCGGCGGTGTTCATGGACTACATGAACAAGATTTTCAGACCATTCTTGGATAAGTTTGTCGAAGTCTTCATAGACGACATACTTATCTATTCCAGGACCCAAGAGGACCTGAGAATTTTGGATGGATGAGGTGCAATTCTTGAGATTGGTGTTTAGCGTCCTGAGAGAGAAGCAACTATATGCTAAACTGTCTAAGTGTGAATTTTGGATGGATGAGGTGCAATTCTTGGGTCATGTGATATTTGCACAGGGCATTGCAGCAGATCCAGCAAAGGTTGAGGCAGTGATAAAGTGAGAAAGTCCCAAGTCAGCGACGGAGATAAGGAGCTTCATGGGTTTAGCTGGCTACTATAGGAGATTCATAGAAGGATTCTCCAAGATAATGGCGCCTCTGACACAGCTTATCCGAAAGGACCAACCCTTCACTTGGACGGATAAGTGTGAGGGTAGTTTCCAAGAGCTGAAGCGACAATTGACGAGTGCTCCAATATTGGTTATCCCGGATGTTGGTAAACTCTTTGAGGTTTATTGTGATGCCTCTCACCTTGGACTTGGTTGTGTTTTGATACAAGAAAAGAAATCGGTGACATATGCTTTGAGGCAACTCAAAGTGCATGAGAGAAACTACCCAACTCATGACTTGGAGTTGGCGGCTATTGTGTTTGCCTTGAAGATTTGGAGGCACTATCTCTACAGTGCCCAGTTTCGTGTGTTCAGCGACCACAAGAGCCTCAAATATTTATTCGATCAGAAGGAGTTGAACATGAGACAGAGGAGGTGGATGAAATCCCTGAAAGATTATGACTTTGAGCTCCTATATCATCCAGGGAAGGCGAATGTAGTGGCTGATGCCTTGAGTAGAAAGACTGTACATATTGCACACCTTATGATCAAGGAGGTGAAATTGTTGGAGAAGTTCAGGGATATGAAGTTGTAGGTGGAGTTGGAATCCGAATTTATTAGATGTAGTAACCTGACTATATCTAGAGACTTCCTGGATTTAGTCAGAGAAAGACAGTTGTTGGATGCCAGTCTAAACAGAGTTACAGTGCAGCTTGGGTCAGAAGAGGCAAAGGATTTTGCTTTGGGTAATGATGACATACTGAAGTTTCAAGGTAGGGTGTGTATATCAGATGATACTGAGGTGAAAAGATTAATCCTTGAGGAAGGGCACAAGAGTCATCTTAGCTTGCATCCTGACAAGACTAAGATGTACCAAGATCTCAAGGAGACCTTCTAATGGCAGGGAATGAAGAAGGATGTTGCACAGTTTGTATCAACCTGTTTGACATGTTAGAAGGCAAAGGTGGAGCATCAGAGACCCGGCGGGACTCTACAGCTATTGGAAATACTAGTGTGGAAATGAGATAGCATCTCAATGGATTTCATGACCCATTTGCCATGAACTTTTAGGGGGCATGACACCATCTGGGTTATAGTGGATCGATTCACTAAGAGTGCCCATTTCTTGGCGATGAATTTGAGGATGTTCATGGCCAAGTTGGCCCAGTTGTACATTAAGGAAATTGTGTGGCTGCATGGAATGCCCTCGAGCATTGTATCGGACAGGGATCCACGATTCACATCGCGGTTTTGGCAGACCTTGCAAAGTGCTTTCGGAAGCAAGTTGACTATGAGTTCAGTCTATCATCCCCAAACTGATGGTCAATCCGAGAGAACAATTCAGTCGCTTGAGGATTTGTTGAGGACGTGTGTACTGGATCATCTGGGTGCTCGGGATGAAGTACTACCTTTGATAGAATTCAACTACAACAACTTTCATGCGAGCATTGGCATGGCGCCATACGAGGCTCTTAATGGTAGGAAGTGTAAGACTCTCTTATGTTGGTATTAGGATGTGGAGACAGTATTGGTTGGGCCAGAGTTGTTGGAGTAAACCACTAAGAAAGTGAGGATGGTGAGAGATAGGATGCAGACCTCTCAGAGTAGGCAAAAGGCGTATGCAAACCGTAGGAGGAGACCTTTGGAATTCGCGGTCGGATATCATGTGTTCTTAAGGGTGACCTGAACCACTAGTGTGGTAAGGGCTCTCCGCTCAAGGAAGCTCTCTCCTAAGTTCCTTAGCCCTTATCAGATTCGAGGAGGATTGGGCCGGTGGCTTATGAGATTGCTTTGCCTCCTCAATTAGCTAATCTCCATCTGGTGTTCCATGTGTCACAGCTGAGGAAGTATGTGTTTGATCTGTCTCATGTGTTGAAAGTAGAGGATGTACAAATCAGGGAGGATCTTTCTATGGAAGTACCACCAGTTGCCTTGGAGGATAGTCGAGTAGAGGAACGTCGAGGAAACATAGTTAGCCTAGTCAAAGTCATCAGGGATCGGAGGACAAGTGACTCTACTTGGGAGTTGGAGGAGGATATGAGAAAGTCATATCCACATCTGTTTACCTAGTAAGTTTTCATTTTCGAGGTCAAAAATTTTTGTTGTTGGGAAGAATGTAAGGCCCTCTTATTTCAGCCCCACTATTTAAAGGTCGCCCCAAAATCTAATGGGCCTAAGGGCTAGCCCATAAGGTGTCCAAGGCCCTTAAAGCAGCCAAACTCTTCTCACTTCTGTCATTCTTGCAAAAACAATACACTCACACTCTTCTTTACTCTCCTTAGAGCTCTGCTAGAGTTTAACCCCAATCTTGATCCAGTGAGCTTAGTCTCCTTTTCTTGCTTCGTGTAAGTATTCTACAGCTCATATCTCTCTTTTTCATTCGTATGTTCGTATTTCAAATTAGGGTTTCGTAGTAAGCTTATTTTAAAACTCGTTCCACTATTCTTTTTCTAGCTCGTTAATCTGTTCATGGGTTGTTGTGTTCCACTGTTGGTGTCGAACTCTTCTACTAGCTCTTTCCAGGTAAGGGAGGCTAGGGTTCGCATTTGAATGTGTTTCTGCTGCGTTATCAGTTCTGTTTTGTGCTCTCGGGTGATTTTATGGCTTTTAAGTTAATATAAACATATATTATGCCTTGCACTGAATGATTTCTATGCTGGCTTGCACGAACAGTGGCGGAGATCTGATAATCTCGCCCAAGCGAGTGGATCTCGCCTAAGCGAGAGTATAAGAAAACCCACCTAGGTGTTGCACGAGCTGTCGCTCAGGCGGCGAACTCCTATTTTGAGCGAGAGCCCATCTCGCTCAGGCGAGGAGGTCTCGCCTAAGCGAGAGGACGCGCAAGCCACTGTTCCCCTCTTCTCGAGCCCTCGCCTGAGCGAGACCTTTCTACCTGAACGAGGAGTTGGGTGAGGGTGCATTCTTATTTTGTGGTTTTTCTGTTCTTGGATGTTTGGCACATGATTGATTGGATTGTTATGTCAAAAGCATGACATGAATAAATATGCATGGGTGAAATGGTTTATGGGTTGTGAATGATAAGTTTAATACGATCTTGGCATGTGACTTGTATGGGATGGTTGATTATCAAAGTGACATGGTTTTGGCATGATAAATGATTCTATATTGATTGTTGGAAGCTTGATGTTGGTTTGGTTAGGACGTAATTTCATGATGCTTTTGTGGTAGTGCCTCATTGGTTAGGCGTAATTCCATGAGTCTCTAGGTGAGACCTCATGGTGGTGCCTCAATTGGTTGGGACGTAATTTCATGATCTCTGTTAGTGGGAGTTTATGGTGGTGCCCCATTTATATAATTTAGTAAGGATTTAAGGTAAGGATTTCATCCTGACACTCTAAAGAGTTAGTTAGTCTCACATAGAGCGTACTGATTCGAGTGGTGAGAGTAGCAGGAAGCCTGAAACTATTAAGGGCTAACCTTGTGTATGGGGTATGAGACACTGGAATAATTACCTTGGTAGAGCAGCTCGGTAGAGCAGCTCGGTAGAGCAGTAAAAGTCACCACAAGTGCAAGCATCCGTTGAATCCGACTAATTATATGTATTCGGATGAGTCATGTCTAAGTCTTAGTATATTGTTTGCAAGTCATAACATGATTAGTTGGTCTATGCATCTTGAACTATAAAATTGTATGTGATTGTATGATAACTCATTTTCTATTCTAGCTTACCCTTTTGTTTGTTTTATTTTCTATTCTAGCTTACCCTTTTGTTTGTTCTAGATGTGAACAGATGCGAAACATCCTTGTGGCCAACAGGGAAATGGTAACTCCGCTGCATAGCTTGCTTGAGCTGGATTCATTTTTGCTTGAACTTTTCTTTTAGGACTACGACCCATGTATTATCTTGTCTCGAAGTTTCTACTTTGTACTACTGTCAATCTCTTTACTATACTTTGTATCGACATCGTGGTGTGTCTTGTCTTCTCTTTTGTACCTTGGATATTGTAAGGAGTTGTGTTTATACTCGTCTTTATATTATCTGTGTGACATATCATTTAATTAAGGTATTTATTTAAATGGGGTGTTACAATCGACTTTTTAATTTTTGATTCAATATTGATCAATTGCTGTTTATTTTTGCAAGCTACTCAAAGATTCAAAAGAAGGACAAATTAGAGTTAACTTGATGGATAAAAAAGTTAATTTTTCTATTCGAAAGTCATTACAACTTATCCAACAATCAACATTAATCGGTTGAGATTGCCAAAGAATATTGCTTTGAATCTAAAGATTGTATTTTGGTATGCGCTTTTGTGTTGCAATTGGTGCATTCTATTCCATTCTAACAGAAAAAATTTGAAAATAAAAAAAAAAAAAAAAAAAAAACAGGTTAAAAACACTTCACGAGTTTTCTTAAATTACCATAGTAATTCTTGTGATCATGTACAATTTCATAATAGGTGGTTTGGATAATATTGTGGCTGAAATATTGAATTTGTTTTTGTTGTAACTAAATATCAACCTCAAACATTGTTTAAAGGAAAAAAAAAAAATCAATTCATGGAGTCAAGAAACTATAAATTATTGTCCCAATGTTAGTAAGCCATGGGGGTTTGTTGTCCCAAGCATAGTGCTTCTTTTCCAAAGTTGCAACAAATACACAAGGAAGGGCGACAGAGGTGCAGCGAGGAAGAAAACGTAGTGGTGACAATTGCTACAGTTTATTATAATTGAAAATGAACCCAAAATTTATACACAATATATGGCTGTGATTTATTTCATCATAACTTCAGTTTGAACTCAAATTTATCAATTTCCTATGAGTCTCTTCTGCTGATTCTGCAAGAAGATAGATAGAATACAGGGGTATCAGTTCCTTAGGAACCGAGTTTTGTAAATTTTACCCAGTTACTTAGGTAGTAAAGGGTTTAGAACAAACATGGGAAGATTGTTTATTTGAATCACCCTACGGGAATAAATAGCAAATGCATTGGGGGCGAGAAAACAATGAAACACTGGCCAGCGGCCAGTAAAAAGATTCACAGGAAGGAGTTTAATTAACAACCGGAGCAAGTTAAGGGCATGGGAGAGCAAAGAGTCCAAAGACTGACACTACTAAATGTATGACACGATCTAGCAGATAGAATAAAAAGAACCAGTGATTCACATAAGAAAAGAAAAGAAACAAAGGGAATGCATACTTTATCGGAAGAACCAAAGCGATCATTATTAACCAACATGAATCTTGACTTGGACTATATTATGGTTGATATGTCACCAGATACCTATAAAACACATGTATAGAAAAAGACTAAAAGGAAGAGAAATGGTTTATTAGGAGTATACAAACATTCTATATTAAGTTTTCAAGAACTTCATATTTTTTCCTTCCCAACATCCCTATCTTTTGAAACATGAAATGGCACTTAAAGTTGCCCTTCGTGCTGAAGGCTGCTCAGTTAAGTTCTAAACCTACAGAATAAACTTAAAGAGTATTTTATGCATGTTTATTAACATTTTGACGAACCATTATTACCCACTCAATCTGAGTTTACTATAAAGTCCAGTAGTATGCTGAAATTCAGAAACTCAGATACCTCTACTTATTATCCGGAAAAACAATGACAATTCTGTCAAATTTAACTCTTTATGGGCACGCCTTTGAGGAACCATACATAATCTACTAGATCTGAATTTGAACTGATGTTCAAGAGTTTGTTCATATTCAGACTCAAAGGTATAGTTAGCAATTCATTCCGAATGACTAAATCAAGTTACAAACAAAAGTCCTTCAGTTATTTTGGAAATAATAAATAAAGGACATTTTATCCACCAATTCAAAATTTCCTTACAACTTATTAATCTTCCCACCACAATTCATTCCCATGTTTCCCCGCAAGCATTGACAAACATCCATTGCCTAACCTAACAAAACTTCACATTCACAACCCCAACGGTAACAATTAATAATCAAAGCTAAGGAGAAAAACTACAGCTGCATAATACACTTGATTTAACGCAAAATCGCCGTCTTAAAACTACCCATCACTTCACGATAAAACCCTAACCTTTATTTGAGAGTCTTGGGAGCAGCAACAGATTCCGACGAATTATGCGTTTCCACGACTAGTTGCTGTTGCTGCTGCTGTTGTTGCTGGATGATGGTGTTCCTCTCGTATTCACGCCACTTGTTGATTGCGGTGGTGCAGATCACTGGAACGATTCGTTAAAACCGATGCAAGTAAGGAAGAAAATAGGTGTGAGAGAGAGAAAGGGAATTGGATTACCTCCGGCGCCGATGAAGAAGACGAGACGCATGAGCTTGGGGCCGGCAGGGCCGCCTACTTCTTCTCCGGTCATGTCTCTCCGCCGCCGGTGAACGCTTCCTTCCCACTTCTCCGCTTCTCTTGCAGTGGGTCACCTGTCGTAGCTCTTCAAGCTTCAACCCTTGCCTCAAATTGAAAAGCTTCACTTCTGAAAACTAAACTTAATTTTTATATTTTTTTTATACTGGTAAATAAGATATTTCGAACATTAAATATGTATACATTATTTATACAATTTTTTATATAATTAAATAGCAATAAAAATAATTTCAAATGTAACTTTGAAACAGTTATTATAAGGAATAATTTCAAATGTAAAAAGATTCGTAAAATATAAATAAAAAATCTTTGCAATTATTAGGACATTTTAATTAACCTTTATCTAGGTGAAAATAAAAAATAATTTGGATTTAATTAATTAATAATAAATAAAACGAGAAAGAGAATGTGCAATTTCATTGCATTGGATCTTTTTAGGTGGATTTATTTTAAACAATTAAAATAATCTAACTTTCCTTCATGCCATTTTATCCCATTTTATTTTGTTATTTCCATTTTATCAACCTAAACATTCTATAACATCACATTCTATTTTCACCCTTTCACCAAGTGACCAATATTAAACAGACACCTCAGTATTGGTGACATTCTGCTAGTTGTTTCCAAACGACGACGTTTACCCCCAATTCGAAACAATCGAAACAAGTTAGAATTCCTTGGCCTGTCGGATTAAGCCATAACGCCACCACAGTCGCCGGCGAACGATTCCTGGATTTTTTATCTTCATCTTAAAGTTTCGATCTTTACTTTCAAATATGGCAAAGGGAACAAGCTCAAAACTGAACATCGCAATAATTCACCCGGATCTTGGCATAGGTAAATAATCACTATTCCCGGTTGTTTTCTAATCACTCAAATTAAAACCAATATTTTTTTTCTTTTATAAAATTTCCATTAATTTGACTTTTCTAAATTAAAATTTTGGTTTCATGAAACGTTATCATGCTATTTTCTTCTCCGTAGTTGATTTCCCCTTAGTTTAACTTGCGATTGTTTTGAAGGTGGAGCTGAGAGATTGATTGTGGATGCTGCTGTTGAGCTTGCATCCCAGGGCCATAAAGTTCATGTTTTTACTGCACATCATGACAAAACTAGATGCTTTGAAGAAACTGTTGCTGGTGTGTCTCAGTGTATTTTTGTGGGCTTAATTGCACTCTTATTTGTGCCTTCTATTATCTTGACATTAATATTAGCAGAAATGTCTAATGTATCAGTGCATGAAGTGCAAAATCAGATCTGCAAAAAAGACTAAAATCGAATTTTGACTGTAGTAGGGAAAAAGTTCAAATAAGCCATTAGTGTCTCACATTTCTGTTCTTTATAAAGAAATAGCATTGCCATTGACATGGTTTTTGATTTGTGATTTTTCAGGTACCTTTCCAGTCACTGTTTATGGTTCGTTTCTTCCTCGTCATGTGTTCTACCGTCTTCATGCCTTGTGTGCATACCTTCGGTGCCTATTTGTTGCTCTCTGTGTACTTTTCATGTGGCATTCATTTGATGTTGTACTGGCAGATCAAGTCTCTGTAGTTATTCCTATCTTCAAACTCAAAAGGTCAATAAAGGTAGCCAAGAAGGAGGCAGAATAAATCATATGTGAATTGTTTTGACATCTTCAATTCTGAGTTGTTTTATTTTCTTTGGTAGGTTGTATTCTACTGTCATTTTCCGGACTTGTTACTGGCTCAACATTCAACTTTCATTAGGAGGATGTATAGAAAACCGATTGACTATGTAGAAGAAATAACGACTGGTTTAACTTTATATCCATGCTTTATTATTATTATTTTATCCTACTCTGATCATATTTTCTAGTGTACATGCTGAACCCCGCATCTTATTAGCCTTTGCTGAATTGCAGGAATGGCTGATTTGATACTTGTTAACAGCAACTTCACTGCCTCTACTTTTGCAAATACTTTTAAGTCTCTAGATGCTAAAGGAATTCGACCAGCTGTTCTATATCCAGCTGTCAATGTGGATCAGTTCAAAGAACCCAGTTCCTATAAGTAAATGACATGATTATGCATGTAGATTATTCTTACATCCAATTTTATAAACTTTATGTATATAATAGAATCATAGTCTTAATCTGCATTGTTTCTTCTGCTGTAGGCTGAATTTTCTTTCCATCAATCGCTTTGAAAGGAAGAAGAACATACAGTTAGCTATTTCAGCTTTTGCTATGCTTCACTCACCCGAAGGAAATGTTCAGCACAAAGATATTACTAATGCTTCTTTGACTATAGCTGGTGAGCCTGTTTGTTTTTACGGCTGTTTTTCTGATGATAGATGTTATGTGCATTACTAATGTCATACTGGAGTTTGGTATGGTGGTGTCTTCATTTTCAAGATATAAAATATTATTTTAAATGAAAATTATGTTGGTTTGTAGTTAAGCTTCAAAACTCTTTATTCTCTATTATTTCAAGGGATTTTGTTGTTCTGCTGAATCTTGTCAATAGTTTGTATGTATAGTGCGACATTGTGACACATCCATTTCTCTAACAGGTGTATTTATTAACCATTATGTGGTGACAGAAAGTTCATTTATTAAACCTTTAACTAGGTTGCTATTAGATGAGAGGTGGAATGCATAGTTACGACAATTGTCATATTGATTTAGACTAGGAAACTTAGGACATGTGATAATATGTTTATTTGGGTTGGTTATCACTATAAGTCACGGGCACTTCTCTCGGATAATGTATAAGAATAACATATAATATTATAGAGAAGTTTTATTTTTATTTTTTTTATTTGATATAACATGTAGTCAGTCATTATAGCACAAATTTATTTATCTGAGACTGCCAATGAAGTGGATCTGTACAATTTTTTAGCAGAAAACAATGAGCAAATATTGTTCAAAGTCATGTAATATCTGCTAATATTATGAGTATAACACTTTTTCTAAGTTGTCTAGATGTGATCCCTTGGTATTATTCGCAATTAAACATTGACCATTAAGTGCAAAGCAAAGAACCAAGTACTATGTTATGCAAGTTTAGTCTGCATCACTAAAGGGTCAATATCGAGGAACATCTTCCTTGTGTTAAGCTGATGATTTTTTATTTAGGATCTTTGAATGTTATCAGAATTTATCACCATGAGTGTTGTACATGTAAATTCATTAGTCTAAAAACTAAAATAGGGTAAAGTTTGGTTGGACTTGGAAAAAGTCGCATTAGGCCTTCTTATGGCATTCTTCTTTATTTCTAAATGTAGTTACTTGGTAAAAATGCAGAGTCTTAAGTTTGAACAAACCATACTTTGACTCATTCAATTTCACTTTGAAGCATTTGTGCACATGCAATTGTCATAACAACCCTGCTGTCATAATTTGTGCTAGGTGGCTTTGACAAACGGTTGAAGGAGAATGTAGAATACTTAGAAGAGCTTAAAGATTTAGCAGAAAAGAAAGGAGTCTCTAGTAAAATAAGATTCATCACTTCTTGCCCTACTGATGAAAGAAATGCACTTCTTTCAGAATGTCTATGCGTTCTTTACACACCAAAGGTATATAAAAGCAGGCAAATTATGATTCATTACAAGTGGTAAAAACTGAATTAAGTGAGGTTTACAGAAAGATATTTGATGCAGGATGAGCACTTTGGCATTGTCCCTCTGGAGGCAATGGCAGCTTATAAACCTGTTATTGCATGCAACAGTGGTGGCCCTGTGGAGTCAATTAAGAATGGTGTAACGGGATTCCTTTGTGATCCTACACCTCAAGAGTTTTCTTCAGCAATGGCTAAACTCATAAATGATCCTCAGGAGGCAGAGAAAATGGGCAGAGAAGCTAGGAGGCATGTTGATCAGTCATTCTCTACAAAGTCATTTGGCCAGCATCTAAATAGATACCTTGTTGACATTCATAGAGGAAAAGAGGATTGAGTTTAACATTGGACAGATTTTAGTTGGATTAGTTCACTTTCTGCAGAAATTGAATCACAGAGATGATGACATGTTCAATATTCTGCGGTTTGTTTGCACTGTTATATTTTTGACAGTATAAAGATACTTCAAAGTTTATAGAGAATTTTCTTGTGCAAATATAAAAGATTCTTTCACTCATGTTAACTAATCTAGTTCGTGTTCTATAAACATCTTGAATCATACATAGTTAGGTGTATTGTGAAATGAACATTATGAATCTAAACTATATCATTAGTACTAATATACATCATTAAATTTTTTGATATTTTTAGATGTCTTTCAAAATAATTCTTTCATCATATTCACACTACTCATCAAGGTGGTTAGCTTTCTTCGACAAAACCTTTTATAATGCTAGCACTTAATGTTAAAAACATTATCTCCATCATTCTTGGTAACATAATAACTCTCATCACTTAACAACTTAACTAACGTCATGCTTTACACAAACTACCTATTTATACAAAATAATTATAACAAGCTTTCCATGAATCATGCTACATGTCACACAACAGACATGAGATATGACCTACATGTTTAATGCATAAGACAATAACATATATACAATATGATCTTCCACCAAAAGAATGCACAATATGACCTTTCTCTAGATGGGTGTATTATACAACATTTCACTAAATGAGTCTATCAGATGATATCTTTCCAAACGATTGTATTACACAATATTTCACTAGATGACCCATAAAAAAGAAATACTTAATTATTGATTTAGTCCTTCAATTTGTTGTTTTAGTTTATTTTGGTCTCCTTATTTTTTTTTTTATTCAATTTAGTTCTTCCATTTTTTTTAAAAGGTTCAGTTTAGTTTCCTTATTATTTCTTTATTCAATTTAGTCATCATTTTTTTAAACAATCTAATTTTGTCCTCTTCAATTTGATACCACATTAGTAATTAAGTTTAATTACAACTTATATAAACATGTTAAAATAAATTTTCATTAGTTATACATCAAAACACTTCACCTAAATGTAAAAAAATTGAATATTTAGGTGAGGCGTAAAAATTAAATAATTTGAGTATTTAGGTGGTATGATTTGATATATAAATTATAAAAAATTATTTTAATATATATATATATATATATATATATATATATATAAAAGTTATAATTAATAATTTGGTATCAAATTGAAAAAAACAAAATTGAATCGTTTAAAATAACAACTAAATTGAATAAAAAATAATAAAGAGACAGAATCGAACATTTTTGAAAATTTGGACTAAATTGAACAAAAGAATAATAAGAGGACAAAACAAACTAAAATAACAAATTAAAGGACTAAATCAATAATTACGTCAAAAATAAACAACTATATATTATTATTTTATGACCTTGTGTTATTAAAATATTTAAAAAACAAAAGTTATTGTGAACGTGTTAGACATAAACAATATGATAGTTGTTTTGTCAATATTATTAAGTTTTATCATTACATATTTATTTAAATGCTATGTTATTTTAAAATTAAGAATATTATTAATTAACGTTTTAGTAAAAACTTTATTTTTAAAAAGATAGTCAAAATTTAATTAATTACATTTACTTATATATTATAATCAAAATTCAAATAATAATGAGTTATTTGAAGTATTTTAAAAATTCTTTTACTGAACTAAAATTAGATACAAATTATTTAACGCATATACCATTGTAAAACTCGCATTTTATATCATTTTAAACAAAAGAGTCTCTCATAAAAACTGTTTAGAATTGTCTTATTACTTAGATTCCTATGTTGTTGATTTTTTGTTATAGCTTTTTCGAAGAATTTAATTTTCATGTCATGTCTAGTTATTAATTTGAAGTTAAGTTTCTAAGATTCAATGAGAATTACAGTTATATATATATATATATATATATTCCTACATAAACAATAATAGAACATCAGGACACACAAATCATATCTTAACCCAATCATTGACTTTTCATGGTTACTCCTCGGTTTGGATGCATCTTCTTCTAATGTTGACGGATTGGACCCTTAGGGGGTTATCTGCGGAAAAAACTCTGACGATCAAGTCAGCAAAGGCTCTCAAAGGTCAAATCACATATTAGTGAGTTAATGAAAGCGTACCTTTAATTTGTTGGGGTCCACATGTACTTATAGAGATATTAACTATGTTTTACCTCCTTTATAGGTTGGGCCCCTCCTTATTGCGTTGGACTAATGTTCAGGCTTTGACTGAACCTGGGCCAAGCCCAAGTCCCATGCTTGTGATCTGACACTAGAAGTTCCACTGTAATTTCCTAAGTTTGGGGTTGACGACTTTTACTTATGCGTTATTCTTTTGAGTAGGCGACCTTAGCCGTTATGTTTGTTGTAGACATGTCAAAGTGAGCTAATCCGGCTCACACGGGTTGGCTCACCATGAGCCGGGTTGAAAATGAGTGAACCCAACCCGATTCATTTTATTGTGAACCAAAAATTTTACAACCCTGTTCAACCCACTACGGGTTGGTGGGTTAAGTGGGTTGGTTCACCAATTCACATAAAAAATTATTTATGTAGTTATTTTTAAGTATTCATATATTTAAATAATTATTTAAGCAATCCATGAGATGACAATCACAGTAAAATCAATAACCAATGTCTTCATCATGCTCACCACCAACATATGATGAATTATTTCCAAGAAAGTGTCTATATAGTCCAAGAAAACATGACTAATATTACATAATTTTTGTCATGATAATTTAGAAAAAAAAATTATAAGACAGTTGATTGAGTAATTTACTATAAAAATTATAGTTAAAGATTAAAGCATCGACGTATATAACTTGACAAAAAAATTAATTAAACATTCAAACTATTCAAATACTATTGAGCAACATTCTAGCATTTAACAATATGAAATTGTGAACCTATATAATTAAAGGTAGTAAATAATTATTAAAAAAAAATTAAAAGTGTAAAAAAATGTTAGTGGGTTAAGTGAGTCAACCCACTATCAACCCGACTCAAATTTGTTTAACCCGTGGGTTAAGTGAGTCGGGTTAAATTCAACCCACTTTTAAAAAAATTGAATTTTTCTTAACCCAACCTGACTCAAACCTGTTGTGAGTCAGGTTAGCTCACGAGTTGAAACCCATTTTGACATCTCTAGTGTGTTATTATCTTGTTCAGTTAACTAATTGTCTATTCTTTTTATGATAGGACTAGTTGTAGGCAGTTCAGACCGGGTAGTTAGCCATATCAATTCTGACCGCCTAGGTATAGTACATCAGTCCCCCAACCTTTGGAAGGTTATATGTTGCAAGCTTGAACTGGGTAGTTAACCATATCTGTATTGGCAGCCTAGGTACTATACATCATTCCCCCAGCATTTGGCGGGATAGGTAACGTCAAAGGTTGTTGTGTTTGTTCTAGTGGTTCTTGCAAGAAAAAAATGTTCCTTTCTTGGTATTCCTTGGGGTATAGTAGTCCCCCAGTCTTGAGAAGTGGAAACGTCGTTAAGACTCTGTGAAAAGTGATAGTTGAAGAGACGCTAGTTGTCAGGGATCTCATCAGAAGGGTTTTCGCAGTTAACTTTTATTTGTGATGTTTCGCATTCATAACGTTTAGGCGAGAAAAAATTGATTGATGCATAGATGTTCTTATAAATAGCGGTTGAGAATAAGATTTGTTTATTCTGCTTCATTTGCTCAGATCTGAGAAAAGTGCCTCACTGACCTTTGTTACTTGTTCGATATATTCCTTATTTTTGTCGCCATCTTTAAAATAATAAAAAAAGGTATGTCTAGTGATAACGATAGTATGTCTTCATCTGATTCGAATAGTGGGAGTAGAAGGTCAAGGGATGAGGGTGTGGCCAACTTGCCGATGAGGAGGGGATTCCAATGGAGGTTACTGTCGAAACTAGAGAGGATCCGGCGAAGGAGATAGCCGAGAGCAACTTGCCAGCAAAAGTCAGATATGAATGGGTAGTTGCTGACGTGCGAACCCATTATTCTCTTTTCAGATGGTCTCGCATACTGAATGCATGGTTGAACTGCGTACTTGTCCTCGAGAGGGGTACCCGGCGAAGCACAATATCTTTGGAAAGAGTGAGCGTCGTTGAGTGCGTTTGTCACAGCCAAGAGGGGGCCAAGGAAGGATTCTTCTACATGTACATGTGCCATTTTTCCCAACTACATATGCAGGTGCCCTTTGACGACTTCACGATGGGGGTACTTCGCTTACAGAATGTAAGACCCGCGAAATTTAATTAATTAATTAATTAATTAATAAATTTGGGTAGTGGAAGTCTTTATGGCATTAAATGTTGATTTCTATGACATGGAATAGTACTAGCTCAAATGGTTGAGAGTACTTGACTATTGTGAGAAAACTTGGATACAAGTCCTATGTATGCCATATGTATGCCACTTGTTTGTTATTTTAATTACGTATTTGTTTTAAAGGGTTAAATATGTTTTTGGTCTCTCAAATTTCAGTGAAATTTGGAATTAGTCCCTCTTCAAAATTTTATACCATTTAGTCCTTCATTTTTAAATATGCGTGCATTTAGTCCTTTTAACCAAATTTTGTTAAGTTGATCTGACGTTTCAAGCGCATTTCATTATAGTATTTGAATTGTTTATACCGTTTGACACATTTTTGCTTCAATGATAACTCAAATATTATCATAAAATGTATTTAAAATGTCAAATAAACTTAACAAAAATTGGTAAGAAGAACTAAATCCACGCATTTCTAAAGATGAAGGACTAAATTGGTATAAAGTTTCGAAGAGGGACTAATTCCAAAATTCACTAAAACTTGAAGGACCAAAAACATATTTAACCCTTGTTTTAAATAATATGTTGGTTGTGGTGCGTGATATTATATTCATAAATGAGTAAGAATTATCACGAAACATGAATTGGTTGAATGGTTATGCATTGATTTGACATTGGCATGGTTATGGGTTCAAACCTTGGTAGATCTAAATTAAGCTTTCGTTTTGCTAAACTTATTTTTGGCAAGGATGAGAAGGGCTGGGAACCCTAACAGCCACGTGAAGGCAGCCAAAGAGGCTAGAAAAACAACCAATAATGGACCTTGAATGACAATTACACTCATTTTAATGCCATTTTCGTTTTAGGGTCATTAACCTTCATTAACACATAATTAAGTGACCAATTAAGGAACAAAGAGAGTTTTGAGTCTGCCATTATTGAGTATTGTGAGGAGTGAGAGTTCAGAGGAAAAACGTGAGGATTGAGTGAAGCAAAGAAATTGAATTGGGAGAAAGCCAAAGGGAGGCCATTGGTGATCAAGGAGGAACTCTCAAAATTTCTAATTCTAAGCAAAGGAATCCAGGTTAGGGGAGCTGGACTTCGTTAATTGTATGCTTTAGATTAAATTGCATGATGTATAGCATTTTTATGCATGATTCCTTTTCTGTGCACATTAATTTTTTGGTTTTCTGGAATTTTTCCAGAAATCGCCTGGCGGGTGAAGAACTACCGCCAGGCAACTCATCCCCCTGTGTTGAAAACTGGATTCCCGAAAGGAACCACCTGGCAGCAGGAACCAAGCCGCCAGGCGACACATGTGCTACAACCCAGTTTGCTGGGTTTTTCTTGAATGGCTTGGTGGTGATGAACACCCACCAGGCGACGCGAGTTGGGGTGCGTATGATAGTCGCAGCGCCAACATCTGGGCAGGTATCCACTAACTCAGTTTGTGTTGGATGTCCTATGGAAGTGGCAGGTCGCAGGTTCAAGGTGAATCTCATTTGCTTGTCGATAGAGGGTCTAGACGTGTTTCTAGGGATGTACTGGTTGTCCAACAACCATATTGTTATCGATTGTGAATGGCACAGAGTAGTGTTTCCAAATACAGAAGGACTGAAGGTGATATCGTCTAACCAGGCGATGAAGGAGATAGAAGCTGGAGCTACTTGTTTTATGATAGTGGCTCAAGCAGAAAAGAAGAGCATGGTTGAACAAATTAGCATAATTCCAGTGGTTGATGAATATGCAAATGTGTTCCCAGATGAAATTCTGGAATTGCCGCCAAGTAGGGATGTTGATTTCACTATTGATCTCGTCCCTAGAGGTGGCCTAGTATCGATGGCATCGTACTGGATGGCATCGATAGAGTTAGCTGAGCTAAAAAAGCATATTGAGGATCTGCTTGAGAAGAAGTTTATCCGGTCGAGTGCATCACCGTGGGGAGCACCTGTGTTATTGGAGAAGAAGAAGGATGGCAGCTCCAAATTGTGTGTTGATTACTGTCAGTTAAACAAGTTGACTATCAAGAATAAGTATCCACTGCCGAGGATCATCGACTTGTTAGATCAACTAAGGGGAGTAGTGGTGTTCTCTAAGATTGACTTGAGGTCTGGATATCATCAGATCTTAGTCAAGCCAGAGGATGTGCAGAAGACAACTTTCAGATCACGCTATGGACACTACTAGTATGTGGTGATGTCGTTCGTGGTGACAAATGTTCCTACAATCTTCATAGACTACATGAGCAGGATCTTCAGGCCTTATCTGAACTAGTTCGTCGTGGTGTTTATCGATGATATTCTTATTTACTCCACAAATAAGGAAGAACACGCAGATCACTTGAGGGTGGTGTTAACTGTCCTTAGAGAGCATCAATTGTATGGGAAGCTGTGGAAATGTGAGTTATGGTTAGAGGAGGTGAAATTCTTGGGTCATGTAATCTCAGCCCAAGGAATCGTAGTGGACCCGGCGAAGATTGAGACGGTGGTGAAGTGGGAGAGGCCACAAACAGTTACCGAGGTGAGGAGTTTCCTGGGTTTAGCTAGCTATTATCGACAGTTTGTGGAAGGATTCTCCAATATGGTGCAGCCACTGACACAATTCACTAGAAAGGATAAGCCTTTCTCTTGGACAGATGAGTACGAATCCTGTTTCGAGGATATGAAGAAAAGGTTGACAACTGCACCTATATTAGAAATTCCAGACACAACCAAGACATTTGAGGTATATTGTGACGCTTCATACCAGGGTTTGGGTTGTGTGTTGATGTAGGACAAAAGGCCAATGGCCTATGCGTCGAGATAGTTGAAGGTACATTAGAAGAATTATCCAACGCATGACTTGGAGTTAGTTGTAGTGGTATTTGCTCTCAAGACTTGGAGGCATTACCTATATGGCTCTCAGTTCCAAGTCTTCGGTGATCATAAGAGTTTGAAGTACTTATTTGATCAGAAAGAGCTTAACATGCGACAAAGGAGGTGGATGAAATACCTCAAAGACTACGACTTTGAATTGTTGTACCATCCAGGTAAAGCTAATGTTGTCGCAGACGCTCTGAGCAGAAAAAGAGTGCACATGTCTGCTATGATGATGAAGGAGCTGGAACTAATAAAGAAATTACGGGATATGAATTTGAGACTAAATATGGGTGCAGGTTGCATAGGTTGTAGTATGTTAAGAATCACCAATGAGTTTCTAGACGAGATTCGGGGAGAATAGGGTAATGACCAGGAGCTGCAAGAAATCATTGGATGGTTGGGCACCATGGATTCTGGCCGGGTTGGGTTGAAAAAAAATGAAAAATTTTGGTACGGGTCAAAATTGAACCTGACTCACTAAGAACACGACTCACCCGGGTTCAACTCGTGGTGAGCAGAGTTGGCTCACTAACCCTCCAGTGAATTCTAAATAATATTAAATTAAATTATTGAAAACCTAAAACCCTAAAATAAATGCACTTCTCTCTAATTCTTGCTGCCTGGTTCGAACAAACAGTCGCATTTGTTCCTCTCGTCTTCTTCATATTTGCTCCTAGGCTTCATAGTTTATTCCTCCTTCGATCGTGACCGTGGTTCGTCACTTGCTTTCTTTTCAACAGGGTCCTTACCTGCTTCGCTGACTTCACTAATTTGACATTGTTGCTCCTCCAAGACTGCTCGTTCACAACCCGATTTGTTTCCATTACTGAGTATTTATGAATTGCTTTTGCTTTGTTCGACTCATGTGTTGCTACATTTTTTTATGGTATTGTTAATTCTATTTTGTGTGCATTGTGACCTGCTTGATTTTTCTCAACATGTGGTTATTTATTAAAATAGTTTATGTTTGTGGTGATTACAGAACAAAATGAATTCTGAAACAGTAGATGATCAATGTATTAATGATAATTTGCATGACTCTTTGCCACCATCTATAGAAGAGATTGAAAATGAGGGTAAGGATTTTGATAGAGAAAGTAAGAGACCTAGGGGAACTACTTCTAAGGTTTGGGACCATTTTACAAAAATTTGTGTAAAAAATGGTAAAGAAAGGGCCAAATGCAAGTCATGTGGTGTAAAGTATGTTACTGGTGGTACAAAAATAGGGACCTTAACAATGTTGCATCATTTATCAAAGTGTGTGGTCCTAAAGAAATTAAAAGACAATGATGTTGGAAAAATGATAACCAAATATTGTTCTTCCATTCTTCCAGAGAATGAGACACTCATTTTAACTCAAAATTGGTTGCATGGTTTTGAACTAACAGGTAACATTATTGTCTGTATTTTGAAATTAATTTAATTATTTATTACTTAGACTATGAATATTATTAGCTAACATTTTTTTTCTTGTAGATGGGGATAAAGAAGATGCTTCAAGAGATGAAAATGAAGTAGATTTATCAATTCAAGACTCTAATATTATAGTTGGATAGGTGACAAGAATGATTTAATGTTAGATAGTAATTTGTATTTTTGTGATCTTTGTTTGTATTTAAAGTTGAACATTATTTTGGATGTAATGAAGTTTATTTAGATTTCAATTAATTTGAACTATAATATAGTTTTTTTGGATTATAGAGAAAAATTGTATTTTTTTTAATTAAGTGAGCTAGCGAGCAAACCCGTTTAACCCACCAACCCATCATACCACTGCCACATTGTATATCTAGGTCATATGTTTTTCAAGTGTCAGGATAAATAGACAATAACAGAGCAATGGAAAGCAAAAAAAAAAGTATCGTTGTCAATGGCAAAGCGAGCATGATAAAGGATATCATATTCTTGCTAAGAGAAAAGAGAAGGTAAGAAGAAAGGTTAACACACTTATTTGAGATGAAGATATATGTCATTGCATAAAGGAAGTAATATGCGGATGTGAAATAAGATAAGAAAATTATTTTTCCTTCATTATATTAACAAAGACTCATAAAAGCATATGCAGTATAAAAAAAATTCAAAAAATAAAATAAAAAGGAAAGAGAGAATAGAATAGAATAGAATATTTTATGATTTGCTGAAATTTCCTCATCGAGTGTGGAATTATGAGCCTCTCAAATAGTAATCTATCGAAAGACGTGAATGAAAGAAATGAGTAGTTTGATTGATATTTGATAAGAGAATAAATGAGAACAATAATAAAAACCTCTAAAGCGATCTAAGAAAAATGTCTGACTTTAGAGAAGGTGGGGCGAATGCTCTAAGTTTGCAAAAGAGAGTGTGCATTTTGTTTTATTCATCGTATGATGCAGGTATAAACAAAAACCTTATCAAATTTGAAATTTTAAAACCCTAGTTCCAAAATCACCACAAAGAAAGAGGGTTTGACGATGAAGGGGTATGGCTCTTGAATCACTGAATTGCATTTTGAAAATTAAGTTTCTCATTTTAAAAATGTTAAAAAAGTCATTAAATGTTTACCAATTATAGTAACCAACCCATCTATGAGTGAGATTGTTTATGCAAAATAGGCACAATGAACAATGAATTAAGATAGCGAATGCAAGACTTTATATATTGAATGGATGATGGGTAAAGATGAATATATAGAGATCTTTGAATGATATTCTTGGCACTAAGAATACACTAATCCATTGATTTTAAATTTGAATTTTCTTTTCCAAAATCTACACGATTTATCATTCTTGGTCAACAATTTTGCTGTAAAAATGACAAAAAGCAAGCACGCCAACCATAAACAATAAAAAGAGCGCAATGCAGACTTTAGAGTAATTTCTTCAAAATGGAAAACATGCAGAAGCCTACATTATCATGTGTTACATACAGAGATATATACTGAAGTAAAGGAAAGCATTTGTGTTATGCCATGAGAATAAAAAGGTGTATATGTAGACCTTTAATAAAAGCAGCTCACATTTCTTTGGCTATTACTTTTTATTTCAAAAATCTTTTCCATAACACGTGTGATAACCATTTGTTGCCAAATGTCAAATTTTAAGGTGTGTATAACGTGCGCACAATGCCACGTGTCAAAAAGATATAATGTCAAATGTGACAGTTTAAAGTATGTTAAAACTTTCTAAATTTAGTTAAAGGTTTATCTTTTGTTTTTCTGTTTAATTGATGTTTAAAATGTTACTATTTGACATGGTTTGAAGTCTATCATAGTAATTCATTAGTGTATTTTAAAGTCAATAAACACAACATAGAGAAAATAGAATAAAAAAATAAACAAAACATTATTATATTATAATTCAATATATATATATATATATATATAAGTAAATATTATTTTATTTAGTGGAGTTGGATAAAAAAAGGTTACTTATATGTTTTATCATTACTTATAAACTAAAAGAAAGAGAAGCAATAATACATAAACATCCAGAATATATATAATCTTATTAAATTACCAGTCATTTGGAAGGAACAACTTCCCACTGTGAATCCTCACATCAAGGATCTTTCTATATGTATTGAACAAATGTGGTCTTGTTTTCTATGGACTACAATACGTGTATTGATTCGTACCAGTATCTAACTTAATTATGGTAGCATCAAGTATTGTTTCCTTTCTATTTTAACCAAAAAGGGGTATCAATATTTGTTAACTTTTCTTTAGTTAAGTAGACCATGTCAACCTCTTTATCAACTATACATTTTCTTGTTAGCATAGGCTTACCTTTTAGGTTCATTTACTTGTGGCTTCTAAGGTTAGCCTTGTGTGTATTATATAACACACCTCTTGTAACATTTTCAAGACAATCAATAATACATAATCTCCTTCTTCATATGTTCTTTGTGATTCTAGTAGTAGCTCCTCTTTCACAAATTTTCAGGCGTTTCACTAGGTTTCGTTAGTTTTCTACTGATTTCATTTCTCCCAATCGAAATTTCCTTTTTGCTTTGAGACGTTTTTGGAGGTTCTGCACCATGTTCTTTATGCCATTTTTGGATATTTGTAGCTCCTCTTTCACAAATTTTCAAGCATTTCACTAAGTTTTGTTAGTTCTCTGCAAATTTCGTTTCTCTTTATTGCAATTTCATTTTCTACTTTAAGGCATTGTTAGAGGTTTTGTACCATGTTCTTAATGCTATTTTATGGTACTTACAATCCTCTAATATTAGGTTTATATTATGTTTTGTTTGTTGCTTCCGTTGTGTGGTTCACATTTCTGTTTTGTATTTGATATGTTATTTGTTATGACGACTCATAAACATGATTCTCTTGAGTTTATTAGTGTGCAATTAGATGGTAAAAATTATTCCTAGTGGCTTACGTTATGAAAAGATTTCTTCGTGGAAAGTCCATGTAGGAATATGTTTCAGGTGTTTAGGTAAAATCGAAGTGACACCAAAGTCAATAATTATACTACTACTTTAGATGTATGGGAAATTGATAACTCTAACATTATTACTTAGGTCAATAATTCTTTCAGACACTCGATTGGTGATCAATTGAAAAATATGATCCTATAAAGGAGGTATTAGATTATTTATCTTGATTGTATGCATAGTCTAATTTTTTCAAACAATATCAACTTGAGACAGATATTTGTGCACTGAAGCAAAATGGCATGAGCATTCAGGACTTTTATTCTGCCATGACAACCTTATGGGATCAACTTGCCTTGACTAAGTCTACAAAAATTGAGTGATTTTGTACTACATATTACTTGTAGGGAATCACAACATTTGGTTCAATTTCTAATGACCTTGCGTAGTGATTTTGAAAGTTTGTGTAGTTCAATTTTGCATCGTAGCCATTTACCTTTTGTTGATGATGTTGTTAATGAATTATTAGTAGATGAAATTAGACTTTAGACTCATAATAATTATAAGACCCATCCTTCTTTTGCTCCATCTATTTTTGTTTAAGCAGGTGTTATATTGGAACTCAACAAAAACAACATGCTGGTAAAGTTACTTTTGATAAGTGCTCTTACTACAAATAGAAGAATCATTGGAAACCTCAGTGTCCTTTGATGTTAAACAAAGCTAGACCTCAACAACAATTTCCACAATAGTATCATACACAACAACAAAAGTCTTGCCCTCCTAAAAAATATTGTCTTCCTCAACAACAACAACAACAACAATTTCGCTTACAATCGTAGTTTCACCCGGCTCAGTCAAATGATGATAATGTTGCACCATCTTTGCATCAATCTATGCTCGATGAATTCCAAAAATTCATTGCTTCCCAATCGCAAGCCAACATAGTCTTGCAATCTTAAGGTACATAATCACCAAATATATCTCTTGACAAATGAATCACTAATTTATGTGTCACTAATCATACGTCACATCATTTGCCTTCTTTTGTTTCATTATCACCTAACTCATCGATGCCAATTGCAACTGCTAATGGTGATTCAGTTCCATTATCTAGTATTGGTACCATTGTCATACCATCTTTATCTCTGTCTAATGTTCAATACATACTTGGTCTTGCTATGAATCTTGTTTTTGTTGAAAAAAATCTAAGATTCTGGATATAATGTGTATTTCTCTCCATTTGATTGTTTGATACAGGACCGCACATCTCAGAAGGTGATTGAGATAGGTAGTAGGCAAGATGGAATCTGTGTCTTGAATTAATTCAAGGAGTCAATAGTTGCAACCTCTAGTGTAGATTTATCTTTGTTTCGTTTGTCTTCTTCTTCTTTAGCTTTTTATTTGTGGCATTCTTGTTTGGGTCATGTTTATGCATCTCGTTTGAAGTTTTTAGCGTCTACTAAAGTATTTGTTACTTTAGACAGTCATGATATTTTTTATTGTAATTGTTGTAAATTGGCAAAATTTTCTACTTTACCTTTTAATAAAACTATTTCCTCTTTTGTTACTCCTTTTTGATCTTGTGCATTCTGATGTGTGTGGACCTTCACTTATATCCACCAAAGGAGATTCTAGATATTATGTCTCTTTTATTGATGGTTTTACTCGCTTCACTTAGATCTATCATATAAAACGTCAGTCTGATTATCTCATGCTTTTCAAAAAATTTAATGTTCTTTTAAAGACCTAACACTTTCCTACCATAAAAACCTTTCATTGTGTCTTGGGGAATGAATACACTTCTAATGATTTTACCACTTTACTTTCCTCCAATAGAACTATACATCAGACCTCTTGCACCAATACTTCTCAACAAAATGGTGTTACTGAAAGAAAACATCGTCATCTTTTTAAGACTGCAAGATCATTCTTGTTATCTATTAATGTTCCAAGGGTCTATTGGGGGAAGCTATACTTACAACAACTTATGGTGTGAATTGGATCCCGACTTCATATTATTCTTGCTTGTCTCCTTTTGAAAAATTGTATGGTCATGCACTTGACTACTCTAATTTATGTGTATTTGGGTGTACATGTTTTGTTCCAAAACCACATGTTGGACGCACTAAATTATTATCTAAGTTTGCATTGTGTGTCTTTTTGGGATATGATTTTGGTTAAAATGGATATCGCTGCTTTGATCTAGTTAGTAAAAAATTGTATGTCCCACGTCATGTGTTTTTGAAACATATTTCATTCTTTTCTATTCCAAAACTCACATTATTTGACTACATTTGATGTCATTAAACTTTATCCTTTCTAAATTGATGACACTACACTTGTTTCCGTACAACTCAGAACCTGTTTTAGAATCAATTATTGGCAACGCATTAAAAGGTTGTACCTATTGATCCCTCTATTATGTCTACTTAATCATCTCCTGAGGTTACAGTTCCTTTGCCACCTATCCGACCCAACCATAATCGTAAGTCTACTCAACTACCAGATTTTTATTCTTCTTATTTTGGTTCATTTGTTTCTTTTATTGCCTTTATTCATCATCTTCATCTTATAAAGAGGTTGTTTGTAATCCACATCAGACTCTTACATGGGATCTAGTTCCATTGCCACAAGGAAAACGTCCTATTGGATCCCATTAGGTATACAAAATCAAGACAAAATCATATGGCTCAGTTGAAAGGTATAAAGCTAGACTTGATGCTAAAGAATTTACCTAAGAGTATAGCATGGATTATGAGGAAACCTTTGCTCATGTGGCAAAGATAAGTATTGTTTGTACTTTGATTGTTATTTTTCAATGGAAGATTTATAAAATGGATGTAAAGAATGTATTGGGGATCTACATGACTCCACCACTAGGTCTTTCTAACAAATCTAGTGAAGTTTGCAAACTTCAAAAGGCCCTTTATGGTCTTAAACAAGCACCTTATGTTTGGTTTCAGAAGTTTTCTGCAATAATTGTTTCTTTTGGTTTTTTTGCTAGTCATCATGATTTTGCTATATTTGTTAGAAAAACCAATGTGGGACGTATTTTGATATCCTTATATGTTGATGATATGATTATTACTGCTGATGATATTTATGGAATTGCATCTTTAAAAATTGCATTATCTCATTGTTTCACTCTAAAAGATTTGAGTGTACTGCATTACTTTTGGGGTATTGAGGTTGTTTCTTCTTCCAAAGGTTATCTTTTGTTGACCTATTTGAACATGCTCGACTTATTGACAACAAGATTGTTGATACTCCACTTGAGATAAGTGCATGATATACCCATTGGATGGTGTTCCTTTTATTGATTCTACATTATATTGAACTATTGTTGGGAGTTTTGGTTTATCTTACTATGACTCATCCAGATATTGCACATGTTATTAGTTTGTTTGTTTGTTTAAGCTCTAACAACAGTTCATTAGGTTGTTGTTCTTCGTATTCTTAAGTATCAGGCATTCAATTTCAGTCTCTCTTACTTACTTTTATGGCGTCTTTAAACTTGCATGCCTATTGTTATATGAATTGAATTGGTGATCCTAATAATCGAAAATCATGGTCTATTTTTCTTAATGATTCACTTATATAATGGAAGAGTAAGAAACAAGATTACATCTCGATCATCCATAAAAGCATCACATCATGACTTTAACTGCCTATAAGATTATTTGGCACATTAATTAATTACAAATATAGGTGTCTATTTGAAAGATCTTATATTTCTACATTGTGACAATAAAAATATTATTCATATGACTCGCAATTTTGTTTTCCATGAACAAACCAACCATATTAAACAGATTTTATTTACTCATCATCATTTTCAACTTGACACTATATCTTTACAATTGTTCGTTCAACTCTACAAATTATAAATACATTAACCAAGACACACTCCATTTTACGCTTTCATTTTTATCTAACAAAACTTTCAAGGTAGTTAACCATAACATTGTGAATTTCAAAAAAATGTTAACAAAGACACATGTTTTAAACCCTTTTACATACGGCTTATAAAATACACTTTGAGAATATTATTCACACATTAATAATACACAAACCCTTTTATTTTATTTTTTGCCAAAAGAAAAATCATAGCCAGTGAGCCTAAGTTAGTTTGGCCCTCGAGCTTCTTCTCACTCCTTGATGCAAAGGTTCGATCTGCTTTACGTGTGTCCCTTCAAAAATCTTCAGATGTACATCATTTGCCCCTATTTTTATGGAATCTCTTACATAGGCCTAGCACGGCCTTGGCGTGCAAACGCTACCATGCTAAGACTTTCAATTTTTGGATTGTAATTACCATATGGTTGAAAAAAGGAATGTTATTCGATTACATTAGGAAAAATGGTAGTTTTAGGTGGAACTTCTAATATGATATTAACTATTGAAGAAGAATCCAATTATTAAATAAATAACGGCGTCCTCAGTAGACACATAGTTTTAAAACCGATGTGTAGATGGTATAGCGAAAACAGTTCAGAAATATAATGGTACAATATCACATTAAAAAAACTTCAACTTCACATTAATAGTCATCACCCCTTGATATAACTTCTTTGCATGTAGGTCGGAGTAAGATTGTATGTTCGAATTGTGATACATAACTTCCTTTCACATCACACAGAGGAGGATACGGCTGCATAAAAAAACAGAAATTTACTACTTCACGAAAATAATTCCAACGTTAGAATTAGGAAAACAACGACATCCAAAATCAAAAAGACATGTTGCATCAAAGAAAAGACATGTTGGTGCCGAGTATATTATCAAACATGTTCAGCAAGAACACTTGCGATTGACAACACTTTTGTTAGACACAAGTCAATCTGTCTACCATTTAAAAATTCAGCATCCAACTAGTTTGTTTAAGATTTTTTGTTCCAAAAATGTGAATAGAAATGATGCTCATACTAGTATTAGTATTACATGTTATAGACACGAACACATATCAGTGTTCATGCTTCATGGTAAACATAAAGGATAAACTAGATATATAGTCCTTAAGAAACATGAACATGAAGTCAGGGATACTGGATAATAATGTTTTGACAAGCATAAATACTTTCATTAACATGCAGTTATGTTATCCAAAACTTCATGTCTACATTGAAATGCAACCTGAAGAATTTTTTTGGGTGTTAATATTGCATCAGAACTAACGTCAAATCAATCATAATTTTCAAATTACCAACAATGTACACTTTCGGGCTGCAGTTCAGAGTTACCAAAATATCCCTCAGACACCTATTACTTCTCATTGAAGCCACTAAAATATGCATTAAATTTTTAGAAAGTTGCAAAATTATTTATATCTACAAAATGTCATGGTGTTAACAGCTACAGAATCATACCTGAACAATGCCAGAGTCACACAAATTCTTCAATGCCATTAAGTATTTAGTCTCCCCAAGGCGATCTAAATACCGTCTACAAAAGGCCAAAGTAGAGAAGTTCTTGTTAATAGTTGCTAACAGTTGTTTTGCTCTAGGCAATCTCAGTGGGATATGACCAACATCAAAATTTTTCATGTAGTGGCTGCATTCCAGGTCTTCTCGTACATATCCTTTTCCTGAGCATAACCATAACATACATAACATTTAAAGACCACTTACGGCCAGAATTGTTCGAAGAGAGTACAATAATCTAACACTCAAAGAAACCACAATACCCGTTGATGCGAAGGTTTCAATAGCAAAAAATTCACCCTCTTCCATCTTTGTCTGCTCCCCGCCTTTCACAATGGGAACAGATTTTCCAGCATGGATTTGGTAGGGACCAATGCTATGTCCATTCAAATTCCGTATACTCTTCACTGCAATAACATTCCAATTGCATATATATCACTTTTTATACGATAACACAATACTGGTATTATTATACTATAGAAATATGCAGACAAATCTAATAAATTATATGATTGTGGGAAAATTCATCATTTAGTCATTTTCAAAACTTTTGACCCATTAATAAACTAAGGCATCAATGGTTATGAATGAAAGTTAACAATATTGTTTCCAACACTTTAGTCAGTTGGGTGCTCTGTTAGCACAAATACTGACAATGACACGGATACTCTGACACATGTAATTTCCAAAATATAGGATATGGAGACACGGATATATATATATATATATATATATATATATATATATATATATATCATTATGAATTTTTTAAATTATCAACCAATATTTATGTATTCAAAATCATTTATAAACAAGGTTATTCCAAAATAATAATTTAAACATATTATCACCAAATATAAAAATGAATTTAATCCATCTAACTTCCAAAAAGTGAAAAGAATATATAATCCATCTAAATTCCATTGGTAAAGTAATAACAATAGAAATTTTAGGATGAGAAATGGAAGAAAATAAATAAGCATTACCAAAAATGTGATCGAAAGCACTTGAAAGATGCAAGGTTTTGACAACCTAGTGAAAGATTGTGCTTGGCTGTCGGACTTCGAACTAAGATTCTTGATATGCTTCATTAGAAAAATGTGGTTCAACCTTATTAGATTGGAAGATGTTTGTTGTCTTGCTAGGAAAATCATATAAGGAGAAACATTTATTGAGTGTCACTAATTCTCTTACAAAAGGAACACAGGATGTTTGAATCCACTTTGGGAAAAGGAAGAATTCATCAACAATTAGAATTATAGCAACAATCTACAGTCCAAAGCCAATGCCAATTATTAAAAATGGCATATAGTTGTGGCGGAAGAGGAAGAGAGCGGAGATAGGAGCCTCTCAACTAAAGCCTTGTGGAGCAGATGTGGAGATGTTCTGGGATCACCAGACATTCATGGGCTTAATAAACTCTAAGAGACTAGATAGTTTACTAAGACCATCTACCAAATATGAGAGAAACTACTATATCAAATAATAATGAAATCTTAATATATTATACTTCCATTTCTACAATTCAATGCATGCAATGAGAAAGATATGATCGAAATAAAAAGGCGATAAAATATAAGCACAAACATCATTACAAGCATCTACCTGGATACACCTTTCCGTTAATCTCAACCTCATAAGATTCCATCACCTCTTGAATAGCAGCACCAATGTCACAAAGGCGGACATCGATTCCAGCTTCCTAGATGGCAACCATAGCATTCAAAGGAACCACTAAACTACATGATTTAATTGGTGCATACGAAAACATCAAAACACATAGAGAAAACAATAAAATGAATGGTAGAGGGGGTAAGGAAGAGAAGTTATTTTTCAGGTTAGGCTTATGAAGCTCTTCCATTAAAGAGTTCTATAGATAGAGAAGCCAGGGAAATGACATTTGAGTATTCCTACTCTGGTATTTTTTCTTATTGGATTTAAGCTTGTGAAACAAACTTCAAACCAACTTAAGGTTACAATAAACTAACTTTCTATCAAAATAATAATTGGTATAAAGGAACGTTGTAGATTATAATTAGAGATGTCAAAGTGAGCTCGAACCCGTGAGCCAACCCGGCTCACCACAGGTTCGAGCCGGGCCGGGTTGAAAAAACAAAAATTTTTGTGGTTATGGGTCAAAACGGGTTGAGCTCACTTAACCCACGGGCTATGCGGGTTCGAGCCGGGTTTGAGTGAGCTGACCCACCAACCCACTTAACTTAATAAAATTAATTATTTTAATATTAGGTTACAGAACTGGAA
>Ga0214542_1002107_pt1 | contig 41233 bp, 27 predicted proteins | sample CNSS1metaG_FD_160096 | JGI IMG/M metagenome (GOLD analysis project Ga0214542, IMG submission 160096) | Root nodule microbial communities from cowpea collected in UCLA plant growth center, Los Angeles, California, USA - CNSS1 | ecosystem: Host-associated > Plants > Roots > Nodule | place: USA... | reverse complement strand
TTCTTGATTTTGGACTTATTTTGTAACTTTGAATATTTCAAAATCACACTATTAATTGACCAAAAATAAATTCCAGCTGCATTAACAAACGTTAGAATATCCAATAATATTTTATGCAACTAAAATATATTTTTACGCCACTTTTACCAAACTTACTCAATAAATCCAATAATCACAAATCCTAATTAAATCAATCTTTAAGCACAGAAAATTCAATTAAATCCCCAAATTTAAATATTAAATGAGGGCAAAAATTTGAACTCATCACTCCTCAATGAGCTTGTCAAGAAAGATGTGTCTTTTAATTGGGGTGAAAAACAAAAGTCTGCTTTTCAGCAACTCAGAAAAACTCACTAATTAAACTAAAATGTGATGCATCCGGTGTAGGAATATGTGTCGTGTTGTTGCAAGGAGGACACCCCATTACTTATTTCAGTGAAAAACTTAATGGTGCCTCCCTCAATTATCCTACCTATGACAAGGAATTGTATACCTTAGTTAGGGCCCTTCAAACTTGGGAGCACTACCTTGTGTCCAAAGAGTTTGTCATTCATAATGATTATGAGTCGCTAAAATACTTGAAGGGCCAACACAAGTTGAATAAAAGACATGCTAAGTGGATGAAATTCTTAGAACAATTTCCTTATGTGATAAAGTACAAGAAGGGCAAAAGAAATGTGGTGGTTGATGCCTTGTCTAGAAGGCACACACTGTTTTCAAAATTAGGAGCCCAAATTCTTGGATTTGATCACATTCAATAAATGTATGTTCAAGATTCTGAGTTTTCCTCTATTTATGTTGAGTATATGGAAAGACCTCAAGGAGGTTTCTATGTGAATGAAGGATATTTGTTTAAAGAAGGAAAAATTTGTATTCCCTTATGTTCACAAAGAAAACTCCTTATCCAAGAAACACATGAAAGGGGATTAATGGGTCACTTTGGGGTAGAAAAAACCCTAGGTCTTTTGAAAGAAAAATTCTTTTGGCTCCATATGAGGAAGGATGTCCAAAGGCATTGTAATAGATGTATTTCATGTTTGCAATCCAAGTCTAAGACAATGCCCCATGGATTATACACCCCTTGCCTGGTTCTTCAGCTCCTTGGAAAGATATAAGCATGAATTTTGTCTTAGGACTCCCAAGAACATAAAGGGGTTTTGATTCTATTTTTGTGGTGGTAGATCTATTTAGCAAAATGACATATTTTATACTCTACCACAAAGTGGATGATGCTTGCAACATTGCTAGGCTTTTCTTTAGAGATGTGGTTAAGCTTCATGGTATACCTCGCACCATAGTTTCTGATAGAGACACTAAGTTCCTTAGCCACTTTTGGAAAACACTTTGGTCAGGGCTAGGAACTAAGCTTTATTTCTCTACTTCATGTCACCCACAAACTGATGGACAAACTAAAGTTGTTAATAGGTCTATGTCTACAATGCTAAGGACAATTTTGAAAGGGAATCACAAATCTTGGGATGAATGCCTTCTCCATATTGAGTTTGCCTACAATAGAGTAGTTCATAGGACTACTAAAATCTCTCCATTTGTAGTTGTTTATGGCTTTAATCCTCTCACTCTCATGGACTTGCTACCACTTCCTACATCTTTTGATTTTATTCATAAAGAAGGGGTGGCAAAATATGATTTTGTTAAGAAAATGCATGAAAAGATTAAAAGCCAAATCCAACAACAAACAGAGAGGTATACTAAGTACAACAATAAGTGGAAGAGGGAAATGATTTTTTAAGAAGGGGATTGGGTGTGACTGCACCTTAAAAAGGATAAATTTCGTAAGTAAAGAAAGTCTAAACTTAGTCCTAGAGGCGATGGTCCCTTTAAAGTGTTGAAAAGAGTAAATGATAATGCGTATAGGCTAGAGTTGCCTGAAGGCTATGATATGCATGCCACTTTTAATGTTGTTGACTTAATACCTTTTGTAGGTGGTACAAATGATGAGGCAAAGACTACAAATTTGAGGACAAATCCTTCTCAAGAGGGAGGAGATGATGAGATGCCTTGAGCCAAGGGACCTACAACAAGAGCCATGGCTAGGAGAATACAAGACGAATGGGCCTTAAATGCGCATGCAAGGCCCAAGATGAACTTCACATAGGCTAAGGAATATGTGAAAACCTAGCTTAGTACTCTTTACTTGTAAATACTAGATTAGGATTTTATTTTGGGCTTTGTATTTTGGCCCTAGTAGAATAGGGTTTTCTTTGGGTCAAGTATTGGGCCTTAGAGGAAATTGGGCTTTAGAAGTAATTTTGGACCAAAAAGAGGAATTGGGCCAAATGGGCCGAGAGTAGTGTGTCTACTCTAGAAAAGCCTAGAAGCTTCTCAAACTTGCTCTCCAAGGATGAGAGTTAGATTCCCATGGCAAGACAAGTGTGACTTTCTTAGGTGACAAGTCACACCTCCCACATGCTCATTTTTTGCTTCAAAATTCAACTTTCTGGACTCCTTTTTCCCTCCATTTTTTGGAGACTCCATGGTCTCATTTTAGTCTATAAATAGAAGGCTTAGGAGATGTATTTTTCAGCTTGAAATTGAGTAATGAATTACTGCCCAAATTTGTGCACAAATCTCTTTTGAGCTCTTACCTTATAGTAAACTCTTCTCTAGTTTACTCTAGTCTTCTTCCTTAGGAGTTGGCCTCACCTCTCTTAAGAATCCTTTCACCTACACCAACTAAACACCTTAAGCTTCTTTCCTTCATGCTTCTGCATCCAACACCATCCATGGAGCCTCCATTCTTCATGCAAACTTCAATGGAGACAAGAAGAAGCCATCAATAAGTACTTCAATAGGTCCACAAATATCCAAATAAATGATCTCAGGTGAATCTACTGCTTTGTGAAATGCAGTAGATTTGAAAGACTTCCTTGCTTGTTTACTCATTACACACTCCTCACATATTGCTTTAGGTATTTGGATGTTGGGCAACTCAATCACCATTTTCTTGGAACTAAGCAGCCGCAAACTATTGAAATTCAAGTGCCCATATCTCTGGTGCCATAACCATTTATCATCATCCATTAAAACTACTAAACACCTAGAAGCTATTGATAGATGATAAGTGTTTAGTATTAGTTAAATTACATGTCATTTAGACACTTATCTTGCATTAATTCTATGTAAAAATCATTAGAAATGCCACAATTTTACATAATTACAGAATAAGGTAATGAGAAAATATAAAAAGTGGAATTTAATACCTTTTATGTTGTTTTGCAGGTAAAATGAAGGAAATTATGAAGTTGGTGCCAACCCGCCAAAAGTTACATCTCAAGTAAGAGAGATAAACTAAGAAAGTCAAATTATGAGCATGTGACTAAGTAGCCAAATTTAGCACTTAAACGTCATTTTAGAAAACCTTCACTTCAAGAAAACATCAAGCTCCAAATTTGAAGTTGAGCATCAAAGGGAAACCTTCATGGCAGGGAAACCTCCATTGCTAACCTGCAAAAGAGGGATGCCCAAGCTTGAGAAGAAACCCACTTAGGGAGGAAACCTCCATGGCTAAACTTCAAACTTAGAAGCTAGAGCAGTACTTGAATACCTATAAATACAGGGCATGACCCTTGGATTTTTCATGTTGATTTTGATGCTAGTTCTGTAACATATTCTAGAGAGATAAACACTTAGATCATTTTAGTTCTTAGTAAATATCTTGTAAAAGCTATGGAAGGAAGAAAGCTACTCCATGTTCATCTTGTATACATCATTATGCGTAGTTAATTTCTCTATAGTTGGGATTGAATGTAACTTATAAACTCTTTCTATATTGCACTTGATTATATATGCATTGTGTTCTTATTTTTACATGTTGGTTACTTGATTTGTATTTCATTCCGTGGTGATTTGGCCAATCATCATACCTCATTAGCACTAGATGTAAAGACATCTGGTCTGGTGTTTAGATCCAATTAAGTCTCCTAATCCTTGGCATATACTAGACATGGATGTGCGGGTTTACTTGGTTTAAAGAGTATTGTTCTCAAAGTAAGGGTTCCTCCACTGGATTGAGAAATTTTGCATCTAACACCCTTAGGTTCTCTCTCACAGACATGTGGTTAGATCTACAAGTGAAACGTACTTCTAGGAACACTAGAAATAAAGAACATAATATATAGATAATTAAGGGCAATATAGTGAAGTTAAGAGGCCAAGTTCAATCCCAATGTCTTAATCAATATCATCTCTCTCAAATCTATTTTAATCTATCTTTAACAAAACTAAAACAAAATAATGTTATTGTTCCATTGCCAAACTGTAGTTAAATTATAAACCATTGATCTAGTTACCAAATTCTTATGGATACGACCTTGTTGCACTACAATTGACCAATATACTACTTGGAAAAATTACACCCTTAATTGGATGCAAACAATATACTTGTCCTGAAAGTTCTATTCTTAACAAGTGGAACCTTCAACACGAGTCTAGATTTTTAGTCATACAGTTTTAGCCTTGCATCATCTACTTTGAACGAATATCCTCTTTCAACTAGTTGTCCAACACTCAATAAATTATTTTTCATGGAAGGAATGTACAACACATCATGAATTAAAATTGTATTACCTTTGCTTCCTTGAATCACTACATTACCAAGTCTTCAGCCATAACAAAACTGTTATTTGCAAATCTGACATTGATTTCGATATTGGAATCAAGATCAACTATCCACTCCTTATGTCTAGTCATATGATTGGAACACCCCGTATCAACATACCAATTATTATCTTCTGAATCTGGTTCTATTGTTGCCATGAGCATAACATGTTCAGAACTAGAACTCCCTTCTTCCTCTACTATATGCACTTCCTCACTGACTTTCGATCCTTTTATAGACCAACACTCATAAGGAAAGTGACCACACTTTCCACAATTACAACATTGAACCTTTGATTTATCAAATTTTTTCTTTCCTTTGCCCTTCCACACACTCTTTCCTCCTTTCTTTTTATGAATTTCAACACCCTTATCACTATCAGAATTACAATTGTGAGAATCATTCTGCTTACCTCTACCCTTACAATGATTCTTGATTTTATCTTTGCCCTTCCAGTGTTTCTTGCCACCCTCTTTCTTGAAATTCACTTTGGCCTGCAACACACGATCATTCTCTTTTTGTTGATCGCGTTCAAGCAGCCACTGTTCGTGGGCTTTAAGAGTTTCCTGTAACTCTTCAACCTTCATTGTGGAGAGGTCTTTTGACGCTTCAATAGCCGCCACTACGTAATCGAACTTCTCACTCAAAGTCTGCATTACCTTGTCCAACACTATCTGGTTCGACATAGGATCACCCCATGCTTTCATCTAATTCACAATAATTTGCACCCTAGCAAAATAGTAATAGTCAGCTATCTTTTCACCATTTTCCATCTCAAGCAGCCACTGTTCGTGGGCTTTAAGAGTTTTCTGTAACTCTTCAACCTTCATCGTGGAGAGGTCTTTTGACGTTTCAATAGCCGCCACTACGTAATTGAACTTCTCACTCAAAGTCTGCATTACCTTGTCCAACACTATCTGGTTCGACATAGGATCACCCCATGCTTTCATCTGATTCACAATAATTTGCACCCTAGAAAAATAGTAATAGTCGGCTATCTTTTCACCATTCTCCATCTCAAGCAGTTCAAACTGTCATTTCATCGTTTGCAATTTCACCTTTTTAAGTTTGTCATCACCAGAACAAGCTTGAGCCAACACATCCCACACAACCTTTGATGTTTGAGCATAAATAATCTTCTTAAAATGGACATTATCAACACATGATGGAGAAAAAATAATGCTTTATAATCTTTCTATTTATTCTCTTTGAAAGCCCGTTTTTAGTCGCAAGTTTAGGAAGTTGATTGTAGCCCTTCTTGACTATATCAAGAACATCTTGAAAGCCAAATAATGCATGCATTTGAACACTCCATCTGTTCCAATTCTTCCCATCAAGAATCAACATATTTCCAGGAAGAAATCTTGACATGATTTCTTCCTCTGACTACACTTTTTTCCCAAAATCTTTTGGCTCTGAATACCAGTCTGTTGGCACTATGGTCTCAAAGAAGAATAGAGAAAGAAATAAGGTGCGGAGATAAAAATAAATGCACCGAAAATAACCAAATGGAATACTGTGAAATCATAATATCTATTTCCTGTTTACATATATCTTTCATAATATGTAACAAAGAGTTAGTTTCACTTTTACAAAATTACAAGAAAAAATTCGAAACTAAATTATTTATATGTATTTAACAACCACAACATTGTCGCTACCCTCTACTCCAGTAGACAAATTCAGATGCACGCCGACAACTGGCCTCTATTGCAAAGAAAACACAGCTCACACCCTGGAAGCAAATAACACCCTGAAATGACTCACACCGTAAAGGCTGGGAAGAAGATGCGACCACTAAAGCTGGAGAACCAGAGATGAAGATGATACCGTAAAATAAAGTAGAGTTAAAGTAAAAGAAGGTAAAAAGGTCAGTTGTGGTATTTCACGTTTAATGGATGCAGGAAAAAAATGATAGAGTGCGGCCATACCTATAATGCACCTTAAATACATTTTTCGTCCTCATTTTCGTAGTGTTTGTTGCGGATGGTCTTCATTTCTATCAAATGTTTAAAATGGTCCTCATTTTCGTAATTCGTGTTTAATTTAGTCATTTTATGTGACGCCGTTTAAATCAGTAACGAAGTAATGTACAAGTGACACTATTTGTATTACATTGTAATGTTGTAATGGAGTGTATGACGTGTACTATACAGGTGGATTATTAATGTTAACTTTTCAATTTAGGGCAAAAATTTTCCAATTAGGTCGTGCTGCAATTAGGGATTGACGAGTACAAGCGATTTCTTCATCTCTGATTTGCAAAGGAAGCAGCAATTGGACTTGGCGATTTGTTTGTTTGATTTCAATTTTCCAGTTGATCATCATCGACGAGGTAAGTGCTTTGCTCGTGGGTTTACGGTATTCAAGGTTGTGATAAATTTTGCACATTTGAATCAGTTGGGGTTAGGGTTTTCGTAATTCTTGTTTTTGGATTTGTTTGTGGTTGGAATGTTGTGATGTTCTCTCTACAGTTACAAATCCGGGTTAATCCCCATCTCTTGTTGAACCACCAACATTGTTGCCTCCAACGATTACAACCAAAGATAAAAGAAGAAGATTGAGATAGTGACATGGGATTGCAGGAAGAAGAAGATTGCAACAACACAAATTGGAAATGGAGGAAGAAGATTGCAACAACTGACCAACTGCCTAACAATTCATTTTCAAAAACTTAGCTCACTTATTTATCTCCAAATATCTAATTATTACACATGTACCGTACGCGTAATACACCCTAGTACAATGTAATACAAACAATGCCACATGTACAATATTTCGTTACTGATTTAAACGGCGTCACAGAAAAGAACTAAACTAAACACGAATTACAAAAGTGAAGATCATTTCAAATATTTGGTAAAAATGAGAACCATCCGCAACAAACACTACGAAAAATAGGACGAAAAAAGGTACTTAAGCCTATTTTATATTAATTTATTTTTATTGATGTTTTATGGATGAAGAGTAGAAATGAGAGTCTTCGTCAATCATCCCTCTCAAACTGAAACCTGGTTCGTATGATAATGAGAAAGTGAATATGTGTGTTTAGGTTACCTAATTCCATTCCGTCCGATGGAGTTCGAGGTGAAGGTGGTGGGAGGCATAGACTCCTGTTTTGTATCCCTTCCCCTCTCACTCATCCAAACTCTTCAGTCAACGCGCTCGACACCGCTTCCTGAAATCCTCGCTCTCGAGCTTCGCTCTCCTCCTCACACCTGGTTCGTCTCTTGGTCCGGCGCCACTTCTGATTCTTCCGCCATAGAGGTACGGAACTTCAACTTCTCCCCTTGCACCTTCTCACTCACTCGCTTTCAGTTTCAATTCTATATAAAGCCTCCAAAATAACTTGTGCAGGTTTCTTCTCGATTTGCGGAGTGCATTTCCTTGCCGAATCACGCTACTGTTCAAGTGAGAGCTGCTCCCAATGTGCCGCACGCTTCTCTCGTCACCATAGAGCCGAACACGGAGGATGACTGGGAAATTTTGGAGCTCAACGCCGACCTAGCCGAGGGTATAATCCTCAACCAGGTACGCAATGGAATTGGACACTTACTTTACCCCGGCTTACTACTATTCGATCGAAAGTAATTTAAAGTAGATATTGAAATTCAGTTGCATGTACTTGTTTTAAGACTAAAAGGTTACAACACTAAAAGGTTATCCAAATAAATTTTTTGAAGCAGAACAAACTCACAAGTTAAAATTATTTTATGCACAACTTAAATAATTTTTTTGGAGAAGCTAATAGGAGAGAACTTTTACAAGTTAACTTATGCATAAACTAATTTTATCTTATGGAAAAGCTTCTTCATTTGTCTTTATTTTCTTGTGAGATTTTATGGATAAATTTATTCTATCAAATCCTAATTATGGATTGGAATGTAACTATTGAGAATTTTGTCAGGTATGTCTTCGTTTTAATTGTAATAATTGCGGCATATGTTTTCTCTTTGTCATTGTTTGTTGCTGCTCTAATGTGTCCATTGCCATTGCTATTTAGTGAAATTTTGTGTGAATGTCTTAGGCACTAGTTTGATTAATAAAGAAGAAAATAAATTTTACATAAAAAAAAGATAAATGGGAGTGACTGTACAGACATGGGAGTGGAAATAGACACTCCCTTTCTTCTTTGGAAGATTAGTGGAGACCAAATGCTACTTTAACATCTAGAAAGAGAGAGAGAGAGAGAAAGTAGACATGCTAGGTGATATCATGTGATAGAATGAGAGACAGAGAGAAGTAATTGGTGTTGAAGGCGAGTATGATATATAGAGGTCTTTGTGTACCACCACTTTTCTTTATTTTCTTTCAGAGAACTTTTCATTTTGGATCTAAATACTATATTTTCTATTATTTAAACTATATTCTTTTGCCCCTTGTCTTTTCTACTGGCTATATGAAAAGGAAATCAGTCAGTTTGAGAAGAAATGAGTCTATTTGATCTCTCTATGTTACATTTATATAATGATGTGGGTAGCTTGATGCAGGTCAGGATTGTCTATGAAGGGATGAGATTTCCTTTGTGGTTGCATGGTCATACTGTCATCACATTTCAAGTGGCTTCTGTTGATCCGAAGAATGTGGTGGGTAAGATGATACCTATTTCTGTCTCTATAGTTCTTTGGTTTTATCATGTGCTTGATCTAAGCTGCAAATATCATTAATGACAATGTAGTTTTTGCTTTCATTTCACGTGTATACCCTTTTCATGTGTAAGCTAGAAATACCCTTTTGAACTATTGTGACAAACATGATAGAGACGTAGTTATCATATAGATGCCAAAATAAAAGTGCAAATGATGTTCTTCATAATCAGGGGTTTTCTCTTTCATCTTAAATCTAGGATATTTATTTGAGTTTTCCAGATGTGTTAGACACTGTTTGATTTGCTTCTACTGCTGCTTGGTGAGATCTATCCCAAATATGTATAGGAATTGGGCAGCATTATTGCTTTAGTGTATGGTGGTAGTCATATAATTTATTTTTTATATATTCAAGTCTTCTGCTTGTGAATTTATAGGTTGAATGATTTTACAGTATCTATCAAACATTTGGATAATTTATTATCAATGTGTCATTTTGTGTGTGGTGGATGAATTACCTTGCTATGAAACTGTCATAAATGGTTTATAAACAGTACATTTGATGATTTAGGGAAATATGTACTTAATTTGGGACTTAAATTTTCTCCTATACACATTTCTTTTCATTATTACTGTACAATATGATTGCTAACTTCTAAAATCTTATTAAGTAGGAGGGTATCTCATATTGGGGGTAGGTGAGAAGGTTGGTGTTGAGAACGTGCCTTTAGATGCTTCATAATTTAGGAACTTTTCAGACTTGTTTCAGTTTTAAATAAGTCAAATTTATTCTGTTTCAATTTGTTGTTAGTGGATTAACTATTCCCTATTTTTTAGCTAAGCTATCAGTGCAGTGGCTAGAATCGTGAAACCTGATATCTTAGTTTGTTTTTTCCTGAATGTATTTAAATTACATTGCATTAAAATAATAAAAGTGCAGCAGTTAGCAATATCAGTATTTTATTAGATTTGCATCTCTCTGTTTTTATCTCTGTTAAGAACTGCCTTTGTTCCTAAAAAGTCAACAGGTGGTATTATACATAATTATTTATTATTCTCTTATTCAGTGGATTCTTACTGTTCTAATGTAAACAAGTTTCTTTTGATTATCAATCTAACACCTGAGACTTTGACAGTGCAACTAATGCGAAAAACTAAAGTTGCTGTTGCTCCAAAAAGCCGCAAAAGAAGTTTGGATTCACCAGGAGATTCACGTCAAGACTCCTCTAATAAAGAACACACTTCTAAGATGCTGCTTCGTTTACAAGATCCAAAAGGATTATGTAGTACCAGTACTCATGTCCAAGGAGTTGACCTTAATGTAGGGCTTACTACTGTTGCTTTTGTTCACCCTGAAACAGCCAAAAAATACTCATTCAGCATGCTTCAGTTGGTTTTGATAGTACCCAGAGTTTCCAAGGAAAACGTTAACATTTCAAGAACTAATATTATGAAAAACAGAGGTGGTTCAAGTACTAATGAAGCTGAAAATGTATATACTGACAATATAGAATATCGACAAGCAATTGTTCAGTTGATGATTTCAGAATCTGTGGGTGAAGGACATGTGATGGTAGCTAAGTCTCTTCGCCTTTATTTGAGAGCTAGCCTACGTTCATGTATGTCAATTTATCCTAATATCCATCTTACTGGATCCTTTCTATTTAACAATCAATTGCAGGTTATTTTCTCATGAATTTAATTGTGTGGAATATTGCACCCAGCAAATTATTATTAAACGTATTTTATGTTTGGTGTTTAGGTTATCTGTTTCTATAGTTAGGAAACAATCAGTCTCTAATTGCATTTTGACTGTGCATCAAGCTGTCAGGCATTGATTAGGGAATAAGCTGTTTTTTATTTTGAAAAACTGTAGGTTTGCCCAGGTAAACAAACTTGAAATATGGCATTTGAAGAAATTTATAGTGGAAGGGTCTATGGAAGTTTGCTCCTTTTTTTGTGGATTTGTTGGTTTTAGCAAGAGTATAATTATAGATTTTCCAATGATATTAAGCTTAGTATCTCTGAGAATTTTTCCTCTCTCAGTGTTCAATGTATATTGCAGTTGAAAATTTATCTTCCTTCATTTTTTATATCTGATTTTAACAAGAATATTGCCTTTGTGATTGAATAGGGGTTTATTTGAAGGCATGCAATACTATTCTGGAAAAAAATATTCCTTCAACCTCTCTTTTTCCGTGTCAATTCAAACTACTAAGTCAGGAGAATTCTGTTGAGAAAGATGGTCTAAAAGTTTCTCATGACCGGAATAATCACATTGATAAAAAAGTCCAAGCGAAAGCTGCATCAGGTTTATTTGTGGATACTATAGATTGGTCAATCCAAAATAAAGTTCTAGAAGCTGTCTCCTATGAATCCAATTACAAAGCAGAGGAAGAAACTACAAATCAATCGCAGAATCACAGGGGATTACAGAATCTTGTAAGACTATGGTATATCACACAACTTAAGGCAATTACTTCTATTTCAGGTATGGAGGTTAGTTCCTTGATTATGGGTGATAAAACCTTGCTTCATTTTGAAGTAAGCTGTTACAAGCTTGGGAGTGATGGGAAGGCTCAGTTCGCCTATAGTCCTTCAGAGAATAGTAGCAATGCAGCTGAATTGTTGTTTTTATTGACATTTGGTGAAGAATATCTGCATAATGGGAAACTTCGTGCATATGAAGTTGGTCTTGGTGGAGAACATGATAACATTAATGTTGTGGACCTGAAGGTTTTTGAAAGGATGAAATTGTGTGATCCTGTGTCTATTATTTCTATAGAAGAGAGAACGTCTGAAGACAACATTAATTCAAATCTATCTCCCCTTGGCTGGATGGAGAAAACTGCGGATGATGTTATCAACAGTAGGTCAATTTTGGGGATGGGAGGTGGAGGGGGTGAAGTGCCTGTTACTTTTTCAATTGATTGTTCTCATGGCATTTTTTCCCCAATAAAAATCTTAATTGATCCTTCATGATTATTGTTAATAGATGTACCAAGCCAAGTAGGAAAATGTCCAAATGATATGTACAAAGATATAACCCTTGGCAATAAAGGATACAAAAAATGTTTGTACATAAAATTTAAGCATGACCATAACCTTTTCATATGTTGTTATGATTGATTGGGAAGGATACTGAAGGGAATTATTTATAGAGATCTCATGTGAATAACATCCCTGAGAATTTGATTTTTAGTTGAGCTCAGTGGTTTTTAATCCTGTTCTACCTGTTTTATCTGTTGAACTTATTTGTTGTGTAAGATTCCCTATTTTTCCTAGTTACTTTGGACTGTTAATATGGATGATTTGTTAGAATTTGGATTGAGGTATGCTTGATTCATCTGTTTTCCTCCTTGATGCCTGCTGCTCATTAATTTGAATTTATTCACGTAAATATTACTTGCATTCTGTGGCACTGAGATGCCCTTTGGTGATACTTAATTTGCTGCTTTTGCTGGCTGCAGGAATGTTGATATTGTTATGTTCGGCATCTGGTTTGTGGTTTGGCTCACACAACTTGCCACTCCCTGGACATGTTCTCATATATGGACCACCTGTGAGTACAACATAAACCTTCGTAAGTTCAATATAAAACATATATGGCTTTTAGAAAGTATATTTTTAGTCAAACTCAATCTTATAAAACTAATTTGTAAAGTTAGATTTGCATCTACTTATATATTATAATTTGACCATATCCCGCGACTCCACTTTTCATTTCATTGCTTGCTATCAATTTTGGCTAAAGTGTATTTTCAGTTTAGGATATATTGATAACTTGACTGATTAAAGATGTGGTAGCCTGTAAAAGTGCCAAGGAATAATTACCTTATGACAATAAAAGCTAAATTGGAAAACATACTAAGATATCTTTCTTCTTTTGTAATTTATCTTTGATAAATTTAAAGGAAAGTTGTATGGAATAGTTTACACCCGTTATTACTTTAGTATCTATTAGTAACTAGCTAACTTATGCTGACTGTTAGGTAGGTAGATGAGCTATAGTCTAGTCAGCATAGCTTGCATAGCAAGCTACTGAGTTGTATAAATACTGTTCTTTTACTTCAACGAGTAAAATTCATTTTCAGTTTGTGTTAACCTTTCTTTTTTAGCTTGGTTTTAGTTTCTTCATGAAGTGAGGCCTACTGAACCACCTCAAATTGGCTGAAGTTTGTTTTAGAGTTGCTTCACATCACATCACATCACATCACATCACAAAACTACTGTCTGCTGTGCTTATCTTTGAGTTGAGAATTTAGCTCTTCATATTAAGATTTCACATTATGCTTAGTGATTCTTTCATATCTACTTCATATTGTTGATCTGGCCACAAAAAAAGGTTACCAATCTGACGTGTGAATACAATGCATTTGACATTTAAATATTTTTCCCAGGGCTCTGGGAAAACTATATTAGCAAGAACTGTGGCAAAATCCCTTGAGAACCACGAAGACATCTTTGCACACATGTATTGATATTAATTCTAATTTAGTTGTTCCTTTATGATTTTCCCAATTATTGTAATTTTCAATTGGCTCCTGTTTAGATTTAATAATTTTAGCTTTCAATGTTATGCAGAATTTTTATTTCCTGCTCAAAATTTGCCCTTGAGAAGGTCCCAGTTATTCGCCAAGAACTTGCAAACCATGTAACTGAAGCTTTAAACCATGCTCCTTCTGTGGTTATCTTTGATGATCTTGATAGCATAATTTCTTCCCCTGACTCTGAAGGATCTCAGCAGTCAATATCTGTTGCTGGACTCACAGATTTTCTGGTTGACATCATGGATGAATATGGGGTAAGAAATACGCCTCAATTGTTACTCAATGCGGTTTCTCTGAAATGTTTATGTATGTTATTGTTCCTTGTCACCAATGTTGTTACACTTGAGGGTTGTAAGGGGATTGGAGAGGGGATAAAAAATCGTAACTCGACCCGTAAGAGTTATGTGTTGATGAAAACTTATGTTCATAAAAGGTGCATCATTAAAAAAAATATAAAGGATAAAATTAATTCATAAAATCGTTCATAACACAACTAAAAATAGGTTCATAATTCATAAAATGGTCATGCATAAAACAAATCAATTCATAAATGTTTAATACAAACAAAGGATCCAAGGAAATCTTTCATATCAGATGCAGGATAATGATCATCCACCTCCACATGATCTTCACTTTCATTAATTTCCTCTCCTCCATGACCTTCATCATTATAGATAATTGGAGGAACCTCCAAATCATCCATAGGTGCAGCAGCACCACCTCTACTAGCATCTCCATCTTCTCCAACTTCAACTAAGATGTCTTTATCGGAAGCAAGATCTTTAATGTTATAGCCCTTTGTTTTCCTAACATCCTTCTTCTTCAATTTTGAATTAGCCATCACAAAGACCACATCATTCATGGTCTTTTAATGTAATTAATTTCTTTTCTTGGTGTGGACTTAAATAATTATAAAATTAATTAACACATCATACTTGTAACATCCCAAAAACTGGATAATCTCAAATTAATAAAACATCACATACATGATTATTCAGAGAGTACGGAATTTAGGGTATAAAGATATACAATACGTCAGATATACCCAAATTACATGAAAATGGCTCCACACAGCCCAAACAGAAATACACTGGAAAAACAAATAATTATACTAGGTCTTGTTCAGACAAGAAAATCATAACTAATAAAATCCTTCAGCGATGGGCCTCATAGTGGGCCCAATATCCGTCCAATCCATCAAGATGTAGCATTTCCATCACCATTACCACTGCCAGGAGCCCTCCCATCTGCTCACATCAATAGAATCGATGATCATCGCAATAGGAGAAGAACCACATACAAGACAACTAAACAAGCAAACAGGGGTAAGCTAGTGTACATAACTCTTATATTACAACAATCAACATGCAAATCTCAGAGTCAAACATGAACAACAGACATTCACACATGGATTACCAAAATCAATTAAGACTCCCAAGACTTGACTATCCGGATACGCATAATGAGGCACCACCACGTGGCAGTGGAATTATGTCCTAGCAATGAGGCGTCACCGCGAGGCCTTCGCGGAATTATACCGGCACCACCACGTGGCATTCGTGGAATTACGCCCTGGAAAAAAAAGGCACCACCATGACACGCGCGTGGAATTACGTCCTTATGTTGAGGCACCACCAGGGACTCCCCTTACGAGGGTCCATGGGATTACGTTCAACTGATGAGGCGCCACCAAGATCTCTCACTACGAGAGCCATGGAATTACGCCCTACCCACACTTTATACATGTTCCACCCAACAATCAAGAATTTCCCATAGCATTAATATCATGTATAAACAACAAACCATACAACTCATGCTTCCCGATTCATACCCAATAAAGTAACATACCATTTCCATCTCAAACTCATATATTATCATGGCATCATCACGTAACCCCTCAAGTACAACATTTAGATCAGACAAGCAAGCCACACATCAGTACACCATTCAACAATAGCACCAAAACCTGCCGCAGTTTCGCTCAAGCTAACTTGTCTTGCTCAGGCGAGAGCTTGACAGGGAAACAGTGGGTGCAGCGAGGTCTCGCTCAGGCGAGACCACTCCTTGCCTAAAAAGAACGCACGTCGCCTAGGCGACAATTCGAGTAGCAAAATCCTGGTTGAGCCTCTGATAATCTCGCTTAGGCGAGACTAGCTCGCTTGGGCGAGAAAACCAGCACTCGCCACTGTTTTCTCGTACAGCAGCCAAAACCACGAACCAAAACATGCTTTAACTTAATCCAAATCAGACACAACGACAACCAAGCCATACAAACACGAAACGACAGCAAAACAACGGAAAAACACAAGCAACCGAAGGTCCTAGCTTTCCTTACCTGGAAAGGGCTGATAAGGGACTTTGGCAAGCAAACGTAGAGCACAACAACTCCGAGAATAGGCTTGGAAAACTGGAAAACAGTGGAACAGATCTTAAGATTGAGCCCACTACGAACCCTAATTGGAAAAACACGAAATATACCAAGGGAAATGTGATATGAGTTGGAGACTAACTTACATGCGCGAGAAGAAGTTGAACTATGGTGAAGACAAGGATGTCTCAAACCCTAGTAGAGAAACAGCAGTAGCAGCTCAAGGAAGTGCGGAAATCTGTTTTACGCAAAAAGCACCAGGATTAGGGTTTGGGCAAATTTAGGTCAGTTTTTCCCCTTCTGGGCCAGCCCTAAGGCCCAATGGTTAGGGGCAGCCTTAAGGAAAAGGGCAGCACGAAAAGTGGGCCTTACAATACTAGCCTCTAAAAAATAATTATAAAATCAATTTCATAAATTTAAATTCCTACTCTCTCAAAAGCACTCCAATTATGCTCAAAACCACTCCAATCATGCTCAAAAAGTGGATGAACTACAAGTCAAACTCAATACTCAAATAGCGAATCTTTGTAATTTTTTATGTTCATCACCATATGATTCCCACCATTGTGATTGGTTGCTGGACCAGACGATCTGATTGGTGGGGTTACCAATCTGAACAATGGCTCTGACGGCGACAACTGCGGTTGTGAAAAAAGTGTATATGGGTTACCAGGATTATCCCTCTTCTTAAGTCTTCAATAGGTTTTTTATCTTTACAGAACTTATGAATAGGTTAGTTCAATTAGCTTTCAATTTTTAATTGAAAAAATCATTTATGGGGAGATGAAAATTGTTTTTACTTTGCTGGTGTCTGCAATAGTCTAGTATGATAATGGATATGAAATTGGAATACAGACAGAGAAGGAGGATAGGATACCAGAGATAAGTAGATATGTTAATAGGAAGGAATTGGGAGAACATGAGAGAAAAAGCAATAAATCAACACATCACAGAATCAGACACATCAGACAACGGTAGAGCAGCAACCAATGAGCACAACAGATGACATCCCCGAAGAGATTTGGAGTTATTACTGAAAAGAGAGGTGGAAACTCAGTAGAAAGGGAAGGAAAACGTTTCTGATGTTGAACCATTCTGCCACAGTACAAATAAGAAGAAAAGGTAGAAACTCATTTCAGAGGTTGCTGAACTATGCAATACCAAAATGAATGAGGAATACAGAAGGCCATTAAGCTTGCCAGAGGCTTTGCATCATCAAGGTCCACCCACCTCCAGTCTTTGGTACTAGTCACTCCAAAATGTGGTGTGTCTTGGTGTAACCTTCGAGAAAGCTGATCACAATTTCAAAAACAGAGTGCAAAAGCAAATTACATGTTAAAAAAACAGAGTGCTTCTACTGTCGTCACTATCCACCATTGGCTCCATATGACATTTTCTCATCTTTGGCTGAAATCAGTGACCTATCTGTGTTATCTGAACTGCTGAACTACAGCCAAGACAGTCCCTGAGCTTTTACATGACCTTAGGTCACTACATGCTGACTTTGACTTTAAAAGTGTAAGAAAGAAAGAGGAAAGATTGTAGGGATTTGGTAGAGGATGTGAGGAAGAGATAGCTAACAATAATATATGATTAATAGGATCTAATATTGTGGTATAACAATAATATATACTTGAAAGGAATAATCTGAAAGAAAGAATTTTATTGTTTTGTTAATTCCACTGAAACAATACATCAACTTCTCTGTATATAGAGATCTCAAACCTTAAGTAATAATTACAAGAGATCTCTAGAATCTTCTAAGAGCTTCTAATAACTTCTAGTAATACATTTAATATACTACCAACAACTTTTAATATTGTATTTAGTATTTAACTAACAACACCCCCCCTCAAGTTGGTGAATGGATATCTATCATTCCCAGCTTGCATGTGAAATTATGAAATTGCTTAGTGGGAAGACCTTTCATGAACAGATCTATGCTAACTGAAGTCCAGATGGGATGTAGGAAGTAGTGATAAGGCTACTATCTAGTTTCATTTTAATAAAGTGTCGATCTATCTCTATGTATTTAGTCCTATCATGCTGAACTGGGTTGTGAGCAATGCTAATGGCTGATTTATTATCACAATAAAGGATCATAGGTTCTTCACATGCCACTTTAAGATCATTTAGGATAGTTCTCATCCATAGCAATTCACACACCCCTTGTGCCATAGCTCGGTATTCCGCTTCAGCACTAGACCTTGCAATAATATGTTGTTTCTTACTTCTCCAAGTCACCAAATTTCCACCCAAGAACATGTAGTATCCTGAAGTGGATTTTTTTTATCTATGATAGGCCTTGCATAATTCGCATCAGTATACACTTCCATCATTAACTTTTCATTTCTCTTAAACAATAATCCCCTTCCTGGACTTTTCTTCAAATATTGAAGAATCTTGTTTACAACCTACAAATGTCTCTCCCTTAGATTTTGCATGAACTGATAGCATAAGCTATGTTTGGTCTGGTGTGTGCTAAGTAGATGAGCTTCCCTACAAGTCTTTGATATTGGCCTTTATTTATTGTAGAATTGCCTTCATCATTCCCAATTCTATGGTTTTGTTCTATAGGAACTCCAGTAGTCTTGCAATTAATCATACCCATTTCTTTGAGAAGATCAATAACATACTTTCGTTGGGAGTAAAGATGCCTTTCTTTGAGTAAGCTACTTCTATCCCAAGAAAGTACTTCAATTTTCCTAGATCCTTCATTTCAAATTGGGCAGCAAGCTTTTCTTTCAAGATTTGTTTCTCATGTTCATCATCTCCTGCAACAATCATATCATCAACATAGACCAAGAGTAGTGTAAGTTTACCTTCTTGGGAATGTTTGATGAACAGGGTATGGTCACTTTGACTCTGTCGATACCCCATAGAGATCATAGCTTGAGTGAGTCTACCAAACCAAGCACGAGGGGATTGCTTAAGCCCATACAAAGCTTTCTTCAACCTGCACACTTTATTCCCTCCTTTAGTAGATCTAAAACCTGGAGGAATTTCCATGTATATTTCTTCCTCTATATTTCCATGCATGAAAGCATTTTTCACGTCAAATTGTTGCAATTCCAAACCAAAATAAGTTGCCAATGAGAGAATGATTCTAACCGTATTCATCTTTATCACCGGAGCAAATGTTTCCTAATAATCAACACCATCAGTCTGAGTATATCCTTTGGCAACTAACCTTGCTTTGTAACGGTCTAATGTGCCATCAAATTTATACTTTAGACTAAAAACCCATTTGCATCCCACTGAATTTTTATCTAGTGTTCTATCAATTTCCCATGTTTGGTTCTTTTCTAAGGCACTCATCTCTTCATTCATGGCTTAAATCATTGGACAAACCATTGATGCACATATTCACAATTGTGGATATGGATAGTAAAGGCCATGTAACTCACATTCGAGGTCAATTGTCTGACTTGATATTTGATCTTGCAAGCTAACCTTATTTCAAGTGAAGGTGAGAACAATATCTCGAGATTGTGTCTATTGGGCTGCAAATAGTAAATTAAAAGGGCAATTAGTTGATGTTGAATTTCCATACACCCCTTAACATCGAGGATTGGACATCTCTAGTGTGAGACTAGATATTGGAGAGTGGTCCAATAGTAGGTGGCATGACAAAACCAATAGACTTCACTCCAATAGACTTTGATACTATCTTACACAGTAGACTTTGAGCCTAACTCGATTTCGCATAACTGATTTGTAAGGTGAAGTTTGTATTTATTTATATTGTATAATTTGGCCTTAACTATACTTGGTGTGGGATCTCCAACAATATGCTTATGTTACTAGTTTATACAAAAAATAGAAGAAAATAATTTCTTATTTAGTCTCATTACGAACATCTTTGACATATATACATATACACACACACACACACACACATATATATATATATACACACACACACATTGATTGGATAGTTTAGGAAACAAATCCCTGATATTGTGGGATTGATATTCTAGTAATGAAGCCAAGATACAACCAATTAGAGCTGTCAAAATGGGTTACCCGACCCACTATGGGTTGGCCACTTAATGAGCTAACCCAACCTGGCTCATTTATTAGTGAGCCAAAAAAATTCGAACCCGGTCCGGCCCACCACGGGTTGGTGGGTTAAACGGGTTGGCTAACTGGCTCACTTAATTAAGAAAAATACAATTTTTTTTCTTTCGTCCCAAAAATACTAAATATAAACTAAAATAACAAAAAATATTATGTTTGCATTTGCCAACCCAACCCAAATACAAAAAAATTATGTGACCCTTTATCTGCAGGTAGGTTGGTGAGTCAACCCGGCTCACCATGGGTTCAACCCGAGTCGGATTCTTGGTGGGGCGGGTCAAAAATTAATCCCGTACTGAAATTTGTAAAAGAATTTCAACCCAACCCGGTCTGAACCCATGGTGGGCCGGGTTGGCCCACAGATTCTAACCCACTTTGACAATTCTACAACTAATATACATAATTAAAACCAATAGGGATAAAAATCTGAAACTTCCTAAAATTTCTTGATAGAATAAAATTTAAAACTTCCTAAAATATGTCAACAATTTATAATAGGATAATTGAATATTCTGTAATTACGCTCTCTTCTATGAATTTAGTAGTTACATTGTGGTCTAAACACAAAATTCATGGTATGCCTTCTCAGTTTCTCTTTTCTCAATATCTTTCAAACCAACGACCCTTTGATATTTAGACCATATTTTCCTGTTTTGTTGCACTCATGCAGCAAGTGACTATACAATTAGGGATGGCAACAGGTCGGGCTGGACACGGATAGTGCCTCCCGTACCTCGACCCACAAAGAAAAAAAATTCACCCGCTACCCGTCCGTTTATCGGCTTAAAAAAATACTCGCGTATGTTTTTGAAACCTGCGGATACCCGTGGATAACCCGCATACCCACAAATATTTAACAAAAATATATATTTTATAAATTTTTTAAATAAAATTATAAAATTATAAAATATAATATAAATTAAATTTTAATTTTAATTAAATTTAACTTAATAAAATATAAATTAAATTATAATTTTAGTTTTTTGTAGATAATGAGTACCTGCAGGTACGGGTAGTATGATACCCCTACTCGACTCGTTTATAAGCGGATATTAAAATACCTGTTATCCGTTACCTGCGGGTAATAAATACCCACGCGTACTAACCACCCGTCGCAGATTATATTCGTGGATACCCGCGGGCACGAGTATTTTTGCCATCCTTATATACCATCTACGAGGTAGGTGCATAATTATGTTTTTGGTATCCGTGTCAGGTTTAGCTATATTTGGAATGAGCAACAAGATTTCCTAGCTTTGCTTTGTGGATTCATTTTTGCTTTCTCTCTACCATTACTTGTTACCTTTGGGAGTAGAATTTGAAGCGGAATGGTGACTTTTTAATCTTTGCCACACAATTCACATGATTCTGTCTTCCTGTTATAGACTAACTGTTGGATTTTCAGGAAGAAAAGAAAAACTACAGAAAAAGGGTCACCCCTTAATGTATTACTGGACTAAATGAAGCAAAACAGATTACTCAAAGGAGTTGTCTGTCCCCTTTCCTACTGGATACCCCAGCCACCACGAACTATTAGACCATGATTATCCCACTAAAACAAACAGAAAGTCTATTTATAAACATTCTATTTTTGAACTTCCTTCTATAATAAATTTGCCAAACTTTCTCCTCAACTGGAATTTTCTTTTCTAACATGAACAATAGTCCCTAAAGGAAAAAAGGCAATCAATTTGGGATCTTCTAAATATTTATGAAGATATTTATTATTTACAACCGTATGTCATCGCATTTCTTTTTGTACTGCCCTCTTATTTTGTCCGTACTTCCTACAAAATTGTTTCTAAAAGTGTACATACTTTACTAAATACAAATATTTTCCTCATCAAGACACTCTAGATAAAAGTTAGAGTTGTTCTACACCTGGTAGAAATAAACAGTCTTTCTGAAGCACATACTAATCACAAAAGATTGAGTCTTCTCTTTGTTGCTAAATCAATTTAGCACACACTTTTCTTTCTTGAATGCCATTTTGAATCTATTGCCTGTTGCACACTGAACAGGAGAAGAGGCAAAAATCATGTGGATTCGGACCAATAGCCTTCATAGCTTCTGCACAATCACTAGAAAAGATACCACAATCTTTAAGCTCTTCAGGTTTGATATTTTTGAATGTAATATGTGTGTCAGATTATAGTAAATTTGAACAGAATATTGACCATTATCTTTCATTTTTTATATCCATTTTGTTTCTCATCTTCAGGCAGCTGATTTCTTGATTCACTTTTTATTAGGAAGGTTTGACTTTCACATAAAGCTTCCTGCTCCTGCAGCCTCTGAGCGCAGGGCTATGTTGAAGCATGAAATACAGAGGCGTCACTTGCAGTGCGATGATGAGATCCTGCTTGACGTGGCTGTAAAATGTGATGGTTATGATGGTTATGATTTGGTATTCTACTTCTTTTAGATTTATCATGTAGGAAGTTATTTATTTGGCTTCACTGGTGTAAAAATTACTAAATGTCAGTTTTGTTAATGTTTTAGAATGTGGTTCTGTTTTTTATGTGCTGCATGAGTAGAGAAATTTAGAGAGAAGGAAAATAGGAAGTCTATGCATTTATGGTATAGATATTCATTCAGCTGCAGATTTCATGCTTTATATCATTAACGAGTTTGTTTTTTTAAGACAAACAAGAATAGAAAAACGGCACAGTTTGTGGGATTTACGGAAGCCCTTTTTTGAGTTAGGGTGTTATATTTTCTTTTCATTAAATTGTCATGGTGTAAGCCCTTTTATCAGTGGTAGAGGAAGAAAGGCAGGTGTTCGTGCATTTGTTCATGAAACATTCATTGAAATATTCCTGCACAAATTTCATTAGCATATGATCTAGATTAGAGATAAGAAAATTTAAGATTACTTTATCATAGCTTGAAAAACATAAAAAGATGTTTGTGTTCCTACAATATTTAATGGTTATTATTATTATTAATATTATCTAAGGGGCATCATTTACATTTGATGAACAACACTTGCTTATGTAGAAGTTTGGTTTTCAATCTGAGTATTATTAATTCATGAACTGTTGATTACTATGTATGAGCTGCAAGTATGCAAATATTTAATATCTTCCTTGCTTCCAGGAAATATTAGTTGACAGAACTGTTCATTCTGCTGTTCGCCGTTTTCTGCCATCTAATGCTTCCATTGATGTGCATGAGAGTCCAGCTATACTAAGGGAGGATTTCTCTCAGGCAATGCTTGATTTTCTTCCAGTTGCAATGCGTGATATTACAAAATCAGCTTCTGATGATGGCCGTTCTGGATGGGATGATGTGGGTGGTCTTGTTGACATTCGAAATGCTATTAAGGAGGTCTGACTTAGTGAAATGTTAGAATCTTGTTCTGTCACTAGATTTTATGTATCATGTGTTTTTCACTTACTCCCTTTGGATTCAAATATAAACAAATATATGGTCATGTTTATGGGACTTAGATATAAGAAAATTCCAATGAATTCAACCTTATTTAATGTTATTATCTCAAAAATACCCTTATGTTTAAATCGGGGCATCATCTCAATAAATATGACTAAGGATAATGTTGAAAATGTACTTTATTTGTTGAAATTAAGAACAACATTTAATGAACATAGCTGGCATTCTTAATCAGTGTAAAATTAGCTAATTTGTTTATATTTAAGTCCAGAGGTAGTATTGTTATATTTGTAAAATACTTGCGTAAGTCAAGTGGAGGACATATTTAATCCCGCAAAACTAGTTATTAAGGTGAGGCCTTCCTAAGCTTAGAAAACTAATGTAAGTCGTATCTCTAGTTGATAGAGGACTAACAATAAGGCAGCCTAATAACAATTATTTTTCTCTTTTGTTGTATGTTTACTCTATACTCTGACATTTCAATGATTTTACGTTGTTGGTTAAATTATTTCAGATGATAGAGCTGCCATCAAAGTTTCCAAAAATTTTTGCACAAGCACCTTTGAGGTTACGGTCAAATGTCCTTTTATATGGTCCTCCTGGTTGTGGCAAAACTCACATAGTTGGTGCTGCTGCTGCTGCTTCTTCACTTCGATTCATATCAGTAAAAGGGCCAGAGCTGTTAAACAAGTACATTGGTGCTTCTGAACAAGCTGTAAGAGACCAATAAGAACTTCTCTGGGTTATTATTGGTGTATGGTACTTTTGAATTTATTTAATTCTTTTTTAATCCTTATATTTTCTCAATTTCTCTGCATAAAATGAAAGGTTTTTCTGAAGGTTAATACATCTCAATTGACTAACTAGCTTTTTATACTGTCACTGGGAGCCATTTGATGATGAATGTCTTTTGTTAGGTGACGTAGGACGTTTCTTTGGTTGTCTATAATATATTTTAATATTTCAAATTAAAATTATTGATTTTGCATACAAGGTCTGGGTGTTGAATGCTGGTTTCAGGTTAGGGATATTTTCTCTAAAGCAGCAGCTGCAGCACCATGTCTACTTTTTTTTGATGAATTTGATTCTATTGCCCCCAAGAGAGGGCATGACAATACTGGAGTAACTGATCGAGTTGTTAATCAAGTCAGTATATATTTGTTGCTTTTTGAACTTTTACTTTCGTGAATAAAATCTGACTTCAGATGTTTCAATTTTCAGTTTTTGACTGAGTTAGATGGTGTTGAGATTTTAACTGGTGTATTTGTGTTTGCTGCAACAAGGTTAGTTTCTCATACATGTTTTCATTTGTCCCAAATAAAACAAAATTTTGATAGTGTCCATGGATGAAAGACTAGCTGAAAGGATATAAAGTTTAATGAAGACTGTAGTTCAATTGGCTTATACTTAATTTATATTAGTTACGTAGACAATTTCTGGTACAGGCTTTAGGATTAGTTTGGATAAACTTTTCAGCAAGCATTTATAGAATAAAATAGGAGTCTGAATGAATTAAACTTTGCAGTCCTGCAACTGCAATATTTTATGAACCAAAGAAAGATTTTATTGATCGAAAAGAGAAACGGAGAAAGAATACTTCTCGAATGCTTTCCCTTTCACAAAGGATTCTTCCTTTTACAAAGAGCAAAGCTTAATTATCAAATATTACCGGACAAAATGAATCCTTCACCTTACATCCTCCTACTTTTTTAGCTCACTAATTATCTCAACTGTTGCATCTTATTATAACTCCTAATAAATTTTGATATATGAGATATTTTTCATTTATCAAGCTTCTCTTCTAAGCTGGAATAATGATTTGGCTACGATTAGTTTACAATTGACCCTTGTTTGTGGTGACTATTTCTTGTGATAGTAAGAACAAATGGAAAATGGATATTAATCATTGGTTATTATAATATCTGTTTTTCGTGAAAGCAGTAGACCAGATTTACTTGATGCTGCACTGTTGAGACCTGGTAGGTTAGATCGTCTTCTATTCTGTGACTTTCCATCATGGCACGAGAGATTGGAAATTATTGCTGTACTTTCTAGAAAGGTATGTGTTAGCATGACTTCTATGAGTATTGTCGATGTTTTGTTTCTTGTTTGCAAATTGCTCATGATATCTTGTTGGGGTTCTTAATATACAAGGTAAATAAATGTTTTGGATTGAATGTTTTACCTGTTCATACGTTATGCAATAGAATCAGGGTTATAATGTTAGCAAAAGCATGAGAAAATATCATATGTATCTGATGCCTACCAGTTCACTACATCCACCTAGAGTCAATAGTAATTGTTGTTCAGTTAAAGAGAGAAAGGGACTTGAACTATGTAAGGAAATAAAGAATTATTTTAGTTAAGGAAGTGGGGTTTAAACTTAACTCAATCTCATAAAACTGGCTAGATAAAGTGAGGTTTGCACCAGGGATGATAACATGCAGGTGTGGGTTTCATTATCTCATCCCATTCCCGTAATAAAAATTCATTCTCGTCTCCAAACCCAACGGGTACACAATTTTTGTTCCATCCCCATCCCTCGGGTAGATTCATACCCATGTTTGTATTGTTCTAAATATCAATTAAATCATTTCTATAAAGAATAAAAATCCCAGCAAAGAAATCAAGATATTATCGCAATATTCAATATAAAAGAACATATTCTCTTTTCTTCGAGATATCAAATATTAAGAAAAATATTATAATTGTATAAATCTCAAATTAGGGTATCAAGTAACTAGAGAAAATTCAAAGAATTACATAAATACTAAACAATTACACATAACTAAAATTCCATAATAACCAACACATCTATTAATTTTGCAAACAGTTTGAGTTTCACTTGCATTCGATCCACCCACATATAGAAAAAAAGAAGAAAAATTAGATATGATATGATAAATGAAATTGAAAAATTTAGTCACTAAAATATAATATACCTTCATTAGATATTTTAGTAAATTATGGATATTTTAGTAATTTAAATAAAGATGTAAATGCCGACGGGATGTGTATTGGGACAGGGACGGGACGAATATGTACATACCCATTCCATTCCTATACCCAATTTAAAAATCTGGTATTACCCATATCTATACTAAGTCAATGCGGAGATTTTCCCTAAAAAACGGGGACGAGTTCGAATAATATCTACAGGATGGGCTTTTTTGTCACAACCTCCTATTTCGAAGGTCTATTAAAGAAGAAACAAGGTAAAAGGAAAATACAGTTGTTTGTTTTACTTAAAACAACTGTAAAATCTGTTAGTAGTTATGTTATGGGGAAGCTTGTATATACAGATGTGTTTTGGGGGGAGGATAGTAAAATGAGTGAATAGTAGGAGGTTTCTGTACCCTCGAATTGCCAGAGGTGTTTCTGTAATAATTCTGAAACTTCTATATGAAATTCTCAGTTTTCTCTGTTTGAGTTTTCTTTCTTGTTTCTGAGTTTGTGATCCAGTTTCTCTAATATACTATTGTTTGGCCATATCTCTGGTCAATGTGGAATCTTCAATAAACAACAATCATACAATTACATTGTCATTATGATACAGATCCACACCACAAAAACAAGCAACAAAAGAGAATAGGTGAATGAAATATAAGTCAGGTCTGAGATTTATCTGCAAAAGAAGAAAATACAGCAAAGATAATCAATCCCACTGCCCAGAGCTAGGCTCCTCTAGACTTACCAACAAGGTTCTCTATTCAACAAACAGCAAAACAACCGCCCTCTCCTACTCTCCACACCTGATACTAATAATAGAAAAATATTCCTCCTCTCTCTCTCTCCTCTAACTAACCACTCTTCTAATCCGACAACGTCATTATCCTGGTTCTTCTTTCTCACATATGCCCTTCCCCATCTTGAATTGTGCTTCAGTTCATGGGCTACAGTCTCATTGGGCGCCCATTTACTTTTTGGCCCCATCACATTACCTCTATTTCTAACATTCAAACCCTTTAAAATAAAGTAATTACGCCAAAATGAATAGCAAGATTATAAAGATATTTTCTCCTAATTGCTGCATAGATATTGAGGATATTTTTATTCCATTAATAATCCACTATTTACAATACTCCTTCTCAAGTTGGTAAATGAATATAATCATTTCCAACTTGCCTACAAGATCCTAGAGTTTGCCCTAAGGAAGTCCTTTAGTGAAAATGTCCTCTATTCGAAATCCTGTTGGCACATGTGTTGTAACGACAAGACCTTTGTCAAGATTATCTTTGATAGAGTTTCCCAATTTCAATGTTTTGTCTTATCAAGTTGTACTGACTTATGGACAATATTTTAGACACATTATTTCATGAACAATTCTACAATGAGACAAAAATGTAGAAAGTTCATAATTCACATATTTAGTACCATTCCTACATTTGATTCTTTTGATGTTTTTTTCTAAATTGATTCAAACAATATGAGAAAAATTAACAAAGATTTCAAAGACCTCAGTTGGCAATGCCATTGCCACGTCACATTGACAGTACCATATGACATGATACTGACTTGACATGTGGACAATTTTTTTCTTAAAAAATTAAAAAAATAAATTAAAAAATTAAAAGAATAAAAGAATAAATAAAAAAAATTAAAAAATAAAGACAAAAAATAATGAACCGACACGTGACATATTTTTAACTTTGTTGGTACAACACTAACTGAAACGACCAAATTACATCAATTTTTCAAAAATTGGAGTCTATTTGAGACAATTGGGGGACCAATTTGAAATATCATAACGAAAATTAGGACCAAAAGCTTATTTAAACCTTACAACAATCAAGATAAAAATATTTTGAGCTATAGTAATTAGGAAAAATATCTTTAGAATTTTCTTATTCATTTCAACACATTCTTATTGCCTTATTTAAAAAAAAAAATATTATTATAAATATAGATGGTGAGAATCTAATTAGTATGATTGTTATCAATAAAATAAATCTTTATTTCCTTACATAGTTCAATTAATACACCGTAAGATCTTTAATCCTACAAGATCTCTTACACTACTTGTGAATCCTATTTTAAGATAACACCCTTAACAACCCTAGTAAAAAACTAAACACCTACAGGATTACAAAATTAAGGAACAAGGTCATTTGAACAAATTTCAACTCAAAATATTGTAAAGAAAAGCAATGGTGATCTTCTAAATCTATGATCTTGATGACATTGAATCAGATAAAAAAACTCCAAGAATTGTTTTTCAACTAGCAAGACTAATCTCTATGTTTTAGAAAGGTTTTTGAACTTTCATAATTTGATTGCATGAAGATAACTAGAGATTACTTGCTTAGGTAGCTAATAGTTTAAATGGGTCAAAAACTGTTTTAATCCATTAAAACAGAACTTCGATACTCGTTTGCTCATTTTAATTCATTAAAACATCTTTTTAATCCATTAAAATCATTTAAATACTTTAGTGATTTTAATCAATTGAAATGTCAATTTAATTGGTTAAAACAAGATTCACGACCTGAAATGCTTAAAACAAAGTTTTAATTGAGTAAAATGCTCTTCCCAAAAACCTAAAAAACTTAAAAACATTTTAACATATTAAAAAGAACTATAATCCATGAAAACAAATTTAAACATTCCAACCACTGTTCAAACACTTCCGAACTAAAATATCCACTTAGTCAAATCAAGATCAATAATAAGTAATTACTTAGAATGCATCTAAACGATATGTTACAACCCAAACCCGACATCAAACTCAATATCAACATCTCCAACACTTGCATCATGGTCAATGTACAGGTTGGTAGCGTCAAATCTCAAGCTCCATCCTTCCTTCAAGCCTCTATACCAAGAAAAAGTAAATATACAATCTCAAAAACTCTAAGGTTGTTGTCTAGTTCTCTGGGGCCTTTGTGGTTGAATCTTAACTTTTTCACTATTCATATTGCATATGTTGCTGAATCCAAACTTTATGTTCCTCGTACCAAATTTTCTTTATTCCCTCTTGTTTTGGTCACTTCACTTGCAAAATACGTTGTGACCTCCATTTTTGTGGTTGTCACTGTCAACTTTGTTCTTCTTATGGTTGTCACCACCAACTTTGTTATTTCCAACGACCAACTGACTGATTTCTCCTCTAAAATTCTCAAGGGATCTCGTTTAGATTGTATTGATAATAAGTGTGGTGCATATAATACATAGGCTCCAATTTGAGGAGTGTCAAAGATATGAATATATGGAAATAGGGAAATAGTGTATAGCTTTAATTTAGGGATTATGTTATATGTTTCTTTCTTTCCCTAATTGTATCTTACTAATAATTATAAATTATCATGTCTGTCCAATATGCACAATTCTTTTAATCAATTCTATAGTCGCCATGGAGAGTCAAGCCCTATTGAGGTTCTAGTGTAGAAATTTCACTGGCTTTCACTTCTATAGATGAGATTGAATTCCACATAAGATATGTGCACACCGCAAAATGTCAAGTTGGTCATTAACCTACCCTAATTTTGAATTTTAATATTTTCATGTTTGACAAGGGAGGATTATTGTTAGTCTTACGCCTTCTATTAGTAGTGGGAAGTTCCACTTTCACCTCATATAATTAACATTAATAATTTATCAAACAAAATCCTTTTCTAATTTAATTAAACTGAGTCTTTTTAATTATTCAGTTGGCAATGGACAAAGATATTGATTTGACTACAATAGCTAATATGACTGAGGGATTCAGTGGAGCTGATCTCCAAGCTCTCCTCTCAGATGCGCAGCTTGCAGCAGTTCATGATGTTCTGGACAACGTGGATGCCTTAAGGACAGAAAAAACACCCGTTATTACTGATGCTCTTCTAAAGTTCACAGCATCCAAGGCTAGACCATCTGTTTCAGAAGAAGAGAAGAGAAGACTCTACAATATATATCACCAGTTCCTGGATTCAAAGAGATCTGTCGCTGCCCAGGTTTTTCCCTTCTCCCGTGAACTAGTATGAGTTTCGCTTTTATAATCTCTTCAGTTTAACAAAATTGTGTTCGCACTGTGTTTTGTGGATGAGTAGGAACTTGTTGGTTGTAGATTATTAGGTATATTGATACCCATGAGCTTTGATTGATGTTGAATAAAAAAAGTTAGCTCTCGGAATTGACAACTATATCATCTTCGGTGCAATTGCTTCCTGCACCTTCATGTTTTCTCCCTGGATCTCCATACATTGTGATAAATGTAAAAAGCATTCATTCATACAGTTTTATCGGGAAATTTCTGGTTTGAATGATCTAAAAATTTTCTGTATTGTATAATTTATAATGTAAAGGATTAGGTGTTGTATTTCGAGTTACACAATGCAGAAGTAAGAAAAGTTAATTTCGGATTGTAGAATTCAAAATACATTTTTTATTTGTGCCATTTGTTGGGTTTAAAATAAACATAAATGAACTAGTTGTTGGAGTCTTAATAATAGTTAAGGAGTTAGCCATTGTGGATAGTTAATGAGTTAGCCGTTTTGGATAGTTAGTGTACTAGCAGTTTATAGTCCTTGTGAGCACAACAAACAGAAAATTGAGTCTATAAATTGTATCGTGAATTATATGAATGAACAACAACAACAAGAAGTGAATTAAGTTTTTTCACAAGAGTTGAGAGTTGTTGTCTAAAAAGTGGTATCAAGAGCTAGTTAACTTGAGTGTCTGAGTGGAAAAAAAGGAAGCTAGAGAGAGCTTGAGTGTTTGAAAAGAGAGTGAGATGGCTAGTCTTACAAAGAGTGTATTCCTGCCTAAGTTGACAAAGGGGGTCAACTATGACAATTGGAGTCTAAAGATAAAGGCTCTTCTTGGCTCCAAGAAAAGTGGAAGGTGGTTGAAGATGGTTTTGAAGAACCAGCCAACACTGTGAATTGGTCAAATAACCAATTGAAAGAAGCTCTTGTGAAGTACAAGGCAGCTTTGTACATCTTGTACCAAGCTGTGGACAAGTTTGGCTTTGAGAAGATTGCAAGTGTCAAATCTTCAAAAGAAGCGTGGGATATTTTGGAGAAGGTGTATAAGGGTGATGACCGAGTGAAGCAAGTGCGACTTCAGATGCTCAAGGGTGAGCTAGAGAGCATGAGAGAGAAGGAGACTGAAGGAGTAGCCGAGTACATAACTTGGTTGAAACCTTTGCAAACCAACTTGCTAGAAACGGAGAGACTATGCCTGCTAGCCAAGTTGTGGAGAAGATTCTTAGGTCATTGACCAACAATTTCAAGAATGTGGTGTGCGCGATTGAAGAATCCAAGGACTTGTCAACGCTCACGGTTGAAGAGCTTGTCGAGTCCCTTGAGGCGTATGAGCAACGGAAGAAGAAGAAGGTTGAGCCACTTGATCAACTACTCCAAATGAAGGGAAAGACTCAAAACACTCAAGGAAGAGGAAGATACCGAGGAGGTATAGGAAGTGATTCTAGTGGTAGAAGCCGAGGACAGGAAGAGAAAGAACAATCCGGTCAACAAAATTGGCATGGAAGTGGACGAGGTCCATGGAGAGGAGATTGATCAAGCAATTTAAACACTGAGTGCTTCAAGTGTTGGCAAGTATGGCCATTATGCAAAGGAGTGCTACTCGTACAAGTTTTTCAGTTAAGTCCGGACATTTTTCCAAATATTTTCGGTCCGAGAGCGAAATGAAGAGACGATAAACCTCACAGAAGAAGTTAAAGAAGAAGTGGCGTTGTTGATGATGACGTGTAGCTCGAGGGTCGACCACAAGAAAGTGGAGAACTCGACAAGAAGTCATAATAAACTAATGTTGGAGTACCATGTGATAATTTTAATCCTATATTCATAATCTACATGTCAAATAGTTGGACCTCAAACTCATGTTAGACTTATAATAGTCACTTATTCAAACACTTTCCTTTTCAATTAGATTGTATCTAACTTTACAGTCCAACTACAGGAATCTAGGACATTATTTGCTTCTTTATGCTCTTGATATCCCAAATGGTTAGTGACTTGTTATCTATGTGACTCAATTTGGTCTTTATAGATACCTCATTGTCAGTAATGAAGTTTAGAGTTATTGTGTTCAGACTTTTAGAATCTGGATAATTTTCTACGTCAATTAGGACCAGATAGAAGGAATGAAGTTTATCTAAGGAAAGAAGAGGTAGGTGTATAGGTGGAGATGTTAAGTATATTAATATTTAAACATTTTTCCTTTAGTTCATATTATTTTATTTTTGTTTAGTCCATTTAAATTTATTATTTTGTTTTTAATCCATGTATATGTCAGTTTTCGTATAAGTCTCAATTATGTCAGCTTGATGTCATCTCCATTAATCACTTCAGTATTTTTGTAATGGATACTAATGACAAGAACAAAAACTCAGATTTTTTTAGGGACAAAAACATTTAATCTAATCCTGAATGCTCTAAATTTTATACTTGTCTAAATTATCATTAATTTTAAAATCACTAAATCTGTCACGAATTATCTTGAGTGACTGAAAATGATGATGTAACCTTTAAATGTGAAAGTATAGATGATAGGCGGTTGTGTGATATTGACTTGAATTATGTTAATGGAGTTGTTTTTGTTTGGTTTCTCAAATTACACTTCTATACGTGTAAGCTATCTAAACTCTTATTCACAAGTGGTTTAGATGGCTAGGCGTAATTCATTTCGTTCGAAATATGTTAGTGCAAATGCCATGCGATCTATGTTTTATTCGGTAAATAATCACATGCGATCTATGTTTTTCTCTTTATCCTTGTCACCAATGCAAAATCTCTAATTTGTTATAATTGGTTAACATAATTTCTGCAGTCAAGAGACTCGAAAGGAAAGAAGGCAACTTTAGCTTGACAGGTCAAAGATTCATGTGGTGGAAGATGTTCTTTGGTATTAATTTCTCTGAAATGTCTTCTCTTTTCATGTGCACATCTTTAATAGTAAACTTGTATAGTTCAACTCATCATTTGTTGTATTTGATAATGTAAAATCTCCTAGCAATATTACAAAAAATTTCTCAAATTTTATTTTTGGTTTGTGAAATTGCAGGCAGCAATTGAAGTAAGCCCTTAAATGACCTTCCGTCAGTGTATATATCAATAGAATTATGACAAATTACACAATAAAAATGTATTTTTGTTGTAGTCTCACAAAGATTGTCAAGATATGTAACGAAAATGATTTTTTGTATCATTTATTTACACTATTTATTGTTATGCACACCGAAATTTTTTTTCTAATCGATATTTTTATTGTAAATGAACTTGAATAGTAAATGCAGGGTGGCTGTAGCATAGCCAAGATATCTGGTTAATTCCGCAGCATGCCAAACACTTAAATTAGACCTGCAATTACTTCCTACACTTTAGGATGATAGAAATTTGATCAATTTAAGAGGTATATTATAGAAAAAGAAGCTTGTGGAAGTATGTCCTACTGTGATTCAAATTTGTAATTCATAGAAGACCTATGAAAAACAAAATCATTTTGCGAAAGAAATTAGAAAATGGGTTGAGAAATGAGAAAGAACATGTCACTTTTTTAAAGAATACTCAATGGATAAGTGCATGAATATTCATAAGAATCAAGGCAAGAATGGAAAACTTAAAACCTTTTTTCAAGAATTTAAAACAATCTTCTAAATTGAGAAAACAAGAGGGGTTGACCCTCTTTAATAAGTAGCATTTCACAGTTTTGAAGAGGAAGAGGTACTTTTCAAGTGTTCAAAAACATTAGGAAATTCAATTGCAAATATTAGACTACTAAGTTAAAGTTAATTCAACTAATTTATATATAACACTTATTTAGTCCTAATTAATACGGGTGGTTCTTTAAAATTAGACAAAGACAAATGGTAGCTCTTAAAATTAAGGGAAAATTCATCTTTACACTTTTAAGAAGTACATGTGAGACATGGGTTAGTTGAAAGTGATGTGAAGTAATTACACTCATAGTCACACTCTTGAAAGTCACATCCCTAGTAACTTTTCATATGACTTTCTAACAAATTCAATTTTTTCTAACATAACTCTTTGTAACTCTTGGATGTAGAATATTCCAAGAGAATTAAGAAATATTTTATGTTCTAAGTTTATAAAAGTTGAGAGTTTCTTCATACTTTTTACTTATTTTGGTCTCCTCTTATGAATTTTCTAGAAATCTTTTGTTTTTTTTTTTGTCATGCTTATTTTCTTTATTCTTGAAGTTTATTTTCTCCATCTTCATTATATTCTTTTTCAATCATTCATCACTATAACTTTTTAATTTCTACTTATATCTTTCAAGAAGTGTGAAAGAAGTCCAAATTATCCACAAGGTTGGGATTTTCTATATTGATTTATTTGTAAAGTTCTCATATTGAACTATTAGATCGATTGTGTATCACTATGTCAAAAATTATAATTCAACGTTTCGACTATAATTTGGTTCATCAAATATTCTTCACATGATAAGTAATGTTATGTGCTCTCTTACTAAGTCAAAAATTATAACTAATATTTAAGGTACAATTTTTTTTCTACAGAAGAATGTAATGATATAAACTGAACAATTAATATCACCTATAACATGAACAATCCAAAATAAATTAAAAATTTTAAAATTGTTCAATTTATGACACATTTTTGTCTTCTTGACCTTGTTCTAACTCTTTGAATAAGATCAACAAGGATGACTTCAAGAGGATGACCCTTTCTTAATTGGGAGGTTTTGTGTGTTGGTTCTTATATTTCCATTTGATTCCTTCAGGGTGCTTAAGGGAATCTTCCCTCTATACATTGTAAGGCCCGTTAATATTATTCATTATTCTTTTTGCCCTAAACTAAAGGGCTGCCCTTGTAAGTGGGCCTAAGGGGCTGGCTCAGTAGATAAAATCCTTTCCAGTTGCCCTAAGTCACATTTTCATTCATTTCAGAGAACTTAAGCTGCAGCCGTCAACCCCCTCCGCTAGGGTTTTGTTCCACTGTCACGTTAAGCTAAAGGAACTTATACTCCATGTAAGTGTCTCTTCCAGCAGTGCTAGTTCCCTTTTTGCTATCTTGTTTTGTGTTTTCGATTAAAAGCCTCCGTTAACTCAGTTTCCCTAGTTCTGTTCCGCTGTCCTGCCAGTTCTGCGAACCCATCTTTGAGTTGTTGCACTCCGAGGTCCCATGTCGAAGCTCGGTTAGCCCTTTTCCAGGTACGGGAAGTTAGGGTTTCTAGTTTCGAGTCGTTTTGAACTGTGTATGAGTTGGTTGTTAATTTTATGGTTTGATCTTTCATTTTGATGTGTGAGAATATCTTGCATGAGTTGTTTGGTTGGAAAACATGGTTGCTGCAGGTGAAACAGTGGTGAGACCTGTTAATCTCGCTCAGGCGAGCCAGCCCGCCTCGGCGAGACAAACAAGGGCTCGCCCAGGCCAGTTTACGCGAGTGGTCGCCTAGGCGACCCGCTCCTCATTTTGAGCGAGCGAGCATCTCGCCCAAGCGAGAGGGGTCTCGCCTAAGCGAGATCCTGCGTTGCTTCCTGATGCCCTTTTCGAGCCCTCGCCTAGGCGAAGGGGACTCGCCTGAGCGAGAATGTCTCGCCTGAGCGAGACCCTTCAGCCTGAGCGAGGGATTGGGCGAGACTGTATTGTGTTTGGTTGTGTGTTTACTGTCTTATGATTGGAATTGTATGGATATGACTGCCATGATGAGATACATGTACATATGTATGGATATATGCCTAATGGATTGCTATATATGCGTGACATGATTCATAAATGATGAATGATGGGTGTTGTGGGAACTTGGCATGTGAGATGAATGAGTGTTTTGGAACTAAAGGAACATGGTATTGATATGAGATGAGGCCCTAGACTCATGGGGTAGTGACGATCAGATGTATGGATTCAAAATGTGATGCGTATGAGGAATTAATCTCAGGGATTGGTATGGAATTGTAAATATGATTTAATGTTCTCTTACTGTTGATTTATGAATGTTGGTCCGTGTCAGCGTGTAATTCCTTGGGGTCTCTAGGTGGGACCTCCGGGGTTGTGCTTCAGTGGTCGGGACGTAATCCCATGTCCCCTGGTAGTGGGAGTCCATGGTGGTGCCCCATTTGTATAACTAGGTAAGGATTCAAGGTAAGGTTGCATCCTGACACTCTAAGGGGTCAGTTAGTCTCACCTAGAGCGGACTGACTCCTGTGGTGAGAGTAGCAGGAGGCCCAAAATTCATTAAGGGCTAGCCTTGTGGTGAGGAAAAATTGATCCATCGTAACACTTGTAACACATAGCTCAGGGGTGAGCAGCTTGGGGGTGAGCAGAGGTATCCACTGAATCCGACCAAGTTATACGTATCCGGATGAGTAGAGTCGAGTCGTAGTGTATTGATTGAAAAGTCATAACATGCTTGGTTGTTGTATGGATATTGGATGGTGAAAGTATATTTGACTGTATGATGAAAATATTATTGGCTCTAGCTTATCCTGTTTGTTGTATGGTTATCTTGTATGTGCTTCTTCTTTCTTGCGATGATCATCAATTTGATTGATGGGAGCAGATGGGCGAGGTTCTCGTGGTCAGCAAGGAAATGGTGATTCCGCTGCTTAGCCTTTTGGACTGGATTTATTTTATTCATGATTTCTTTAGGGCTATGGCCCATGTATCGCTTTATGCATTACTACTCTACTCTCTTTGATAGACTTGTATCTGGTTTTCCGTTGGCATCGTGGTGTGCCCAGGTTGTAGGGGTTGTGTTAAGGACCCCCGGACTACTTCATATTACTATTTTGTGTGACGTGTCTTTTAATTTCGCATAATAATTAAATAGGACGTTACATACAACTTGTGAAGGAGGTTTTCTATTTGAAAATTGTTCTCATATGTGAAGTTATTCTCTATAACAGGGAGCATTTATATTTGATATTCATCCACTTGAATATGAAACATTGTAAACAACAATTTATTATTGTACAATCTAGAATGCACTTTTCCTTAAAATGTCTTTTGTATTCGTGCTTAAATTCAAAGGAGGGGAGGGGTGTTGGTAGAATTAGATGTAACCTTTATGATTAAATTATTACAAAAATAAAAGTGTTTGTCATCTCTTTATTACTTGCAATTGTTTTTTTTAGTCGTCTACAAAACATTTTAGAAAATCTTTTGTGAACTTATGTGTAAATTTCTTGGAAGACCCATGATAGTTGTCATTGTAACTATCAAATAAATGCTAATATAGAAAGGGTTAAGGCTAACCCAAGTTGTATCCCAAAAAATTTGGTGAAAGAACTTACTTAGAAAATTTTATTATGATGTTTGCATAAGGTGTTAGACAAAATAATAGTAGAAAAATGAGTTTTTGAAGAAATTAGTAAATTATGCAAACAAAAGTAAACTGACTTAAAATAGTATGTTGAAAATAGGTTTATTCTTCGGCTTTCTTACACTGGGATTCTTTATTGGTTTTCAAAAGATTATTATTCAAATAATTCAAAAATTAGATAATTCAAATTAGTCAAACAAATTTCATTTAATTTGTTAAGATTCTTATTCATTCTAAGCATATGTGACTAATACTCAAGTGTAATTTATTCATTCCAAATGTATATGACTAATTCTATTATTCTATCCTTTTATTAAACAAAACAATTTTGAAATTTTGGATTAACCAAGCTAGTATTCAATTAATTCATCTAGTTTCTGGCATGTTCCAAGCGTATAAAAATTAGAAACTATTAACACTTCTCTTTTTCCAAGTGTATACAAATTAAGTGTTCTATAACACAAAACATGTTTTAAGCGCATACATGTGCATGTTTGTTATTTTACTTACATCAAGGATTAGAAGAATAAAGCAAATTAATACAAGTTTTAATTAAAAATTATAATTGACTTATGATAGAGAGTTCTCAGAAAATTCTAATAACAAGAATTAAAATTCAAGAAAAATAGAAAAAAATCATCTTTAATTAATAAATTCAAATAACAACTCATGAATTACATGATACCTCATAATCCTTTATAAATTTGTTAAAGAAATCAAATTGAGAGACTTAACCCTCCGTATAAAAGACAATGCAAAACATAATGAAAAGGAAAAAAGTAAAATAGTGAAGAAGAGAGAGTAATTTTTTGATGAATGAATGACCCTCAAAAGCTTGTTGATGGTCTCTTTTTATAGAATTTTGGGTTGAAGATTCAAGAGTATTAGATAATGTGATATTGTAAATATGGATTTAGTATTGGGTACTTGATATGAATGTCTATTATTCTTCATTAGTGAAGAATTGTCAATTGCTTCAAACTTTTAAGAGACTTCTCTATTCTTGCTTAACAATGTCTAGCATGACATGTATCTAATTTTGCTAGATGTGTTTCTTCTTCAACAATGTCTAATGCATCCATTCTTTTAGAACTTCTTTAGAGACATATGCTAAGTCATTTATTCCTAACAATTTCTAATGCTTCATGCATTTGTTGCTCATTGGTCTATATTGGAGTTCATTATTCAAGATTTACTTGTGTTTTGTTAACAACTTGTGCTTGATATAATACCATCTTTTATTGATGTATAATTGTTTCACACTAGATAACTTATATTGGACAATCCCGTGTTGCTTGTTATGATCAAAATAATAACAAGACTTATCATATTAAGACTTGTGTATGATAAAGTCATGACTCCTCTTTTCCTTAACAATACATGGAGAAAATCTCTGATGCATACTGATATCTTTAGTGGATACTCGTAAGTAATAAATATATGTATTTTACTTGTCCACTAGTTAATACAATGAATATGAGTATCATAATATCAAACCTATAAATTCTTATTATCCATTATTAATAATTTTTATTTGGATTTTGTTTTAAATCAAGTGATAAAAGAAAGTTGGTGACAAAAGAGACATTAATAATTGAATAATTGTTAAATTTAATTTTATAGATTTATGCTTTTTTATATAAACATGTGAAGTTGAAGTTGGTTTTAAAAAGTTACTTTTTTAAAAAAAAATCACATTTTGTAATGAAATTTGTTTTGATTTATATTTTAAAATGGTTAAATTTATTTGTGATAAATTTTTGCTATAAAATTTGATTTGGAATATTCTTTAAGACTAAATTTTTATTTTTAAAATATATTCTTAAACAATCTTATTAAAATTTTAAGAAAATAATTATGATAAAATATCCCACAGATATTATTTATGCAACTAGTCATTGGACAAAAAAGTTAAATATGTTTATAGTTCTTAAACTTGAACATAAAATTGAAATTAATTATTGTCTCCAACTTGATATATTTTGATCATAAACTTTAAAAATGAAAAAATATAGTTCTCCTAATTCAAAAATGTTAATGTTTTTTTTTGTGTGAATGACGTTTTAAACTAACATTTAAACCAAAAATTAACACAATTAAATTAGAAGAATTATATTTATTATTTTTAAAGTTTGAGATCAAATTATATAAAAATTTAAAATAATAACAAATAAATTTATAGATTAAAAGTGTATTTAAGCTGATCACAAAACAAAACTATTAGATAGGACAAGAAATAGCTGGCTAGAGTCTGCACCTCTAAACAATTGTCATCATGTGCCTTTCACCTCCTTGAAATGATGCATTCATAGAAGGAATGTGGGAATAGGGATGGCAACGGGACGGGGCGGGGACGAGTTTCACTGTCTCATACCCATCCCTGTAAAAAAAATTCATACCCATCCTTGTAAAAAAATTCATTCCCATCCCCATACCCAAACCCAACGGGTATTAAAGTTTTATCTCATCCCCATCCCCAATGGGTAACGGGTATAATCTCGTACCCATACCCATACTCGTTTCCTTACTACATCAATATAAATTTTAATTAATTTTTATAAAATAATAAAAAATTACGGTAAAGAAAACATAATATTATCAAATATTCAATATTAGGAGGATGGTTGTTTCTTCGATATCAAATATTTTGAAATAAATTATAATTATTTACATTTTAGATTGGAATACCAAATAAAATTTCATAAGAAATAAAACATTTATTAAATTTGCAAACTGCAAATATTAATGAAACCTAGTTGATAAAATTTAAAAATATTTTTAAAAAATTTAAAGAAAAAAAATATTCAAATTAAAATATATTTTAAATGTTTGTTTACTTCAATTTTTTAAATTTTAATTAATCTCTTTTTGTATACACTAATAAAAATGATAATACATTACTTAATCAAAATGACGCAAATAACAAATAATAAACATAATAAAAAAATTTTAACATGGATATTGTATCTTTTGAACTCCAATATATGTTAGATGGTGATAAAAAATATTCATGACAATTACATTAAATTTTGATATTGTAGTAAATAAAAGTTATTTATAGTAAAAAATTACAGTATGATTGATATACTGAGTTAGAAAATAAAAAATAATTAGATAAAATATACTGAAATAGTATTCTACATGAAGAAAATAAACCACAAATAAAAATATTAAAAAATTAACAAATGTATGTCTTAGAAACGATTGAAAGAAATCGCACAAAGGAAAACGAATGTATAATTAAGGGTATGATAAGATGAAAAATATCTTAGACATCTAAAATCACTTTTCAAATATCAACATATATACTCAATGGTTGAGAAATAATTGTTTTAGCAAAACAAAAGAGTTCTTCAAATGAAACAAAAATTAATAAAAATAAGTAAAGAATTTT
>Ga0214542_1002106_pt1 | contig 41237 bp, 14 predicted proteins | sample CNSS1metaG_FD_160096 | JGI IMG/M metagenome (GOLD analysis project Ga0214542, IMG submission 160096) | Root nodule microbial communities from cowpea collected in UCLA plant growth center, Los Angeles, California, USA - CNSS1 | ecosystem: Host-associated > Plants > Roots > Nodule | place: USA... | reverse complement strand
GCCAGTTAGTCTCACTTAGAGCGGATTGACTCCTGTGGTGAGAGTAGCAGGAGGCTTGAAATTCATTAAGGCCTAACCTTGTGGTGGGGGAAAATTAATCCATCGTAACACTTGTAACACATAGCTCGGAGATGAGCAGCTCAGGGTCGAGCAGAGGTATCCACCACAAGTGCAAGCATCCGCTGAATCCGACTAAGTTATACGTATCCGGATGAGTCGAGTCGTGTCGTAGTGTATTGCTTGGAAGGTCGTAACATGCTTGGTTGTGGTATGAATATTGGATGATGAAAATATGATTGACTGTATGATGATTATGTTATTGGCTCTAGCTTACCCGTTTTGCTATATGGTTGTATTGTATGTGGCTGTTCTTTCTTGCGATGATCATCAATTTGATTGATGGGAGCAGATGGGCGAAGTTCTCGTGGTCAACAAGGGAATGGTGATTCTGCTGCTTAGCCATCTGGGTTGGAGTTTTCTTCAAGATTTCTTTAGGGCTATGGCCCATGTATCGCTTTATGCATTTCTACTATATTCTCTTATGTTAGATTTGTATCTAGTTTCTGTTGGCATCGTGGTGTGCCAGGTTGTAGGGGTTGCGTTAATGACCCTAAGACTACGCTATTATACTTTTATCGCGTGACGTTTCCTTTAATTTCGTATAATAATTAAATGGGACGTTACAGAAATCACTTTTTATACTAGTTATTAATACAATCGTCATATAAAATTACATTTTCTATGTCAATTGTGGTAATAATCGACATATAAAGTGATTTTCCATCACAACCATGACATTTTTTTTATGAAGTGGACTTTCTATGGCATGTCCAGAATCGATATAGAATATGAACTTTTTATGGTGGATCTAAAATCAGCATAAAAAATGAAAACTTTCTATGTTAGTTATATTTATGTCAATTCTAGAACTGACATAAAAAGCTTTTCAGTTTTAGATCTGCATAAAAAGCTTTCTATAATTGACATAAAAAGATTTTGTTGTACTAGTTTGTATGCCACTTGACATCACTAAGGTACCTTAATGTCACTTTATTGGAAGGATAAATATTATACGATTTTAAACAAAATTGAGACTCAATTAAATAACAAAAATATTGAAAAAAAAATATTTGTCTTCAATAAGAATAAAAAATACTAATTAAATAATAATAATTATTATATCATATATATAAACTAGTTCATTGGTAATTCTAGATATATTTATAGATATAGTTATGTGGAGTTAATATGAAATTTTCATATAGTTATGTGTTGGTTAATATGAAATTTTCATATATTCTTTCTTAAAGATCCGAATAGTTAAAATAAAAATGTCAAATTAAAACTCTACCAAATCGAATACAATTTATTTTCTTTTCCTTTGAAATTTTAAGCTAAAGTTAAGAAAAAATATATCAATATTCATTAAATCATATATTTCTTATCTCTATCGCTATATTTTATTTTCTTTTCCTACAACTTATTATCACGTCATAAACAAAAAGTAAGTAAGGTAGTTGAAAGTGTAAACAAGTTTGTATAACAACTAAAAAATAATATAATATTTATAATGCTCACAACCAAGTAGTTTAATGTTTATGAAACACCTAATAATCTTAAGAAACTATTTATTCGGAAGTCAAATTTGCATTTTGAGTGCCTAAAATATATCAATATTCATTAAGTCATATATTCCTAATCCCTATCGTTATATTTTATTTTCTTTTCCTATAACTTTTTACAATGTCATAAACAAAAAGTAAACAAGGTAATTAAGAGTGTAAGCAAGTTCTTACACCAACTAAAAAATTATATAATATTTACTTAGCTCACAAATCGAATAGTTTAATGTTTATGAAACACCTAATAATCTTAACAAACTATTTATTTGAAAGTCAAATTTGCAATTTGAGTGCCTAAAATATATCAATATTTATTAAGTCATATATTCCTTATCTTTATCTCTATTTTTACTTTCTTTTCCTATAAAAATAAGCAAGATAGTTAAAAGTGTAAACAAGTTTGTACAACAAATAAAAAATAATATGATATTTATTTAGCTCACAAATTGAGTGGTTTAATTTTTATGGAACACCTAATAATCTTAACAAACTATTTATTTGAAAGTCAAATTTGCAATTTGAATGCCTAAAATATGTCAATATTCTTTAAGTCATATATTTCTTATCTCTATCTCTATATTTTACTTTCTTTTCCTATAACTTGTCATAAATAAAATGTATGCAAGGTAGCTAAAAGTTTAAATAGGTTTGTACAAGAAATATAAAAAAAAAATTCATTTTCTTTTTAAAAATGCAAAAAAAAAAAAAAACCAAATTTGGATTATATTACAAAAAATTCAGTGTTTAAAATGTGCATCAATTGAGATTTGCTTAACATCTAATTTCTCATATTTTATAAATTTCTACATTATTTAAAAAAAAAAGTATCGAGTAAAAGGTAAATGCAAAATATTAGAGGTAAATAAGGTCAAATGAATACATAAGTTTATTTACATTTACCATAAGTCATACTCATTGATCATACAAAGTATAACACAATTTCAAAATTTCAAACATAAATAATACTCTAATTTGAAGCCAAAAAACAAAACACTATATTTTCTCTATTATTTATCCAATTTCTTTTTCATTCAGTTGCCATGGTTGTTACTGTCTCATCTTCATTATATATACCACACTTTTAGTCAACAGATTCAATCTTTCACACTTGGGTGAAGTACAAATGAGATTCATTATAGTTTAGAAGCAAAAAAATAATTTAATGATATAATAAAATGGATGCAAATTTTCACATATATTTTTCTCCTATATTCCATACTTAATTAGTAGGACTATTTAATAGAAAAGGTCGTTAAGAGTATATATATCTTTAGTTAGATAATATTCTAAAATAGATAATATATAGTATTTGCCATCAAATTTTACTAATTCATTAAATTTTTAATGGAATGATGACATGAATAATTAAAATAATATTGTTTTGACATCAAATTTTTATCAACATCTTACTTAATTTATTTATTTTTCTTTTATAGCACCTAGTCACTTTGTTATAAAAATTTAATGAATAGAATACATAGAATAAAATACATTGGTGAAACGAGAAAATTCTAATAATTTATAACTAAAAGGTTATAAAAAAAAATTGTTTGTCTATATTTATTTCATATATAAAATACATGCATAAAAAATTACTAAAAAAAATAACAAAATTACAATTAATTTAGAAATAAAAAATAATTAATCATTATATATTAATTAATTTTAGTATTATTTTATAAACTAAAAATTATCAGTATCTAAAATAATTTCTATTACCATTGAAAATTTATAATTAGTAGTTATAACTTTTGTAGTTAATGGTAGAGACAATTTAAATTCGGATTCAAAAATTAATTATAAATTTTTATTAATTATATAGATTGTTTTAGATATTAGTAATTGTTATTTAATAATGTTTTTGTAATGATTTGATTGACCTATTAGGAAAAGGATTAAGAATTATATCATTATATGACATATATGTAAATAAAATAATTATACTCAAAAGGTAATTTTGGAAAAAAATTATATACTAAATAAAAATCTCATATATATATATAATAATAATAATAATAATAATAATAATAAATACATTCTCTTTTCGGCGTACACAATTTTTTTCTTCAATTTTATCATTTGAATTAAATAACTATTCATAATACAAAAAAACATCCGCATCATAAAATTGTTATCTATAATAAAATGATAAGACTGATTTATCTTTAAAATTATATTTTTCACAATGATATTTTATAATTTAATATTTTTCTTTACTTTAATAACTTTTATAATAATAAATATTTTAGCTAAGAAAAAAGTGACATACACCTCACATGTTTCCTTGTTATTGTAAATTATAAAAAGAAAAACTGTCTGTTATGTAATATATCCCTTTGCGGGACTCGGTGTGACTACTTTCTTAGTGGCACGGTTGCATAAGTAAGAGACGTGACACACACTATTGCATGCACTATAAATCATACAACTGTTATTTGTTGTTGACCTTAATCGATTCTCACTCCGTGTTAATAGCCAATTGGCAAAGGTATTGTGTTTTTTTTTTAATTTAATTTAATTTTACTGGGTGATATAAGTTCTTGATTTTTCAAGATTTTTCTGGGTGATAATTACTTTTGAGGCTTATTTTGGATTGGTCTCTTGTGTTGTGATCATAGAATAGGGTATTCTGGTGTGGTTGTAAGTTAGGTTTTAAATTGCAGTTACACTTTCTTTGTAATGGTTGACATTCTGAGAAATTTTTGTGGATAAATGTGATTGATGCAGTAGCAGTTTCCGTCACAAAGCCTTTTGTTTCGGCCGAAATATCGGTATGAACAGTATTTTATAAACCCATGCTTAGAGGGGTTAAGAATTGAAGCGTGGTTGTGAAATTTCAGTGGGGTGTTTGCACTAGTGAAATGTGACCCAGAAGTTTTTATCTGGTGTTTGTATGTGAGTGTTGGGTTGGATTGGCTTAGCCATCCAAATACCATGTTGCATTTTGATGAATGCTGATGCCCTGAGCAATTGCGTAAATAAGACTGTTGTAGAAAAAAACTGGAGATTTCACATCATAAATGTTCTTCCAATTGTTGTTTTCTAATGCATTTTATTTTATGGCTTTTCAGGCATATAGAGTACCTTTTGCCTGTGTGATGGACACCAAAAAAATGAAACCTGCTGAACAACATACCGACATGAAAACTCTCAGGTGGAAAATGCCAGGGTTTCGTAAAAGTTTTTTGAAACAATGGTAAGATGCATACCAATACCAGAATATTATTGTAATTGCTCGTGTTCCATTCAATTGTTTTAGCCCTGTCTTGTGTGTCACGTTAACTGAATATCAAGTTGACATTTTTGTGTAAGGATTGTGAGCATATACCATTTTTTTATGGTGTATCTCTGATTACTGAAAATAAAAAGCAGAGATGAAATATTATTCTTCACACTTTGCTTGCTTGTAACTTGTATATTTGTAACTTCTATTTAGTTCTTCGATCTGGTTTGATGTAAATGTAGTTAATTGTTGTAGCTTGGAAGGTGTAAATCAAAGTGGTTTACCTTTGACATGTTTATCTGGGCTTGTTCGACAACTGGAAAGATATGAGCTGAGACTGAATGGCGCTGCAGACAATGAGGTATCTATTTTGGGATTGTGTGAACAAAGTTACAATTTGTTTATTGTGAAAAGCTTTAGCTCTCTTGTAGACTTTAAGCTTGTTTATTGTAATTACGTATTACAAGAATTTACTTTCAGATTGATAATTTCTTCATACTGACTTAAAGATGGCATTTCTTTGCTTCATTTGAACTTTCAAACGACCTTACTTCGGTTTATTTTTCTGTTTCCTTCATCATTTCACTTTTTAACAGTAAAACCAATAGCCTTATCCCACTAGGAGGGGGACTGAGGTCAACACGATGCCATTGACTATGTTGTAGTTTTTATTCTGAGCTTTAGGTTTTGATATCATTGCATCTCATTCCAGCAAATTTATGTATTCTAATTCCATGGGAAGAATTCGTTTTTAAAACAATAATAGTCTTATCTAACATGATCTGCATCTATTTACAGGCTGAGTACTGTCATTGCTTATCTAAAAAGACAAAGGAACTATTTTCACAACTAAGGAATGCTGAATCCCAACCTTGTCTCTCAAACTCTAATGCCTCAGGGGAAGTCTTCTCTGCTCAAGGTATTGAAATGTGCTAAGCTTGTTCCCTTTGATGCTCCCATGGAAACTTTTCAAACTTTCAACATCATGCATGCATACTTCATTAGTTTAAACTATGCTTTTGAGATTCATATAAAGTATTTCCCTTGGTCATTCAATGGAGTTATTAGGTACTGAAACTGGGAGGTCAATAATATCGTAATGTTTTGTAGACCAACCATTTGTTTTTTTTCCCTTGTGGCTGTATTGTTAGTTTCATCGTTTTGTTCCCGCCGATTTATTAACTGTTTTCATGTAACTTTTTTAATCCCATAGTTTTTCCTCGCTTAAAGTTAACAGTTTATTATATAGACTTGTTTCAACCTTTTGTTGGCGTTCAATGGTTTTGGATTTAAATGGAAGTTGACAGAGCTGTTTTTTAACCCAACTGCACCTCTGTTTCTCTATTATATTCACAACTCTTTCGAAAATTCCATGACCTACTCCCACCAACTCCCAATAATACACTTGCACCAACATGTGATTTTTTCTAGGTTTAATGAATGTTCATGTTTACACATTCTATTTCAGAAACTGGAGAATCTGCAAATATAGATTGGAAGGAGCAGGTTTACCAAGAGGTAACGAAGAAGTTGTTTCTCTTCACTTTCTTTTCCTTCTGCCTTCATATTGAATGCATATTACATAATTTTTGAAAATTTGGTAACGTGCACTGTAAAGGATATACATTTTTTGTAACTGTATATTGGTTTTTCTATTCTTTCACTCCAACAAGTAAACTAGAAGCAATCATACTATTGGAAAGTCATCGTAAATGGGTTTATTGCCCTTAACCTGTTTTAGTTGTGGCCTCTTTGGGAGTTTTATAACCTTTATTTAACTCACATTTCTAATCGACTGTGAGACTAAACCACCACTCTTGACTCAGTACATTTACAACAAAGTCTAGTTGCTATAAAAATAAAACTGTTAGCTCTACCCATGATATTTTGTGGGCAATAATTGCCTAGTGTAGTGGAGCATGTATTCACATTCTGGTCTTCCCATGAAAATTTTTGACAATTTATGATATATTTTCTGTACATCTATTTTTGCTTGAATTGAATAATTTCGTAAAGCGTCTTAAATTGCTTAACAATTTTGGAAATTGTGCGTGAACTTTTCCTTATCTCTTTTACACATTCTGAAGTTATATCAGTATGCCACATTGTCTGTCTATGAACTGTTGTTCAGAACAAAAACTACAAAAACTAAGACAGCGACAAAAGCAATAAGGATGGTCGAGTAGTGCCTATAAGATCATTAATTTTGCAATAAGTAAAGAGTATTAGGAATTTATCTATTCCCGTGGATAATGAGTAACTGAACATGAATCTGCAATTACAATTGTTGTGGTACTTTTAATTGCAGATTCAAAGGATGAATAGTGCCTATTTTTCAAAAGTTCATTTCTCTTACCAACAGATGAACAGGGTACTTCAACAGGTTGGTGATTGATTCAAGCAAACTATGATCCTAGATTTACACATTGTTTTTCTTGTTACCACTAATCTTTTATATTTATGTTAAAAATTTCTTCAGCTTGTGTCTTCTCCTCAAGGATCAAATACAAATATTTTGGAAAAACTGAGAAAGACGATGAAAAAAATAGAAGTTGTTTTGGCACTCTTCAGATTGAAGAAATGCCAAATAACCACTGATACCAAGAAGATTCTAGATGAAGCAGAAAAGTTTATACAAACTAGTTTTTTTTCAAGGAATGTTTCTTCCAATCATCAAGGACTAAAACATTTAGCTGATGAGCAATCCAGGAAACAATCTGGTCCATCACATTCTAGTATTTCCCCATTGGAAATAATTGAAACGAAACAATCACAACAAGCATTGGGAAAACAGAACTACGATATACGGAAGGATGTTTCTCAGGAAAACAAGCCATGCTTAAAAGAGCAGCAAGTGAAAAAAATCGAAACGAAACCATTACCTCAAGCATTGGGCACACAGAACTCTCATATATGGAAGGATCTTTCTCAAGAAAACAAGCCATGCTTGAAAGAGCAGCAAGTGAAAATAATGGAAACGAAACCATTGTCACAAGCATTGGGAACACAAAACTCTTATATATGGAAGGATGTTTCTCAGCAAAACAAGGCATGCTTAGAACAGCAGCAAGTGAAAAAGATGGAAACAAAACCATGGCCACAAGCATTGGGAACACAGAACTACCATATACGGAAGGATGTTTCTCAGGAAAACAAGCCATGCTGGAAAGAGCAGCAAGTGAAAAAAATGGAAAGGAAACCATCACCTCAAGCATTTGGCACACAGAACTCTCGTATAAGGAAGGATGTTTCTCAGGAAAACAAGCCATGCATAAAAGAGCAGCAAGTGAAAATAGTGGAAACGAAACCATTGCCACAAGCATTGGGAACACAGAACTCTCATATATGGAAGGATGTTTCTCAGCAAAACAAGCCATGCTTAAAAGAGCAGCAAGTGAAAATAATAGAAACGAAACCATCACCACAACCATTGGGAACACAGAACTCTCATATATGGAGGGATGTTTCTCAGCAAAAGAAGCCATGCTTGAAAATAATGGAAACGGAACCATTACCACAACCATTGAGAACACAGAACTCTGATATATGGAAGTATGTTTCTCAGCAAAACAAACCTTGCTTAAAAGAGCAGCAAGTGAAAATAATAGAAACGAAACCATCGCCACAAGCATTGGGAACACAAAACTATCATACGTGGAAGGATGTTTCTCAGCAAAACATGATATGCTTAAAAGAGCAGCAAGTGGAAAAACAATATACCAATTCCTCACAGCATGTAGATCAAGTTTCTATCATGAAAGGTACATCTATCAACTCAGTTTTTTTTTTAATCAGCTAGAGTTGTACATTTTTATGCTATCTTTTCCATGTTATCTTGGCCAGAGGTTACTAGCAAAGATTTTTTACAATTTTTCAAACTCAGGCCCTGACAATGCCGAACAGAAGCAAGCCCAAGGTGCAGGGAAAGCAAGTGAAGCATTTAGTGTCAGAGTCAACAGTCCGGGCATTTCAGCTTCACCCTTGACCGAAAACTGCAATAAGCTTGAAGAAATTTCTCGTAAATCTAACCTGACTTTTGATGAGCCAAGTGCTGAAATGAAGCACATTCTTAAAGTGGTTGGTCCAAAACTTACTGTTTCCGTGCCTCTTATCTGCTTTTCTTTGAATCATATAAGTGGTTGTCCTAAATTCTGTTATTGTGATATACTTCTAGTTAGCCGTCATATCACCTGAAGCATTGAGTGCATCAGTTAATGAAATTAGAGAGGCAGTTTATTGGAATGATGTGCCGCCAACTCCAGAGTTCTTAAATGGACCACCAAAGATGGTTCAACAACAAAACCAACCAGGCCTCATTGCACAAACTGGGAAAAGTTTTGCATCAGATATTGAGCCATTTTCACAAGCTAGATATGTGACTTGGCATGGTTTTTTTCCAACTGGTTGGAAAAGGTCTCACAGCATGAAAACAGACCAGTTGTCTGATGCTGAGGAACCTGACTGGACTTCACTCGCATATGAAAAAAAGAAGCCTAGAATTATGGTAATATACCTTCTTTCTAGTTTATTTTTCACTATTATTTTTTTCACAAATGCACTCTGCTGAATAATATATCATTATTTTGTTTAGTAAATTCTGCAATTCTAAATGCAGTACTTAAGTATCTCTTTCTTAATTTCTGCAATAAGAATTCATATTTTGGACTAGATTAGGTGTTCTACTTAAATCTAGAACACAACATATGACCTTTTCACAGGGGTCTCACTAGTATAAATGTAGAGGGATTGAACATCTTTTCATTGATTTCCTCTGTCTTTAATGTTTTATGCTTTTTACACATGTTAGTTATGGTACCTCATCTTATGTTCTCTTTGTATTTTTTCTGACTTAAAAAAAATATAATTAGAAAACATTTAAGAACAAAAGAAAAATTCATATGCTGGAAAAGTTTCACTATCATATCATTAGTTACATCAGCAATAGATCTTAATGGTCATATTTATAAAACTTTTTTGATGAACACCAAGGATAAAATGTTCTGATATTGGTGACGTGGTATGGTGAATTTACCATAGATCTAGTTAGTTACTAAGAACTTACCATTTGTATTTTGGGTGTTGCCATTCCCACATGGATTTCTTAAAGGCTTCCTTGTATTTTTTTATGCTCCCACAAATTTTGCTTCATTGCTTTTTCTAAGAGTTTTTGCTTCATTGTTATAAAGGTCAACTAATGTTGTGTGATTTTTTTTTTTGGATGAATAAGTCCTTTACAAGATACACACAGTTCTCCTTTGCTTTCTAAACCTTGACCTCCTTCATATAAATCTTAACATTAGCATTGCTAACTCTAGCAGGAAAATTCTTCTCTTTTAGAAGAAATAAAGGAGATCAACAATCGATTGGTAGACAGTGAGATTGTTGTTGGAGGAAATTACAGCTTTCTTGAAGCGCCGGGAGTAGCTGCTGAAGCTAGTGAAGGGTTGGTTATCGAATTCCTTTTCAATGCAGAAACTGTCAATAAGAACCTACTATTTCATATTTCTGCTGATAAAAAGGTGAACTACTTTATATTCTGTTCTGAACTTTGCATATTGATTTTTTGTGCTCTGTTACATTGACGATGAATATTTGTCATGCAGTCAATAGTCAAACCATTAAGGCTGTTCGTTCCTACAGATTATCCAACTTCCTCGCCTGTTATTGTAGACAAACAGATGTCAGAAGTCAGGTTAGAGATTACGATGATTTTCTTCTGTTTATATTCTTAAGAAATTATTCATCTAAATTTTGAGTAGTTATCAAGTCTTGTTTGTAAAATAACGACTATGAAACTATTTGATTGTCAGAGAATATTGGATCCTATAAATACTAAGTTTCATATTTCATCAACAAGAATTACACCATAATTAAACCTTTCTTTTCGTGCTTTTACCTTTATACCTTTTTATTCAACTTCAACAGCACTGAAGACCAGAAAGACCTATCAACAATAGCAAAATCAAAGCTGAGATGCTCTCTGAGATGCTTGGATCAGACATGGTCACTTGAGGATATGGCAATGTTATGGGAACATTGTGTCAGAGAAACACTTATTGAGTGTGCAAAAGGCTTTGGAGGAGGAACTTTTAGCTCAATATATGGAGAGTGGAAAAATTATCAAAATGAAGTCTAAATTAAGGCTTATAGTAAATCAATCATATACATTTTTGTTATGCCAAGGTATGTCTTCAATGGACTCATGTGTCATGTATATAGTATATATAGTATAATAGTACAGCTCTACAGTAGAATATGAAAGTTTGTTGGAAGCTTTAGAGTCAAGTTGATAAAAAACCTTCAGTTTTGTCCATGTGAAGAATTTGATCCTACATATATACAAAATTTTTGACTGATTATTTCTGGTAAACTCTTCCTTCAATTACTTTTTTCCATTCACAAGATTCAAATAGCATAAAATCTTGCTTTATAAGATGTAGTCCAGTACCACTCAGTCTGACTACACAACTTTCAAAGAAATTATCTAAAAGTATATTGGCATATTGAAGATATTTATTGTTAATAACTTCCCAAGACGAATTAATTAGGAGCCAAGACTTAGAAGATTTAAAGTTTAAATAATTTGCCTATGGATGTCTCTTTAAGATAGAGTGCAAACCAACACTATTAGAATAATTTTGTTAGAAGAGAGAGTGAACATTCTAATATTATACATGTTTTCATGTATTCTTAAGTCAGTGCAAAAAAATCGCTAATTACCACCAAACAAAATCTATTGATAGTAGCAAAAATTTGTCGATAATTGACATTTTTTGACAAATTACTGAAGGTCAAACATCTGTTAATAAAATGTTTGTCAATAAATTTTACTGACAAATTGAAAAATCCATCGATAATTAACAATGGTTAAAAATCAATCGATAAATATCAACATCTTCAATCCGGTAGTAAATATGTGTCAATAATTACTAACGAATTTTATCCAAAATTCGTCAATGTTTCTTCCTTCTCTCCTCCTTGTCCTCCTCCTCTTCCATCACCATTGTTGTAGTTGTTGTGTTCATCACCTCCTCACTTTCTCTTACTCTTACTCTTCATCTTCTTCTTTCTCCTCCTCCACCTTCAATTGCCATTGTGATCGCGGCCTTTACCAATGCTTTGTCACTGCATTGTTGTCGCACCTTTGCCACTAACTTCGGTTACTCCTCTTTTTCTTTTTATCAGTCAACTTATAATTCAAATATCTTTCGAAAATTCAAATTCAAATTTATTAAAAAATATTATCAACTAATATTGCCATCAATAATTAAAATTCTAAATTTCCTCAATAATACTCATTAATAACTTTAGTTTTATTGACAAATTTATTTTTATCAGTGAAATTCCATTAATAATTATGAAAATTCAATATATTGATTAATCTTAATGTAACGTTATTTTCTATTTATCTATTAAACTAAAAATATACTTAAAAATATTATCATTATCAAAATAATATAAACTAATAACTCTACATAATTATACTCCATATACATGTCTACTTAATATTTAAAACATTGTCTCCATTAACTTCTCTCATTCAAAAATAATAATTTTCAAAAGGAGTTTTACTTTTTATTATATTCCGTTGTAAATTTTATCGACATATCGGTTAGTTTGAAATATCCTTTATAACAATTAAGTTATAAATAACATAATATGTGAAACTAACCTATTTTCCATTTATCATAAAGTAGAGTAAGAATGCTAAAGCGAAATCGTTAGTGGGTCAATTATGAGTTTGTCTCAATTTGAGAGGGTATTACTTTCTGCACCCTATCATTTTCTTTCTATATACTTTCGTTTATTTTTATCATTTATCCATTGAGATAATATTGTCAGGTCAATCACCACATTTGAAGTATTGTCTGCTCTGAAATCTAGTTATTATCATAATTTTGTCTTTAAAAGACATTTTGAAAGACTTGAGAAAGAATGTGTATATAAACTATGATTGACCCTATCACTCTAAGGACTATTGGATGTACCAGAATAATTCATTATCGAGGGAGAAGGAAATAAAAGTTGTGAAACTTAGTTTTTATTTCAATCAGAGTATGTTAAAATAAGTGTACCAAAATAAGTCATCAGTTGAGGATTAAGGAAAATGATGATTTTGAAACCTCCTTTTTATCTCCCTATGCATTGCCAAATATTTTTATCGAAAAAGAAAATAAATCTCCCGAAATGGAAAGAAAATGAAAATGTGAGTTTTATTTGAAGAAAATTTATTTAGCAAATCGAAATTAGCTCAAAATTATTTTGGTAAGAAATTCTAAGAATTTGATTTTTGAGCAAAATTTATAAAATTTTACCCCTCCTGTTTTAGAACTAACAACCTATAAATAAAGGTTATTTACATTTTGGAGGGACTACCATTCGAAGGATTGGAAGCTAGAAAGCAACAATTGAAGACTTTTTCATATTCTTTCCTTTTCTTTATTTATGTGTAATATTTATTTGTTAATGAAAAGTGATTTTAAAATAGATTGCTCAATCAGACATATTTCTAAATATAGAATTTGAATAATTAATTGTTATATTACTTTTCTTAAATGTAGTTCTTTTTTATTGAGAAATAAATGATTATTAAAGGAACTTGAAGTCTAACCATCAAGAGATTGATAATTAATTATATTAATAAATTTTAATAATCATGTGTATTATTGGTGTCTTTATATAATTGCAATTATATTTTGATATCTTTATCGCTTGATTTTATAAATATTAAATATCATTCTCCATATTTGTAATTATTATTGTGAATGTTTCACAATTTAAATAGATTTAGACAAAAATATCGTATATTATTTTTAGAGAAAGGGTTGTTGAAAACTTTCCATTTCGAATTGTTTTAAGAATAATATTGAACTGAATTATTAAATTAGTTGTGTTTTTTTTAAGTATAAATTGCTTTAAATACATTTGTTTGAATTAAATAAGAGTATAGCTTAAGAAATTGAAAGATATATTTTAAAATAAATGTTGATTAATAATAACTTAAGGAATTCAAGTTGTATAAGTAATTCTAAAAGTAGATCAATTTGATTCAGTTTACTTACAAAATCATACAATTTATTTAAACTCTTATATAACATAATTCATTGTTCGTGATCCATTTGTAAATTTCAGTTAAATTGTCTTCTTCCCCGACTATATATAATATAATACCCTTTATTAGTGTTTTGCAATAAAATTCACTAGTATTTTCAATTTTAATTATATTAAATATTATGATGTAAACCGATATATTTATTTTAAAAATATTTTGGAATGATAAGTGTGATATATTTATATTAAAAAATTACGAATTATTTTAAAATTTATATATTAAACATTGTTAAAATAAAAATTATAAATTATTATCATAAAAAATACCACTACTTTATAGATTAAATAATTGATTGATTAATACCAATAAAATATCTTAAAATATTATACATATTACGTAACTTAAATTATTGTTAAAATATCTTAAAACATGTGACTTAAATATCCTATAGGCAAAATTATTGTAAATATGATTGAGGTCGTATCCGATCAAATAGAACAGTTAAATATAATGATAAGTAGTTAAACCAATGTCGTCTCTCAATGATCAAACCTATCATTCAAAGCTTTCCAGATTGTTATTCAACACAAAAACAAGTTGGCAGATTCACAATTTCAACACAAAATTAATACGTAATTGCAGATATGATAAAAATGCATTAATTCTCTGATTCGAATGTAAATCTACCTATCACAAATTACTAAAATTACATACACTGTTCAGAAACTCTTGTGAACTCGTAATTAAACCACTAAGCGAGGATTAACACAATTTCATCACATCATCTAATCGTACCCACTGTTTAAGCATATGTGAGAGCATCCAAAAATATCACCTAAAATCATTAAGCACAAATTCAAGTTTGTTTCAATGTAAGAACGAAAATCCAAACATTAAGCATGCCCAAAATTCGTATCTAATAACAAACCACCGATTAAAATGATGAAAAGTAACGTAAACAACGAAAAATATGCACAAAATCTCAAGATTTCATCACATTCTCATCAAAGAATCAATACTCCAAATTAGTTCTCCATGAAACTCGAGTTATTGAATAAACCAGAATGAAAAGACATCATAAACAAGGAAAAAGTGAATTGTAATGTAAATTATCAAATCAGAATGTAAAATCCTAACATGGGTGTTGTCCAAATGCACCAAAACGTGAAAATAGGGTGGCTGCCATCAATGGTTCTTCAAAGCTCTCGAAAACGCAAAAAGGAGATGAAAAACGAAGAATGAGTGTGCTAGTTACAAAACCCTAAACCCTTCACATAGTCACATCAACACAGATGCACAAATTTATAAAAATGTCATTCTGGTTAGTAGAATTACAAAAATGTCACTATGGACTGAAAATGCTAGTCCAATGACGTGAATGACGCAAACGTGACAATGATATGGAAATCACGTGACAACTCTCTCATAACCTTATGATTAGCATCCAAGCTCCAAAATTTACTTCACCAAGTACCTAAAATTATTAGAGACAAAAATTAGACCAATTAATGTCAAATTACTCAAAATTCATAATAATGGACCAATGAAACTCAATTGAAGAAAATACATTAACAAAAGACAAATAAACACTAAACAAACATCAAGGTGGACACAAAAAAAATAATGAAATAAAGAAAATAATGACTCATCAATACACCTTAGTCATTTCATTTAAGTTTTTAGTTTAACACTAATCTAAGTTTAACACTAATCTAATCTAACTTCAATTTTTAAAATATTATATATTTTTATATATAAAAGTTTGTGGTTGCTTGTTGAAAATGGACATGAATGAGATAGTTAAGGCAAGGGTGTCATTGGAAAGCGGAACATAATCAAATAAAAAAAATTGATGACGTTAAACGTAAGTCATGTTCGTGGGATCCAAAACATTGAAAAACACTTGTTTGTCCCTTTGCTTTGTTAAAGAAAGGGAAAGCACTTTTGTCTTTTTAGTAAAAGTTTAATTCGCATGTTCATGAGTGATTCTATTTTATTATCTCTTAATCAATCATAAGAAGTTTAGTTTCTATCACAATGAAAAATTATTTAAAAAAAATGACTTTTTGACATTTAAAGTGTCTCTCAAAAATTAAACTAATTAGTTATGGAACTAGTTTAATCAATTTAATGACAAGTAATCAACTGTAAGAAATATTATTATATTAACGGAGTGATTACTTTAATCTAAAAGCAAAATGCTATTAAGGGATGGCAAATTCTATTTTAATCTTTATTGTTTTAGTAGTTTTCCTTTCTAACAATGAAAAAAATGGGATCCAAACATGGTAGTTAATTATACATTATTTTTCATCAAACATGGCGAGAAAGACACAGGGAAAGTGCCGTGTGGCTAAAAAGAAAAAGAAAAAAAAATTGATAAATATATTTTGTAAGAAGGAAAAAGAGGAAACTACTTTATATTATTAGAATACACAGCAAAATCAAAAACAGAAAGGAAAGGGAGAGAAAGAATAAGGAGAAACAAACCAACATAGAAACGCCATTCATCTTCAGAGGCTCTGTTGTGTGGTTCATTGGTGAGTTTCTTTCTTCTATGCTTCCTCTTGAATCACCCATGGATGTGGGTTGTTCTTTGTTTTCTGGGAATTTAACCTTTAATTGAGTTTCTTTAAATCTTTGGGGTTACTGGTTTAAAGTCTATGATCTGAATTTATACGGTTTTGAATGTTTTCTGTGATGATGGGTAGGGTAAAGGTTGGATCTTTAGGATTTTATTCTTGTGGGTCTGAAACCATTTTTTTCTGTGAAAAGTTCCCAATTATGGAAGTGATGTTTGTTTTTGGTAGGGTGAAATAGGAAGATTGTTTATGCCAGCCTCATTTTGATAATTGCTAAGAGGTTTTAAATTGTTCGAAAAGCTTGTGTTGAAGATTTCTGTTTTTGTTTTCCCTTATTGATTGGATTTGATTAATGCTTGGAATAATTTTATCCAAGCTGGTGAAATTGGTGTCTTAGAAATGGATGCAATTCTGATGTCGATTACACACCTTAAGAACACGTTTTTACTTATTGTTGGCAAGGTTCCTTGGACAAGTAGAAATGGATTCCGACCTTTGTTCTGGGATTTCTATTTTAGTCGTGATCTCTCGATGGATTAGTTTTAATAACGATCTTGCATATTTTAAATTTCTCATGGTGTTCAATACCCATGCTTTTTGTTCTCAAGGGTTCTTCAGTTTTTTGAAATACGTATGTCCATCTTTAATTTCGTTATATCTGAATAAAAAATGGACGATTTTTTGTGATTTTGAAAAGGTTTTTTCCATAGGAAGAAGTTCTGGCATATGATGTCATTGGGCATTGTCCATGGTGGTTAGGTTCAGGAACAGCTAATTTTTCATTCATTCATTCATTTAGTTTGGAGATGAAACGTATTGCGGTTTCATTTTTTTTTTGTTTAATTTCATTTCATTAATTTGTGCACAATTTTGCCAGTTAACTTGGTGTAATCATTTGACACCACAAATGTGTTAACAAACAATGATAATTGCAAGAGGGTTATAGATACATGTCGACATAGGAACTTCATGTAGCAATTTTTGATTCTGTGTCTGGTTAATTGCCATGATCAATTTATCATCAGATTTCAATACCTTGCTGATTTGATCCAATCTATACACTAGTTTGCGATTCGCCGATTGAAATGATCAAATTTCCTACATAATTCTATTATAATTGTAGTGTTTGATTGTTTTTGTTCATATACAATGAAAAATGAAGACTGAATCTTTTTCATTTTTGTTTATATACAATGCAGACAAGTACAGCAACCAATAGAATGTCTCCATCAGTGAAATCAAAATCAAAGTCCCAAGAGAAAGCCTCTGCAAGGGCTGGTAAGGAACAACATAAGACTTCTCCGAAGACTTCTGTGTCTCCTACTCATGGAAGTGGGGTTCCTGCTAGTCCACAACAAAATCCCATCTTGGGAACATTTCAAACACCAGAAACATTATTGGTTGCTTCCTCTATTCGAGTTCATGACACCGGTAATTTCACGAAAGTGGAGGATGCAGATGAGCATTCTAGTAGTCCCCTAGGAGCCGTGTCCGAGAGTGATTCAGTTTCTATCAATGGAAGCTGCTCCGGTGAGTCAGAAGAGTCTAAAGAGAAGGTAGCAGTAACGAACTCTTCTACACGGCCTGATAGTGTACCTGGTTGTGATAGTGACAGGAGGGAGAAAATTCGGTTGAAGAATGAGAGGAAGCACCAGAGACAGAGGGAAAGGAGAGCTCAAGAGTTGCATGACCGGTGTCGCGGTTACCTGTTGTCAAGAAAGCTAGAATCACTTGCACAACAATTAGTGGCAATGGGGTTCTCTTCCGAAAGAGCAACACTGGCCTTGATGTTAAACGATGGAAAATTAGAGCAATCAGTGTCATGGCTTTTTGAAGCAAATGAAGAACAATCACAAACTAAGGATAGTACAAGCCTTGTGAGTGAGGGTAATTTGAAAATTGACATAACTGATGAACTCGCTCAGATATCTGCCTTGGAGGTCAAGTACAATTGTTCAAAGCAAGAGGTTGAAAGAGCAATTGTTGCTTGTGAAGGTGATCTTCAAAAGGCAGAAAATACCTTAAAAACACAGAAGCAGGAACATCATGGGACCCAATCAAAGTCCGAAGATTCTGGTCAGAACAGTAATAGTCCGATTAGATCACAAGGATTGCCGGCAGAGTCGGTTTCCATGCAGCAGAGAGAGAGTGAAAGTGACTTCAACCATTACAACAAGGATAAGGATGGTGGTTCAGACTCTATGTTCCCAGACCTTGAATCTGGGAATGTACAGTCTGTGCAACCGAATCATCCGAATTTCACCACGGAGAGACGATGGAGTGGTGTTCCAGGATCAAGCCCTTCTTCTGCCATGTTAGCCATGGCACCATCCATGCAGGCAGTGTCTCCATTGATCAAAATGGAGGCTGGCATGCCTATTGGTGTTGCAAACGAAGGAAGAATGATTCAACAAGGACTAGGAAGGGAACCAGTGATGATGCAGCATCCACAATTCACAAATGCCAAACAAAACTCCATGGTTTCTTTAAATTCCTTTCCTTCAGGAGCTGCAGGGTGGTATGTAAATAGCATTCCAGGTGTTGAAAATGTGAGGTCAAATGGGAAGTTACTACAAACTCAAAGTGTAAGAAGTATCAGTCCAAATCATTTGGAGCAATTTTGCCAAGCTCCTTACAAAGAATATTCTCATTTCTTTGGACCAGTAGATTACTCATCTGCTGGGGTGGGTGGTTTCTGCAAGCCAATGGGTGCATCATCAACACCGCCGCCTTCGATTCCTCCTCCTCGGCACCACGGTTCGTGGAGCATGAACGCGCCGCCGTCGCCTGCACTCGCGGTGCCGACATCCCTCGGACTGTTTTCCGGTCATCATAGTGCAGCCAGAACATTCAGCTCACATCCACACATGGATTGGAACACTGGGGGGTTGATGCCAGAGTTTGACTACACCAGCATAGATTGGAGTTTGAATGTGACATCTTCTTCAGGAGGAGCTTGTCTAGGGATCTCTTCATTGTTGAGAAATAGTTATGGAAATAGGAGAAGCAGTCCCTGCATGAGTGGATTGCAAAATGTTGGCATGAATAGGGAAAGTTCATCATCTGCTGGATTGAGAGAGTGGACCACTCCTTTTGCTGGGAAGGACTTGTTCAGTGTTCCTAGGCAGTTTGTTACCACTCCTCCTATGTAGTTTCATGTTATGTCTTGGAAAAAAAATGGCTCTGTTAATGGTTTTTTCTGGTTTTCCAGTGAAATGAATTCATCTTCTTTTTTGTGGTCCATGATTTTTTTTTTCTTTCAACGGGTGCATTTGCATAAAAGGCTTAATGAATTCTTTTCTTAATCAATCAACTCTTCTTATAAGGATTTGTCATAAGTTTGATTTGAAACTTTTTAGAAAACAAAACTTCAGTGGGAAACTTGATTCAATGAATTTAACTGGAATGCTTTGATAGAATAAAAGTTTCATGTCAAATGGTTAATAATTATTAATTTTGATAACTGTAAAGTCATATTTAAATAAAAGATTCTCGATTTTTTTCTTGATAACATTGTTTATGTACTGGCAATTGATAAATGTGTTTTAGGATCTGAACGTGGTTGGGATGTCAATATGTCAATGATAATATAACACTTTTTTATAATATTTAATAATAATATATCGCTGTTAGTTAGACTCTACAAAAAAAAATGTACATACCTTCTATTAATTTCACTAGTTCAAATGATCATAATAAGATAAAACATTATTCAGGTCTCTAAAAGTTTAAATTACAGTTATATTAGTCTCTCATGTTAAGAAAATTAAAAATGAGTTTTTTAGGGACAAAATTAGTTTTTTAAGATCAGGTATTTGTTGTTATTATTACTGAATATATATTACATTATCACTAAAGTCATAATTTTTTTTTTTTATTTTAAGTAAAGCGATTGCCAAATTATACTTGTATGGATTTGTTTTAGTGACTAACAATTTGACAATATATTTTAAGTTTTTGTTTCCTTCCATTTATGAAAAGCGGTGCGCGAAAGAAAAGAAAAAATATAGTTTATATAACCAATTTGTTCTTTTTTTTAATATATAGGTTAATTTTAAAGACATTGATTATACTTTATTATTATTATAATAATAAATAATTATAAAATAAAAATAAAATTATTATAATATCTCAGTTTTATTTATTTATTTTTTCAATCTTTTCGTCTCGTTTTAAATAATCACGAATTTATACTTTTTCTTTTCTTTTTTGTGCTTTTCATCACTCCATCTGAGGCTAAAGGGTGGAATGAAGTTTGATCGAACAACTTTCGATAAATTTTTCCTGAAAGTGTTTTATACGAAATCATTTTCTAAAACTTACAACTTAAAAACATCTTAAATGAAAGTGATTAAAAAAAATGTAATATAAGTTTAATATATTTAAAGTTTATAAGTTAAAGATAATTATTTACACGAGTAATTTTTTAATTTATGAACAATTCTAAAGCAAATATTATAAACCACTCTAATCGAAGATATATGAATGGATTAACATTTTTTTTTTCTTCCTAATTTTGTTTTGCATGCACTTTCGTTTGTACGGTCCATCACTCTTTGTACACACTCCTGTGTCTCTGCCTTCTTCCATCGCAACAGAGCCGTTGGATATTACACCATTTGTTTTTTAAATATATGTATTTAAAATATATTCAACTTTATAAATATTTTTAAATTTTGATTGAGTAAGTAATGTTTCTGATCAGATAAAATCATTTAACTGATAAGTATTTAGGATTTAAATTATCGATGACATTATAATTTATAGGGAATAATTCAAGTTAGAATAGAATTATAATTTCTCAATAACCAACTAATATGAGAAAAAAAAATAACTCATTAATGATATCATAGTCTAGGATTCGGAGTGACTCATAACCACAACAAAAAGGGTCACAACCGATCTTCCAAGATAACTGATAAGATAACCATAACAAAACATAGTCGCTATATGTCGATGGTTTGGATGACTAACAACATAACTTTAACAAAAAAGATTACCGTACACTTGATGAGAAATATACCATATAAAAAAAAAGGATTCACTCTTGAGGAAAGATTATTGAAAATAAGTTAAGTGTGAGTCAAAGTCTCAAAGTCGTCCGACATTGAGTACAAAAGTCAAAATTAAACGTTATATAAGATGAAAAATTCATAATTTCCGTTTACTTAATGTTTTGAACTAGAAGTGATCGTTAAATATTTTATATTAATAAGACTAATTAATGTTATATGTATAAAACCACGTCTCTCAAAGTATAAACCATCACAATTCGAATAAATATCCTAAGATCCAATATTTTATTCACCACTCTAATTAAATCAGGAATATAGTTGCAATTATCAATCTTGATTAAGATACACTTTTATCCAGAAATCATGATTCCTAATATATATCCTAAAAATGGTTACATCAGTTTTTTTAAAAACACAAAATAGTATGAGTTTTTTTATTAAAATATTTAATTATCTATCATGTTAAATAACTAAATAAAAGTATCATCATAATTTTATTGTTTTGAAACTTTTTCTTAATTCACTAAAACTTAGATTCTTATTTTCTTTTACAGAAACCAATTTGGTAAAAGACCAGAAACTAAAAACTTCAGACCTGTGATTTCAGAATGTGAGCCAAGCCGGCCCGAACTAAGGATCAAGATGAGTCATTTGGGATCGAGGATCGAAATGAATTGGTTGGGACCGAGGGTTCAAACAAGTTGATCAAGACTGAGGGTCAACTCAACTCGACTCTAGGAAATGGCCAAATCACCTCAACCTTCAGCCACGCTGACTAGGCTTGACATTCAGCTTGTGCCAACTCAGTTTGACTTTCGACCTGTGCTGACTCGACTTGACCTTCGGCCCATATCAGCTTAACTCAACCTTCGACCCTAGCTGATTCAACTCGATTTTCAACCCGAGTCGACTTGGTTCGACTCTAAGCATGAGTCAATTTGTCTCAAATCTGAGCATAGGTCGACTCACCTCAACCTTTGATTGTGCTGACTCGCCTCAAACTTTGGTTGTGCTCAACTTGACCTTTGTCCTAGGTTATCTTAGCTCGACCTTCAGCATGGGATGACTCATTTTGACTTTCGGTCTGGACCGACTCATCTCGATTTCTAGTCCAGGCCAGCTTTGCTTGACCTCCGGCTCAAGCCGACTTAGCTCCACCCATCAACTAGGACATACTCTTCTCGATCCTCTGATCCAAATTAACTCGCTTTGACTTTCGACCCGTACTGACTCGATTCGATTTTCAACGTGAGTCGACTTGGATCAACCTTTAACCTAACTCGAAGGTATTACGTTTAAGAATTAATTAAAGTCTTATAATAATATTAAATCCAATTTGGTCATCATCCAAACCTACTTTGAAAAGGAGCTTTAGTAGCCTAGACTTATTGACACCTCATTCAATAAACCAATAAAATAAGAATTTATTTAAAAGTAAATCGGAACTAACCCGTGAAATTGACACCTTTACACAATGTAAATATTCCTATGTCAACATGATTTGTTTTTACACAAGACTAATTACCATATATAATATTAAACCACTTAAATAAGTGAGATTGCTATAACTCTTGCCTATTGGTTAAAAGTTATTTTTTAATTATAAACATGTTAACATTGATGTAGTAATTACATTAGACATAAATTTGGTTAAGAGATACATGAGTTTGGTTAAGAAAGACACATAAATATTACTAAACTCGTTAGAAAAACCATGAAGAAAAAATATTTCGAAATATTAAAAGTAGTTTTATTAAAATGTTTATCCACATGTTACTTATCAACATTATAATTAAAAGCCAGAACTTTGAAGATTATATTTAAAAGAATAAAAAAGAAATTCAAAGATTTAATGTCTGCTATAAATTGTAACACTTTTCTGCTATAATTTTAAATTGTGCAAATAATTCTTTTTATTAAAATTATCGTATTCGTTATTGTAAGGTGTAAAACCAAAGCTATATTCAGTTTCTGTTCCTTCTGTTATTTCTGTTATAACAGTTACTCTCTTTGTATAAAAACGCCATCTATTTTTCATTCAATAATAAGTTCTACGTCTTTCAGCCATACACAGTGGTTACTCTCTTTTCTTTCTTTACGTTAAATCCTTGTTACGTTACGTTGCCAGCTCTGAGTTCAATATGGTATCAGAGCATAGGTTCGCCTGTGTAGTTGTTCGATAGTATAAAGAGGAGCATCGTAGAGAAGTGGTGCGCGGCCGAGAAATAGCACAATCTTCAAAAGTGAAAGGTGTCAAGAAGTGTGCAAAAGTCTGAGGAGTTTTTCAGAATCAAGATGGCCGGAAGTGGAAGCATCATACAAGGAGGCTTACCAATCTTTGATGGTAAGATGTTTGATGATTGGAAGATAAAGATGAAGGCTGTGTTTCAGTTCCAAGATGTGGCAGAAATAATTGAAACGGGTCTTGGAGAGCTTAGCAGCAAAGCTACAGACGAAGACAAGAAGAATTATAGGCTGCATCAGAAGTTGGACGGCAAAGCAAGGTTCTTATTGTACCAATGTGTAGATTCACAAATCTTTAACAAGATTTCACAAGCTGAGACAGCAAACGAGGCTTGGGAAATATTGATTAAGACATATGGTGATGATAAGCACAAGACAGTGAAGTTGCAAGCGTTAAAAAGGAAGTTTGAATTTCTGATGATGGAAGACAGCGAGACAGTAGCTCAATACTTGAACAAAATTCAAGAACTGGTGAATGCGATGAAATGCTGTGGTGATAAAGTGTCAGAACAACACGTAATACACAAGGTATTAAGGTCACTTCCTCCTAAATTTGATCACTTAGTGATAACTATAAAAGAAACAAAGAATCTTGCGACACTGGAGATAGAGGAACTCCAACACTCTCTGGAAGCACACGAGTTTAGGATGGATGATCGTAGACACAGCCAAGAACAGGCGTTACAGGTCAGAACAACTTATAACACAAAGGCAAAAAGCTTCAAGAAAGAAGGAAAGCACCACAAGAAGCAAGAAGAGAAATCTGAAGATGAATCCAAGGCTGGAAAAGATCAGAAGAGACAAGGAGTGGAAGAAAAAAATTGAAGTGTTATAACTGCCAGAAGCTTGGGCACTTTGCTCGTGAATGTTGGTATGGTGAAGGTGCCAAGAACAGGCCAAAGAACCAAGCTAATTTGGCCCAAGACGCAACCTCTTCTAATTCTGATGTGGTGTTACTTATGGCCAAAACCAGTAGCGCAGACTCAGAGGAAATAGCTTCCTGGTATTTAGACTCGGGGTGCTCCACTCATATGACAGGTAGACGTGATTGGTTTATCAAACTTGATGATTCTTCACAGGGGAAGATTAGGTTTGCTGATGATAGCAGCCTAAATTCAGAAGGCATTGGTCGAGTGGTATTACAGGATTCAGAGGGCAGAGAAGTGGTGATTGATGGTGTTCTGTATGTACCAGGTTTAAAGACAAACCTCCTCAGTCTTGGACAATTGTTGCAGAAAGGTTTCATGATGGAAATGAAGGAGAACAGTCTAGATGTTTACGATCAATCGAAGAGACTAGTTGTTCATGCAGATATCTCAGAGAACAGAACCTTTCGTATTGCAATGAATACTCGAAAACACCAATGTCTAGCTACAACAGTGAACAAGGATGAATGGATATGGCACAACAGGTTTGGGCATCTGAATTTCCAACACTTATCAAATCTAAGTGCGAAAGATATGGTCAAGGGGCTTCCACCGATCAAGAATCCAGAAGAGGTGTGTAGAGAATGCATACAGTGCAAACAGACTAGGCCAAAGTTCAAAGAATTCGTCCCTACGAAAGCCACTGAGAAACTAGGAGTTGTTTACTCAGATGTTTGTGGTCCTATGCAAGTAGAAACGCCTAGTGGGAACAGGTATATTCTCACGTTCATAGATGATCTTACTAGAAAAATGTGGATCTATCTAATCAAAAGGAAGAGTGAAGTGTTGTCATTGTTTAAAAGATTCAAAAATATGGTGGAACGACAGAGTGGGAGTAGCATCAAGGTTCTAAGGTCTGATGGTGGAGGGGAATATACAACAATAGAATTCAGGGAATTCTGTGAGAAAGAAGGGATTTTTCATGAGTTCACTCCTCCATACACTCCTCAACATAATGGAGCTACAGAAAGAAGAAACAGGACCTTGCTTAACATGGTTAGGTGTATGCTGAAAACCAAGAATATGCCAAGGTTCCTGTGGGGAGAAGCAGCAAGTACAACAACATATGTGCTGAATCGGTCACCAACAAGAAGACTGGAGTTGATGACACCTGAGGAAGCCTGGACAGGTGTCAAACCTGACATTTCACACCTCAAGATATTCGGGTCTCTCTGCTACAAACACGTCCCTGATGCTTTGAGAAGAAAGCTGGATGATAAAAGCACACCCCAAGTGCTGATTGGCTACCATGAGACAGGTGGCTACAAATTATATGACCCCAAATCAAAGCACGTGTCCACTAGCAGAGATGTGTGTGTGGATGAGTCATCTAGCTGGGACTGGACAGTGGCAAGCACGGAAGACACCAACACTCCAAAAATCATTTTAGGAGAAGAAGAATCTGCAGATAAAAACATCACTGATTTGGCCGTGAGGAAATCAGGACGAAGATCACAGCCACCATCCTATCTTCGAGACTATGATATCACCCACGATACTGTTGTAACCTCTGACAGGAATTTAGTGCATTCTGCACTAATTGCTGAATCAGAACCAATCACGTTTGAGGAGGCAGCACAGGATGGTCACTGGTGGCGAGCAATGGAGGAGGAGATTGACTCCATTAAAAGAAACAACACTTGGGAGTTGGTAGAGTTGCCTCTGAACAAAAAGCCCATTGCTCTCAAATGGATTTACAAAGTCAAGGTGAATGCTAGTGGTGAAATCGTGAGGCACAAGGCCAGGCTCGTGGCAAAAGGTTTCTTGCAAAAGGCTGGTATAGACTATGGAGAAGTTTATGCACCAGTAGCGAGAATTGAAACTGTCAGATTAGTAGTGGCTTTGGCAACAAACGAGAACTGGAGTCTGCACCAACTAGATGTAAAATCTGCGTTCTTGAATAGACCCTCAGAGGAAGAAGTATATGTGCAGCAGCCCATTGGCTTTGTGCAGGAGACTGAAGTATACAAGCTCAATAAGGCTTTATACGGGTTAAAACAAGCTCTAAGAGCTTGGAACAAACGGATTGACAAATTCTTTGATGGAATTGGATTCATGAAGTGCATATCAGAACATGGAGTGTATGTGAAGAATACTGAAGGCAACAAAATCATCATTTGCTTGTATGTGGATGATCTCTTAATTACTAGCAGTAGTGAGGAATGCATCGAGTCATGCAAAGCAGAGCTGATGAAGGAGTTTGAGATGAATGATCTCGGAAAGCTGAGTTATTTTCTCGGCATTGAGTTCACACAAACAAAATCTGGGGTAATCATGCACCAAACAAAGTACGCTCGTGATTTGTTGAAGAAGTTCAGTATGGAGCAAAGCAATTCAGCTATCACACCTGCTGAAACTGGTATGAAGCTGGAACACAACCCTGATGAAGAAGGGGTAAATCCTGCAATATATAGAAGCATTGTAGGAAGCCTGAGATATCTGTGTAACACTCGCCCAGATTTGAGTTTCAGCGTTGGGGTTGTCAGTAGATACATGCAAGACCCCAAAATATCACACTTGTTGGCCGTGAAACGCATCATGAGGTATTTGCACGGGACTAAGCAGTTTGGGGTGCTTCTGTCCAAAGGAAATGAAGAGCTGGTAGGATATTCAGATGCATACTGGTGTGGTGACAGAACTGACCGGATAAGCACTGCTGGATACGTGTTTTTCTTGGGAAAGACCCCTATCTCGTGGAGTTCTACCAAGGAACCAGTAGTGGCACTCTCATCATGCGAAGCTGAATACATAGCAGCATCTGAAGCTGCTTGCCAAGCAATCTGGCTGTGTTCTTTGTTGAAAGAACTGGGAATAAATCAAAGGTGTAAACTGAGGTTATTGGTTGACAATCAATCATCTATAAACTTGGCAAAGCACCCTATCTCTCACGGAAGGAGCAAACACATCAAAACAAGGTTTCATTTTATCAGAGAGCAAGTTTCAAATGAAAAACTGGTAGTGGAACATTGTAAGTCAGAGGTGCAGTTTGCGGACATTCTGACGAAAGCATTGAAGCATGCAAGGTTCAAGTTTCTAAGAAAGAGTATTGGTGTTGTAGATGTATCTAGTTTGGTTTGAGGGGGAATATTGTAAGGTGTAAAACCAAAACTATATTCAGTTTCTGTTCCTTCTGTTATTTCTGTTATAACAGTTACTCTCTCTGTATAAAAACGCTATCTGTTTTTCATTCAATTATAAGTTCTACGTCTTTTAGTCATACACAGTGGTTACTCTCTTTTCTTTATTTACGTTAAATCCTTGTTACGTTACGTTGCCAGCTCTGAGTTCAATATTCGTAACATTTTTTATTCTTTTGACCATTATCATTTACTTTCCTTTAGATTTCTAATATCCAAATTAGAGTGAAGATTCAATTGCTAAAAAGGAATCAAAGCATCTCATATACTTCTCTTCATTACATTCACACAACTAATGCAAGGAAAGTATGACTCAAGGAAAAAAAATTGAAATAAAGAATATTCAAAAACATTACTTTCCGTACTTGAACACTCATGTGACTTAATGGATTATAAAGTAATTAAAATTGACTTGCATATACATCTCATATGTTTGTATATAACTAATTGATTTCAAAATATCAAGTTCTGGAAAAGTAATTATAAAGTCACCTTTTAAACTTAGAATTATCATTGTATAAACATAACACCTATGTGACTTAACTTTTCTGTATTATATTTTTTTAGACTTAAATATATTTTAGTCTCATTTCAAAATTTTAACCCAATTTAGTTTCTTAATTTTAGAAATGCGTGAATTATTTTAACCAAATTTTGTTAAATTGAACAAAGATACTATAAGGAGATCATCTTATGTGAACTCTATTGCACAAGGACTAACTTAAGATCTTTAGGATTAGAAACTTATAGAAACTTGGAAAAAAATTAGTAAAAAAAGGTGGGTTGGAAAGTGGTTGATTATCAGTTTGGACAGTTGTTTATAAACGTCAATATCTCGATTTGTATAACTCCAATTGAGGTGATTCAAAAATGACGTGAAAGTTCAAGTTCTGAACTTTAATTTAGACTTAAAAATCATTGATTTTGGGTGAGTAGAACAAGAGTTATGACCATGAGATAAATATGAGCATAATTGAGGTTTTTATGATATTTGGGTGAAGAAGAAAGAACAAGAGGTGAATATGAAATGTGTAAGGAAATAATCACTCTTACCAAATGAGGCAACACACAAAGGATGGAAAAGTCCTCTGGTATAGCCAATGATTCTTAAATCATTCAAGAACTTAGAATAATCACTCTCACTAAAATATCACTAAGATAGAAGAGATGAACTCTAAGATTTCTGAATAAAACTCAACTTGTTTTTCATTAATAAAAAATGTTCAACTTATATAGAGGTTTTAGCCATCAGAATTATAAAAGACCCATCAATTGCAATTACATCCCACTTAAGCTAATAATAATTCACTTAAGCTATTAACTGAAATTGTGTTAACCTAAAAGCACCCAAAAACATTTAATTATGCCTCTTGGTCCTAAAGACGGAACACTGAATTGACAATTGAACCTTTATTACAACTTAAAATAAATTAATTGATTAACCCAAAACATAATTTGGTTAACCAATTTTACAAAGAATTCAATCATTATTTAAACAAATTAATAATTTTAAAAAAATTACAACAAAATAGTACATTAATTATTCTCTATTTGGACAATGATGTAATTCGCTACCATGATTTTTCTTCTTTAAAATTTGGACTTCTATTCAAATACTATTCACAATACTTGTTGAAAAGTTTTTTCTTTTTTTTTTTACTTTTCTTATTCTAACCATTATCATATTTCCTCTAAGCCCTTTCGTCCCTGCTCATTGTAAGTCCCATCATCATCCCTCAAATTCGTCGTCGTGCATCCCTTCAAATCAATGGAAATGAACACTCAAGTCACTCGCTCATCTATATGTTGAAATAGCACATTCCTATCTAGAAACGACCAAAGCATTACTGAACCTAATATGATTTAGAAAATATAGTTTTTTATATTATTTTCTAATATTTTAAATTAATTTATCTTATATTAAGTAAAAGCCTTTTTGTTTTGCATGCACTTTCCTTTTTGTCAGTGCTCCTTTGTTTCTGCCTTCTTCCATCGTGACGCAAGCCATTGAAGATTACACCAATGCTTTTTTAAAATATATCCATTTAAATATATAATTAACTTTATAAATATTTTGAAATTTTAATTGATAAAGTAATATTTCTAATGAGATAAAATCATATAATTACTACTTTTACTCATTCAATTGCTCAATTAAAATTACCAATTAAAACTTAATTGATAAGTATTAAGGATTTAAATTGTCGATGGATGTAGATCCAATATTTTATTCCCCACTCCATTTAATTCAGGAATATAAATATCAATCTTGATTAATATATTTTTAATCTGGAAATCACGATTATTAATGATAAATCCTTAAAATGAATGCAATTTGATTTGTTATAAATTTTTTTTTTTAAATTACATAATTTTTTTAAAAGCAACAAAATAGTGAGGTTTTTATTAAAATATTTAATTATTTCTCAAGTTAAATAATTGAAAGTATCATCATAATATTATTGTATTGAAACTTTTTCTTAATTCACAAAAAGTTAGATTCTTATTTTCTTTCACAGAAACAATTTGGTAAAAAAACCAGTAACTAAATATCATCATTAATGTACATTCCCACCTTTATATTTCTAACATCCAAATTTTTCTTGTAGCAAATGTGATATCATAATACATCAAAATGAAAAACTGTCTGTTTTGCCAGAGCCTCTACAAGACATGATATACATGGGATTAGCAATATATATATATATATATATATATATATATATATATATATATATATATTATAAAAGGAGATGATACTTTTTGTCTTATTCAACACAGTATAGGGTCAACATGCTGACCAATGATTTCAGAAAGTTGCCAAGTCTTCATCCGCAAATTATTTGGTCTTCCATTTCTTATTGCTTTTGAAAGCATGAAAGGAATAAAGAGGTTTTCTGAAAGTTTCCATCACCTTGGAAAAATGTTAGAGACAGTTACATCATTAATGGAAAGATTCTTGGAACTTTTTGAAGTAGATGTGTCATCCAAGGTCATTCTTCCAACTGAAAATGCTGGTTGGTTAGGTTTTGGAAGAGACATCATGTCACTTGCTAGCATTACAACCACAGTGGACATTGTTGGTCTATCTGCTGCATCTTCTTGAACACATAACAGACCAATGTGCATGCACTTCACAACTTCACTCTCTACACAACTTTCCTCCAACACTGGATCCATTAGTTCCAAACATTTTCCTTCACACCAAACTTTCCAAGCCTGCAAGTAATTGCAATTTTTTTAAATCACATAAGCTTAGTTAACATTGCTGAATAATTAATGTCTTGATTTACGTGAGATGAAAGAAAATATAGAATAAGATGTGAGGAAAGATTGAGTTTATATTTATTCTAAAAACTCACATATAATGTAAGACTTTGACCACATTCTGACAGATAGAATCCACTGTTCTTTTTCCCACAAATGATTTCTAGAACAAGAACTCCATAGCTGAAAACATCAGATTTCACTGAAAACAATCCTTCCATAGCGTACTCCGGAGCCATGTATCCACTAAAGGAAATCAATAAAATTTTGTTATATTTGATATTGAAGTATATGTTTAAATTTACAGATTTATGTTTGGTATAAGTAGAACTTACTATGTCCCCATTACTCGTCTGGTATTTGCTTGGTTCTGGCCTTTCTCAAATGATCTTGCCAATCCAAAATCTGATATTTTAGGATTCATTTCATCATCTAATAAAACATTGCTAGCTTTGAGATCTCTGTGAATAACTTTGAGTCTAGAATCCTCGTGAAGGTATAAAAGTCCTTTTGCTATTCCGTGTATAATGCTTAATCTTAGTTGCCAATCCAGCTGTCTTTTCTTTCTCTCATCTGAGAATATACACACATTATGAAAAGCTAAAAGATGTGTAAATTTTGTTGAGTATGAACTATAATAATTGGTGCTACCTACTACTTGTGTACAATAAATGTCCTGTATACGTCCTAACAACTTTTAGTCCCACAGATAGCAGCACCATTTGACTTGTTTCCATAGACAACAAGACTAATTATGACTCATTATTGAAGAAACAATTGAAGCAAGGGATGCCACATAAACACTCTTATCCAATGAAGCTACACAAGAAGCAATTTTTTAACAAATACTTAGAATCTTTCTGCCAGATAATCTTTTATGATATATAAATAATATGTAGTGAACAAATAAAAAAAAAAAAGAATGAAATGGAATTTTTTTAAACATCGGAAGAAGTAGTAATTTATATGAAAAAAAATTAGAATTCTTATTTGACCAGTTTTAGTCGTTTTTTTTTTTTACTGTTTGTAGTTATCTGATAAGTTTTTCTTTATATTGGTTATGTGGTCTTTTTTGAACCAAACGGGATATGGTTTTCTAAACCAAAGATAATAACATACCAAAGAGGTGAAAGTCGAGACTTGAATTTGTCATATACTCATATACAAGTATCTTCTCTTTCTCCTCCAAGCAGCATGCCAAGAGTCTTACAAGGTTGCGGTGTTGCAATTTAGCTATAAACGTTACTTCATTCTTGAACTCTTCTGACCCTTGACCAGAAGTTTCTGAGAGTCTTTTCACTGCAATTTGTCTTCCATCTGGTAGAACTCCCTGATAAAAGATCGGATAAATACAAGGCTAAAGCACAAAGAAAATGTTAGAAGTAAAAATCTATGCCATAAATTCCTAGTCTATGTACCTTGTAAACGGGGCCAAATCCACCTTCCCCAAGCTTAGATGCTTCTGAAAAGTTATCAGTACTTTCTAGAATTGTGATTAATGGGATTGTAGAGATATCTGGATTCAGTGTTTCCTCAGTTTGAACATTGTGATATGATGATAGACGAATGGTCTCAGGAAGACGCCCACCTACGGTGGAGACAAGTTTTTGAGTATGTGAATTAAGATAACTTCAAACAAATTCTACCATGTTTTGTTAGAGGAAATTACCAGTTTTTCTTCCACTCCTAGTTCTTTTTCTGAACCAGAAGCAGTAAACACTGAAACATAGCAAAGCTACTGCGCCCAGCACGCTTAAGCCAATGATCAATAGTTTTGCCTTACCACCACCCCTTTCTTTGGCTGTAAAAACAATATAAAACAAGCACACTTGTTTTTAAGACAGATTTTCAAGATTTAACCAGACTCATATATACACAAAATTAGTGTAGAAGTGTTAGAGAAGAAAAAAGCTATTGAATTTAGTGTCACCTATTTGAGTATCAGGCACAGGAACAGGAGATGCTGGATTGTGAAAAAGGTAGAAAATGTAGTCATCATACTTTATGAGACAACTTGCAGTGGAAACTTGCCACCCCAATTTATGCTCACAGCATTTGGGAACTTTTGCTAACATGGCCTCCAAACACTCTCTGCACCCTTCACTTGTGAGATCTCTACTGCATTGAACCAAGCCATACCTTTGCTGAGTGGAACTCAAATTGAAGCCATCCATATAGTACAACTGGTTGGTCTCCACAGTGGCTTTTCTGATCAAACTTCTCATAAAAGCCTCACCCTTTTGAATCTCTTCCGAACTCGACACATTTTTTGTTCCAGTATGATTCCATGACGGGTCAACCGTTACATTCCCAAAGAAGTTCTCATTTGAGTACCTTAAGATGCAGAAATCGTACCATGTAATTGCAGATACCCTGTTGGGGCAGCGCTGAAGAACTTCTCTGGAAGCAGTGGACACACAGAACTGACAAAAGTATCCAGAAACATCACCACGGCAATCATAGAGGCCATACACAGCAGCATCTGCACCAGAGGTGTTGTTGCCAAAGCTGTTGTGGTTATAGCCTTTGCTTGTGGCTGCATCTGAGGATAGCCATGAGAGGACACTGTTAAGGTTGTCTTTGTATTCAGTGCTGAGAGGTTTTGGGGTGGTGGAACTGCAGTCATCTCCCACATAGTTGGGTGATTGTGCCTCTGTAAGAAGTGGTTTGAAAACAAGAAAAAACAGAAAAATACAGGAATATATTGATCTCAAAATCAATTGTTTTCCCTCCATGGAAAGTATGTGGATTTGGTTTAGTGAATATATGATAAATGAAAGATACGTGAAATGAAGTATTTGGATTTACATATCACGGGAAGTGTGAATTTTGAAAGGTATTTGGTCATACAAACACACACACACATATATATATATATATATATATATATATATATATATATATATATATATATTTATTGTGCATGCCCTAAGCAGAAAATCTTGTGATGATAAACAAAAAAGTTGTGTTTGGATGTTGAATGTTCCGTGATTGTAGGTAAATGAAAGAGAAAATACACTGCTATAGCAGTACTCTCTGCCACACTTTTATCACCGAACTAAACCGTAAGTTATGATACCTAACAAAAGAAAAGTCAAAATACTTCTTCTATCTCATAATATAAGTATATTAAGGTTTTTTCCAAATATGTTAATGACAACAATAACTATATTATTTATCAAAATAATTTCACTTTCTAAATAAATAAATGAGTTATCTGAACTGCAAATTTTAGAATGAAGTGATTAAGAAATCATAGATCTTTAACTACTTGTTAGTTAAGCTGATTCATGATTATCTCATTTATAAATTGACAAGAGAGTTGTAACTTCTCTCCATTCTAAGCATGAGTCGTTTTTTATTGTCCCCTAATTTTATAGTTTCGTAACTTCTTTCACACATTTGAAGAACCTTCTTGAATACATTTTTAGTGTTATATATTATTATTATTTTGTAATACTCACACTTAAAGTAAATTATAAATAATTATTTTTTATGAAATTTAAGTGTTTTAAAAGTTTGATATTTTTAACCTAATACTACTAGAAAATATCATATTACACACAAAATTTTATCCAAAAAAAGTCATTGATAAAATAATATTTATTGATGAAAATTTAGTTGACACTAAAACAAAATTTATCGATGAATTTTAAGATTTTAGTTGTCGACAAATATTTTTGTTAATAATGAATCCATTAGTAAAATATGTCACTAGTGTAGAATATTTATTAAAGATGGATATTTTGAATAATAAATTTTGTCAATAGAATAAATGCCAAAATATTTATTATTAAATTTAGTCAATAAAATGGACGTGAAAGTTTTGCTTAAGTGTTGACTTTGTCATTGTAAAATCTATCGATAATGAATTTTGTCAGTAAATCTATTGGTAATGATTTTTAAAATATTCATCAACAAATTCATTGGTAATTGAATTTTTAAGAACTTGTTGATAAAATTGTTTGTAGTTGTATTTTTTTAAATTCATCGGTAAAATGAACACCAATTTTACTACCAAATATAACAAAATATGTATTATAGTTAAAATATAAATGAAGAGAAGAAAAGAAGAATGAGAAAAAATAGAAATAAGAGAGGAAGAGAAAGGGGGTAGGAGGAGGAGGTAGTAACAACAACGAGAATGATGGCATCGACAATGATAATGATGAAGGAGAACGAGTAGGAGGAATAAGATAAAGAGAAAAAATAAAGTGGAGGAAGAAAAGGCGAGGAGGAGAGGAAATAGAAAATAACGATATTTATCAACAACAAAGACTTTGACAATAATTACTCAAAAATAATTATCGATAAATTTTTTACCGTAACAAATTACTAAATAAAATTTCTGATCACTTAATAAAATTTTAATTCTATTCCACTAATAAATATTGTTAAACAAACATATTTACTCATGAACTTTTTTATTGTCAGCAAGCTAATGATAATTTTACTCTACTGACAAATTTTTATACTTTTCGACAAATTTTATCCTTTAGTAAATTATATTTTTTTTTGTAATGTAAATATTTATGTTATAAAGTTTATTCAAGTAACAAATTAATAACATATTAATATCAATAAATTTTAAAGTGAAATATTATGTATTATTTTTGAACAGTTAAAATATAAAAGTATAAAGATGACAAGCCACAAAATATTTGGGTTAAGAAATTGTTTCAATTTTGAAAATGTTATAGGATAGCAACATGTTTTACCTAATGTAATGGCAGAAGATAATTTTGACATAATAACAAATATTAATTAACCATTTGTTCCATATGGTAGTTTGCTTTGTCCTCAGGTATCTCTTTGTTCTCAGTTGAGCATTTGATTCAAATCATTTTCAAAATGGATATTCCTTGTGAGTACCAAGTCAAATATCAATTAATAGTATTCTTCATGAAATTCAATAATCCATAATGGTGGGAAGCAACTACAGTACTATGTCATAATTGCTTCTTGTGTGCTCTATTCTCATCATTTTTTCCAATCCATTTCTTTTATAAATGAACTCCAACTTCACATTTAATACTTTTAGTTAAGAAATTTAAGAAAATAATTATCATCATAAACCACTAATCTATATCTAGAATTATTATTTAGCATGAACAAAAATAGGATTATTTATCAATCCACAAAAAGAATTTTTACTGTTTATAATTAATTTCTGATCCAATAGCACTGTTTTTCTAATTTTTTCTTTTTAATTTTGTTTCTCGTTCTATACTCGAAATGAGTAAGATATTTTGCGAGTCAATTGATTTTTTATTTCTTTTTATTTTTTATTGAACATTAAAAATATATTATACTAATATTTTAAATATATTTTAAAATGTCAAAATAAATAGTAATCAATATGAAAATACAGTAGAGCAATAGAAAAGAAAAACCAGCAAAAAAAAAATCCAAATTCGATATTTTGGATAGGCTGAGCGTGGACCATTTCTCTAGTGCATTCGTTATAACAGGACTGCAACATTTATGTGAGTAGGTATGTTGGTAGATTTGTAGCTAAAACTCTATGGTTCCTATTATCTATAAGATAATATATATATATATATATATATATATATATATATATATATATATATATATATATATATATAATGGGTAAATAACTTGTTTATTATATAATAAATGTTTATATGTTTCATTTTTACTACAATAAAAGAAATTTAAATTTTGATATAAAAAATTTAATTTTCTTAGATGTTTTGAATTTCACTAATAATTAAAATAATTGAACATGTATTTATTTTTGTGATTAAATAACAATTTTAAAAGTATACAATTTCATATATTAATTATGATTATTGAAGTAAAAGATAATCCATTGTTGTTAAGAGAAGTATCATACTTTGTTAGACCTTTACATGTATGTAGTTTTATAAGCTTTAAATTAAATGTGTAAGCCCATTACTTTAAGGATTGGGTGCAAAATCAATGCGAACAAATTATGTACACAATACAATATGACATATTTTTTTTATTTAACAAAATAATTTTATAAAATTGAATTTCTTGCATCCCAAATTCTAAAATTAGATTTCTTATTATGATATTATTGTGAAGACACAAGTCATTACAAAATTATTTATAGGTGGAAATCGTTCAATCTTAAGTAGCATATATGTAATTGGATTTTGTGATTACATACAAGAGAAATTATTTATATTTAAACCTATTAGACCTAGAGGTTGTTTTGTTGGAGTGTGTTTGATTGTAATGGTTTGATTTAGAAGCAAAAAAAAAAAAAAACCAATTTAATATTTCAGTTTTCTAAATTCATTGTAAATTAATTTAGTTTAAAATAGAAAACATTTACCTAAAATATCAAATATTTTATGTGTAAATTATTATTATTTAGCTAATAGTGGTGTAACGAGAATATTTTAGTTGTTTTTCCTTTAATAAGACGTTTTGTTTAAAGACTTTTAACTTTTTATCTCTAACTTGAATTTCTATGTTTTGAAAAATTATAAAGAAATTGTATAATCATATAAATTATTTATCATAAAACTAAAACATAATTGACATATTGAAAAATATTTATTTATTATAAATTTTAATTTATATATAATTTCTACTTTTAAATTATATATCTTTATAATTTTAGTTGTACATGTACTTTCGTCTTGAATTCATTTTAAGTCAATAAATTGTGTTGACTAATTCAATTTTATTTTATTTTTTTCTTTTGGGTATTGAATCGGTCTGCGTCCTAGTTGCTTGTTTGGTCGTCTTAACTACGGGGAAAATGTCAAACTTTGTAATTGGTGATGTGAATTATTTTCAAGAAATTTAATAGGCAATTAATATTAAAGCAATATGGCACCATGCAATATAATTGTGTTGTGTATTCATGAGTTTTATTCACTATTTTCTCAATCCACTTGTTTGTTTTGTTAGTTTTATATTTTGTAATTAAGGATTTTAATTACGAAATTTAAGAAAATAATTGTTATCCTTAACTAATAATTTATTTATAGCTATGTATTTATAACTACAAGAAAAAACTCTTGAAGCTATATATGACAAAAATACTTGTGCCCCTGGGTATTTGTAAAAAAAAAAATTTATTGCATATCGTTGGTATTCGTGGGTATTTATTATCCTCGAATAACATGTACCAAGTATTTTAATACTCATTTATAAACGGGTCAGATACAGATATCATATTATTTATACCCAAGGATATCCGTAAAAAATGAAAATGAAAATTTGTTTTATGTTTTTTAAGTTAAATTTAATTAAAATTATATTTTATTATATTCAATTCAATTAAAATTAAAATTTAATTTATATTTAATTTTATATTTTTTTTGTAATTTTATTTTAAAATATTCGCAGGTATCCATAAGTATCACAATTAGTTTTAAAATACTTGCGGATATTTTTTAAATGGATACCCGATAATTAAACGGGTGGGTAACAAATAAATTGTTTTGTTGTGGATAGCACTATCCGTACCTGACCCGACTTGTTGTCATCCATACTCTGAGCTTATATAAACATATAGTATTTGATTTCTAATCTAACTAGTTTTAAACCCGCTGCAAGGGTTAATATTTTTTTTATTTTTTTACGTTAGTAAATATATATTATATTAAGAAGAATTTAATGGTCAAGAAAATAAATAATAAATTATTTATAAATTTATAATTAAGTATTGAATAAAATCATCATAAAAAATTTATTTATACATTTAGAAAGTCAATATGTATGTAAAAAATGTAAAGAATAGACTTTATAAAAATATAAATAACAAAGCATGTTCAAAAAATATAGGATAGACTCTCTAAAATTACAGAAATGATATATGCATAAATATGTAAAGTAGACTCACTAAAACTACAATTGAGTACATGAAGAGACTGGTCTAATGTGTACTGAACTCATCTTATCTTTGCATCAACAAATTTGTCTAATATGTGTTATTAGAGTTGTCTAATCAGTATATGTGCACATTTACCTAATATGTATTGTTAGACTCATCTAATCAATGTATGAACAAACTCATCTAATGTGTATTGCAAGACTTCTATAATTAGAGCATCAATATAATTGTTTAATGTGTATGAATAAACTTGTATAATATATATTGATAGACTTATCTAATCAATTTATGAATAAACTTGTCTAAGTAGTGTATTAGTAATTACTATTTTGTTTAACTAAACTTGTAATATTAAAAATAAGGTTTAATTAGTCGGATGGTACCCACTTTCGTTCAGATGTGTCAGTTTGGTTATTTTTATGAATTTTTGTAATAACTATGAATTTTTGTTATTTTTATTTAAGTATCTAAATTTGATTGCTATTTTTACATACATTTCTAAACATATTTATCATTATTAAGGTTTCAATTAAAGTATTAAATATATTTGACAATGTTTAAGAACTAAAATGATAAGTTATTTAAAAGAAAAAGTATGAAAACGTATTGTTTATAATATATTAAATATTAAATAATAGAGTTAAAAAAAATTATTCAAAGAAATAAGAGTAAAAGTAAAATATATTTTTCTAAAAAAAATAAATGGATAAAAGAGTAAATATATTATTTTTTGGAATAATATTATTTTAAAAAATAAAAGTTAACTATATTTTTCTAAAAGAAAGAAATGGGTAAAGAGTAAATATATTATTTTATGAAATAATATTATTTTAAATAATAAAGTTAAAAGTAAAATATTCCAAACACTTTTTCCTTCTCCCACGAATTACCCAGAAGGAACAGCCGAAAGTGAAGAAAAAACTAACCATAACAAAGAAGAATCACATTCAAGTCACAATAAGAAATATTGAGACATACCCTAGCAAATAACTTGAATAGCATAGGAAACTTTGTCAAACGGACTACGAATAATAAAGAATTTCTACACAACAAAATCAACACTTGTATTATGCATAGATTTACTAGATGTGTTACCTGTTAATCTAACGTAATTTTTATGTATGTAACACCCCATTTGCGTGTCATATTTTCTATTACACATGTAGTTGAATGTCTACTCAACTCTATCTAGCAAATCGTCTAATTAGTAATAATGAAGTGTATCGTCTAACAATTATCGAAGATTTTACATACACAAAGATATTTTCATTCCTCTTTAATAACTGGATTTTTACAAAATACATATATACAAATTTTGCTACAACACTAAGACAACATTAGCATTTGTCTATTGCCATACATCTTCAACTACAACATCGTCTGCTCGTGTGCCATACACAAAATAGCTTAAAGCATACAAACATAACATGCTCGTGTGCCATACACACAATAGCATAAAGCATACAAACAAATTGGGTAAGCTAATAGAAAAGGAATAACATATAATGTCAAAATAAGCATATAATTCTCCAAATAATTCCATTGTCCACCATTAGGATGACAAAGATATCCGTGTATGCGGATAAAATTTGCAGCAGATAGTTAATACTCGTGGGTATTTATTATCCGCGGATAATAGATAGTAGGTATTTTAAGACCAATTTATAAACGAGTTGGATGTGGGTATCATACTATCTGTACCCGTGGATATTCGTTACCCAAAAAAATTAAAATTAAAATTTAATTTATATTTTATTAAGTTAAATTTAATTAAAATTAAAAATATATTTTATTAGATTAAATTTAATTAAAATTAAAGTTAAAATTTAATTTATATTACATTTTATTTTTTTTCATAATTTTATTTAAATTTTGTTTAAAAAAATTATAAATATATATCTTTTTAAATATTCACGAATATTTTTTAATACATGATGGATAAATGGGTAGGTAACATGTGAATTTTTCTTTTTGCGAATCGAGTTGTGGGTGGGCACTATCTGTGCCTGACCCAACCCGTTGCCATCCCATCATACAAAATCACTAATATGCATTTTCTATGTGATATCATGAGTTAGTTTTGGAAGATTAGGGCAATTGGATTTGATTTAGAGATTTTGTGCCTATCATACGAATCACCAATAGATTTGTGGGCTAAACCTTATACATGAGTTCTACTCACCCAAGGAACTAAGTCCTCTTATATGATAGGGTAAGTTCTTATCTACCATTAGAAGGCATGGTCTTTATTTCATATATATATATATATATATATATATATATATATATATATATATATATATATATATATATTTTTTTTTAAGAAAAG
>Ga0214542_1002103_pt1 | contig 41242 bp, 25 predicted proteins | sample CNSS1metaG_FD_160096 | JGI IMG/M metagenome (GOLD analysis project Ga0214542, IMG submission 160096) | Root nodule microbial communities from cowpea collected in UCLA plant growth center, Los Angeles, California, USA - CNSS1 | ecosystem: Host-associated > Plants > Roots > Nodule | place: USA... | reverse complement strand
CAATCTGGAGGAACAAAAATGTTAAATTTAAAAAAAAAATAGGACCAAATTGAAAACAATTAACGAATATTGGGACCAAATTGAATATAAAAAACTGACTCTGACACGTGGCATGATATTAGCTTGACACGTGAATTTTTTTAAAATAAAAAAAATTAAAAGAAAATAAAAAATCACAAAAATGACACGTGGCATGATATGGGCTTGACACGTGTACATTTTTTTTAAATTAAAAAAAATTTATTTTTTTTAAAATAAAAAATATTAAAAAAAAATCAAAAAAATCACAAAATGACACGTGGCAGTTACTGTTCATATCCGTCAACTATTTTAACGGTATTAACAAAAAGGACTTGATTGAAAAAATATAACAAAAAGTATGACCAAACTGAAAACAATTTTAAAAATAGGACCAAAATAAAAAAAATCGACCAAAACTAAGATCAAATAACTATTTAAGCCTTTATTTTTTTATATGGTACATCTAATTCCTATATTCCATTCATATGCTTCTCTGATATAAGTTTTTCAAGTAATTTTAGTCTTCAAGTTAACAAGTTGTAATGACTTTCAATTAAATCAGATAATTTAGTCATCTTACGTATTATTTTAAAATATAAAAACACTTTATCATCATAAAATTTAAATCTTAAAACCCAAATCACAACATAGGCAAGAAAACCCCGTAAAATAAAAAAAAAAAAAAAAAAAAAACAAAAAATGATATCTACATGGAAGTAATCAATCACATTTAGAGATACCCGTACATACAACATAAATAAAACTTATCCGTAGTGAAGTGGACATCCAAAACAACTTATCCATTTCAATAACATTTTTAAAAAATATCAGAATCGGTAAATTATAAAAATAATGATTAAACGCTCTCAAAGTTAATCTTAATTCATAAAAAAGATTAATTCATGGGAAAATATCCCAATATTTTAAAAATAATTTAATTACCTGCATTTTCAATAGTTTGTAAAGTGAACCACTGTTGATGAAATTCATGATATTAGGATGAAGGGTAAAATCCGAAAAACCTAAAATTATGCGAGAAAATGAAAATTAAGAAAAAGAAAAGAAAAGTGGAAAGTGGGTAGAGGGAAGGTTGAAGAAGGAGGAATAATTGGTATTATTGTATAGATGTAAAGGAAAAGGTGGAATGGAATAAATAAGAAGAGAGAATGGAAGTGAAGAAGAAGAAGAGATGAGAATGGTTGAAAGTGAGAGAGAGTAAGATGCAATTCCACTGCTTTCATTCTCACCACAAACTGACACTTCCACTTCAACAAGGTCACTCTCACCTCTTCTCTTCACAACCATTATCTTCTTTCCCTTCTTTCTCCTCTCTCCTCTCTCCACCGATCTCCCTTCGCTTTTCCCTTTCCGATTAGATCTGATCCATTTCTCATCCATCGTCGCAAACACTTCTTCCTCATCTTCATCCATGGCCTCCGCTAGCCTCGGAAGTGGTGGGGTCGGCAGTTCCAGGTCCGTTAACGCCGCCTTCAGGGGTTCTTCCAGTTCCGTCGATTGGCTTGGCAGAGAGATGCTCGAGATGAGATTGAGAGACCACGACGACGATAGAGTCAGTACACTGTTAATTTTTTTTTCTTTTTTTTTTTTTAATTCAAGAAGCATCTCGAATTCATCTTTTTCCTGTTCCATTCTCTTCGTTAATTTTAGAATATAGCTCGTAGACACCACTTTCAAACAGAAGTTTTGAAAACACCGTCTCCCGAAATTTTAATTTTCTTCTACTGTTTCTTTTTCAGTAAGTTTCAATTGCTTTGTCTTTGTATTTTTGCAGGATAGTGAGCCGGACGTCATTGATGGTGTGGGTGCTGAGACCGGGCACGTCATAAGAACCAGTATCGGTGGCCGAAATGGTCAATCTAAACAGGTTAAAAGAATCACTTTCTGGTCGTTTGGTGTTTGACAATTCTCGAATTCTCGAGGTTCTGGAATCATAGTTGAACTGTTGACAACCGGCAAGTTTTGTCTGACACCAGTTTTTTTGTTTGAGTTGACAGAATGTCAGTTATATTGCAGAACACGTGGTCGGAACAGGCTCTTTTGGTGTTGTTTTCCAGGTGAGACATACCTACTTGGTTTGATTTTGATATCTTTTGTGAACCCCGTGCTGTCGACGTATGACATTCTGATACCTTTTTCATTTTATTAATGCTTTTATCAGGCAAAATGTAGAGAAACGGGAGAGATTGTAGCCATCAAGAAGGTTCTCCAGGACAAGCGCTACAAGAATAGAGAGTTACAAATTATGCAAATGCTGGATCATCCAAATATTGTTGCCCTACGGCATTGTTTCTTCTCAACAACTGACAAGGAAGAAGTTTACTTGAATCTTGTCCTTGAATATGTTCCTGAAACCGTGAATCGCATCGCAAGGAGCTACAGCAGGATTAACCAGCGAATGCCTTTGATATATGTAAAGCTTTATACCTACCAGGTATGTGATTGCTTCCTTCCTGTTAGATCTGGAAATGAAAAACTGGAAATTCATATAATAATAGCATGAAGCAATCCCTTGTGTATTTCAATTTATAAATATCGTACATGTGTTAAAGTGTTAATAGTCGCATATTAATAGCCCATGAAGTGCTAACTCGCCCCTTGTTAACCCTGCTTTGATTGTTTTTCTTAAACTTTCATGTTAAAATTCCCCAGCTTTAGCTATGTCTGATATGAAGATTTTGAGTTCCAGTTTCATCTATGGATTTCTTTTTCAAAGGAATTGTTAAAAAAAGGGGAAAAAATAGTGGATATTGCTTTTTGTGCATGAGAAACAGTCTTGCAGAACGAAAGTGAGAAATTGTGTCATTTACACATTCTAAATCCTTATTATTTTCTTGCCCATTTATATCTTTATTTCTTCTTTTCTCTGGTTTTGGCTGCAGATTTGCAGGGCCCTTGCTTATATACATAACTGCATTGGTATATGTCACCGTGACATCAAACCTCAGAACCTACTTGTAAGACAATTCTGAGTTATTGATTTATTTGTTGTGTGAAACTTATTTTGTATATAGTATTTCTCTCTTACTGCACTCATCTATTATGATATTATTTATTATTTATTTTTAGCATTCTTATATCTGATATAAATCTACACTGAAAGGGAAGTAGGAAGCACTAGTGAACTCCAATAAATATTTTGTGATCAACAACAACCAAGCCTTTTCCCTTTAGGTATGGTTGACCACATGAACCAAATGATGTCATTATGTTCTATCATAAATCTTATACAAAAACAAAAACATTGAACTCTAAATCCTTTTTAATGGTTTCAGCTATAGCTTTTCTCAATCTCCCTTTGTCTAACAAATTAACGATTGGATTGCCTTTTATCCAGTCTACTCTCCCAACTAGGGCTTCTACATGTCTTCTCCACACATGTTTACGCATCCCTCTTTCAATATGTTCTCAAGCAAATAATCACACGGCTTATTCCGTTCAATTTTAATTTTATTATTCTTGAAATGTCTGCCTGACTGCTTGGTCCCACATCCTCCCATGTCTCTGCATGTGTGAATTAAGGTGATTTTATATTTGTAAGTCTTGTTAAATGTAGTCTGCTTTAATCAGTTGATGATGTCTGAATTTTCCTTTAATTTGCATTGAAGTTGATGGTTTTGTGAATGCTGGTCGTACTTTATAATATCACTTTAATTGTTTGTTCGGAAGCCCAGTATTGGCTTCATATTACTAATAAAGTGTCCTAACCAATTGGTCAAAGAAATTCAGTACCATGTTATGTCCAACTTCCTATAGCTCGAGCTATTAAGTTAGAGAGGCACCAGCTGCACAGCAATAATAGCTTGATTTTACTAATAACATGTCCTGATCACTTAGTCAAAGAAATTCAGTACCATTTTCTGGTCCAACTTCCTAAAAGCTTGAGCTATTAAGTTAGAGAGGTTGAAGCTGCACAGCAACAATGGCTTTATTTTACCAACACTCTGTTAAATCTCTATGCGAAAATCTTGTTTCATTGTTTTGTAGTTAAAATTATGTAGTTCTGATTATTTGGATTGTCAAACTTTAACTTTTTGTAAAAAGAAAATTAATATCTAGATCTTTTGGAATAAATTCTTATATAATGTGAAAGATAAGTGAAGCTTTTATAATCATTTTGACTGGCTTAGCAGCCTAACTGAAAGATGATAGAGTATGTAGCAAATATACTTGTATGGCATCTGTTACTATTTGTTTGACTCAAATGTATGTTGCTCATGTCAGGTGAATCCCCATACTCATCAGCTGAAACTATGTGATTTTGGTAGTGCAAAAGTGTTGGTAAGATATTGATTTAAGTGCACTGTTGGTTGATGGAAGCTACATTTTTTGTCCTTGAGTTTCATCCATATTCTTCTAATACATCAGGTAAAAGGAGAACCAAATGTTTCTTACATCTGTTCAAGATACTACCGTGCTCCGGAACTTATATTTGGGGCCACCGAATATACAACTGCCATAGACATATGGTCTACTGGTTGCGTAATGGCTGAATTACTCCTTGGACAGGTAATGTAGTTCTTGAAAAATTGTGACTACATTTTTCTCATTTCATCGTTTATCTGTTTCATTGTGTTTTTCCTGAAGTTCAAGTTGGTTTGCAGCCATTGTTTCCTGGGGAGAGTGGAGTTGATCAGCTAGTTGAAATCATCAAGGTAAGGATTTACCATATGGTTTTCAATTAATCTGGATTTTGCTATCCTAGATGTGAATATATTTTTTAGATGTTATATGCACACCAAATTCAGTTTGGTCCACCAGAAACGGTGTATGCCCTGAGGATTTGTACATTTTCTCTGCATCCTGGCTCAATGAAAGGAATGTATTTATTTTCTTTAGAGCAACGATTGTAGTCTTAGATGTACAAATATTCTGCTATGCTTGTTCTTCTCGTCTTGGTTTGAGAGAAATATACCAAACAAAAAGTAAATTTTCCTTTACTAGTACATTTTTGTATTTTGAAGTTCTCAAGTTCTTTCATTGTTCTGGTATAAAGTTTTACCGTTCACTATTCTCACAATAGAGTCATGAACAAATACATTTAATTATTTTTATTTCAGGTTTTGGGAACTCCAACTAGGGAGGAGATAAAGTGCATGAACCCTAATTATACTGAGTTTAAGTTTCCACAGATAAAACCTCATCCATGGCACAAGGTTCTTTCTCTCATCTTCTTTCTTGCATTCTGTAACTTCCCATGAATGTAGTAATTCAGGATTTAGGCTAAATTTCCTTTTGCTAATTCATTGCCTAGAACAGCTGTATTTTAATCATTGTTGAACCTATACCGTACTGATACTATGCACTTCATAAACGATATGTGAAGTAGTCTTCTTTGAGCAAGTATTTCAATATGATATTATTATAATGTGGCAGAACTTTTTGTGTTTTTCTCTCACAAGCAGTAGGACCTACATTTTCTTTTGATTTAGTTTTTTTTTTTCCCATTTCCTAGTTGTATTGTAGTTTAATTGTGGAGGTTGCAGGTTGATATAAATTGTTTTGGTTGTAAGTTATTGGGGCATTAAAAGGAGTTGAATATAGATCAAGGAGTCAGCCCTTTTCTGGGTTTGGTTTGTCTGCCATACTGGATATGCATGGGAGTGGATTAGTGCAGTACTACTGATAGTTGTAGGTAGATACAGGAGGGTAGGACAGTAGTACTTGGACAAAAGTTAAAATTGTAATGGGCTACATTTTTCAAACATGGTCGCAGTTTCCCAATGCTTGGCGAGGGATTGAGGACTCCTTTCAGCATTCTAAGATGAAGGATAGGCATTAATATCTTGGTTGAATCGATGCTATATATTGGTCCTTCTAATGCGTGTGTGCACGCGTGAAGCTTTTCAATTTGAGCATATGCGAAGTATTAGTAAAACGTGTGAATGAGAGATTTACAGTGATATTATCCTGATTTTATAGGTCTTTCAGAAACGTTTACCTCCAGAAGCAGTGGACCTTGTGTGTAGGTTCTTTCAGTACTCTCCCAATTTGAGATGCACTGCGGTAAGTTGAATGTCTCCAATGTTTTTATAATTTACTTTTCTCTTTTGTAAAATTGTTTGACTATTATGATGTTGTGGCTCTGCAGTTGGAGGCTTGCATTCATCCATTTTTTGATGAATTGAGGGACCCCAACACCCGTCTTCCTAATGGTCGACCACTTCCTCCACTTTTCAATTTTAAATCTCAGGGTGAGTTTAATCAGCTTCCTCATATCTCACCACAATCTACTAATGATTCGTATTAATTAGTGTGGGTTTTAGTCCCTATGGTTTGGGATCTTGGGGTTACAAAACAAATTTTGTCATACTAATTTTCTGGTTGTTCATTTATGCAGAACTTTCTGGCATACCCCCTGATGTTATCAATCTTCTTATTCCAGAGCATGCGCGTAAACAGAACTTATTTATGGCTTTGCACACTTAGCTATTTTACTCTCTCTAAGTTGTTGTCAATTACTAGCAGGCTGTAAATTATCTGGTGCATCGGAGAAAAACTCCCCACAAAGAGTTCCTAGAATTATATTTTATTATATATAATATAATATAATATAATATAATATAATATAATATAATATATAGCATGATTTTTTTTTTCTTTTTGGAATTTTATTATCAAAAGGTGTTGTTTTTTTTATTCTTGTTGAGGAGACGTTTTCATGTATATTTATGCCATTGGTTATTCGAGGCCCTCTTTTTTTTTTTTCTATCAAAAATAAAAAGAATATATATAAATATATAACGATATTTATAAAGAATTTCGCATAGATTTGTTAAGGATTGAGCAAATTAAAAAAAATTAGGACATTTTCTTATATGATCAAATCTAAAATCACGGGATTGAAAATATGATTTTAAGAGTTTAGATGTATGACATACGACATACTAGGATAGTATAATTTTAAGCTGTGCATGGTTTAATGTGTGAAGGCATATTGAAATAATTTGATCCATCTAGTGTAGTTTGTCTGATCATGCCATTGCAGGAATCATGCTGATTTTTTATTCCTCTCGTGAGAGTTGAAAATGCATTTCTCACATGCCTTCAAAATTTATCCCTCAATATTTTATCTCCTATCTAATACTTTCTTTTACTAATAACTAGTTTTAAGCACGTCTAGATATTTGTCTGTATATTTTTAGGTAAGTAAATATATATTATATTAAAAAAAATTAGAGGTCGAAGAAAAAAAAATAATAACTATTTTAAAGTTTATAATTAAGTTTTAAATATAAATAATAAATAATTTTAAGTTTATAATTAAGTTTCAAAATATAATGGACGTGAAAAATATTTATTAGTTTAGAAAATTAATATGTCTGTATAAATTGTTAGAGTATGTTTCTTTATTAATATAAAAGATAGAACATGTAAAAAAAATGTAAAATAGACTCTTTAAAAATACTAAAAATGGGCTATGAAAAATATATGGAGTATAGTTGTTAAAATTTTTCTGAATAATAAGGACTTGACAATAAATTAAAATCATAAAAATATGATTAAATTAACCACTGTTATTATATTTTCTAAATTAGTTTTTCCAATCTTACTTATGTCTATGATATATTCTTATCAACAAAACCATTTTATTGTGACAATATTTGAAAAACAAAATCATAAGCTTTTACATTTGCTTCGGTCTAAAAGTCACATCAATAGTTTAATATAAATATTATCGCAAAAGTTCATTATTACAAAAGTTCAAGTAAAGGCAATAAATATTTAAAACAAAATAAATCTTTATTAAAAATTGAGAACCAACAAATTCCTAAAAAATAGAGATCCTAAACTATATTGAAAGTAGTTAGTATAAATATATTATATACATCGTTCATAAGAGGAAATTAAACAGAACCACAAACTGTATTACCACAAAGTTAGCCCATTAGTAACTAAATTAATATTTAACCACACAAATCTTAGTTAAAAAAATATTATTTTAAAATATTTAAACCTTTAAGTCCAAAAAATGTAAGATCTAAAAATAGTATTCAAAAGCACCTAAACTGGCAAAAGTAGATTGGTATAAATTGGGACAATAAAAGTTCCAACATAGAAAAGAACGACAAAATATATATATATATATATATATATATATATATATATATATATATTTATTTTTATTTTTTTCAATCCTAAACCTATGTTATAAAAATCACAATTCTCATTCAAAAATTAAAGGAAGAAAACAAAAAATAAACCAACTTTAGACTAACCGAAGGCGAATAGAGAAAAAACCCTAACCGATTTCCTATTGTTTTTTTGTATGACCGTTTACTTCATTCTAACACACAAACACAGTCTACATCTTCTATAAGAACATAAGGAACATGAATATTTGGTAGAGAAAACTTAGCAAAATGGAACATTTTTGGTATTTCTACATAGCAAATGACTGAAAAATCACTGAAATGGAATGTGTCAATAATATAAATATGAACTATTGGGTAATTTTATAGTATCTTATTTTTTTTTTTATAATTATAACAGATAAGGCATTTACATAAAACTAAAAATTTGAGAACTAAAATTATAATTGAAAATATGATGGATAATAAATCTAAACGTTGGAAAAAAATATGAAGTGTGAAAAAAAAAAATGAAAAAGTACTAGAGTGTAGTAGTAGGTTGTAGCGATTTGTTTGTTATGAAAAAAAAAAATGAAATGAGGAAATTGAGATGGTTCTAGAATAAGCACACGTGGCTGCACAGAGGACGTAACATAACCCTCATCCTCTCCCACACCAAAACCCTCCTTCCTTCTTATTTATTTTTCATCAGCCCTTCTTCTTGCGTGGACTCTCCTACCTCACCCTTACCTTTTCACGCTCCCATCTCTCTCTCTCTCTCTCTCTCTCTCCCCGCCCAATTATCAGATTAGGGTTTCGCCCGTAACAAACATGGCTTGCTCAAACGCTCAAATACACGGCCTTGGAACCCCCTCCTTCGCCAGTTCCCGAACCCTATTCTTGGGTCAGAGGCTAAATACCAAGGCCTTCATCAAGGTCAAGAGCAGACCCAGGAGGGTAGGTCCTCTCCGCGTCGTCAATGAGAAAGTCGTCGGCATCGACTTGGGAACAACTAACTCCGCCGTCGCCGCCATGGAAGGGGGCAAGCCCACCATCATCACCAACGCCGAGGGTCAAAGAACCACCCCCTCCGTTGTCGCCTACACCAAGAGCGGCGATAGACTCGTTGGCCAAATCGCCAAGCGTCAGGCCGTCGTTAACCCGGAGAACACTTTCTTCTCCGTCAAGAGGTTCATTGGCAGGAAGATGTCCGAGGTCGACGAGGAGTCCAAGCAGGTCTCTTACAGAGTCATCAGAGATGACAACGGCAACGTCAAACTCGACTGTCCCGCCATTGGTAAACAGTTCGCTGCCGAGGAAATTTCTGCCCAGGTTACCTTTCTCTTTCTTTTCTTTATATTTTCTCATTCACGATGTTAATTGCTGGGTTGCTGTGTTATTGATACCTACATGTGCGCTGTTTAGGTCTTGAGGAAGCTTGTGGACGATGCTTCCAAGTTTTTGAACGATAAAGTGACCAAGGCTGTTGTTACCGTCCCTGCTTATTTTAATGACTCGCAAAGGACTGCTACCAAGGATGCCGGCAGGATTGCTGGTCTGGAGGTTCTCAGGATTATCAACGAACCAACTGCTGCATCCTTGGCCTATGGTTTCGAAAGGAAAAACAATGAAACTATCTTGGTCTTTGACCTCGGAGGTGGTACGTTTGATGTCTCGGTGCTTGAGGTTGGCGATGGAGTGTTTGAGGTGCTGTCTACTTCTGGGGATACACATCTGGGTGGTGATGACTTTGATAAGGTTGCCTTGCCCTTCTTTCTGATCCTGAGAATTCTAGAAAATTTAGTTAATTGTGGTTTGCTTACTCTTTTCTGTTGCATCCTTCTTTGGCTATAGAGAATTGTTGACTGGCTGGCTTCCAATTTCAAGAGAGATGAAGGCATCGACCTTTTGAAAGACAAACAAGCTCTTCAGCGTCTCACCGAGACAGCAGAGAAAGCTAAAATGGAACTCTCATCATTGACTCAGACTAACATTAGGTATTTACCTTTCTCGTATGGGCATCTACTACACACGTCCTTGTATTCTTTTTCCCATTGCATTTTATGACATCTTGTGCTAATTAAGCAAACCACTGAGATATTGTGCCTATGTTTTCAGTTTACCATTCATTACTGCTACAGCAGATGGTCCCAAACATATCGAGACAACAATCACAAGGGCTAAATTCGAGGAATTGTGTTCAGATCTTCTTGACAGGTAACGATAGATTTGAACTTGCTCTGAATTTTAATGAATGATAAACATAAGATTTTTGCTTTTTTCACTTAAGCACTCAAGTTTAATGGATGCCAAGCGTAAGGTTTTTGATGTTTTCACTAAAGCGGAACAAACTGTCTAAGCATGGTTGTACTTGTATGAATTGTGTTTCAGGCTCAGGACACCAGTTGAAAACTCGTTGAGGGATGCAAAGCTCTCATTTAAGGATCTTGATGAGGTTATCCTTGTGGGTGGATCAACACGTATTCCAGCCGTTCAGGAGCTTGTAAAGAAGTTGACTGGCAAGGACCCGAATGTCACTGTCAATCCCGATGAAGTGGTTGCTCTTGGAGCTGCAGTTCAGGTGAGATTTAGCTTTAATCTTTGAAGAATTGTGTAATTTGAAGGGAATGGGGAGGGGACAGAGAATGTCTCTATGCTTTGAAGAGTCTCTATTATCGTTGACCATTTTTTCCATAATTGTGCTTTTAGGCTGGTGTTTTGGCTGGAGACGTCAGCGACATTGTGCTGTTGGATGTCACTCCATTATCTTTGGGTCTGGAAACTCTAGGTGGTGTGATGACCAAAATTATCCCTAGAAACACCACTCTTCCCACATCGAAGTCCGAGGTTTTCTCTACCGCTGCTGATGGACAGACCAGTGTAGAGATCAATGTCCTTCAGGGTGAGAGAGAATTTGTTAGGGACAATAAGTCACTTGGTAGCTTCCGGCTGGATGGTATCCCTCCTGCACCTCGTGGAGTTCCTCAGATTGAGGTGAAATTCGATATTGATGCCAATGGCATTCTCTCGGTTACTGCTATTGACAAGGGCACGGGGAAGAAGCAAGATATTACCATTACTGGTGCTAGCACCTTACCTTCAGATGAGGTATCCACTATAGTTTACAGTCTTGTATAGCCTTTGCTTATTGTTTTTGTTGGCAGTTGCTTCTTTTTGTATTATTATACGAAAGAAACGTCAATTTTATGATTATGGGAGGGGCTTTTGAAGTGGGAATGCTTACTGCTGTCTGCGGAATGAAATACAGGTGGAGAGAATGGTGAAGGAAGCTGAGAAATTTTCAAAGGAAGACAAAGAGAAGAGGGACGCTATCGACACTAAGAACCAGGCAGATTCCGTGGTATACCAGACAGAGAAACAATTGAAAGAGCTTGGAGACAAGGTTCCTGGCCCCGTCAAAGAGAAGGTTGAAGCAAAACTAGGGGAGCTTAAAGAAGCAATTTCTGGGGGTTCGACCCAAACTATTAAGGATGCCATGGCTGCCCTCAATCAGGAAGTTATGCAGCTTGGTCAGTCCCTTTACAACCAGCCAGGAGCTGCTGGTGCAGGAGGCCCTACTCCCCCACCTGGTGCCGATGCTGGCCCTTCAGAATCTTCCGGCAAGGGACCGGAAGGTGATGTCATCGATGCAGATTTCACCGACTCTAAATGAAAGTAGTTACCTACAGAGAGTATTTTTATTTTCCCCCCCAAATTCTTAAATGATATTTTTGTCAATGGTGAGTGGGTGCGTATTTCCTTTAAAAATAGACACGGATTTTGTAGGAACTCAGCATGTACTTAATGAAACGCATTCTTAGTATTTTTTTTCTTTTTGATAAGGATTATTGGTTTATGTTCGTTTTATTTTATTTTCCCAGTTTTACCGCAGACAATTATGTTCTGGCTCGATTGCATAATTGTACGAGTTTCCTCTTTCGAGCGATGTTGTTGGTTTCTAATCTAGTCGCATTGCTCTTTGTTGGAAATATTTATATATGCTCCGGGATAATGAAGCTGGATGAAGTTGGCAGGACATGGCATTGAGTGATTATTTAAAGTCCAGTTGCCTAGAAATATAGTAATCTACGTAAAATGCCGTTATAATTAATTAGGTTATCTTTCTAAATGTTGTTAATGTATTAGCAGGCGAGATACTATGGTCTAAAAGTGTGGTAACAAAGTTAAGGTATTTTAATTTGTGTACGCCTTACTTTACTTGATTGTATAGAAAATGTTGATGCAACAACGTACTACAATTTAAAATGCTGAGCGAGAAAGTTGAAGGTCCCTGAATTGGACAGTTGTTACTTGGAATTAAATAATGCGCATTCAGGTTGAAGTCCCCGGGATTCAGGTTCTTCCTACGCCCATCATCTTTGAAGTCGCAAAAAGTTGAGGTTTTTCAATGCTGACTCGCCTCCGTGCTCACGGGCCCTTACAATTTAGTATATTTTTTTGCTTTTCGCTTCAGCTTATCTGCACTTGGGACAAATTACAAACTATCAACAAAAAACTGACTGCTAAATTAGTTGAAAAGCATAAAGATGGAAGATTAGTTTATGATAAGATAGGAAAAGTGTAGAAGGAAACAAAAAAAAGAGATTTTTTAAAGTCAAACATATTTAAAATGTTCATCCTACATTTTACGTAGTCGAGTCTTGAAAGGTTGCAAGTTAGTTAATAAACGAGAAAATATGTTAAAGGTGTAGTTTTTATGATAAGAATTTTGAAAATAAAAGGTTTTGATTGATATGGTGTGCGAATTTACAAAAGTTGTGGTATTTATATGTATGTACAGAGATGGGGGTTGGGGCTACTCCCATATAGATTTTCTTCTGGGACTTCTGGGGAGATTAGGAAGGGGATTCCCATAAGTTGCAGAGTCATCAGGGTAGCCATAGCCTCCTACTCCTCCTACTCCTCTAGGGGGTTGTCTAGGGTTTGAGTAATGGTAGTTGAAGGAGGCACCCCTTCCACCAAGTCTTGCTATTTGAGGATCTTGGGGCGGTCTAGTCGTAGAGAAAGATGGATAGTTGAGAAAAGGGTGATGGGGATGAGGCTGGTGGTAATGAGCTTGCTGATCCATGTTTGAGAGGCTGGGAGAGCTTCGCACTCTCTGCATCGCACTCGACATGGAAATCGAATTATTGCAAAACCGAGGGGAGTACTGATCCCCTGCTTCGGGTGAGATTGATTTCGGGGAAGAACATGCAGAGCCCCTGGTCGTCGCCTTAGGGCTTGTTCGGAGGATTCCATTCACGGCGTCGATGTAACGTTGCTCCAATGGATAGGGTTCCGAGGCAGCCAAAAGCATCTTTGAAGACGGAAACAGGAATGCACGGAGCAATCCGGTTTGGTGGCGGTCGTGCTCCTGGATCATGTGCTTCACATCTTCCTCCGTCCTAACTGAAATCAACGCGTCCAGATCTTCGGGCACAAGCTGGTACTTGAGCACCACCTCCCCCTCCACCATGTTCCCCACCTTCTTCATCAGCTCTGGAATCATCAATTCATGCAATGCAATGCAAAACAATTCAATTCTATTCAATTCCTATTCAATTCAATTCAATTCAAATTAAGCTCAATTCAATCCTTCAAATCCAAGGGACGGGTACCGGCGAATGTCACGTCACGAGGCACTGAAACCACCCGAGTCTCGCCTCCCACGTACCTCAGAAGCCCATCGGAGGGTCGTGGAAGGACCTTGCCGGCGTAGCTGCAGAGGAACTTTACTTTATTTTTTGGCGAGTCGTCTCCCATGGCTTTTTCATTGCAAATGCATTGCATTCATCGCAGTGAAAAGTGACAGATTTTATATTTCCCAATCCAATCCAAATATCTCTCCTTTCAATCTCAACAACACACAAACTTCCACTATTCCCGCTCCTTATTTTTACACCTTTTTTTCCATTCTCTATCAACTAATTCTTTCTATTATATTTATCACCTTTAGTTACATTATATATATCTTAACCAAAACTTGTATAATTCATCATATCGTCTCACAAATTTATCTATTCTCGAGAGCAAGCAATTTAGATGGTTAAAAGTCTCACATTAAATTCCTATTATTGTTCTTGTAATAATACTCGTGTCTGAAACCTCTCGGACCAAACTCATTTTTAGTGTTCTATAATCAATTCATTCTCATATTTTACTCTATATATGAAAAATAAAATAGTGTCGCTAATTTTGTTTTATTTACAGTCAACTATAAACATTTGTTTTATCGTTAAGAATAAATTAATTGTTATTGATTGTTATATTTACTGTTAAAAGAAACAAGTGAACGAAGAAGAAAAAACATTTTAGGGGACTGGACTTAATTATATATCGATGCTTCGAACTTAAATTATTCTGGCAATGAATAATCTGATTGCTATAGTGATTCCATCTATGAATCTTGGTTATGAAACAAGAAAAGTGACGACACCAAAATTCAAAATTTTTTCATTTTGATACTCTTTTACGCACAACAACAGATAAAAAGATCTAGTTTTGCAATTTGAAGATCTGGACAAGGTATAACAAAAAAGTAAATAGAAAAAACTGACAAAGGAGTGATGTGACTCTGGTCTGAAGTGAAGAGAGGTGAAAGGGAATGGAAGACTAGAATGGGAATCGAAGAAGGCGCTTACATGCTTTGAGGATCTTAATCTTCATCCTCACTCCCTTCTCCTCCTTGGATCTTGCTGTACCCTCCTCCATTTCATCATCATCATCATCATCTTCAATCGGCGATGCTATTGCTGTGTCATGGATCCTGCAGTACCTCTCTGAAACCGATGATGATCTTCCCATTGAGAATGCCCTTTTCATTGTAACCTCAAACGCCCCTGATGCAGAAGAAAAACTGGTTGAAACAGAAGCACTCCTACCCAGTATCACTCCGAATATCTCTCCCTTCCCGTCTTCCACCCTCCTCGGACTCTCGCTGGTGGTTGTTGGTGCTTTTGGGGTTTGAGGAAATGGAGTGGTAGCATGATCCATGGATCTTGGTTTGTGGGTAGTCTCACTGCTAATCCTGCCATACCCATTCCTCATGTTTTTGGTCAGCAGAGAGACAGAGTGACAGAGAGGGTAATATGATATCATGTCATGTGTATGTGTAGATGACTAGATAAAATGAATGTGCAGAGGTAGCAGTACATGTGATAATACATTTGACAGTAAAATCCATTACCGTCTTTTACAGCTGCAACATAATACCTTTGCATATTTTGGGTCAAAGTACTAATAATGTATTCATTAAACTTCGGTCTTACTATATTTGTTCAGAACTGTCACTGCTTCAAACCTCTTGCCACTTTTTTAACGCCCCGTGCATTTTTTATTTTCGTCATGCTAAATACATTTAGTTTTCGTTGAATATTTTCTACAAAATAGTGAAAAGAAGTTTCATTAAAAAATATGATTACCCTTCAAAAATAGTTGAATATGCAGCAAAGATAATAATTTGCAAATTATAGTTCGCAGCGAAAAGTGGTGAATGAGAAAGTAGAATGAATGTTTGGAGAGATAATGGGCGTAAAGTTTGTAAAAATCGTCAATGAATGCTATTATTGCTTTCACTCTTTCTCATTCAATAGTCAATACTTTTAAATTAATTATTAATTACTTAAAATGTTAGTCCACCTCTGTTCCGGTTTCAATTCCTCTCTCTCTCCTCCGCTTTCGTCTCTCTCTCTCTCTCTCTCTCTCTCTACATCTAATCCACCATTCCAAGAATCCAACTTTCACTTTAGGGTTTTGAAATCCCAGCTACAAGGCACGCGCTGCTGAGCCTGATCGCTGTTTTGAAATCCTCCATTTTCACGGCTGGAGAGAAACTTTGAGGAGCTCCTCTTGCACCGTAATTATGTACGGTTTAAGCACCAAATTTGGCTTAATTACAGGTTTTGACTAAGGATGCGTTTCTTTAAGTACATGCTGAGCTCTGGGGCGGGTGGGGCATTCAATTTCTGAATTGCAGCCTAGCTTTCTATTTGTGGGGCACTGTGCAGAGAGTTCACCCGGCTATCATGAATCATTGCGGCAAAAAAAATATATTATTCTTACTTTTTAATTTCCTTTTTCGGCCGAGCTTAAGGAGTGAATGTTTTACTAGTTTTGCACGACTCTGTCCTAAAAATTTTCTCCTTTCTCGGTTTTGAGATGGATCTTGAGTTTTTCTTTTCTATTTAGTTGCGTGAGTAACCATTTTTAGTTTGCATTTGTATGCATGGTCTGTGTTTTAGAAAGTAACTTGATTTATTTTGTGTTAGCGAAGTTCCTAATTTGTGAGTTAAAATGATCTTAGTAACTACTTAAGAAGAGTGCTGAACTGTGTGGGATTTGGTTTCATTTCAGTGAACAGGAATGATATGCTAAGATATGGCACTTAAAGTTCCCGCTCATATAGCTGCTGAGATTGCAATTGGTTCCATCGGTCGTGGTTATGATATATCCACTGATATAAGGCTTAAATATTGTAAAGGAGATTCCGTAAATTCGCGTTTGATTGAGATAGATGAAAATTATGTCAGAGAGGTGGTACTACCCGGTGGAGTTTCAATACCAAATGTTTCCAAATCAATTAAATGTGATAAAGGGGAACGCACGCGGTTCAGGTCGGATGTTCTGTCTTTTCAACAGGTAAAGTTTTCTGTTTTACTTCTGGAGGTGAATTGAATTCTGAAATCATGATTTGTTTGATGAAAATTTTGTCTCTTACTTAGAAATAAATTACGAGTATTGTTGTGCATCATTTCTTCCATTTCCTTTCACGTAAGTGTTTTGTTCCTGATGTACCCATTGGAATGCACTTTTTAGTAGATGATAGATGGAATGCATATGAAGGTCGTAGTGTAGTCTCATATTTCCAAAGTGAACACGTGTTTGTCATCATTACTGTCAAAACTTTATTGTTACATGTTTGAACCATGATGCACAATGAACTTTGTTTTCAGTATGATGTGTCCTGGTTACTTGGCTTCAGTAACACCCTCTGTTTAAAGCCAACGAGGGATTGGCTCAACTGGTAGGATCTGTCTGACTGATTGCTGTTGGTAGTCTTTCCTTGATAGGTTATATGTAAATAACCCTTATAAGCTATTCCAAAAGAATATGACATGCCCTACCCGCTTAGTGTGTTATGTGTATCACTAAGTAGCCAAATCATCTCCAAATTATGAATATTTTAGTAGGTTTCTAAATTCTTTTGATCTTTGAAGGGACATAACAAATATTTCTTTTGTTTATAATTTTCTATTTCAGTGGTAAAGACTTTCTTTTTATCAGCATTTTAAGTTTCAAGCAATGCATCATCTCCTGTTTAGTGGCTGTTTACTTTTAAATGTTTTCAGATGTCGGAGCAATTCAATCAGGACTTATCTTTGACTGGCAAAATTCCATCAGGGCTTTTCAATACAATGTTTGAATTTTCTGGTAGTTGGCAGAGAGATGCAGCCCTTACGAAGTCCCTTGCTTTTGATGGGGTGTTAATTACACTCTATACTGTTGCATTGGAGAAGTCTCAAATGGTCCTCTGTGACCACGTTAAGAAAGCTGTGCCGTCATCGTGGGACCCACCTGCTTTAGCAAGGTGAATTGAGTTTTGTTAATGTAATCTTGACCAAATGATAAATTATTTCTATTTCCTTGTCAAATGAAATTTTGATCACCCTCTAAGTTCTAGTTTTGACATCTTGGTCAGCTCTTCGAACTATGGATGCCTTCAGATTTCTAGCTTCATAATGATTGAGGTTCTGTGGGCCTTAAGCTGATTCATTATAGCAAAAAGATAGAATGACATTTAATGATAAATGAATAATATGTGGAAGTAGATGTTTCCGATATATTGCTTTTGTTTTATTTATGCTCCAGTATTATATATTTTGCCATTTCTTTTTTCAACCTTGTATGATAACCAGATGAAATTCTGGGAATGGCTGCATAAATGAGGTGAATTGTAAAAACACATCCATCTTATCATGCAGTGGCATATCTGAATATTCATTAAAAAGAATCAATTTCGTTAAACTGACAAGAGTACGTAATTTTATTTGAGATTTTCTTCGCTGATCAATGTCCTTTTCATGAAAATTTTTGACTTGGGCTTATAAATAACAATAGGAAGTTCATTGTTTATGTATGCCTACTATAAAGCCAAATTTATGTGATAAAAGCTTATTTTGGCATATTTGTTCTCTTGTTCTGGTTGTTCATTTGCTTTTAATTTTTAATATAAATATCTTAAATGGTGCTACGCTCTAATCTTCTAATCAAATTAGGAGTAATTTGGATATATTATCTTTCTTCATTTAGTGCAAATGTTCAAACTTTGTTTGTATGGCTCAATTATGTTGACAAGCACCATAAGTTGGCTGTCTTAAAAATTATTTAATTCTATTTGGATTACCTCGTTTTTCTTTCTACTGTATTTTTGGTTTGATACTCTGGCCAACTGTTACTATTCACAATTCTCAGGTTTATTGATACCTTTGGCACTCATATAATTGTTGGTATGAAAATGGGGGGAAAAGATGTAATATATTTGAAGCAGCAACACTCATCAACTCTTCAACCTGCTGATGTTCAGAAAAAATTGAAAGAGATGGCGGATAGGAGGTTTCTAGATGCCAATAGCCACTATACCATTGCTTCTGATCAAGTTTTCCCAAATGACAAGGTTTGTGAACAATTTTTTTGTGCGTGGGGACTGATCAGTACTTATCCTGCTATTTTATGAAAACATCACAATATGGTTTGTCTGGTGAACTTTAAACCTTACTCAAAACTAGATATTTGTGGTTGGTTAGATCGTGGCTTGATTGGGGTAACAACAAACCTTGCTAGGATAGGTTATACCATTTAAAAAAATAAACTTTAAATCTAATTCACTTTCATAAAACCGGATTGTAAAGTGAGATTTGCACCTTCATTTAAACTATAATTTAGTCATATCTCTAGCTTATATGAAACTTACAACAATTCATACGTTTCTTAAGATTGAATGATTATGAGATTTCATTGAGTCTTGTACTGCATTTTTGCTTTGATATAATGTAAGTTGTATGGTTCATAAGTTGTAATTATTTTCTTGACTAATATAATATCATCTTTGAAATGTATAGAAACTATGTATAATGAGAAAAAGGAGACGGGAATGGGGAGTGTTTACATGTGAATTTAGAGATAAAAGGGGTGATGGGAGGTTATTCTAATTGAGAGAAGAAGTCAGGGAAGAGTATAGAGGTCTTTTGAATACTTTGAGTTGTAGGGTTGTGAATCTGCAATCCGTACTATTTAATATCTCGAATTGCTCATCTTTTATCCTGTTTTCCATTGATACAGACCTATATATATATATTTTCTGGCAATAAGCATTTTGTTATCTTCATATATCACTGTATGCCATTGAAACTTGACCGTATGTAATAAATTTTGCTTCTCTTCAGTTTGGAATCAGGGAGCAGAGGCTAACATTTGCTAATATTAGTCCATCGAGTTCTTATTCACATAAGGAGGTGTGCTTAAATTATTTAACTTTGACAACATTTTAAATATTTATATTTACCATAGCAATTGTACTTATTCTTTTTTTATTGCAGGATATTGTAAGCATTTGCAAGAGGAGGGGTGGGAGTGATGACAGAAACCTGTCCCACAACGAGTGGTTACAAACTGTTCAGCATGAGCCAGATGTGATCTCAATGTCGTTCATTCCAATTACATCTCTATTGAATGGAGTGCCAGGGAGTGGATTCTTGAGCCATGCCATAAACCTTTATTTACGATGTAAGCAAATTGCTTTTTTTCTTACATACGTTCTATCTAAATAATACTTCCTATAAACATGAAATGATATCTCTATAAATCATATTTTAATAAATTTGTTTCTAATCAGATATCTCTATGATTATAAAGATCGTAATTAAATAAGGAAACAAATAGTAAAATAAAAACGAATAATAAATCATCACAGATCATCTGTGATATTCTAAAATAAGTATAGTTTTGTGCTATTAATGATGTTGCAAGTAAAAACAATTGTGTTTATGAAATAAATAATCCATACTGTGAAGAAGTTTGCAATTATTCTCGTAAAAATGCTCATGATTTTTTGAATTGCCCATTTTATTCTCTTGGTTGTGAAGGAAAATAATTTGTCATCAGAATAGAATAGAAGCGTTCAATTCCTTTGCTTGTTGAAGTTCTATTTCATTCTATATTTTAATTCAGTTGGCTTTGAATTAACCTACTGTCATAAATTCTTTAAAATATCCGCCCTACCAGTGCATAGATGCTCTCACAAGGACTTAATAGCGTTTAGGCATTGACATGCAATACCAATTAGTGAAACATAAGAAAGCATATTCTTGTTAGTAGAATAGTGATTAGATGTTTGTGATTCATATGCATCATTACAATGCCCATGTCTCAAATTTTTCTCTTAAAATTAAATTTTCATGGATCACTTTTTTTTAATGTTTTGTCTTAATTTTGGTTTGTTCCACATAAATTATCTTTACTAGTTCAGAATGCTTAATTACATATTGGATCTTGCAGATAAACCACCGATTCAAGAGCTCCACCAATTCTTGGAATTCCAACTGCCAAGGCAGTGGGCGCCTGTATTCAGTGATCTTCCACTTGGTCCGCAACGGAAGCAACGGAGTTCTGCTTCTTTACAGTTTAGCTTCATGGGTCCAAAGCTCTATGTTAACACCACACAGGTATTGATTGCTTGTGCCTCTTTGGGTCATAACTAATCACATTTAAGTCTTTTGGTTTGTGTGATGGAATTCGGATTCAGGGAGAACAACTCTGAGGATGTCCACAACTAGAAGCAGGGAAACCAGAACTAAGAATGGTAACCATTGCTAATAGAAAGAAGGAGAAAACAGAGATAAATTTTTTTTCCATTGAGTCCACTAGGCCAAACCAAATAGTGTCAGGCAGTTACAACAATAACCAAAAGGCGACAATAACCTAGGGATAGAGATTAAATCTGATAATATGATTCTTTAATGCTTGGAATAAACAGGAGCATTGGTTAACTCAATGACAGTCAAATATTTGAAATGTTGGGGCATGAGTTTTAAAGTTGTCTTGTTTTCCGTCCTCAGTGGATGGTATCCAGCCACAAATCCGGTTTAGAATACATACTTCTACCTAATTCATCCATCAGTAAGAGGAATTAGAAACCTGTCTTTCATAGTCTGCTGAGTTAGCCTCTACAATTGACACAATCACCATGAACGGACTTTTTTAACCAAAACTGCCTGGGGAAACATACGGGCTGTTGCAGTATTGAATAATTCCTTTAGCAAGGAACTCATCAACTAGATTATCACTATATCTTTGCGAATTATGGAGAACCGTAAGGACGTAGAATTAAAGGACCAGAACCTTCTTGTAAAGGAATTTTACTATCAAAACCAGGTCTAGATGGAGGTAACTGTTTCAGATCCTCAACAATGTCAGCAAACTGAACAATCAGATCTTGAATTTCTGTTTGAATAGTATGGGCTAGGTTTTTTGATGAAACAGCATTACAAGTAAGGGTCTCAAAGTGATGTGGGGCTGTCCATGTATAGAAAACACATTTGAGCACCTTGTACATCATGAGTGAAAGTTTGGTTGTTAATCAATTTGATGCTCGAAGACTTGGCTCCCCATCTTTTGACATCTATAGAAAAATCCATCTGCAACTTCCTAAAATCCCAAAGGACTGGACCCAGTGAAGTTAACCATTGGATACCCAATGTCAAATCACAAAACACCAAAGGAAGCACTATCACATCAGCTGTAAACTCGGTTTGCTGTAATTGCGAAGTAAACCCCTTGCATATATAGGATGCCTCCAACCTTGTACCACCTCCTGCTGTCACAGTCATTGGAGTGATGGATTCCAGTTCACACCCCAACTTCTTAGCTAAATCCAAATCTAAGAAATTATGAGTGCTTCTACTGCCATCAATCAGTATTTGCACATTTTCTTGTTATGTGGACCATGGACCCATGTTGTTTGATAATTATGCACCCATGTTAAAGCATTCATAGACAATTAAAAACAACTGAACTAAGTTCTAACAGCATTAGGTGACCCATTTTCTTCTGTAGTCTCTGGTTCATGGAAAACCATACACAAACATTTAGCTCTACTATCTGCCATTTCATTAGCACCATAAGTTCTAGGAGCCAAACTCAAGACGGATTTGTTGAATATCAAGAAGGAAAAATGTTGGACTAAATATTGTATGTAAAAGCTTTTAGAATTTATTTTTGTTACCATGCAGGGGAACGTAGTCTTACAAACAAAAGATGCATATTTATTTTTTTCATGTAGTGTAAACTATAATGCTTGATATATTTTATTTTCAACATTCATCAATTTTCAGCAGTTTTTAAACTGACATTCTAAAGTTTGTGGGCGTTGATTCTCTATTTTAGTAGCATACATTTAATGCTTCTAAACACGTGCCCACTGGAAAAAATATAGTAGTAATTTATAATCTCTGTGCTGAAGCCAGGAATTGTTGTGATGTTATAACAGGTTGATGTAGGTAAGAGGCCAGTAACTGGTCTCCGTCTGTATCTTGAAGGTAAGAAAAGCAATCGGTTGGCCATCCATTTGCAACACCTTTCATCACTTCCTAAAATCTTCCAGCTTGAAGATGATCCAAATGATAACTTTGAGCGGAAGTCTTACGACAGGAGATTCTACGAGAAGGTTCAATGGAAGAATTTCTCTCACGTGTGCACAGCTCCTGTGGAATCTGAGGAGGATCTTTCAATAGTAACCGGAGCACAGTTGCAAGTTGAGAATTACGGCATAAAAAATATACTGTTCTTAAGACTTAGATTCTCAACTGTGTTGGGAGCGAAAGCAGTAAAGCATCCGGAGTGGGAGGGATCGCCCAAGTTGGGAGCCAAGTCAGGGCTGATATCCACTTTAATCAGCCAACACTTCACATCAACATTTCAGAAGCCTCCACCGCGGCCGGCGGATGTTAATATAAACTCTGCGGTGTATCCAGGCGGCCCTCCGGTTCCTGTGCAAGCTCTGAAGCTTCTGAAATTTGTAGACACAAGTGAGATGAGCAGAGGACCACAAGAGTCTCCTGGGTATTGGGTTGTGTCTGGAGCAAAGCTTGTTGTTGATAAGGGCAGAATTTCTCTCCGTGTTAAGTATTCTTTGTTGACCATGATATTACCAGATGAAGACATGTTGGATGACCTTTAGTTATGACCATTCTTCTGCAAGTGTTCATTCTTAAGGCTATGACCAAGAAAAAATGCTCTGGTTTTGCTATGCTTCTTGCAAAGATAGATATAGTTGCAGTAGCTTTCCCCTCCTACTGGAGTTCCACTTGTAATGTAAACTTCTATAGTTTAACACCATGACTTGTTACAATTACAATTACAATTACAAATCAATTCCACTCTTAGATTTTATGGTGTAACAGTAATATATACATATCAATTTAATACGCTGAGAAATCATGTCATCTTTTAGTATTCTTTTAGTATCATGTTTGTATATTGTTACTTGTTACGTTACATTCCATTGTTCGCTTATTTATTAGTAAGATACACAGCCTTCATGATTATATGAATATGAACCTCTGCAGCAAAACCATTTCTGCCTGGACTTTGTTCCTTTCTATCTGTTACATTACAAACTTCAGGACACTCTTAATTATGTTTTAATAATTATATCCTTATATTACATAAAATTTTATTTATTAAAAATTCTTTCACCAAAAGATCAATTCACTTGTTTCATTTGTAATTGATATTTGAGTTTTTTTTACTAGTAAAATAGTGGTATATTATTAACTGAAGTATTAAATAATGTAGAATATCTTATTGGCAAGATTGGAGCTACAAAACACTTTCATCCTTTCTTGCAATTAATAAATATGATTTAAATTAATAAACAGAATTGGAAAAGGGCATAATAGAAAATTAATATACATTTAAAAAAAATCAAGAACATTTATTATAATCTTTACTATGCATGTAATAGAAACCTAAGGTGTTCTCTTTTTTCACAAATAAATGACATGTAAAGTTTAGTATTTAATTTCTTTATCTTTTTCCTACTTTATCATTTTCGAGCTTTATGCTCCTTTAAGTCTATGTAAATAATATTTATTTAAATTTAAACACACTTATTTCACAAATCAATAAAATGAGAAAGTTGACTGACGTACAAGTAAATAAAGACTCAAACATTGAATCTCTCATAATTTTGTTGATAGTAATCTCATAATACAAATCATGTAAATGATAAACCTCGTTAGTCTACATCCTGAAAAGTTCAATTGCGGTGTCAAAACTAATAGTTTATCGGGATCACATGAATATAAGTATGTATTAACAAAATTAAAAGTAAAGACTTTAAGGTTTAAATAAGGCAAATAACGAAGGCAAAATTTTCTTTTACATTTGTTTTTCTCGTAACATGTGGAACATTTAGTTAGACACAGCTTTAGTTGTTTCCTGTGTTGGTTGGTAGTTACAACAAATTACTGCTGTGTTGTGGCAGTTTCACCTTTACACATTTGACATCACCACTCTCCTCTCATCAATGCAACACTCTCTCTCTCTCTCTCTCTCTCTCTCTCTCTCTCTCTTTCTCTCTCATTATACTTACTCCAATCACTAATCACTAGCTTCTCAAATTTGTGGAACAATGTTATTGCTGCATAAAGTATTATCATTTTAATTTTGGTACTTGTTCTTAGCTTTTGATCCTCGCCACCACTAATGTGTCACGGCACATATTCCTCCACAATGAAACAATGTCTTAAAACTAAGATGTCTGCTATATATATTATAAGAAAAAAAACCTCTACATATAATTATGAAAATCAGAAACCAGAAAGTAAAACTACAATTACATAAAACTAAGAGTAGATACTGATAATATTGCAAGTAAAAACAACAAAGAAACATTTATATGGTGCAACTTTAGTTGCTGAAGTTGAAGTAGATCAAACTTGGAGAAACCTGGCTTCACATTTTGGCATATAAGTACAATATTTATGTATAAAATTGACACAAGTGGGTGGTCTCTGAGTATCTGTATACAGAGAGAAGAGAAGTTGAGTGATAAGATATTGAAGGTTAGAAAAAAATGCACTAATTAAATACAAAATGATGTTCATGAGAAGGCCAATAAGCCCCTTCCCTTTGACAAGGGAGAGGAGCAGGTTGGGCGATGTAGGTAGGATATTGGTGCCCTGGCATCACCACTGAGAAATCAGAATTAGCATAACATGGTGGAACCTGTCACAAATAAGAACATAAATGTTAAAACACAACTAGGGAAAATCACCTTTTTTATTGTATGAAGAGAAAGAGTGAATAAAAGAAAGGTTAAAAAACATGAAGAGACTTACTGGTTGTGCATTTGGTTGTTTTGGGTGGTCCTGATAGCGTGGCATCATAGATTGTGGCGTGGGTTTGAACAAATGTTCAAATATGGCCATTATAAGAAACATTGAAATCAAAATGGCGGTGGCAACAAACCCAAAAGAAATAGCACTCATTGATGTCCCTAAGCTTTTCCATGGACCTTCCTCATCAACTCCTCTCTGTGATGATGGACCAGGGTTTGAAGATGGATATATGTTCCATGCCTTTGATCTTTCACCGTTCAAATCGCTCATGCTCTAAAGACAAAAACTAAAATCTCAAGAGCTGTTAGTTGAGGCTGCGATCTGCAATCCAACCTTTGCAACAGTTAATGCATTATTTTGCATCTACAGACATGGATGACAGAAAACAAGAACTTAAAGGCATTTGTGGGAAGTCTTAAAAGGCAAGATAAGATGAATACTTGAGGTGAAGAAATTGAAAGAAAAAAATGGTACAAGCACATGTATGCATGGCCTGATAGAACCTTGTAATAATGATATTGAAAAGAAATTAACCTCATGAAAACAATTTGCACTAAAAAAGGGCATTAAGACAGAAAGAGAAAGATTAGCATTGTGTAGCAGGCAGAGAGTAAACTTACCTTTGAAGTGTGTTGTTGATCCAATTTATTTTGGTTGACAGAAAGATGATGGTGAGGATGTTAGCTTTATAGCTAATAGAAAATGTAAAGACAAAGGTGTTTGATAATCCTATTTATGTTCCCATGTCGATCATCCTGATGCCTAACTTATTCAATACTATACCTTGTCAGAACAACCAAACTTTAACAAATCAAAAAGAATGGGCCTTCTTGTCCTCAGACCCTCACCAGCAATTTTCAATTCCTACCTTTAAAACTAAAAGTACTCCTATTTAACCCTGCATTCTTCTTCTCAATCCAACCCTTTAAGTCACATGAATAGTGACTCTTTGTGGGACAAGTGCAAGCAATTATTTCAAACCACTGTTACAAATCACAACATTCCTTTAACACATCAATCTAATTATTCTATGCATTTCAAAACAAGAATTTTGAGTTTTTATGAAAGGAGATAGGAGGCTATTTTCCTAACCTCTGTGATGTGAGGATTAAAGCTTAAAGTCTGTGTATGATGATGGCATAAATGTGTGGAATTCCCTCACTTCCACCATAACCATTCAAATGTAATCATGAGAAAGATTGCACTGTGAATCTTGCATAATCTCATAAAATCTCCACTGATAAAAGATATTAAAAGAAGAGAAAAAGGCTGCTGCAATATCGTGCAAATACCAACTCATACATTACATTACATGAGAAACTCCCCAAAAAATGAAATGAACACAACAACACAGGTAAAATAAAATAGTAGTAATGATTATTATTATTATGACATAATAAAAAAATATGAAAAGGGGAGCGGGAGAATGAAAGTGTTTGACATCCAACAGCTAAGCAGTAGTAGAGCATTCATGATTCAAGTGAAGAAAGAAATCATTTTATAGTGAAAAAGAAATAAAGGTAGTAAAGTGGTGATGTAGATCACTTTTATTCCTCTCGTGTTTGCCCAAACATAACCTTGTTAAGGGAAAACCATGGCTTTTGTCATGTTTTATGTTACATGAAGTGCAGAAGAACCCCATTTTCTGTTAATCATGCATCCCCAAAAACTCAAAGTAATTACTGAAATGAATGAAGCAATAATGAAGAGAAAAATGATTAAAAGGAAAAGCATTGAGTAAACATGTTTTTGTCAACGAGACAATCACAGTGTCTGAGGAATATGAAAGAAAAAGGTAAGAAAGAGATGAAATTGATGCAAACATCACTTTCCCTTTAGTGTGTGACAATCAATTGGTTTTAGACGACATTGTATGAACTACGTACCGTCCATAATAATTGCTCCTTATAAACTTCTCTAAGTACTTGCATTTGAAGTAATCCGAATAATGAAATTGTGAGTTATTTGAGAAAGAATGAAATTGGATACAGTGTTTGAAAGGTAAAGGGGATGGAGGTTGAAGAAAAGAAAAGAAAAGTGTTTGCCATTTTGCATGTAAGACATGTTTTTGAGAAAAGAAGATGGCCCGTGACAAGAAAGCGCACTAAAGAAAATGTCGAAAATGTCGAAAATAGATTGAAATAAAAACACATATGTAATGTCTCCATCTTAAGCAACCTTGACTTTTACAACAAAAATTATGAAGAAAGAATTTGTGCATGCATAGTCCAAACAAGAGATCATAATTGCTTATATTGGTGAACGTGGATGGCAGGCTGTGATGCTCACTATTTTATTATCTCTGTCACGTTCATGGCTTGTTTTTTCACCTCCTTCTTCTCTTCTTCATCATCATCATCACACCCTACCTACTTCATGCAACTCTCACTTTTTTTTCCAATACTTACTCATAACACTTTCTCTTTTAACTCTCATTAAAAATAAAAAAGTTACCTTTGTCAAATTTTGAACTGTATTATGTTATTTGAGTAAAAAATTCTAATATAAAACACAAATCACTGTAAATATCAAATTTGTTATTTTAATTGTTAAAAAGTCTTTAAAATATCATGATTACAATTTGAAACTCCAACCCTACCTATAGAAGCAAAATTGATCTTAGAGCTTAAACTTTTTCAATTCTATAAATGGTGAACCAAATGGAGGCCTATTAGGGTGTGGAGGTGTGGATGAACATTTTGAGAACCTGAGAGGTACAACTTCTTCAGTTATCCTTATTTGTAAATTTCATCTTTTCAACAAACTTATCCTTCTTCAGTTATTTCTTTTAATATAAAAGTATTGTCCGGTCTGTATGTATTTATTAAATATTTATATATTATTTAAATTTTAAAAATAGTAATTAAATGAGTAAAATTAAAAAAATAAAAGATGTATTTAGTTATATATATATATATAGTTAAAGATAAAATAAATTTTAATTATTGAAATAAAACATATTATAAATAATATTAGATAAATAATTCTTTTATTATGAATAATTATTTAACTTTGAAAAAGTAATTATTAAAACAATTAAAGAGTAAATAATTTTTTTACAGTGAATAAGTATTTGAATTAAAAATATAATTATTAATAAATGAATAATATAATGTGTATTAAAGTATATTATAATATTAATTAATATTTACGAATATTTGAATAATTTAATATTCAATATAAAAATAGTTCATAGGTTAAAGATAAAATTCATAATTTAGTGTTGACGTGGGTAGAGAAGAAGAGAGAGAGTGGTGGAGCAGGTGGTAATGAAACGAAGCGTTTTGAAGTTGAGAAGATAGCGAAAGGGAAGGGATTGAATTGAGTGTTTGCACGGCGTGGCGGTGTTCTTCCTCCGTCGAGTGAAGCTCAGGGAACCTTTTCCACTTTCCCACTCCGCCGATTCCTCCGTACTCCCGCCTTTTTCTCTCTTCCGGACTCCACACCCGTTTTCCCTTCCTTGTAACTGCTTTTCTCAATTCTCTAATTACTTCTTCCACTTTTAATTCTTTTGCTCCATAATTTCGTTTCATTTAGCTCAAATTTACTTTTTTTTTTTTCATTCAATTCATGTCCCTCCCCTTGCCAAACTCTTTTTTTTTTTTTTTTTTTTTTGTTTTTTAAGATTTTATTTTTCTTTTTTTTTTTAAAGTATTATAAGATTTTAATGGTCCCTTTATGCATAAATTATTGTACTTTGTAGTGTGGTGATTTATTTGACTTTTGTTTGAATCTGTTTCAGGGTGGTATTTGGTTTGAAGATAGAACATGAAGCGCAAGCGTGGGCATAAGAAAGGGAAGTCAAAAGGTACCACTAACCATGGAATAAGTGCTAACGATAACCTAAGTAATGGTGGGGGTCAAAACAAGGAAGAAACCTCTGGTTTGGATGAGTTTGGTTATGATAAAGATAACTCTGGAATGGAAGTTGACACGCCTTCTTCCACTGGGACGGATCAGCATTACAATCTTGCTAACATAAATCCTGATGGTTCCATTGATAAGGCTATTGGGAAATCAGTTGGGCGTGTTAAGGTGAAGCTTAGGACACCTAAAATGTTGGACTCCCAACCCACCTCATCTGATGCTCCCACACAGAGCGATACTGATAAGAGTAGCCAGCAGCATGGCCTTGAAAAACAAGGTCTGAGTGCCGAGAGAATGGAGGATAGTGCAAACTCGTTGCCTGATATGAAACTGAGTAATCTGTCAAAGAGAGCTGGTAGCATAAAAATCAAGTCTTCAAAGGTTTTGGGATCAAATGCGGAGCACACAAGCAAACCTTTGTCAGCTTCCACGGAGGTCATCCACCCAAAAGAAAGAAAGGCCACTCAACATAATGCTCTATATAATAAGCAGGAATTGGATGCTTCCTTAGTGGTTTGTTGGAGCTTTGATATAGTTGCCCTTCTTGATTTTGTTTGCTGTTTCCAAGCATTACATTATCAACTTTAATAATGCATTCGGTTTGTTCTGCACAGATTATAAGGAAGGTAATGAAAATGGATGCAGCTGAACCCTTCAATGTTCCTGTCAATCCCGAAGCTCTGGGAATTCCTGTGAGTAATTTTTTTCCATAGCTTATTTTCTTAAAAAAATTGGATGACACCTATTTTATGTTTGGTTTCCGTTCTCTGGTGGAGATGTTAGATATTTCTCTGAACCTAAAGTTTGCTCCTTTTTCAGTGTTTTGTTTTGTTAAATTTCCTTCTTTTCAATGAAGCAGTCTTCTACGCCCTGGGTACTTCCAGAAATTATTGTTTAGTAACGTTTCTCTTGACATACTAAACCTATGTAGGAAAGGTAACAGCGAAAATGAAGAGCAATTAAAGTAGTACATTCTAGTAGATACTAATTTGTTGTTGTTCAACATGCACGAGCTATCTTTCTCTCTCTTGGTAGACATAGAGGTTATATCCTACAACGATCTATGATATCTGTTCAGTCATAGTGAATAACGTGATTGATTATAAAACTTGGAACCATATTTTTGACATATTTACTTGTGTCTTATGTCATACTTTTATTTGGAACCAGGACTATTTCGATATCATAGATACACCAATGGACTTTGGAACTATATGCAGCAATCTTGAAAAAAATGAAAAGTATATGAATTCGGAGGATGTATATAAGGATGTTCAATACATTTGGGACAACTGTTACAAGTATAACAATAAAGGTGACTATATCTTGGATCTTATGAGGCGAGTAAAGAAGAACTTTATGAAGTATTGGACTGCAGCTGGGCTATACACGGAACAATCAAAAGGGACCAAGGGTGAGACATCCACCTCTATCTATATTTATATATATTAAAAATGTTGTCCTTCCCTTTTACTGTGCTAGGATGGAAGATATAAAGCATTTCGCTATGTAACTCTTGTCTCTGCGTTCTCTGGATCTGTTTTGCATGAAGTATGTCTTGAAATATGCCGTTCATTCAATTTTATTATTTTTGTTATTCAATGCTTTCTAGTGGAATCTTCTGCTCGAGTAGGCTTAGTTTATGTGTATTTTTTACTCACTGGCTCTGTCATTGTCTGTGTTCCTCTACTTTTATCTTTTGGTCTTCTGTGGACAGAGTGAGGAGGCGAGAGGGTGACAATAAATGATACATATTATAATTTTTAAACTGAGAAGTTATAGTTATGCAATTTGCCTTTCTGAGATTTCACTCTAAAATGTATAGCTCGAAAATTTACAATGTTTTAGAATGATAATTAGATCTGTTCCATGTGGACTTTTGTTGTAATATCTACCTAGACCCCTTTGTATTGTTTAACATAGGATGAATGAAACCTATTTCATCCGATACTTCTTGTTTACTGCCCCCAATTTGAGGGGTATGGGGTGTTGTTTCCTAATCCACTAACCATTCCAATTACTTCCCATTCCATGGAGTGGCATGGAGTGGAAACTCTCCCCCATTCCATTGTAAAACATCCAAACAGAAGTATGATACCTTTCTTCAAATACATCCCATCTCATCCCAGACCCATCAGTTGGTATTAGATATCTGAACATATTGGAGACAATCTGGGAAGCTCCCTCGTAAGCAAACAGTTCTCTTATTGCAACATATCTTAACCCTATCACAAGAATGAAGAACATTACTTTGCATGCATTATCTTCTTAAAACATATGGTTTTCATTTCATGTAAAATACTTTACTCTGGCATTCTGATAGCAACATGCTATATGTTTTCATTATGTATCAGGTATGGAAAGGACTTCAACAGAAGATACCACACTGTCTGGTGATGGAAAAGTAGGGAAGAGTAGCCAATTGAAGCAGAAGACAAAAAAGCGTCATGGGTGTGTATTCCAAAAATGCAAAATAGCTCTATTTATTATATGATATTATAATTTCTTATGTGATAATTGTTCTTAGCATAGAGATATCTTAGTTACATGGAATTGATATAGAGGGGAAGAGAAACTTTTATTTACTTCGGGAGTTCTATTTCCTTCAGATAAGTTTTGTAAAATGTATACTTTGTTCATTTGTAAATGTAAGTGTTCAATAATGAGGAGCTCGGGACATAGAATTCCTTGCTCCCATCCTTTCCTAGTGGTTCATTGAAATCATATGCATGCTTACACTTCATCTTATTCTGCAGAAGACACCATAAACATGACTGTTTATGTGCTATCTGTGTTCTAAAGCGACGAAGGAGAGAACGGGAGGAAAATGCTCGAATGGCCAGAGGCAGCTTTGGATCTGGTGGTGATAAGCATGCTAAAGAGTTTAAGCACGAGGTATTTTAATGGCTTGTCGCCTCTACTTTATCTTTTGGATGTCTGGCAATTTTTGGAGGCAGTTTTAGGGTTTACATATCATGTCTCACGGGTAAAATTCTGAACTGAAATGATAAGACCGCAAAAGATTTACTTATTCTGTTTAATAGTCAGACTGGCTTTATATACCTGCCTTGGTGCAAAATATAAATCAGTTATTATAAATAATTTTTTTTAAGTGGCATAAACGATATTCTCAAGCTTGATTCCCAGACATAAAATGAAGGTCATAGTGCAAGTATTAAAGAAATCTGAGTATCTACTTCATGAAAACCAATAATTGACTAGCTTGGCCAATAACATAAATAATATTGTAAATTTTAAGGAATCGATACAAGTAGATAGTCCTGGTGGTGAGGATTCATCATCAAATATAGATGAATCTATGGGCACTGATGGAGATGTTGATGAAGACAAAGGAGAGGTAACAAAGATGGATATTGGTGAGAAGCAGTGTAGCCCTCCTGAGAGAAAGCACAGGAGCATCGATGTTGATGATGATGGCAATGATGAGCATGGCCTAGAAGAAGGGGATGAGGAGGAGGGGAATGAAGAGGAAGAAGATGACGAAGATATTGAAATGAACAGTCACAAGAGAGAGATGGATGAGACAACAAAACATGGTGGGACAGTGAAATCAAATGTTGGTGATGCAACTGTTCTTCACGATGAATATAGAACAAAGCAACAAGAAGGACAGGCTTCGTCAGTCCAGCAACAGAAGAAATACAAGGTATTTCACGGACTGTTTGATCTAGTAAATTACAGTATCTGCTTAACCAGTCACGCAAGAAATCACATGCTATAATGCAATTGCATTAACTTGTCATTATTTGTAGTTGATAAGTGTACTTAATTGTTCAATCTGTTTGTAGGGATCACAAGATAAACAACAGAAAAGTAAGCTACTTGAGAGTTTATATAATGAAAACCCCAAGCTTTCAGCTTTGTGTGGAATTTTTTTCCCCCAAAATAGTCAGTCTGTTTGGAGTGGACCACACTCACTAATGCAGAGGAGAAATTCTGCTCGTACTAGTTCCATACATGCTGCTATTAGTTCTTTCGTGGAGTAACTTCTTATCTTCATCGGTTCATTATTCGTTACATGATGTATTATAATCACAATTTCTTTATAGCAATAGCAGATATTGTAATTTTGGTTTCTGTTCTGTGTACTTTATATTTCGTTTCACTTTTTAGATCCGCGTAAGCATATTACTAGGGAGGCCGCAATTTCCTTCCCACTCAGTTTTTCCCTGCAGTTAGGTTCAAGGCTTAGCAGACAAGAATTTTATGGATAGATTTAAAAATTTTATATTAGAATTATAGTTTTTCTTAATTATATGAATTTAACTTATTATTCTCGTTGGTGCTACAAAATTTACATGAAAGAATGTGATTGATATATTAAATTATAGAACTGTACTGCGGTGCGGATTGGCGATTTGATACATTAAATTTCACCAAAGATGTCTGCAATTACTTATATATCTATTGTATTCCGATATATCCTTTTACTCTCAGAATGATATTCCGAATTTGGGCATCTTGTGCACCTTCATAATTTTTTTTCAGCAATTAAAAATATTTTTTTTGTATTTTATATTCTGAAATTTTAAAATTTTATTTTAGAATAAAAAATTATAAAGGTGCGAGTCGAAATTATGGAGATGCAAAATAGAAATTCCCCTACCCCAAATTTGATAGCAGGCCCACAATATGGAACATGATAAATTGAAGAAATTTTAGTAGAATGAGTTTTAGTACCACCTTAAAAAGGAAAATTTAAGTTATATAATCAACTAGTAAAGGAAAATTTATATCTATCTATATATATTTTATTTTTATCGTACTTTTAGACGATAGATCTCTGCTGATAAATAAATATTACATAAAATATTTTTTACCTTTACTTTTTTTTGAAGGAAAAAATCTAATGGAAGGATCGGTGCAAGGCTAAATGATATGTTTGAGAAAGTTTTTCCTTAATTTTAAAGAAACAAAGTTAAGTAATGATAAAGTTAAGTTCATACAAGGGACAAAATTTATCCATTGGATTGGGTGAACTAAGTTGTAGGCAGATCATATTTCACCTCTCCCAGGTAAAGACCACATGCTGGAGCCATTGGACTTGCGGAAGTAACACTCTTGGCATTCAAAATTCTTTCAACTGCAAAGTGCCCATAATGTGAGAAATCAAGTGTATGTATGTGAATATATCACACGTGAATAGATATGAATGAATGAGTACCGTCCGGAATTGTCAGGTTTCCAGTGCCGACAGCCTTGAGAACACCCACAAGTAATCTAACCTGAAATCAATTAGCATCTTTGTGTTCAGAACAGATTGGATTAAAAATGCAGGATTAAATCATAACGCAAAAAAATTGAACTTCTTACTGGATTCAATTCAAAGTTAGATTACTCAACCTGGTGGTAAAGAAAGGAACGTGCTCGTGCTGTTACCACCAGGCAACGATGTCGTCTTCGTTTGCCAAATCCTACACCTGAAGTCGTTACTTTATCAATGCATGGACTTGAACTAGGAGAAATGTCAGTTTCGGAGTTGTTAAGGTAGCCACGAAGATCACTACTAACTTTATTATGTCCTTCTCTATCCATTACAGATGGGAAATATAGACTTTCAATTACCTCGGTGACACTCAGTTCATCCAAAGTTCTAATTGGTGATTTTGCCTGTACAAAGAAACTTTGCATGAGATATTTTAGAACATAAACAAGACATGCTGAAAACACTTTAGAAAGAATGCCTACAATTACAATAGAGCATTCAACTAAAATTAATCCTTTAAATGAAAATTCAATCATGACTACTATTTGATTACTGTGATGCTTTTCAAATATATTACTGCGTACTGTGAAGTCCTATCATATCAATCAGAAGCAGATGAATGTAGAAGAGAGTTGAATGGAAAACAAGGTTCCACTTTAGGTTAGACAAATTATTAATTAGAATGTTATGCATTACTGTTCACACATATTAAAGAAAAAATACAACCTGACAACCAGCTGCCCTGAAGGAACTAAAATCATGGCATCCAACAAGAACCCTGCATGCTTCCTGCATGGATATCATCAATAACTTGCATAGATGGAGGATTGACAATCTGAAAAATATACGGAGCTGTTAACTAACTTGCATAGCTGGAAGATTAAGATCCTCAGATACATGCCATGCTCGATCTTTCTCAAAGGTTGACAAAGGCTCTGGCCCAGACAGCAAACGATAGAAGTATCTGAATGGTAGTTCCAAATAATGGGTAATTACTTCAAATGATCAAAAACAAAACAAAGAATTCTGTGGAAATGCACGGAAAAGTAGCTAATGTCAGAAGTCCTAGATGAACCTTATTGCAATAATCTTCACTGTCACTATTACACAAAAATTAAGGGCAATTTCAAAAGATCAAGCAGTTCTACTTCATTCATAACTTAACAAATATACTTCAGAGACCAAGTAACTCCTCCATTCATAATCCAATAAATAAGAGCTAAGAATGAAAATCTTGCATCAAATAGAACTATATGAGAGCCGATGACGGTATATAAATGCAGCAAGTGATAATCAACGCATGAAAACCAAGATTCTGAAGAACTCACGTGCGCTCTTGTGCTTTAAATCTGGCATGAAAATCAGATGGAACACATCGAACATCGATAATCGTTAAGTCACTGTCATGCTTCTAAAGTAAATCAAATTGCCAAAAAACATATTAGAAGATTTTGAGCACAGACATTACACTCAAGTGAAATCATCTAATAAGCAAAATTTGAGAAACAGATTAGTTTAGGTTTTCAAAACTGCAACTCCAACTTTGAGTACAAACAAACACGAAGTTGATAATAAATTTGCTCTTCTTAAGAACATATTCAATAATTCATTAATCTTCCTGGAATAGTTTATAAAGCCAAAATTCGATAATAATAAATATTATGAATCTGCACAGATGAAAAGCTGTCACAAACAGAAAATCTCCTGGGTATGCAGTAGCATTAGAAAATTACACATTGTATGGAAAAAAAAAAAATTAACTTGGCATTAGCTGTGGGCCTGTGGTACAAGTTTTTGCCTCAACACGCATCATGCTGACAGTTCAGAATAAGATTGAACTTAAAGCACAAGGTGATGGAGAGTAAATTACAATTCTATCTGCTTTATCCAAGCCAATAACTAAAAAATTGCAAGCACGCACTCTTTGCAGCTATCTTCAGAATTTCTTTCTTGTTCCACGTCATGTAAGAAGATCAAACATTTTGTCAAGACAGAAGAAGCAATGTATTTATTTAAAGGGTAAATGTTTTAAGTCCCTAACGATTTGGTTATAATTGGTTTTAGTCCCTCATTTTAAAATTTGTAATTGTGGTCTAGTATTTTTAAATGTGGCGAATTTGGTCGGTGTCCCAGTAATTTATTTTGATTTGAGCACAAGAAGAACATACCTGCAAGAAATGGTTTACAGCCCTTCCAACCACAGCAGGTTCATGAGGTGGTAACTACATGTTTACAATGACAAGATGAGCAAATATATATCTCGATTAGTATAAAGTTTGGGTTTATGTAAGATACGAACCACTTCACCGGGCTTCCTTTTGCTGGTCCGTTGAATATCCACATGACAAACATTTGACAAGGCATGAACTCCAGCATCCTGCATTTCCATAGCACAGTTAATTGATATACTATACGTATTCGATTTTGCAAATTGTCCGTGAATAGTGAGTGAGGTTAGAGTGATACTCACAGTTCGACTTGAACAAGAAACAGAGACGGGCTGGCCAACAAATTTAGCAAAAGCTTCCTACAAAACAACAACACATTTGATTTGATAGTAATCGTGGATGGAAATGGTGACGCGATGTTGTAATTTGTTACCTCGAGCGCTCCAACGACGGTACGACAAGTGAGCTGCTTCTGTGAACCGGAGAAAAGAGTGCCGATATACTCGATTGCAAACAAATAGCGTTGAATCCCATTCCTAGGGTTTTGATTCATTCCTTTTTCTTCGTCGTCTTCTTCTTCTTCTTCAATGTGAGTGGGATGCTCGATTTTTGATAACTTGGACGGCCGATTGTTATCACTGCACTCCGAATCCACTGTATGCTTCAAACTGTGTGTCATTGAAATTTGAAATTTCAATCCCAACGCAACTCAGCTCAACAGGGTTTCTGTTTCTCCTTTCCTACCCCCAGATATAGAGGCTGTGTCTGCGTAATTAAATTAAAGTTAAATTATTATTTTGGTTCTCATCTTAACAACAAAATTTAAATTTGGTTTCTTAATTCTTTTTTATTTCGATATGATTCTTGTTTTAAAAAATTTGATGTAATTAAATTATTTATTCCTAATATTTTAATTTTTGTCTCAATTTTTGTAAAATTTGTGTAATTTTGTCCCTCTCCAAATTAAAATCAAATTTAATTTCTATATAAATGTGCACAAATATTTCTATCAAAATTGATATTTCAAGTAAATATATTTAACAAAATTAAGTTTATTTTAATTTATATTTTACATCAAACTTTATTTAAAATTGTTTTAAAGTTGTTAATAGAAAATAATGCTAATAACAAAAAAAATTCATAAATTATATTGATATTTTATTACATCATACTTTAATATTGTTTTTTATTTGAATTTATATTTTAAATAATTACATATTTTTAAAATGTGTAAAATTCAATAATTTCTATACAAATGTTTTAGTTGGTATAAAAATAACAATTATATAATTTAAGAAAAAATAACTAGTTTATGTAATAATCAAAAACAAATAAATTTAAAATTTGAAAACATTTTTAAGTAAAATTGAATGTGAAACAAATTTAAATAAACTTAGTTTTATTGAAAATATATAAAAAATATAAATTTGAATAAAAAAAATCAAATTTAATAAAAATATTTGTATAACATTTTATAATTTTTGTTTCAATTTGGAGGGAACGAAACTGTATAATTTTTACAAAAATTAAAACTAAATTGAGACAAAAGTTAAAATACATGGACCAAATTGAAAATGAGAAAATGACACCTACCATAACAGTGACACGTGACACTGTCACTGCCACGTGGCACGATGTCAGCTTGACATGTGACAAATTTTTAATTTTTTTTAAATTTTAAAAAAATTCAATAAAAAAATTTTAAAAATTCAAAAGGTAACACGTGGCACCCATTTAACACCGTTACTACACGAGATGACTTGATTACATCAAATTTCCCAAAATAGAAACCACATTAAGACAAAAAAAAATTTGAGGTACCAAATTTAAATTTTGTTACGAAAATGGGACCAAAGTATAATTTAACCTTAAATTAAATCAAGTGCTTCCATTTCCCACCATGCTTACAAAATCAAATCTTTTAATATTTCTAAAATAAAAAAACTATTTTATATTATCCCGTTAATTTGACTGAGAGATTAAAAAATAAATATAGAACAGAAAAAAAAACTGATCTAATTAATATAAAAATAAGCATAATAAAAAACATTACATTGTAATTGTAATGTCACAGGAAATATTACTTACGTGTCTTAGTTCTTATCTAAAAATCTTGAATGTCAAATGAGATGGTATGGCGATAATACATGAATTACAAAATTCATCTCATTAAATGAATAATTAGGTTTTTCTGTTTTAATTAATAAGTCAAGTTTTATAAATTTGGAAATATATACATATAATCTTGCAAATTTACTAACTTCTAAATAATTAAATGCTTACTCAATTCTTTTTTACTTTAATCTCAACTTTTCATATAACGTTTCTTTATAACCACGATCAAGATTTACCCTCGGGATTCTTTTGCAAGAATTTCTTTCCAACTAAACTATCATCCTGATAAAAAAAAGAAAGAAAATAAAAAAAAATATCTTTCCAACCAGAAAAAAAAAAAAAAAAAACTCGGAGAAAGTAATCGATGGAATAAAACCTTGAACGATGCGACGCAGTGAGCATAGAGCAACGCATAGCCATGATCTGAATCAACTTGAGTTATAAGTTTCTTGAGAATCATCTTGCATTTATCATTATATATCCAATCAATGAAGCCTGAGACGAAAATTAGGTTGGTTTAGTTAAATTATTTTTTACTTGTTTTTTTTTTTAGAATTCTTTGAAGAAAAGTTGATCGACACAAAAAACAGAGTAGAAAATTAAAGATTACAGGAGTAGAAATCTTACCGAAATACGAAGGAGAAGGTGACGAGGGTCATTGCACGGTGAAAGGATCAGTCTTGCTCCATCGCAACTTCATTGCTATGCTTTACTCTGACTCTCATAACCTCTCATTCTATTCAGAACATGTGCTTTTATAGTACGAAAATGATATTTAAACATATATTTTGAACTTACTTTTTGACACAGTGACGTGTTAATCAATTTTTTTATTTAAAAACTTGTTTTATTTTATTTTTTTAAAATTGAAACACGTGTGGAAGAAGATGGAGAAGAGGATCAACAAAGAGAACTCATGGTTTTCTCATTTGGAAGAGAGCACTCCAACTTGAGAGAAGAGAGAAGCAATGTCTCGCGATGTAATCGAACAGAGAAATAGGGTCTGAGGTTTGGGTTCTCAACGGCGGTGGGTGGTGGTTCGTTTTGACTTTGTTCTTTGTTTCACTCTCACAATCGCCAATGATTCATTTTCGTTCAAATACCATACGTGATTGAAATGTTTGTGGTTGGTTGTTTTGTGGGTGAGTTGTAGGGCTTCTCCATTCTATCGTTGTTGTTGGTGTAGATATCATTTAGGATTTAGGTTTTTTCTGAGTTGAAGATGACGACACTAAAACCACTCTTAACGGAAAAAAATATGACAGCAGGAGTTACACAATGTGGGGATTTATGTGCAAATAGGTGGGGAGTTGCGTTGGAGTTTTTGCACAAATATTGGACAGTTATGCAAGTATGAGACATCATGTTCAATGTCCCTAATATGAATCATAAAATGACATTGAAGTCCTCATGAAGAACTAAAAAGTTGTTAGACCCAATCTTAATGAAAAAAATATGACAGCGGGAGTCACTAACATGTGGGGAGCCATGTTCAAATAAGTAGGGAGGTGCATTGAGGTTTTTGTACAAATACTAGACAATCATGTAAATATGAGACAACAACTTTAATATACCTAATGTCAACCACAAAAATCACATTGCAATCCTCATGAAGAACAGAAAGCTTCATTGGACCCAATCTTAACGAAAAAAAATATGACAGCAGAAGTCACCACAAAATAATTTGCAGAGGTTTTTCAAACCTCCACAGATAGGTTCCCCACAAGTTATTTGTGGAGGTTTTCTACAACCCCTGGTACCAAGTTTATATTGTGGAAGTTTTTTAATGGAGGGTTATAACCTCTTCTATTCATGACTATTATTTTGTGAAGATTTAAAACCTCCTTTATTTCCATAAACCTATTTGATTCCAAAATTCCTATTTTTTTTTGTGGGGGTTAATACCCTCCTCAATTTGAGGATTATACTGTAAAAGTTTTAACCTGTTTCGTTTGTATTATTTAATTTGTGGATTTATTATTGCGTTATTCAAATCTCATAAAAAAACAATATTTTGTTTGTAATTAGAATTTGAGGTACTTATATTTTTACATCAACAATATTTTTTGTAAACTTCAATCAAATACTTCAACCAAAGTGTTCAAATATATATCATTAGAACTTTTGATTCTCAAAATCAACATATTAACATAAAAGCAATTTAAATTGAAACAATTACAACTTAATCCATACTTACTCAAAGTTCATAATACACTAAAATAGTTTCATCTTAAAAAACATCATCAACACCCTAAATATTGCTACCACCAGATGATCCTCTTGTACCCATAGAAGACTCAGGCTCATTTGCATCACCGGTTTGCTAAAATTATAAAAGATAAATATTAGCTGCAAGAA
>Ga0214542_1002101_pt1 | contig 41248 bp, 17 predicted proteins | sample CNSS1metaG_FD_160096 | JGI IMG/M metagenome (GOLD analysis project Ga0214542, IMG submission 160096) | Root nodule microbial communities from cowpea collected in UCLA plant growth center, Los Angeles, California, USA - CNSS1 | ecosystem: Host-associated > Plants > Roots > Nodule | place: USA... | reverse complement strand
GTGTGTGTGTTAGAAGTCCCACACAATTAGAGATAAAGTCAATTAATAATATATAAGTAGATTGCAAACTCCACCTTACAACATAATTTTGTGGGGTTGAGTTAGGCTTTAAATCCATTTCTAACATGGTATCAGAGTCAAGTTAGAGTCTATCCTAGCGAGCTTTCTTGAACCTTCTGTTTCTTCCGATATCGGACCGCTGATGGATCATTCACTAATTTTTAGTCTCACGCACCAAATAAACATACCTCAGCGGAAAGAGGTGTGTTGGAATTCCCACATTAACTAGAGATAATATCACTTTACAAACGAGTTTTGTAAAATTAAGTTTAAATCAATTATAAAATTTTAAAATATAAATAATAATAAAACCTGGTATATCGCAATCAATATAATAAAAATAATATAAACCATTTTAGGCTACTAACACTAAATGAGTGTTGGATCGTGTTTTAGCGTATTTGTTAGATCGGATAGGTACAATTTTAATATTTCAAACATAATTCATCGTTTTTTTTTTTGATTTAGTATTTCTGTATTGTGTTAATAATTTTATATTAATTAGATATGAAATGAATACATAAAAGTAAATACAAATATTACACTATAAACTAATTTTGTTAAGATTAATTTAAGTTTAAAATTTACTAATGAAGATGATTTCAAAAGTAATAAAAGTATAACTGTTTTATTGCCTATATACTTTTACTTATGTATCAGTTTGTTTAAGAAAGAAATTCATGAACATTAATCACTGACATACGAAACACAGAAATTAATTTATACATTTGTATAATATTGTTTTATAGAACATTTGATAGAGAAATGAAGGTTATTTATACATCCTATTATGAGCACTATAAGAAAAATGGTTTTTAGTGTCACATAAAGGTACAAAAGCACCATATCTACAAATACGATCACTTTGTCATTATAATGTTTGATTAGTCTGCACCAGTGGTAGGACATTAATAGAGACGACCAAGTCAACATTAAAGATGATACTATAAATAAATTAATATAATATTAATTCAGCCTACAATATGTTAAGTGACTTCAAAGATTTGAAATTTAAGAATCTATTGATTAAACTTAGAATTAGTGTAGTCAAAGTTAATCCAACTTATTTTTAATAATTTTATTTTTAGCGTTCACTTCGTTGTTAATAAACAAAAAAAGAAAAACTTATTTAATACATATTGTTTTGATACAGTGGGCACAAAAAAATTATTATTTATTATTTATTTTGACTGACCCTTGGTTTATGTTTCTCTAGCGTATGTTTGGAGAATCTATACATTATAATAGTGAATTACATATAGCAATGGGAGGATATTCATCAGGAAATATATTTGTTGTTTTTTTCTTACTATGTTGTTTAATTTTTTTATTTAGTGATGAACTTTGTGCAAATATGTGAAAATATATGTTACTCAATTTGTTTTTTTATTTTATTTTGACTTAATTTTAAACTTTGTAAAAAAAAGTATAAAAAAGAACTGAATTATATATATTTTTTATTAAGTGTATTTTAATTTTTGAACTTACATATGAAATTAGAATTTCTCTATTTCTTAAACTTTGATATTTTTTTATCTTCAAATTTTAAAAATAAATGAATATATTCCTTTTGCATTTGATGTAATAAAGTTAATTTTATTGAGTTTCTTAAACAATGTTTCAAACTAACATTTAAGTTGAAATTTGTAAAAACAAACAATTCAAACACTATCATAGAACGCATTTGACACAAAGTTTGGGTTACAAAAATTATGTTAATTCATCTTTAAAATTTGGAGATCAAGTTAACTAAAGATCAATTTAGACTTAACTTCTTTAGTAGTCGAAACCTAAATAACTAATATTAGAGATCAATTTAGTAACTAATTCACAACCCAATTATATTTTTTTATTCATAATAAAATTATTTTAAATAACAATAATTGATAATTTATAAATTATTACCTAAATTTATCACTGTAATTAATTACTTTTGGTCTCACATAGTTTATCAATACAAACTTTCAAATTCAACTCAAGTAAAGTTCCAAAACTAATTTCAAATGATGATTTTTATCAATGCATTTATCATCTTTATCATGTCTAATTTTAGTCTATCAAACTCACATAATCACATATACAAGAAGAACATACAAACTTACACAATTATTGAGTTCATTGTCAATATGCAACAACAAAGAACATTTCAACAAAATGATTATAAGAAAAATGGTTAGAAACAAGAAGATTCAAAATAGAAAAATGCACTACAATTTTAAAATAAAAGTGGGCAAAATATACAAACTTAAAAAACTCAAGCCTCCAAGATCCAAGCTAGAAGCCTTTTGTCAACCACAACATCAAGTATTTGGACATCGTACATGTGATAAATAATGTACTCACCAGCGGAAGAACAGTAGATTTGAGAATTTTTATTTTGATTAAATTACATATTTAGTTACTATTTTCGTTTTGTTTTGTTAATGTAGTCCTAATTTTTTTGTCTAATCAGATCTTAATTTTCGTCAATTTTATTCGATTTGGCCTTGTTTTGTTAACTGTTTAAATGATTAACGATAATGAACCGTGACTATCATGTGTCACTTCGTGATTTTTTTTTAAAATATCCACGTATCAACCCAGTAACGTATCAGAGTGAATGTTTTATATTTAATTTGATCCCTATATTCGTTATCTTTGTTCAGTTTAGTCCCAATTCTTTCAAAAATTGAGCAATTTTGTCCCTCTCCAAACTGAAATCAAATTTAATTTTTATATAATTTTTATTATGTTTTTATTAAAATTCACATCTTTATTAAATACTTTTGGTTCAAGGTTACAATTAGTTTAAAATTACAACGAACATTTTAAGGATAAGGACTAACATCATTAATATAAAATTTTAACTAATTGTAATCCTAAACAAAAAATATTTAATAAAAATTAGAATTTGAATAAAAACATCATTATATCATTTATGTAAAAACTATGACTAAATTGAAATAAAAATAACGAATCTAGAAACCAAATTGAATTTAAAAGGGTTAAATATGTTTTTGGTCCTTCAAGTTTCAGCGAAATTTGAAATTAGTCCCTTATCAAAACTTTTGACCAATTTAGTCCTTCATCTTTCAAAATGCATGAATTTAGTCCTTTTAATCAAATTTTGTTAAGTTTATCTGACGTTTCAAGCGCATTTCATGATAGTATTTAAATTATTTACACTGTTTGACACATTTTTGCTTCAATGTTAACTTAAATACTATCATGAAATGCGCTTGAAACATCAGATAAACTTAAAAAAATTTGGTTAAAAGAACTAAATTCACACATTTTGAAAGATGAAGGACTAAATTGGTATAAAGTTTTGATGAGGGACTAATTCCAAAATTCACTGAAACTTGAGGGACCAAAAAACATATTTAACCTAATTTAAAACATTGACTCTGACACATAACACAATGTTAAGTTGACACATGGATTTTTTTCAAAAATTAAAAAAAAAAGTTTAAAAAAATATAAAATAAAATTAAAAAAAACCAAAAGAATCACTATAAAATGACACGTGACAATCTCTGTTCATTAATCATTTAAATAAAATTAAAAAAAAATATGATCAAATTAAAAAAAAAAAATTGACAAAAATTAGAACATAATTGAAAACAAAAACAATATTAAAACTAAATTAACAAAACTGAACGAAAATATGACCAATGTGTAGTTTTTAACCTGTTTTTTTCTTAAAATATTTACTTCTTTTAAGAAAATAATAACACTAAATTGAGTTAAAATAACTGAACACAATTTAAATCTATCATAAAATATAGATATGAAGTCAATTTTCAAAATTCGAATCCATTCAAATCAATTTCAAGTCCAACTAAACTAACGAATGAAGATGGATGCGATCATGGTGAGCCTCATGCTCACGTTGTGAATATATCCCTCAAATAAATAAAAAAATTATAACCCAAGTAATTAAGATAATATATATAAGAAGACACTTTTCATCATAGCCATAATTAATTTTATACTCCAATGATACAATTTGTATGTCCCTATGGTGACCCCTTATGATGAAAAGAATGATTTGCCATGCAATTCATGCAAAACTATTGATTCCCAATATCATCTGGGTCGATTATAATATCATGAAATGGTGTTATATCTTAATGAAAGTGATCCAATGAAGAATTTGTTATATTAAAAGAATCTCCGGCCAAAATATCTTAATATTTTCCTTGATGATCTGAGTTAATTTGGATGACGAAGAAATATCCATTGAAAGGGCATGATGATATAATAGATAATGATTATTGATTATATATGACCTTTGTGAACACTGAAGGTAGAGTAGAGTAGCTAGGTTTAGCATCTTATCATTATTAGTTTAGGTCAAACCCACATATTTAGATGCCAACTAAGTAGTTCATATGTTACCACTTGGCATCATGTGTTTGCTTTCTATCATTTAGAATCCAGGTGGTCCAACACCAATATTACTTTCTATATATAATTATTAGATATATACTAATTAATAACCTAAACTACTAATTAATCACCCACTTTTTTCTTTTCTTTTTCTCTTCTGTGACTTGATCTGCCAACTCAATTTGAGATGATATTCTCTATGGAATAGCTGAAAATATTATATGGAGTTGGATATGTATATAGTCGTTGTGTCTTTTTTTTTTTTTTTTTTTTTTTTTTTTTTTTATATTCGTCTTTGTTTTAAATTTCTAAAATATAGGTAATAACATAATAAGCTTATATTAGCTTTTTTGTTTGATTATTTATTTTGCAACTTAATTTTAAGGCATATTTTTATATCGGCTTTACTCTTTTGTATGATTATTTAAACTTTATCGAATTATTATTTGATATTCTCATTTGAGTTTATTTTTTGTGATATGTGTACAAAATAATAATAATAATAATATATTATAATAGTGAATAATAAGTAGAATAAGGAAGAGATAAATGTCAGGTCTTTCATTTCATTCATATGCATTCATCCAAATTAAACATCCTTCCTCTTTCTCTTCATTTTTAATTTAACTGCACTACGGTGAAATTAAGAAGAAAATGAATATTTTGAACAAATCATAATTATTCTGGTGTTTATCTTTGTTTCTCATCATCTTCGTAAGTTTTTATGTATTCTATTAAATTATTCTTCTTTTTAGTTTTTCTGTTGTTTTAGTTATCAATCTTATTGGAGTCAATTAAGATAAGTGGTCATCTCATCTTAATTTACAATACGTTGAGTTTTTGTCTTGTTTGGATAATTTGCTCTAGGTTGTGAGTGACAATGGTTCTTAAGCTGAAGGAGTTTAACTTTGAAGGAAAGTTATTTTTTTAAGGTAAGAGAAACTAGTTGAGATTCTAGAATACTATTGTTTCATACTTGTGGTGGTGACAATGATAAATATGTGATTTTGCATATTGTTATGGGGTAAATTGATTATATTGTGGGGTAAATTAATTATCTTGTTGCTGCTTGGATTGGTCTGTTATTGTTCTTGGATTTTATTCTTTGTTTATTTGTCTTAATATGAATGATTGGATCTATTATAATTTGGGAAGATGATGAGGAGAGTGAGCTAAAGGTTGAGGGAGTAAGCTTGTTAAATTATTTATCTTATTGAAAAGGGGATAGGGTAAAATATGTGGATTTGAGTATGGTGTATTAAACTAGTGCATTGGTGTTGTTTACGATGATTTGGAACTAAACTAAACTTACTTTGATACAAGAAATAATATAATAATTTATACATACCCAATGGACTAATTTCATAGACATACTTAGAACCATTGAATCATAATAATTTCATAGACATACTTAGAACCATGTGGTGGTATCACCATTGAAAATAGTTTATTAAAAAGTATTGTCTTACAAACCTAAGGTGCTATAGATTATAAATATTTAGAGAATAATTTTTCTCATTTGGATCATATTTGATACAAGAAAGGTTATACATGCAAGAAATGTCTTTTCTATATTTATTATTGATAAATATAAATTTCATTTATTCGGAACATTAGAGTTAATTACATAGTCTTACGTAATCTAATTAGCTCCACACAATTTAATTTTTTCCATTATAATTTTTATGTAATCTAGTCTGATACACTTTAGGATCACATATTGAAGTTTAATTATAATGTGTGTGGTCTACTTCCATTACAAAGAAAACAAATTAACATAAATTTTCGTTTTATTATTTAGTTTAGCCTTATATTGTTTTGCAAAGTACCTCAACAATGAACCATAATTTTAAATTGTACAAGAACATGAATTTCATTTCTTTAAGAAAAAAAAAAACAAATAAGCTAGTACATCACTTAATTAAAATATATTGACTATTTATTAGAAGATACATTCTTATAATGTATTTGGATAGATATATTTACAACTTTTAAGAAATTCAAATGCGTAAAATTTGATTTTTTTTTTAATTTTTCTACTTTTTAAATGTTTTATGTGAATAAAGTAATTCAAATTATTGAATTTTAAGTTTTTTTATTTAGATAAATTATTTTAATTAACGTCAAATATAAAATTCATTCCAATATTAAAAAATAGAAGTTGATATTTTTCAATTGAGATAAATTACTTTCCAGGCAAAATTCTTAAGATCTTGGTAACTGACACCAACAAAAGTTTTTCAATCACAAATTGCTTATTTTATCTCATTCTTCAAATTTTATTAAGCTTATTTTAAACAATCTTAATCAAAGTTGATTGAAAATTCCTTCATTAAACATTAAAAGAAAAAAGAAAAACTATGAAACTTTGGATAAAATATAACATTAGTGACTCTGATAGAAACAATCTCTATATACATAGATAAAAGTATAATTACAAAACGAAAAATAGTTCTCCAACATTAGAAGAAAAACAATTCTCAGAACTAAAAGATAACCTTAATCTAGATAAAGAAAAACATATTTCAACAATATCAATAAAAAATATTTTTCATTAAAATCAGTTGAAAATAATTTAATTTTGTAATAAAACAATCACCTAAAATGTTTTTTTTTAAATATCTTTAATAATCATTTTTTTTTATATTCCATGTATGTTTTGATCAAGGAATCTTGTGTGTTCTTGAGCAATGGTGCAGCAAGTAACAACAAATATCTATTCAACAACACTATCGAGAAGTCAACTAAAAAATATATTTAATAATACATCTGTCAGAACAGATTAAGAAAATCATACAGAATCTTTTAATAGAATCTATGACAGAATCTACCTTATATTCTATCATATCAACCACACTGCTAATTCTAATTTCAATTACAAATGTTAATGAACAATTGCACATTTATCGAATTTATTTTTTATGAACTTGTTAACCTGCACTGTTTTTATTTATCGTAATAGTATGCTAGTGAAATAGATAGAGATGAAAATTTTTAAAATAAAAAGTAGTGTTGTTATGGTAGAGATAAGAATTAAGATTATTAACTATAAAAAATGATAATAGTTATTAAAAAGTAACAAGTAATTAATTTTTTTTACTCTATAAATATTAGACTTTACATTTTATAATAAAAGATGGAACTGATATTTAATTAAGATTTTCATTTTATTAGTTTCAATAATTTATTTTAATAAATTATTTATGATTTAGTATTGTTTTTAAATACATATTTTTATTGTTCTTTTTTATTTGTTAATCAGACAATAGATTAAATTGGAAAAATGAATAAAAAATTAATTTGATTGTGGTCAATGTCTAGTGAATGTCAATGCATTTTTTAGCATATCTCTTTATCTTCAATCTAGTTTGATATTTTTTTCATATATTATTTTTATTGAATTTGGACGGAGATGCATGCTACTAATTTTGTTGATTTTTTTTTAAGGATTAAATATGATTTTGGATGTTTAACTTTTAGTAAAAATTAAAATCAATTTTGCTTTTGAAATTTTTGTTTAATTTAACCCTTCAACTCTATAAATGTATTAATTTTTTTTCTTTTAACCAAAATTTGTTATTAAGTTTATTTGACGTTCCTAAACTTAACAAAATCTTGTTTAAAAATGACTAATTCACACTTTCTAAAGTTAGAAGTCTAAATTGGACAAAATTTTAAAGAGAGATTAATTCTAATTTTTAATAAAAATTAGGAGACCAAAAATATATTTAACTATTTTTTTAAAAAACATTTGCTTAAATGTCGAGCTATCATTGTATAAGTAATGAGTAATTGTTTCATGCATTAAGTTTTGATTTTTGTTGTTTCTTTCTCAAATTGTGATTTATGACTTGAGAAAGAGACATGATAAGGAAATTATTCTTATTTAGAGCTCTTATCCTTCAATGGATAGATGGTCGTTTAAATGATGAAGAGTTAAAGTTTTTGGAGTCTAGATTTTTTACTGATTTTTTTGTGTTGTCTTCTATTGTGTCTTAAAAATACATTGATGTTGGTATTTTAAAAACTTTTTAATATATTTTAAAACATTGAAATAAGTGTTCATTCGTGTATTTTAAAAACACAGTAGATGACTAGAACATAAAAACACAAAAAGAATACAAATTCAAGTTCTTGTTGTTGTTTTGAAACATGGTGGAGTATGCAACCAGTGCCCTTGTTCAAGCAACAAAAAGCGAGGGAGAGTTATCTCCTTTAAAACTTTTATCGCTTGTACAACAGATGGTCACTCATGTATTGAAAAGTTAAAATTCAAGAAAGTGATGTTAGGTGAGTTATACTAAGTCATATTGGTGGGATGCTTAAGCTATAAGAACAATATTAATAACTTAAGTGACTAAGTAAACACGATTTTTTTTTTCAGAATAATATTTTAAAAATCTTAAATATACCTATTAGAGCATTATTTCCTCAAATGAACCTATTTAGAGTTTTTTAATTTTTTATAAATTTTTTTCTAAAATAGAGAGGAAAAAGAATTAATATTAAAAAACAAAATTAAGACAATAGAAAAGTAGTTGAACTTTGAAACAGTTTTTTTATATCGGGCTTACAAAAAATTAGTTGAAAATTTAGTTTTTGTCTATTTGGGGGAAATAATGTCTACTATCGAAGAAAATAATAATTTGATATAATAATTTATAGTATAATTTAAAATAAATTTTTTTATTATTATTAAAGATATCAAAATGAATTTCAATCCGTAGATTAATTTAGCTCACCACAGGATCAAATTTGTTGGGTCAGAAAAAATTCAACCCTAACCCACCAACAATAATATTTTATTAGCTTTTTTAACAAATTTTTTATTATAATTATTTACTACTTAATTATGTAGGTTGACAATTTGATCTTTTTAAATACTAAGACGTTTGTTTATTAATATTTGAATATTTTGACTATTTAATTTATTTGTTGGTCAAGTAATGTAGGTTGACATTTTAGTTTTGAACTATTATCTTTATATAAGAATGTTTTGAAAAATAAATTAATACTTTGATTGTAGTATTATAAAAATATAATCAAGTCAATCCACTTTAATTATATTACAACAAATATGTACTGAAAAAAAAATATTCTTAAATAAGTCAACTTACTAACTCATCAACTTATGGTGAATCACGTCCTGAATTACAAAATATGACTTACTAAAAAGTCGAGTTAAACCGAATCATTTTTAACTTAAATCATAATGAGTCAACCCATGCAGGGGCAGAACAACTTGGTGACAGGGGGAGCCATGGCTCCCCCAACTTTTTTTTTAAAATTTTTTTTATATATATTTATATATTTTTTAAAATTATATTTATATATTATTTATATTAAGTTTATATTATGAAAAATAATAATAAAAAATAAAATAAAAAAATTTAATGGAGACACTAATTTATAAAAAAAATTAAGGTTAGTATTTTATTAAGATTTATGTATGTTAGATTTATGAATCTTTTTAGGATATTTTTTTCCAAATTAATATAAACCCTAATTATGATTTTAGGGATTCTTTTATGAAATTGGTATGAACCCTAATTATAATTTTTCCCAAATTATTATAACCCTTAATTATAAAATTTAGGGATTTTGTGTTTTTCGTTGCCTATGGTAATTTTTTTTTTAAGTTTTGAATTTATACTGTGTTGATTATTTAATTAAAGTGGTATGAGTTTTATTATGTTTTGCATTGTGATAATTGTGATTTGTGAACATAAATTTTATTTTTTTTAAATAGACAAGAAGTGATAAATTTATATTAGAAAGATTATGATAAAAAGTAAAAAAAATGATTCTTTTTTAAAGAGAAAGGTTTGTGATAAAGATAAAAAAAGATGCATTTACGTCAACTAAACTTGAGAAATTTCATGAGAACAAGAATTCAAGACAATAAAAAATAAATCTCTAAAGTTCTTAGAGTTACATAAATTTAAAAATTCATTATATATATAACAAATTTAATTTGGCACCCCTATATTTTTTGTGCAAGTTCCGCCACTGAACCCATGTGATTTGAGTTGATTTATTTTTACACCTCAAATTATTATATGGTATGTAGAAATATATGAATGAGCATTAAAAATAACTTTAAATTTTACAACATTATTAGCATTGATATAATTATTGATCATAAATAATTCAATTATAAAATTTTTTATTTTCAAAAAATTAATAATGAAAAATTTAATTTCAAATTATATTACAACAAAATCATAAGCTATTTTTTATTTTATTCCCTCTCTTAAAGTGACTAAATTTTAAACCCAGTTTTTAATTAATTATTCTAAAATATGTTTCCATAATTTTAATTTTAATTTTTTTCTTCCCATTTTAGAAAAACAAAAGGAAAATCAAATAGGCCCATTTGAAAAAATAATGTTTCAATCGATCTATTTATGAAAAATTTCTTTAAAAATTGTTATTTTGAAAAAGAGAATCGAGATAAAAACTAAATCAATTATCTTTACTATGAAGTTAACATCAATCAAGTGATACGAAGTTACTTTAGTAAAGAGTCTTACCATATTTAAAGAAGAAACATAGTTGAAATTATTTTTACAATATAAATTAAAAGTTAACAAATTATTCATTGACTTACCTATAAAAAAATAGGTTAAATATATTTTTGTCTCTTAACTTTTAGTAGAAATTAAAATTAATCTATCTTCGAAATTTTTGTCTAATTTGGTTCCCTAACTTTAGAATATCATAAACTTAGTTTTTTTAATTAAATTTTGTTAAACTTATTTGACATTTCAAATACGTTGTATGATAGTTTCTTAACTTATTGTATTTTTTGATGTAGGTTTTTTTTATGTTATATATATATATATATATATATATATATATATATATATATATATATATATATATATATATATATATATATATATAAAGTGAAACGAGTGATCTAAAGTTTGGTATTTTAAAAAAAATCATTAAAGATGCATATAAATTTGTCAAAGCTTACATTAATCTATCATCTTTATATACAATTAGTATAGTTAATTACTTTAGATGTTTATGAGAAGGGGAAATATTAATATACTTACATTACGTGGTGATTAAAATAAATGTATGTTTTTAAGATATTATTGCATGACAACTTAAAAAGATTAATTATTATGTATCTCTCAATGATTACAGTTCATACAGGATCAATAAAACGACAATCCCAGAAGAAATATTCTATAGAACATGAAAATAAATGAGTTGACCATCATTAAAAGTCAACCACATTGTTCTTACACTTTTTTTTTTCAACATATGAAATTGAAAAGGAAAAGAAATTAATGATGGAAATCTAATCAGATGACACATGATGATGATTGACTTTTATGAACAGCATTGCTCTTTTTAAAATGTATGACATTTCATTCTCGGACTTTTCTGTTTCCCCTTAACACCATTATACTATGTGTGCAGAGTCTAATCAGATAACACCTGAACAAAGTTTTTTTTTTTTTTTTCTGACAAATAAATTTAAGAAGAGTGAAAACTTTAAATACCTTAATAGAGTTTCAGTTTGAGTTTCTTTCACTTTTTTTTTTATAATTTGTATGATATAATTTTGTTTAGGTTTAATTAGTCAGATTATACTCATTTTTGTTCAGATGTGTCAGTTTGTTATCCGTTTTTAAGAATGTGTCAATCTACTATCGACTTTTAAAAAAATGTCTTAATCAAATCCCTTTCACACAATACTTAATTTTGTAAGTCATTTTAAATATCAATATTGTTAACCGTGTTAATAATTTTTTGCTGAAAAAGATATAATTGAGACATCTTTTCAAAATTTAAGATTTAATTGACACCTTTTCAAAACGGATACCAAACTAACATATCTAAATGAAAGTAGTTACTATATGACTAATTAAACATTTTGTTTACTTTTTTTAATAGTATTTTTTCAACCTCTAAGGTTTATATCGATTATTCTTTTGTGATAAGAAAACGCACTTTCCATAATCTCACATAAGTTGGCATTTTCCTCAAAATAAGAAATCTTTTCTTTTTTCCCTTAAAGTGTGAACATGTTAATGGTTACTTTTCTCAAAAAAATAAATATGCACAACAAATTTAAAAGTTAATGAAATTGTGAAGTTCCATACCCAGTTATATATATATATATATATATATATATATATATATATATATATATATATATATATATATATATATATATATATATATATATATATATTTTAAATAGAGTTTTCTTTTTAAAATTTAATGACTTCATTTGAAACAACTTTGTTGATTGAGAGCATTCTTTTAATATATAATATCTTACAACAGTTCTTTATATATCTGAAAAAATATTATATATTTTAATACAAATTTTACGAACATGTGATTTTTTAAAATTAATTTTTTTCTTTAATTTTTAGAAATTATATTTATAAGAGACAAATATTAACTATTATTGTTGATAACTAAGAATCTCTTATGAGAAAACCTTGACCAAAAGGCTTTGAATACTTTTGTTGAAATACAACTGATAAAGATCAAATACCTTTTTTGATTAGTTTTTTTAATTAGCCCATCCGTTCCAATTTTTAAAACAATAAACCTGAATTATTATTATGTGCACGAAAATTAAAAAATGTTAGAAAAGAAAAAGTCCTAATTACGATCTTAACTAAATAAATTTTAATAAAAAGTAATCCTAATTAACAAGTTGATATGAAAAAAAAATTCATTTGGAATAATTTGCAAAAAAGAAAAATGATTGGACTTGAATTGATTAAAATTTTGAAAATAAATTTTATTAATTATTTGTGGTTGATGTACATAATGCTTAATCCAAGTCATTTAAGCACTATTATAAGAAAGATTAGAGAAGGTGCCATTTGGAATTAGGAACTCTTTGGTGGTGTACATGAATTGTATCTTTCAGCTGAGACACTCAAAGATAAGTTCATTTAATTGGAATCTTTTCCATCATGATAATAAATATGCACTATACTCAATTAGTTTATCTTAACTTTAATCTTAATTAATCAACTAATATTCTCATAATTGTTGCTTACTCATTCTAAATCCTTAAAGCCTCGTTGACTTTAAGAACATCCTCCAAACAAGGTTTGAAGTTTGAAATTTTGTTTTTGTAGTTTTATCTCGTAAAATGTCTCCTTCACAACCTTGTTTATGTTATCTTGCAGACAAAAAATTATGATAAAATGAGTAGTAGTGCTGTGTTTGATGCTAGAACAAGCACTGAAAACATTTTAAAAACAAATGAATTTGACTTGAAAAACCGACCTGCACTTTAATTTGTCACACATTGTTGTTGCTCCAATAACCTTTGTCACCAACCAATTCGTTAACAGTAGTTAAAATCAAAAACAAGATTATCCGAACACAATTTTGTTAATCATGGAACATTAAAAATTTGAAGAATCAAAGTGAAGTGATGAAAATAAAAACAAGTCAATTTATCGTAAAAGTATATACCTGTCCTTTATCATAAGCTCCTTAGAAAAGGAATTTTGAGGAATCATGGGAGAATAAGCTATCCAATGTTTCCATCATCTTCATCCCCATTTTGAGAAAGTAAAAGGAAGTGTAAGAAAAAGGATGAAAATTTGATTCCCCAATTCTTAGAGACTCTGACATAAATTTGGAATTTTTTTTTTTTGAATTTTCATGTACTATCTTTTTGCTGTCTTCAAAGTATATGGATTGACATTGATTTTGATATTTTAAAATAGGGTTAAATATAGTTTTGTCCCTCAACTTTCAGTGAATTTTGGAATTAGTCCATTTTGAAACTTTGGACCAATTTAGTCCTTCATCTTTCAGAATACGTAGATTTAGTCATTTTAATCAAGTTTTGTTAAGTTTATTTGATGTTTCGTACGTATTTTAGGATTGTATTTAAGTTGTTTATACTGTTTGACATATTTTTGTTTTAATGTTAAGTCAAATACTATTTTGAAACGCGTTTGAAATGTTAAATAAACTTAACAAAATTTGATTAAAATGACTAAATCTATGTATTTCAAAAGATGAAGGACTAAATTGGTCAAAAATTTTAAAATGAAATAATTTCAAAATTCACTGAAAGTTAAGGGACCAAATACATATCTAACCCTTTAAAATATATTAAATATTTTGACAAATCTAATAAATTTTACATAGCTTAAAAGTCAAAATTAAACACAGTTTAAATTTTTCTTCCTCCTTCCGTTCATTATTCAAAATATTTTTTAAAAACAAAACTGTGAAGAGATTATCGGACTAACTGATTTCCAACAAAAAAGAGTGGCATCCTCGTTATTATTACTGTGAAATAATAATGAAAGCAACAAAGCTAAGCAAAGAGGGTGTGAAGATTTTGTCCCCCCTCTTCCCCCAAAATAAAAATGTCTTACTGCTCACTCTTCATAAGAATCTATTGCCCCATTAAATCAATTTGCAACTTGATATGCAACTTGCACTGCCTTTTGCTTTGAAAATCTGAATGTGCATAAATTCCTCTGCTTATCTGCACAAAAGTACCCTTTTCATTTGTGCTTAACTAATGGTTTTTATTTTTTCTTGCATCTTATTCTATTTAATAGTAAAAGACCACATCATGTCCACCAAAAGTTCTGGTCACTGTCAAGATCATTGCCACAGGCCACATATTCACAAACTAACACAGAGCATACAATTATGTTTTTTTCTTTCTATTTTTAAATCTATTTCCGGCAGAGCATCATAAATGGGTCATTTACATAATGTATGAATAGTAAAATTTGACTATTTTCAATCTCAAGTCCTTTCACATAATATTATTAGAATCAATTTCTATCTTTTTTAAGTATTGTCTAATTTAAAATATAAAATTTTTGTCATGATTTTGATTTTGAAAAACGTTTGGAAGAGTTAAAGAAAAAATTTATATTTAATTTCATGAGAACTCTAAAACAACGTGAGACTATTAGATATATCGTATCAAACCGTAAGAATTGATTTCTGAACACATTTTTTGCGAATGAATATCTGATCTATTTCTCTTCAGAACTTGAAGTTTCTAATATAAAGAATCTCCCAATCCACCACGGAAATTTCTCTACCAAATTTGGTAAGAACAACATATATTAAAGATGACCTGAATGGTTTAATTTGATGAAAAGTGCAACAAAAGTTTTGTAAGAATAAAAAATCTACATTGAGATAAAAAGTTTAGGTAGAAAAATGCATTTGAGAGGAAAAGGTGGGTATTTTAAAGAAGTTTGCATAGAAGAACATTTTGATAGAAGAAAGGCTTAATGTTAATCGAATGTGAGTAGTTTGATAGAGTAGAAGTATCTGATGCTGAAATTGTTAGAAAAAGCAGAAATTGACAGAAAAGGCAGAAGAAGCATAAAAGGGTGGGCACTTATGGTGCCGGCGTAGGGCAATGGCATCCCAATTTTGTGCCCTAAAAATGTTGTACTATACCCGTGAGTGAGTTTGACTTGAAATTCAAATTCTGAACATTTTTAATACCCCAAAATACACAGTCTTCACTAAGAGTGAGATTACCTTGTACTTGTTAACTTGACGACAAATTTGCACCACTTGAGAGCATTAAAACATAGATTTGCACATATCCATTTAATGTGGTCCTTGAACAAATAGAAACTCCTCATATATATCAATTAGTCAAACTCTGCCCCATCACTGATTGATCTTGTGATCTGAATTGCTAGTGACTCCACGTTTGTTATGATCCCCATCTTATTTTAGGCAAACAATATTTGATAGTTGAGATCTTTCCTAGCACAATGCCAACGATGAAAACTGTACTTTTTATTTTATTTTATTTTGTCCCATGTATGTATATAGATAAAAATGTTGAATTAACAGAAGGAGAAAGTTTTCATGGTGAGGATCATCAAAATCAAATTTTGACAGTGAAACCAACTTCAGTCTCTATCTGGGCATTCCACAAATAAACAAAAAACTCATGGGCACTTGGAAACAGCTAAAAGGGAGTTCTTTAAAAATGTTGCTTGATAATTAATTTCTTTGACTAAATCTCATGCATATAATATACTGTGTCAAATTAGGTATAGGTTGAAGTGCCATGGCTGTGCGATGATAGGACCAAACATCTTAGTTTAGTAACAAGGAACCAAAGACAGCTAGCTAAACTTTGCTTCAATTTATGTGGGGTGAGAAATCTCATTATTTTTTATTCATTCATATGCATTAAAAAGGTACAATTCATTCCCAAAATAACTGGCAGCCTGGCTGCTATGCATAAATAGAACTTCCTAATTCTCAAGTCAATGTCAAATTTCAGTACATAAACAACTTCTTGTACTACAGAATAAATCCTGTTTCACTTTAAACTTTTTTTTCTTTCTGATATGGCTATTATTTCTCTTCTTAGTTTCCATTAATCTCATAATTTGGCAAAAGAAAAACTCCAAATAGAGTAGGCAGATTCTATAAACCCTGTTGTGGCTTTTATAATGATTTTTCTTGAGAGAAAGGACAAAAGTTGAATGTATTGAGGTAGAAAATAGAGGAACAGACAAGAGAGTAAGAAGCATAAATCATGAAATCAGGGTCTCTTCTCTTCTCTTCTGTGTAAAGCTGAACAAAAAAAGGTACGTTACAGAAATAATGGTTACTCACATTTTCATCACATTCAATGCCCTGCAAAATGTAATTGAAATTTACTGGAAATAGCACAAGTCCTTAGAGGAGAGGCATATGCATGCACCAGTGAAAATTTCCTGAGAGCAAAACTTAAATGCATGTTTCTGACCTGAATTGGAGTTTCACATCAGTAATCTGTAGTACTATTTTTAAATGTGAGTTTTTTTATGTAAATTACTGATATGAAACTCTAATTTCAATTTAAAAATAGCACCAAAAACAAGTGAGTAACCGCATCTAATGTTATCTAAAATTCATAAAATGAAAATGTTATCCTCTGTCTCTACCCTACTGCCCTATACAGTTAAAAGACAAATTTATGAGATATTTTATCCCTCCCCTCTCATCAGTTTTTGTTTTTCTCTTTAAGGTGGTTGATGAATTTAACCAATCACTGTTCATTTTCATCTGAGTCAGCTAATAATGCCAAAGAATCTTCCTTGCTTTCAAATTTGAGTGGCTTCTCCGGATCAACCTCACGGTCGTGATCATCACCAACACCAGAAGCTCCACCCATTCCCGTGAGTTTCTTGGCTCTCTGGGCCTCAAACTCCCAATCAGTTCTGCACAGAATCACCAACATGGTCACTGCACAAGACCCTTGTGCTGCAAGAAGGCCAAGCCAGAGCCCTTGAAAGTCATAGCCAGTGAAGAAAGCTAGCCAAACGGACACAGGCATTCCGACAAGGTAGAAACATCCTAGGTTGATGTTGGCACCAACTTTAGGCCTTGCAGTGCCTCTCAGCACCCCACACCCTGTTGTCTGAGGGCAATTCCCAAGCTCGCAGAGCCCTATTATGGGTAACACCATAGATGTCAGAGTTATAATCTCTTTGTCCTTTGTGAACATGGTAGCCCAAGTGTTCCTGACCATGAAAGCAAAAATCAATGCCAGAACACCTGACACGAAGCTGCATGACAACCCCACAATGGCGGAAAGCCTCGCCTTTGAGGGCTTCTGTGCGCCGAGCTTGTTGCCAACTCTTGTTGACACACTGAAGCTCAATGAAGAAGGGAAAATGTAAAGCAAAGAAGTGGTTTGGATGAGAATTCCCATCGAAGCCACGGTTGCTCTGGGGTTCACCAGCAACCCACATAACAGAATCATGATCTCGTACCACCACCACTCCAAGCACACTGAAACACAGCTTGGAATAGCCAAATTGAGAAGAGACCCCCACTGTGTGAAGCACTCAAAAGAGAAACCACCCCATGTTTTCTTATAAGTGCCGGAGAAGACTACATAGAGAATCAGAGAGGCCACAAGGTTGAAATTTGTCCACACCCCACCAAGAGCGACCCCTTTGATTCCCAGCCCGAGGTGTGAGACGAGGAAGTAGTTGATGGGTATGTGAAGGAGGATTGAGAGGGAGGCACAGAGGGTGAGAGGGAGGGTAATGGATTGACTCCTGAGGTAGATTCTCATAGGATGCAAGAAAGACTGTGCTATGAGGTCAGGAATGGAGTAGACGAGATACGATTGAGCCTGTGTGGCTATGGCCTCGTCCTGGCCACAAAGGAGAAGAATTTTCTTCATGTGGAGCCAGAGGAGTGATATGGGGAGGGAAGTGAAGAGGAGAAGGAGAATGGTTCTCTGCAAGCAGAGCCCAAGTAGGGTGAACCTCTTGGCACCGAAAGCTTGGCCACAGATTGGTTCCATTCCGACAGCGAGACCGGACAGGATCGAGTAGCCAGTGATGTTGGCGAAGCCAACAGCAAGCGAGCCACCAGCCAGAGCAAGCTCTCCGAGGTGGCCGAGGAAGAGCATGGAGATCATGGAGCGGCAGTAGAGGAGGAGGCCGGTGAGGATCATAGGGATGGCTATTTTGGATATGGAAATCACTTCTTTGACGGTGTCAGGGACATGAGACTTTGTTGTTTGTGTTACAACCTTTATCGGTTGAGGTTGAGGTGGTGGTGTTGTTGTTGTTGTGTTGTTTTGGAGTTTAGAGATTAAAGGGTTGATGAGCATTGTGGGGTGGTTGTGTTGTGAGTCCTTGATTGAAATTTGGTAATCAGAAGAAGATGAAGTGGTGCAGCATTTGCAGTTGACGTCAAGAGTTGGATGACACATGGTTTGTGTCCGTGTGGAGGGGAAAAGATGGTTTTTCGAATAGACTTAGAACAGAGAGAGAGAAAGAGAGAAAGAGAGAAAGAGAGAGAGAGAGAGAGATTTGAGAAGGACGGGGTTTGGAAAGGTTTGTGTGTGGGGTTTTATAGAGTTGTTAGAGTCATACGTGTTACTATTTTTCGGTGGGGTTTAAGCCTTTGAATTGTCTCTAGTCCAACAAGATCGATTCACATTCATTTATCACTTTATCTGATTTTAATCTAGTATAGTTTTTTTCATGAGAGTGTGTGAGTGAGAAAACACAAGAAACAAGCAGATATTAGGTAGAGAGAGGCTTGAAACTGGTTTGAAAAATAATATTAAAATAATTAAAAATGAGAAATATTGTTTAGTATAATATAGTGTTTAGAATGTTGCGAAATGAAAGCATATTTGAGTTCCCTTTTGGATGGGGTAAAGCGTCGAAACATTGTCCGGCCTAAAAAGATATATAGAAATGTGGAAAGACTTGGGAATTTGAAGAGTAAGATTTAGGGGTTAAAAATGTTGTCAGTTTTTGGTGTGTTTGAGGGCTGAGTCCAATAGAAGGGATGAATGGAGTAAAAGACAGAGAGTGTTTTTGTGGATTATTAAGGGCCAAGAATGCATGAAGACAAAGGTTGTCCTTGGACAGAAGATACAAGGAAGTAAAGAAAATCCAAAGAGCCCAATGGAGTTCATCAATGTGGGTGATCCTTGATATATAAGGAGTGTTGTTGATTTATTAATATATTGGTTAATCAATGCCAACCCACACTTGTCTGCTTCATAGCTGGGCACCTTGGGACAAACCCACTTAACCCTTTGTTCTATACTAAGTAGTTTGGGGCATCCTGGGATACCACTGTGTTTTCTTGTTTAGTACTTCCCTTCAGATTAATCCCCAACCCTCTTAAGTCTTGTCTCCAACACTCTCACACCTTTGTCTCCACATTATTCATTTTTCAATCATCCTATCTCCACACCAAAAATTATACTATCATTCTCATTTTTCAACTTTCATCCTTTACTTCTTCACATGATTTAGTATAGATCATTAATTCTTTCAAAGGAAAAAAAAAATAGTAGTACATTAATTAATGATTCACACTAAACCACGTCAAAAAATAAATGATAGAAATAAAAAAATGTGAGTCATAATATCATTGCCCTCTTCATATTTACATCTTTTCTATCGTAACGGTGTAATATGTATTTATACAAATAGTTATAATATATATTTTTTTATATCTATGTTTATTGTATAAATAATTTTGTTTCACAATTTTTCTTTCTTGATCGTAAAGAAACGTTTAATTAACAAGGTGTCTGACTCATAAGTGAATTTTGAAGTATTTATACAAATTTCGGTTTTTGAACTATGATTGTTACTAATTTATAATTTAGTTCTACTTCAAATTATTTAGAAGAGTTGAGTACTAGATAAACTAAATGATTAAAATTTTTGAGTTGATTCTCTTGATTTATAAGAAGAAGGAGTGATTACACTTTTGGGTGTTACTTATTTGATTTATACTTATTTGGAAAAAGGAATAATGTGGTAGAAAATTGTTCTAATATTATAACTTTTTGCTTGCAACATCATTGTCGGTTAGGTTTAGGAATTCAACCCCATTTGTAGTGTAAGTGATGAGGTAAATGGAGCAAGGCATGGCTCTACCTTCAATAGCCAAAATCTTTAGGTGGAGCCAAAATGTTACTTCACCTATCTTCCATTATTAGGTATAGATTGTGATAGCACCATAACAAGAGTTAAAAACCTTTTAATTTTATTTATTCAAATTTATGAAATTTTATAACATCACGAGTGAGACTTATTCTAGAAGAAGTGAAACACGTAAAATTTTAAATTTTAATACATTTTAACTTATTATAAGAAATATATATTTACAGAAGTGTTATATTTTCTATTTTCTACTTTTCAATTCATTTTGATTTTAATTAAGTAAAATGATATTAAGCAAAACTTCAATTTTTGTAAAAATTTTAAAAAAAAATTGAGGAATTATGCTTAAGTTTTGTGCTTTTGGCATTTGTCACAATTTTTATTTTTAAACTAAATAAAAGTGTCAATACTCTAGAAAGTTCATAATTTAAGGGTTCATTGATTCTACCAATGGAATAAGAGATCATTCCTATTAGGGGCAGATTGATTCCAATTATCATCTCTAATAATATATTTTTAAAACATGAAATAAAAAAAAAAAAAAACATGCCTCTTCTTCATTTTTCATTTAGCTAATTATTTCGTCATGTTGTGTTTCTACGAAAAGGTAACCGTGAAAAACCATGGACCAAAAGTTTTTATTTTATTTTTTTCCAAATACCTTACTCAAAAGTTATGACTTGAAAAATTTAGGTTTTTGAAAAATCAACCTTGACAAATTGAGTTTGTTGATTTTTCTCAAAAATAATTGTGAAACAGTCATTTTACTATTTGTAGAATTTGTACAACAATATCAAGTTAACCTTATAAAGTCAAGAAAAGTTTTAATTACATCCCCAACAAATAAAAAATGCACTTTTTTTAGACAAGTACAACAATGTCTTAATTAACAAACTGATATAAAACACGTTCTAGTCTAAAACTCTAAAAAAATAATTATTAACTTGTTAATGTATATTCTATGGTCATTCGGACCCCTATTTTAAAACACATGACATAAGAGATATAACAGTTTAGAAAATCAGAATATTTATTTCATATATTAATTCTTATACAATACTAAAGCACGTTGTTTATGAAATTTCATTGTCTAAAAAATATCAGACATTATCATTTTCAGATTAACCATAAGCTAAAACCTTTAAATGGATATATTAATGTAATACCTTTGACTGTTAAACATTTTTTTTTAAATATGTTTTTTATTCCTTATCTTTTTCGGTGAATTTTGAAATTAGTTCATTTCAAAACTTTGGACCAGTTTAATCCTTTATCTTTCGAAATACATAAATTTAGTCTTTTTAATCAAATTTTGTTAAGTTTATTTGACATTCCAAATGCGTTTTATAATAATATTTTACTTAATATTAAAGGAAAAATGTATCAAATAGTATAAGCAACTCAAATACAATCCTAAAATGCATCCGAAATATCAAATAAACCTAACAAAATTTGATTAAAATGACTAAATCCATGTAATTCGAAAGATGAAAGACTAAATTAATTCAAAATTTTGAAATGGAATAATTCCAAAATTCAGTAAAAGTTAAGGGACAAAAAACATATTTAATCCAAAAACATATTTAACTTTTTTTTTGTATGAATAACGTGAATTAATAAAGGTTAATCAAGTTAAGCTTCAACTTCAATGGTTGAACCAACAAATCCTTAGCCATCAATGCTTGTGAAGATTTCTACATAGATAATTAATTATAAATGTTTTCACTCGTTTCATCTACACATAAGTTATACGAAATTTATAACGCATAGACGTTCAACTACACATAAAGAACAAGCTTAACTTCAAATAAAGATTTGTTTCTTTTTATGATTATTGGAGTTAAATTAAGTTAAAGTGTTATATTAGAGGTAATATTTTAATTTCTTTTGTAGTAAAAAAAATGTCTCCTCTAAAAAATCCCATTTATAATATGCAAAATCGAAATTCATGTTTTTTTAATAAGAAAGTTTTGTATTTCTTTTTGTGAGTAGAAACAATTAAGAAGTATTAATAAGAAAATATGCTTACAAATAGATTACGATGAAAATTGAAAAATTCCCCTCGTATTTTTGAGATGAGAGGTAACATTTTTTTTTTCCTATTGTATTCCCTAGACCCAAGACATAATAGTAAAATATGTTTAGAACGTAATAAAAATTTGTCAATTTTAGGAACTTAAGTAAAACTTAAAAAATGTTAATATAGTAACCATTTTAAAAAGGTAAAAATGTTTATAAATAGACACTTTATAAGAAGAGTATTAGCCTAAAAATGTGGAAATGTAAAGACTCTAAGTACAATTATAACTGTATGAGTAACATAAATCATAATTACATTACTCTTTCCGTTCCTCTTTTTAAGTACTATCCTATTTTTCAGAAGATTTTTTATTTAACTGTAATTATAAAAACTCAATATAATATTAATTATGTTTTATTGTAATATATAAATGTGAAAAAAAAATCTATAAATATTTTTATTAAAATTAAGAAACGGTGTAATATTTTTTTTAGATGTTGAAAATTTCACTGAATTTACTCCAATATTTATACAGACGCAAAAGTCACGAGGTCAAAGTGTTAAAGATTGTTTCATAACAAAACAGTTTTCCTCCATTTACTTTTAAGTCTAGTATTTTTGAAAAAAAAAAAAGTATTCATATTTATCTGTTCTTTTTAAATTTTAATATTGCATTTACTCTTCATTTTTAATTTTTAATTAGTTTGAATATATGTATTTACTGTGATGTAAAAATGAAAAAGATAAAATAAACAATCTGATAAATATTTTATTGCAGTTAAGAAAATAGATAACTAGCATTGAAAAAAAGCATTCAATGTCATTGCAATATTTAAAACGTTATAAACTTGAATTTAACTTTGGAGTTTATTTGAGAAAATGTTGGCAAAATAGGTAATATTTTGCATCAAAGACAAAAATAAAAACTCAAAATTAAAAGAAATGGAGCTTTCAAAGTAGTTAAGTATTAGAAAGAAACAATTGGAGAAAAGGGTGAAAATCAAGAAGTTACTAAGTTACCTTCAACACATGTTTACACGTGTCGCATGATAAAATATTGTAGAATTTGCTTACACGTGTCGTGCGATAAAAACACTCCATAATCCTTATCATGTCTTACACATTAATGACTATTAGTTTGGTAAGTCGAATGTATATGTTTTCATCCACTCAATTTACGAAACATTTTTTCATTGGAATCGCTTTTTTTTTTTGGATTTATATTTATAATATAACTTTACATGTTCAAATTCAAGCATTACTTTCTATTTCATTTATTAGAATTTAGGGTTTACAGCAACTCTTATTTCTTAATTTTTTTTAAGAGGTGGATTTAAGTTTAAATTAATCCCACAAAATTGGACAATTTTCTCATTTTGACGTAAGATTAAACATTAATGAATCTGATAGTAGGTGAAATAATAGACCCAACAAACATTAAATTTCACTAGGATATATAGTAAATCATGATTATAATATTCTGTTAAGAAATAGACTTTAAACCTAATTCAACTTCACAAAATTGGCTTGTAAAATGAGGTCTGCACCCACTTATATATATACAATGAAATAATTGTCTTATATCACCTTATATCTTGTTGATGTGGGATCTTCAACATACCCTCCTCAAGTCGATGCATATATCTCTCGAGTGTGAGACTAAATATTAATGGACAGTCTGATAGCGGCCCTGATAGCAGGTGGTAGGATAAACCCAACAAATGACAAATCTCGCTAATTAAAATAGACTCAAATCTATGACTCTTACTTATTCCATGTTAATAAATAAACTTTAAGCCTAACTCAACCTCACAAAATTAACTTAGATAACATTTACATCCATATATATATATATATATATATTATGAATTGCTTTATATCTAGTTAATACAGGATCTCCAACCATTTATAAAATTTATGCTTTTAGTTCCTAATTTTAATTTTGATTGGTAAAATTCTTTCAACTTTTTCTCTAATACACTTTCTCATTGTCTAGTAACGATACATAAGAGTTTCATGGATAATCAATGACTTGTCTTGTCATAGAGAAGTTTAACAAAGTCATGTCTGCTTTTCTTTAAGTTACGTTTTTAATCTTTTCATTTCTTTTTGACTAACTGATAATGTCATACTAATTTACGAGAGAATTAAAACATAAACGTTATAAAGAAGTGCATGTGATTGTGAGTAGGAATGTAAAAAAAATATGTATCATTGTATATTTGTAGATAAAACCCACAACAAATAAAAAATTATATCCGCAGGTGATGGGTACGGATATTTTTTTACTCACATGTCAATGGGTCAAATACGGGTATCATAGTATTTGTATTTATGGATATCTGTACTCGCTATACTCTAATTTAAATTAAAATATAAAAATAAAAATAAATGATTAAAAAACATTGACATATTATTTTGAATGAGTTATTTTTTATCAATTGATTTTAAAAAATATACAGTTATTTGTAAGCAGTCATTATTTAAATGAGTTACTTGTACTTTTTTTGAAATTTATAAATGTTATACATTGTATTTTTATTTGAATTTATGATTAAAATTTATTGTTAAATATTAAAATTTTTATTTTGTAAATACCCGTATAACGAATACTTGAACAAATATAGGTACAAATATGAGAAAAATATTTATCCAACGAGTAAAATACGGTACGGAGGAATTATTATTCGTACCCGCCTCGTTATTAGTTGTGAGACTTCTTTAAGTATAAGAAGTAATTGAATTGTCTCATTTACTATTACATCATTAAATGATGTTAGTAGATAATAGAAACTAAAAGTGATAGCGAAGATAAAGTATTTAACCAGTGAAGATTTATATTAGAGATTAAAAACATATATAGAAAAGAACTCATAGGATTAAGCATACAGTAAACCCTACAATTTATTTTCTTATAAATTTACATTTTAAGCATTAAATTTCAAACTTATATTCTTTTTCTTCACTTATTTATTAACTTTCTTTTCAAATTAGATTTTTTAATTTCATCATTAAATTTAATTGCTTTATTTTAAAGTTTAACATTTACAATTCAAGCTCTTATATCTTTTTAACAACTTTTATTATTGTATTTCTGTACGCTGAACTTTATTTTTTTGGGTTAATTTCTTGAAATTGTAACGTGTGAACAAAATAAAAATTCAAAACATGTTGAATTAAGGAAAAATGTTGAGATGAAGTTAAAAGAAAAAAAAAGTTAGTTACGCAACAATCTGTGATATACTTATCTTTACATGTTCTTATGTTCTTTTACAATATTTCTTTTTCTATCATTCAAGTTTTGTTGTCTATATGATTGAGAAATGATGCATTGCATTCCAATTCCATTTTTTAGACCCATTAGTATTCGTTGGTAAAAATTTGTTGATAATATTCAATTTTTTTATAGTAAAAATAAAACACCAAAAGTTAGTATAAATATCATGATACTTAGATATACCTGAATGAACATGAGATAATATAATAATGAATTTTGTAGTTGGCTTACCATAAATAATCAAATATTTAATTTCATGAATATTTTAACAAAATTTTCTCACTTTTATTACTCATTAACATATGTATTTATTAAAAAATTTGACTAAATTGCTCATAAAAGAACTTATAAGGTTGCACGAGAATCCATTAAGCATGATATTATATATAGGGCTTATATATTTCCTTTTAAGTTCATCAGAAGAGTTTAAAAATGTGTACGAGTGAATGTAAAATATCCTTATATCATTTTGAAATTAAGGGAAAACTAGTCATCTTAGTAGCTACTACAAAATTAATTTAGATTATTCATGGAGTAAGAAACTTAAAATTCATGATGATATATAGATATGTATGAGATGTTGTATATATTTGAGTTTATCTAATTATTTTTATACAATTTATTCTCACTTTCTTGTTTTATTTTTTGTCTCTATTATGAAATAAAAATGGAAATTACAATTTAAATAGACTAATAATAAGCTAAATTATCTAAATTTAGTCATTACATTCATTTCAACAATATTTCCTAATATAGCATTTAGAAAACGAGAATAGCTTTAAAATTTGTTGCGTTTAGAAAAATAAAATAATATTAACCTTTACTTTCTCCTGATATTAAGATACTCTAATTATTCTGAAAATTGTTTAAAGGAGCGGTAATTGTTTTATTTTTTTTCTTTCTCTTACTACCGACACAAATTCCTTAATAAACATGTTCCTACCAACCTTCTAAATGTAATAGTAGTATAAGTAAATGAAGATTACAAATAAATATAATTCTCATTTCTCTTTATAAGTAGGAGAAAAACTTTCTTATATAGGATTTGGCGCATCGACGTCAATCTTACGTATGTAAACACACTAGTATTTTGATACTATTATTTTTTATTATTATTTGATACTATTTTTTATTATTATTTATTTTTAAAAAAAAATTAATTTTTTTTAATATTATTTTACTTTTATATAAGTTGTCAAATGATCGTCAAATAGTATCAAACAACATTTTTTCTTTAAGTTAAACATGATCTAATTTGACATAAATTTATATAATGTGTATTTCATACAATGTACATTTATGTGTATGTTAATAATATAAAAAATCCAAAATAATTTACTTAAAAAGTTTTCGTTATGTTAGTATATAAATATGTATGTTTTTTTCTTTATCTTAGTAGATTGTATGAAATATATATATATATATATATATATATATATATATATATATATATATATATATATATATATATATTAATTAGAATCTTTTGACTTCTTAATTTTCTAAAATATAATTAAATTAATAGTTTGCTGAAATAAAAAAAAAATTTACCCAAAAAATCAAGTTGATTAAAAATCAAGCATATAATAGCAAACATAAATGAGTAGAAATTCATCTTTTCCGGTTAATTCGCATGAATGATTACAAAATATCTATATACAAGAAAGAACTCATAGTTTGAAAAAGAAAAGAAAAAACGTACTTTTAAGTCAAGATTATGATGAGATACGATCGATATCTAAACTATGATTCTCTCTAAATTTATGTTCTGTAAAAGAAATAAAGAAAACATTTTTAAAAACTTTATAAGAAATAAAAAGTTTTAGTATAAAGGTCATGATTACATTTTGTCATAAAATTTATCACGAAGAAATGTCACACAATCAATAAAAGAACTTAAAATAAGTGACAAAATATTTGGATTCACTAAATGTTTTTTGTCACTAAATTAGAAAATTTATGCACTAATCCTTTTTCTTTTTCTTTTTTTATTAACGGTTCAACAGTAGTAGGTGAATTAACTTTATTTTTGATTTTTTCATTGGTGGATTTGTCTTTTTTAGGCCAAGATTTATGCACGACCATGAAAAAGTAATGGCAATAGCCCACAGAAAGGAACCTTTTTTATTATTGACTATACATATATTCAAAATTCGGTCATAAAAGGCAAAACAAAATCCAATATATAATAATAACGTGGTTGTATAACTACTCGCACAACGTGTGGAAAAAAAAAATTCCCAAAACTTGCATATGTTAAGAATAATTTACATATAAAAACAATTCTGAGTTAAAACATTACTTGTTATAAGAAAAATATAAAAAATTTCACTCTTTGTACGTAAAAACTTGTCGAAAACTTATCCAACGTCACACTTTCGCAAATGAAATTAATATTTAATTCAATAAATTTGGAAAAACTTCACTCATGATAAAAAATAAAAAAACTTCAGTAAGACTAGAAGTTTTGGTTTCCACACCACTTTTGCTAGTTGCCACACTTTTTGCCCATAGATTAATTCTAGTGTCACCATCTTTGTGGCAGTTATAAAGCCACCTCGTATATGTTCTTTTTTTTCGTTTGTTTTGTGTGAAAAAAAAAATGTTGTTTGATTTAGAAAAGCAAGCTTTCGGTGGTACACTTTTGAAGATTTGGAAAATCCCTAATTAATGAGGAAACAAGAGGTTGGATGGACTTTAGCATCAAAGTTTGAAGAACAGAATGCCCCAGTTAAGGAAAAGGGAACACATTTTAGATGGAGTGAGACACGAATGAACTGTTGATAGGGAACATAAAGGTGATGAAATAAGAAAACAACGACCATCTGCAGATGAGTTTTTGAATAGGAAATGTTGGCTTTGTGAACAGTTGAAATTAGAGATATTAAAGTGAGCCAATTCGATTCACATAAGTTGGTTTATCACGGGTTAAGCTAAAAATATGTTGGTCCAATTCTGCTTATTTTTTGGTCAGTCGGAAATTTTATAATCCTATTGGAGAATTAATAGGTTGACTCGCTTACGACTTTTTTTGCAATTCATTTTATATATTTATTGCATTGCAATGAAAGTGAATTGACTTGATTTATTTTTTATAATAGTAGAATCAAAGTGTTCACTTAATTATCGAAAGATGGTTATAAAGATAGTAGTATCAACGTATATAACTTGACAACAAAATAAATTAAACATTCAAACTATTTAAATATTATTGAACAACGTTCTAGTATTTAAAAATATCAAATTGTGAACTTATATAATTAGAAGTTGTAAATAATTATAATAAAAAAAATTAAAAAAAAGTGTAAAAAAATTAATAGCGGGTTGTGGGTTAACCCACCCTCAACCCGACTCAAATCTGCTTGACTCGTGGGTTAAGTGAGCCATATTCAATTCAACTTGTTTTTGAAAAAAAAAATGAAATTTTCTCAATCCAATCGAACTCAAATCTGTGATGAGATGTGTTGACTCACGGGTTGAAATCCATTTTGACATCTCTAATCGAAATGAGTTTGCGATCAATTAAAAAATAATTATTATTAATTATTAATAAAAGTTAAGAAATAAATTTTAACTCTAAATCATACAAAACTGAATTGTAAGTTGAAGTTTAAATCAATACTTATAGCATATTCCCTCACACCGAGGTATATACCGTAGAAGTAGATACCTTTTTATACTCATTTTTAATCCACCATTCTAATCATCTTTAGATCATTAAATCACACAACTAAAAATAAATAAAAATAGATAATTGAAATAATCATCTTTAGATCATCAAATCACACAACTAAAAATAAATAAAAATAGATAATTGAAAGATGATTATATTGGTAGGTTAAAAAAATGGATTAAAATATCATTATCGATCTAATAATAGATGAAATAATAGACCCAACGACGTACAAGAAACTTGGATACGACAGGTTATAACACGTGGTTACGGTAGCTATTTCTCAAACATGGGTGGTTAGCTGTGTTTTTGTTGTTGGTTTCATACGTAGTTACGTGTGTGCTGTTCTGGTAGACAGATATGATGATGAGGGTGTTTAAAATATACAAACCTTGTGTTCTTAATTATCTGCGTTCATGAAACCAACCAATGAAGCATGGAAAACGATAACAATTCTCCGTATAATCGTGATGCATACACAGTACACTACTTAGACTCCAAAAACTGCACAACATGTTCACTGTTCAAAATCACTTTCACTTTGACAAGATGCCAAAACCTTGGGGAAATGCGTATAATCAACTCCAATCTTCAAACTCAGATTTTGAATCCTCATGACACGAATGCAACAGTGGGTAGGTTCAATGAGTCTCACAACAACAAACCAAAACCTCTTTTTCATTATCCTCTTGTTGACTGCAGAAACTTTTGTGATCTAAGTGAAGACTTTTAGCACTGTTAAGTTCAAGCGCATGCACTTTTGCAATCCATTACCACGTACAACAACACCCTTTTCTTTTTAATATGAGATCATATTTAACGAATCTTAAAAGCAATATATACCTAAAGTCATAGCATATCAATCACATATATCCTCTTTGCTGACCTAATTAAAGTGTAGTTATTGGATTAATATCAATGTAGTTAGCAAGTAACAGCTCTGATCTAGACGTATGGGATAGGGAACCAAGGTAGGATCTGTTTTTCTTCTAGTTCCTAATATATCTCATATCAACCACAAATCTTTAAGTTAGTTAATCCACTTTTTGAGTTTATATTTATTTTATATTATTGTGTTCGTATGAGTGTAATTAGAGTAAAATTTCTTAATTTGTGGTGAAAGTTTCACATCGACAAGAGATAAGATCAATTTATAATATATAAGTGGATGCAAATATCATCTTAAAGCCAGTTTTGTGAAGTTCGGTTAAACTTAAAATTCACTTCTTAACATGGTAACGAGATTTGTTATTTGTTTGACATATTATTCCACCCACTATCAGATTGTTATCGGATCATTTATTAATGTCTAATCTCACAGATGAAATATATATATTTCAATATTCTTAAAATCTACTTCTTAACAATTTAAAGTTTAATTTTGAACTTAAATTTACCAAAATGTTAGAGGGACCAAATATATTAAATTTAAAAAAGAGAACCTATTCATTATTTTTATATGTGAAAAAATAAAGGAGGGTTAAAATTCATATTAAGTTTTGATATATCACTTTCAACTTAAAATCATGATTTATAGATTTTCTTCTTATATATTCTTTATCATATTCATTTTTATTCGTTGGAAGATTTTTAACTATCATCTTAAATTCTTAATACATTGTTAATTACAATAAAGTGATTAAGAGAATGAATTATGATAAAATATAAATCAATTAAGTTTTTCATTAGAAATTCATTATCGAAAAAATAAATACATTTTTTTCATTAATTATAAAAATTAAGAAAAAGAGAGAAATTTGTTTGTTAACAATTGATATGTATAACGTGTTATTTGTATGACTTTTACACCTTACCCCATGCCATCATTTAATTAACCATGTGTTTGAGGCCAATTAGGGTAAAGTACCAGAAACTTATAGCAACTCTTTTCAGGAGAAGTAGGATATAGGACACAAGAATTTTTAAGACCTCTTATAATTAAATGAATTATAGGTACAAAATGTCAATTTCATGTAAATTTTTATATAATTATATTGAATTTAAATCGATTTCCGTTTAAACTGTTTTATTTTTAAATTATTTTGAGTAATTTAAATAAAATATTTAAATTATTATTAAATACAAATTATTAAAATATTAAATCATTTTAATAACTTAAAATATCATTATTACAATTTCTTTTTTAATTGAGATTGGCTTATGTTATTTTTCAAATAAAAAATGTCTCAGATTTTTTCAATTGATGAAAACAAATTTTTTTAAATTACGTCGATTAATGTTATTTTTAGTTGTTGTCAACCATATTTGTTTACATAAAAATCAGGGTTAGTTTTACAAAATTTGTTGGTTAAGTTCTTTTGACGGTTTTCTAATATATGTCAATGAAGAGATATTTTCATTGGACAAAGAAACTTTTCAATTAATATTGGTTAATATTTTTCTCATTAATACTAGGTAAAAAAATCAAAATAAATCATTGACTACAATAATAAAATTGGTGTCATTAATAAAACAAAAATCATAAAAGCAAAGATAAACTGAGATACAAAGAAATAAATGAAAAAATGACAAAAAAAACAGAACATTTATTTCACCGATGAAGTTAAATATGATTTTAATCCTCAAGTTTCAGTGAAATTTGGAATTGGTCATCTTCGAAACTTTTGACCAATTTAGTCATTCATCTTTAGAAATGTATGAATTTAGTCTTTTTAACCAGATTTTATTAAGTTGATTTAACATTTCAAACGCATCACACGATAATATTTAAATTATTTACATCGTTTGACCCATTTTCGCTTAAATGCTAACTCAAATATTATCATTAATGCGTTAAACATCAAATAAACTTAACAAAATTTGATTAAAAAGACTAAATTCATGTATTTATAAAGATGAAGGACTAAATTGATCAAAAATTATGACGAATGACTAATTTCAAATTTCATAAAAAATGAACAAAAACATATTTAATAAAAAAAACGTTTTAGACGGTTGTCAGTGTAGTCCTCGAACATAAATCTCCAATTAGTTTGCTTTTTTAGTCTTATAGTAGATATTAGAAGAAAAAAATAAGAAAAAAAAAATCTAGAAGTACGTCAAATAGGTAAGCATGCTTTTATACGAGAATCTTCACGACAACAACTTTAGCCATCGTCACTTTTCTAAAGCAAATTGATTTCTAAATACCAAGGGATAAGCTTCCGTTAATCATATAGTTAATTAATTAATTAATCTATATAAATGAATGAACGAACTTAGAAAAGTCAGATAAGAATTCATATACTAACTAATTATATTTATATATTGCTGAAAGTACGATAAATCTACACTCTATCATTGACCAATTTAAATAAGTTGGCCAGCCACTCACGTGCAAATTGGTGTATATATATGGTATAAATTCATGTATATGAAAAAAAAAAAAAAAGAGATGAGTGGTCAAAAATAACGACCAAGAATTAATATAGTCTTAAATTTGCATGTGGATATGTGAATGAATCCTTAACCATAAAAAAAATGTTATATCTTTTGTGTTACACGAGAGAGTTAAACGATGAATGTGGTAGTGAGAAAAGAGATAAGCATGGAATTGATGTGTTGGTCGTAGATGATGCATATGCTTTGTGTTAAAAACAAAGTGAATGGTTTGTGTCACCAGAACATAGGTCAAAGGAGCAAGGGATGATGTTATCAAAGGTTTGGTTTGGTCTCTTAAATTCATCGTGTTCATCTTTTTTTCCCTCTCATCACGTAGCTTTTATCGTTAGCTTTAACTCATAATATACTATCTATCCATACCACTTTGTTGACTTTGTCTGCTTCATTAACGCCATTTTTCTTCCCACTTTCCTGTCTTTTGTCTTCTGGGATAAACGCTTTTCCCATTTCTTTCTTACTGTCACACAACATAGACGGAACATTATTCTAATTCCTAAGTTTATGTTTTTGTTGTTGTATTTTTTAGAAGTGGGTTTTAAGTCTAACTCAATTTTTCATAACCAGTTTGTAAAGTAAAATTTATATCTTTACTTATATATTATGAAATTGTCTTTTCGTAATTAGATGTGAAATTTTTAAGGTTGCTATGTATTTTTAACTCAGTACTATTTTTCTTGATCATTGTATAACAAATGAAAATTGTAGTTTGAAGAAGTGTCTCTTTAAATTTGAGACGGTATATGCAGCAGACAAAGTGATTACATCAGGTTAGTTATTGTAATTGTCTAAACCACATAATAATAAGGTTTCAATGACCAACCAACGATTATCACTACATTTAACGGCAACAACCGTAACGAGACCATGAATCCCATCAACGAATAAACAAGTATCACGTTATAAATTTGGTGTGGATGATTTCTATTCTTTTATTTTATTTTATCTCTTTTAATAAATTTAACGTCATGACACTACAAAAAATATGCTTGTTATCTATAAAAATATTGTTTGAACCAACATTGGGCAATATTACATAGTTACTTAAAAATATTTTTTTTAATAAAAAATAATATAATTTTTACATATCAAATATTTTCATAGGTAAATTTTTTTAAAATAATTTTTATACTTTTTTACAATATTCGTTATTTACGCTAAATTTCACATGTAACATTTTGTAGAAAAAATTTCTGCTAATGAATATGATTATTTATGAAATTTTTATATGTAATTTATTTTTCTTTTATTCACGAGTCTTTTCTTTATTTATAATTATATTTCGTAGATAAAATAAAATTATTTATAAAAATATTTCGTAAATAATTTTTTCTAGATAATAACCAATTTTTTTTAGTGTAACAAATTGATGAATTTTAGAGTGTCACCATAGTGAGAATAAAAAAGTCTATATTAAAATCTAAATTCAATTTAAGTATAATGAAACATTATAAATTAAATATGTTTCAAATTTTAAAATTGTAAATGAAAGGGATTAGTTTAAGTTTTATATCTTAGAATATTTATGAAGAAAACTATTCAAATGGTAAATAATAATATAATTATTGAAAAATTATTTATTATTTGTAGTGTAACATTCCATTTAATAGTTTTTAAGCTACTAAACAAAATGTCATCATAATATGATATAACAAAGCAGATAGTCAGAAAAGCCATACACAAGTTTAATACAGTCATCCCAAGTAACCGTTTAAACTTCCAACTACTCGCATGACCTATGCTAAGGAAAAGATATAGCACGTACATCCCAAAATACTCTATTACAAAAGCATGAACAAACTACAAAATAAACACCAGTAGCCGAGGGTCATATCCGGTCCAAGGGAGGGGTATCTTCACCTGGATCCTTCTCTGTTCACACCAAGTCGTAGGTGGTCATCGCAAAAGAAGACATTCATAAGAAAAACGAGCCAGACAAGAAGAGTAAGCTAACCAAACATGAATCATGCAGTGTAGTCATAAACATAAATAAGTAAATTCACATCCATAAGAATTTAATTAAGTCACCACTACAAGACACACAAGTACATGACTCTAAACTCAATATCCGGATTATATAAGCCAATTGGATCTCTTGGTGGCTTGCACCTGTGAAGGTTCCCAAACTCTGCAGAGTTTAGGCTCAAGGAGTTATCACCCAACCACTCCCAAGGTAAGTCCCCTTCGCGTCTATGACTGATCGGGTCCATAGACTAGGACCTCCTGCTACTCCTCACGACATAACCCATCACACTCTACATGAGTCTTAATGGATTATTGGAGCGTCAGGATGCCAACCAAATCCGAGTCCTTAAGTGCTTACACACACTAAGTACTTCTCTTAGAATTTTCCTTGAAATCCTAGTTCCATCACATCCCTTCACAACCTCATTCCTTAAACTTTCATTATACAATTATATACATATATTACCAATCACGATTATCCAGCATACTATGAGCAAACATCACATTATCTCACTAAATAAAGTCATTGTGCATCTAAAACAGAGAAAATAAATAACTCTGCAGTGAAATTCGCTTAAGCTAGAGAATCTCGCCTAGGCTAGGGAGTAATCTCGCTTAGGCGGACTCCTCTCGCCTGGGCGAGACCCCATACAGTGGGCAACCCAAATACTTGAGCGAATTCTCGCTCAGGCTAAGCTGGTTCGCTTAGACGAGAGGACTCCTCGCTCAAGCGACCCCAGCTCGCCTAGGCGAGACCTCGCGCAGTGATAGAGGTAACTCTCTGATACTTTCGCTCAGGCGAGAGCTGCTCGCTTGGGCGAAATTATCAGGATTCCAAGCTCTTCTTCACATGCAGAGCTACGAGATTCATGCCAAAATACAATTTCACACCACAAGTAGTTCCAAACAATAATTAAACAAAGAATCATACCATCTAAGCACTCAACAACACTATATACTCGAAAATCAAGTGAAGGTTAGCTTCCCTTACCTTTTAGCTAAGATTTGAGCTTGGTGAAGTCAAATTGGTATCAAGGAGGCAGAGATCTTAAATTAACCTAGAAGTTCATCATTAAGACATAGAGAAGGAAGAATCCCATAATTAAACACAAAATTCAGAGACAAAAGAGATGAATTCTAGCTAGAATTGGACCAAAACAGAAATGGAACCTACTGAGGAGGAGGGGTGCTGAGGGATGAAGCAGCAGAGGGTTCTGTTGAGTCTGTTCTTCCAAAATCTGGTCACAATTGCAAACAATTGGTGAGGGAACTGATCAAGTAGGAGAAGTTTTGAAGGAGAATTGAGAGCAGAGGGAGAGAGTGGGAATAACTGGTGTTTGGGTCCTTACAGAAGAGAAAAATAAAGAGATTATTTTTAAGAGGGTTTCACATGTAGAATTAAGAAGGGCACTGTTTCTAGAATCTTAATGTGTTAACTCTTATGGTCAAAATAAATATTTATACTTTTATTTATTTATATATTTTATAATAATTTTCGTATAAGATATAATCGTATAAGATATAAGTAATTCCAATCCGATTTATTTATTAATTCTACCAATCTTATAATTATATATATATATAAAGTAAATGTCTGACTTCATTTTATATTTATTGAGATTTTTATAGTCTCATTTTAATTAATTAATTTATTCATCTTATAACAATTTTTTCCTTAGTGAGGTATCCCTATTTTCATAACTTTTTTTTTTACTTTAACTAAATAAAGTTAACAATCTGATTATATATAAAAGAAAAGAGGCATTAGAAGGAGAGTATATTAAAATGTTTAAATGTTAAAGTGCTATATTTGGTTTACTTCATATCGCACTTCAAATATTTTTGGTGAGTTTTACCACATCTTTTACCATGTAATTTGTTTTTAGATGAACACTATAACAACAATAAAGAAAGTATTAAATAGATGTCATAAATGATATCGTCCAAGAGAAATTTTGAAATGCCAGTAGATCATGTTCATAGAAAACACACAAATTACAAAGTACTTATCAAGTACATCGGGTTTAATGATTTTAAAAAAATTTAATACTCCTTAAATGAATTTAATTTAATGTATGTATTTTTTAAAATACAAGAAAAAAAGACAACCATCATATCTAAATTTAGTACGATAAATAATAATATTTTATTGAACCGTCATCACATCGAATTTGATATTTACCATGTTTGATGTTGAGTAGTAGTATTTCTGCTTATTAAGTTCATCCTCTCCTCATAATCATATTTGAATGGTTAAGAAAAATGGTGTCCAAATTTTGATTCATGAATGAATCAGTTTATCATAAGTTTCAATCGAATTAGGTTGTTAAATGTAAATCGAACATTATTTCTTTATCATTTTTATAAATTTTTATTATAATATTTATTTATTTTAATTATGTAAATTGATAATATGATACTTTTAAATATTAGTCATAATATTTAGATACTTTGAATTTTTAATTTATTATTTTATCTAATTAAGATACTTTAACTTTTTACCATTATTTTCATAATAAAGTTTGACAAAATTAGTGAACATTCTAGTTGATAAAATAAGTGGGTCAAACTATATTACAAAACTTTTATTTCACAGAGAATAAAAGAGGTAAACAAATTACACATACTATTTTTAATAATAATCAACCGATAAAATATTATAAGTTTAATTATTTATTTGGTTATTGCTTTTTTTTAAAATATCAATTTCGTTCTTCAAGTTTGGTTTTTTTCTTTTAATCTTAATTTTATATTGATTTTTAAAAAATTAATATAATTTGATTTTTTTTCGTTAAATATTTTTAAAATGTATTAAAATTTTTTTTTATCAAAATTAATAATAAGAATATGCTAATTATACTAATAAAACAAACCATTTTTATTAATAGTTTAATTTTGAAAACAATCCTTAATTCATTTAAACAAATTTAACATAAAGAATCAAATTACATTAATTTTTCAAAAGTTATGATCAAATTGAAACTAAAATCATTAAAAGACCAATTCAATATTTTGAGACAAAAATAAAACAAAAAAAGTAATTAAACCAATATTATATTAATAAAAGAATTCTGGATTTCAAAGTCATAAACTCACTAACCAAAAACACGCATTATTAAATTATATTTACATAGTTAAGATTAACCAAACGCTCAAACACATCATTAGACATATAATTGATAAATTTTACAAAAAAAATATGTAACTTTTTAAAATAATCATTTCACTACTAACTTTTAAAAATACAGTTGTTATAGATAATACGCACTATACGCCAACAAATAAAGATATATATTGCAATAAGTTTTTATCATGGCTGTGTTCTAAATAAGATTGACCTAAATTTGGATTTATATATATAAAAAGAATCTGAGCAGTTATCTAGTGTTGTGTTATGAACAAAAACATGTTATATACTAAAGGCACCTGAAGCCTTTTCTAGAAACATTAAGAAAGTAATGGAAAAAGCATAACTCAACAATACAAGTAAAAAAACTCTTCCACATTCGTAAATGAACAATACAAATAAAAAAACTACAATATACTTTTATAACTGTAAATATAAATACATTTTATTTGTAATTCAATCAACCTATTAAACAATTTTAAGAATATAGACAAAATTTAGTTGCTAATTAAACATGAATACGATAAATAATTTGATTCAATTAAATTCTTGAGTTTTTTTAATGTTAAATTTAAACCAAACAAATCCATTGAGAAAAATAGATATACAAAAATAAAGAATTTTAATTAATTTGATTTTTAACACCCATATGTTTATGAGGTTCCAATTCAAGTTTGGATCGTTGGAGTTGATGGTAGAAAAGTCTCTTTTACATTTCAATTGTATGATGTTTCATGGCATGATTCATGAATAAGCCAATTATGAATGGCCTTCTTCTCATCGATAGTTCAGTTTTGGGACACTTTGATTCAAATGGCTGATATGTCCATACATTTCTCTGACAATTAATTAAATAAGTTGAAAATAGTTAAACTCAGAAAAAAAATGTATATAAAATGTGTTTTTCCGAGTTTTTCTGTGAGATGATATTTAATAATGAAAGTTACATTTCAATTTAAGTATTTAAACTATAAATGTTAAAAAGTATTACATCAATAAGAAATAACACAATTTTATAATATATAAAGTGTAAACCTTATTTTATAAGTCGGTCGAGTTATACTTAAAATCTCTTTCGTAACAATAAATTTTTTATTACACAATGTACAAAAGTGACATAATTTTTAATCCGTCTCTTTGAGAGAAGCAATCACCAAGGCAGAGTGGAGACCTAACAAACTTACAAAATGAGATATTTTATTTAAAATTTAATTTTTAGGCTTTTTTAATCAAAATTATTTATTAAATTGTCATAATTAATTTCATTTAACATTTCTTTTTCAACATATAATAAGTTTAATCTGTTTAATTTTGTTTGAGATATTATTGATCTTAAATAAGTTTTTATTATCTTTAACTTTGAAAAAATTCATTTTGGTTGAAACAACTAACACTAAAATTATTAACATTCTATAAGTTATATATGCATTTGGAAATGAATATATTCTTTTTATATAATTAAGAATGTCAATTGGTTTATCATTTTCCAAACATATAATTTCTCTTAAGATATTTAATTATGAAAATAAATCAAATTCATCAATATCCAATAAAATATCATGTTTTAAAAAAATTTCAAGGTTTAAGCAGTTTTGTTAAACAATGTACAATCTAGTGACTTTACTCTTTTAACACCAAATAAAAAACTAAAAATATCTTCATATATTTTAAATTGTTCAAATCTACTTTGAAGTGTGATAATTGCTTGATCTATATTTACAAAAAGTAATCAATTCTAAATGTTTTCTTATCTATTTTTTATAAATTTATTCATAACTCTTTTTTGTGATGCAATTAAAGTCTCAATTCTTCTCTTTTTTTGAATTTTTGAATAACCTAATTCAAATTTTCTAGTTGACACACACACACACACACACACACACACACACACATATATATATATATATATATATATATATATATATATATATATATTAATAAAAAAAATAATATATAAAACACTACTAAATATAAGTATACAAAACGAGTGAATTAAAACAATGAAACCTGGTTTTGATTATCAAGAAAGTAATCTCGATAGTAGACTTTTAATATCTTGGAGACTCAAGTCTTAGTTGTTTTACAAACCCACATAATCTATTTTAAGATTAATCATTAATAACAATAATTAAAAATAAATTATTGTTCTTCTCAACTCGATTGTAAGTCTTTTTTTCCTAAGCTTGAATTAACTTTTTACAGAAAATCCAATTTTGAATTACGCTCTAATCAAGCTATTATGCACATAAACAATAAACTATAATCTAATTAATAGTTTTGTAGAAAAAAAAAATCACATATCCTGCTCAATATATATGCAAAAAAAAAATCTCTTAATTCATAAGTTGAAAAATACCAAAAAAACACAATTGGACAAAAGAAACACATTTCTACTTCTAATACAAATTCAAAACAGAATAAAAATAACAACAACACAAATAGAAAGAAAAAATATACTAAGCATAAATGAGAATAAAAAAATTAGTAGGACGACAAAAGATTCAAGGAATGGTAATGTGTCAAAATCTTTAAAAAGACTCTTAAAATAGAAGAAAATAAGAAGAGATAAGTCAAGTAATATTTATATATGTTTTAAACTATATTTGAAATTTTGATTTTTGTGGCAAATATTTTTTGTATTTTATTAATATTTATTTAGGTAATTTGTGGTTTGATATTTGCATGGTACAAGTATAGTTATACCTTATTTATGGTAATATATATATATATATATATATATATATATATATATATATATATATATATATATATAATCAATATGGTTCAAACTATATCATAACTCATTTATAAAATTATTATGGCATTTTGTTTTCTTCCAATTTTGATTATTTGCGTTATGTTGTAACGTTAAATATGTTTTTTGGATTTTAAACTCTTTTTTTTTTTTTTATTTTTACTTTTAATATAA
>Ga0214542_1002098_pt1 | contig 41259 bp, 39 predicted proteins | sample CNSS1metaG_FD_160096 | JGI IMG/M metagenome (GOLD analysis project Ga0214542, IMG submission 160096) | Root nodule microbial communities from cowpea collected in UCLA plant growth center, Los Angeles, California, USA - CNSS1 | ecosystem: Host-associated > Plants > Roots > Nodule | place: USA... | reverse complement strand
TTGCAAGACTTGGAAGCTCGCTCAAAACTCTGCGTGACCTCACCCCACATTGTTTAAGCGGGATTTGGAGACCTCGGTCAGCTGCGAAAGGTTCGCAGGCAGCCTGTCAGCCGCGTTGACGGTTTGGAGCAAGTGCCAGAGAGTGGCGAGGTTGCTTGTTACAACGGGGCGACCGATCCGCTCCTCGAGCGGAGCGACGCCACGCAACCAGCCAAAGTCTGTGCAACTAATGAACACACCATCGGCTTCATTGGGTACTTGGGGAGCGACCCAATCGTTAATAGGCTCCCAGCAGTTATCCTCAAGCGTCGTCCTTAGATCAAATCCAAAAGCGTGCATCGCAATGTCGAAGCCGTTCCCCTGAAGAAATTTCACGAGGCGGTTGGAGAGCCATTCATCGTAGGGAGTAAAGACTGCAATCTTCCGCACACCAAGCGCGCGAAGGGACCACAGCACTGCTCCGGATGTTGTGACGGCAGGCAGGCCCGACGCCTCTTCCATCACCTTCACAACGCTTTCATCGTAGCCTGCGCCTTCGACAAAGCTGCCGCCCGTACAACCGAGGGCAATGCCTTTCATCCGGCGGGGATGACCAAGCAGCCGCGCAGCCTCACGCGAGCTTTCTTTCATCGCCGTAAGCTGCTCGATAGTGTCTTCAGAGTTGAGCACTCGGCTGAAATGGAAGCTGACACCGTTCAAGCCTAGACCCGTGTAGTCACGCTCCAAAACCGTGTTACTCGACGGCACGATAATCCCGAGGCCAAATGACTGCTGGGGCATCAAAATCTCCTTTGACTTCACTGGCGGAAGTTCAACTAACCTGCGGTAGCTCGGGAGCTTGCAGCGATGCCCCGTGCGCGCCAGCGGATCCCACACGGTGAGCTGATTACGGGATCATGTCGGCGCTCAGCCTCGACAATACTGGCGCCGGCGCCAAGCGTTCCCAGGATCCGAAGTTGACAGCGGCCCAGATCAGACAGTAACTATCGTCACCCTCGCGCATTTGCTGGCAAAGATCGTCCCACGTTCGAGCATAACTAGCGAGGCGGCAATCACCGAGCCTAAAATCGAGATATCATCGCTCGGCTAATTGCATGCTCAGAATATTATGAGGGCTGGATGGACCCCAGTCGATAGCCCCTGTACCTAGAAAGCCCGAGCTCAAACATAGCTGTCTCGCTGCTACATTGCGGACGTCGACTGCGACCATGAGACGGTCGATTGATGGGCGGCTTTCCAAAATCCATTGAGCGGCCAGTCTAGTCGCTAGCTTCCCGTATCCGTTGCGTTGATACGATCGGCCTATGCGAAGATTGTGCAAAGTAATGGCACTTGGGGGAGCCCACGCTGGCAGCGCAGCTTTTTCACACAGAACAAAAAAGCCAACGACTTCCTTCCTCACCACGACCAAAAATGCGCGCTCTAGAGAACTTGGACTATTCCGCAATTTCTCAAACGCCACAGCCGGCGGGTCTACGAACTCTTCTTGTTCAGGGTCAAGTTCCAAATGGGCAACCGTCGTGGCGTCAAAGTGAGTTAACGTTTTTAGCGCTACCCCACGCCCTTCGTCATAAGAAAAGGCAGTGCATTTTCGCTTCGCGTTGGAGGCGCATGACTGATCTATGAAGCCAGAGAGTACCTCGGCTAGCGTTCGCCTGCACCAGCGATATGATGACCACCCCGTTAACTGCATGGCAGGCATTTCAATCATCCTCGGTTCCTCGCGTATTGACGTCGGCCATCCAGGGACTGATGAGAGCCAATCCTCATCATAGACCGATTCGACGTACCGATGCCCTTCGTCGGGGAAAATCGCCACTACATTTTTGCCTGGATTCGTGCGTGACCACCAATCGGCGACTTTATAGGCTGCACCGCTCGTCGGCCCCATGAATAGCCCATGGGCCTGGTGCAATCGGTGAGTTCCCTGAAACATTTCGGCGGGTGTTAGCCAGTGAACCTCGTCGAACTGTATGTGGTCGACATTGAAAGGTACGATTCCGCCTCCTAATCCACTCACCATCACTTTGCCGGCAGGTTGCCCGAACAATATTGAATTGGGAGTATCAACACTGATTGCGTGCAGCTCAGGGAAAATAGCTCTTAGAAATTTGGTCGTGCCGCACATGGATCCGCCTGATCCAACTGGACCAATCAGACAGTCAATCTTACCCACTCTTTCGACCAACATTTCCGCAAACTTCCCATAGGCTAGCGGATTATCCTTGTTGGAGTATTGCGCAGGCCAAAAGCTGTCGGGTATTTCCTTCAGATATTCGGCTAGCCTGTCCAACCGTCTTTGCTGAATCCCACGGCCGCCGGGCCCTGCCTCGTCGACGATCTCTATATGTGCGCCAAGCTCTACGAGGCGCTTACGAAGATGACGATCAAGCGACCAATCGCTCACCAACACAAGTTTATAGCCGTATTGTACAGCGAGCATGGCCAATGCGAGACCAAAAGTGCCGGAAGACGACTCGCAGATGGTCCCACCTGGCTTTAGCAATCCGTGCTCAACAGCCCGTTCCAGCATGAAGCGTGCGGGGAGCAGCTTCATAAGAAAGAAGCTGGCGCCAAACAAGCCATCGTTCAGCTTAACGATTCGAGGGAGTTCAAAATCCTCGAGATTGCGCATCGCAATTCGGTTAAACACTCATTCCCCCCAGTTCGCTTTCATGTGAGACGATCGATGGCTTGAAACCATCGATTCTCAGATCACATGTTGCTCGCTCCATGTTTTCGGCGGTCTTTCTGTTCGTTGGATCAAACATTAAACCAACAACTGTCCCGCTGTGGGCGACCTGGATACCGACTGCACCATGGCGAACGCCGATTGCTTGAATATCGTGCAGACGTGGCTTCCTAAGAAACCTCTCGTTGATCCGAGCGCTCGCCGTAGAAACCAGGCCAAGCAAACCAAGATCGGAAGCACTGATCGCTCGACGAAGGAGACCCCGGAGCGGTCGAAACGTTTCGATCTCGGCGGCACTATAGTGGGCAGGCTCCAATGCGAGTGTATCAACTGTTCGCTCGGGGGCTGTATCGACGCTGATGTAGTCGATCGGTGGAAGTGAGTTACTGAAGGACTCGATGACGATCCCTTCGCGATGTGCGAAGAGTACAGCCTGCTGCGAAAACAATGTAGAATCGCACGCTGTCTCGGCATTCACAGCAACTTGCATTATGCTGCCCGAGGATGGCTGGACATTTAAGTAATTAAGAACGGCCAAGATGCTGGCCAAGACATCGGCAGTGGATGAGCCCATGCCGCGACCCACGGGAATATTGCTTTTAATCGACAAATGTCCGCCGGTCCTGATCCGAGCAAATCTTTTGAGTGCTAGCTCGGCGGCGCGTTCTGCCTTGTGACAATGGGGTGGAGTGATACAAATCTTCTCTCCACCGGTCGCCCTGAACGTTGCCTTTGACTTGAGCCGACGGCAAGGAAGCGAGATCAATCCCCGATGGAGGCGGCCATTTTTGTCCTCGAAAACACCTTGAAGAAGCTCGCCGTGATGTCCGGTGGCCTCACCATTTCCCTGTGTTTCGTACATGGTCAAGCCCTCTTTGTTGAGCGGAGCTCGAGTCGCTGGTGATCAACGATCTTTGTTCGATTCTCAACAGCGTGGACCGACACTCGTCTGGCTAAGCAGAGGGATTCTCAAAACTCATGCCAATTGCGCAAATTCGCCTCACTAGTGGAGATTCCAAGTAATGTTCAGTCACTTAGAAGGCGCCAGCATGAAAGCGAATGACAATGTTGCTGGACAGCGAAGACGACAAAGTGGGCGCGTGTTCGTTGCTGAACATTCGCTCAAGCGTATCCTGGTTCTCACCGGTCGGCGCCGATATGCGGATCACGCTCGCGGTCAAATCCGGCAATGCACTGATACTGATGGCTATCTGCGGATCGTCGTCTTGGTACTTCAACCGGGGCTTTTAGTGAGCCGAATTGCGTCGCGGAATTTCGCCTCGATCACGTGGTCATAGTTGTCGCCCGTTAGAATTGGATTAAGCGCTAAGCGGGAACCCTTGCTTCGGGACTGGGATGGCTGTGCGAACAAGCCTCCGGTTAGGACGGAGGCTTCGGATGGGATTGGACAGCAAAAAGGACGTCTATTTGGACGGCTCATCAGCGGGGTCGGTGAGCCGGCTGGAGATTCTTGAAGGGCCGTCAGGACGTCGTGTGCGGTCGGAAGCTGAGAGAGCTCGGATCGCCGCGGAGAGTCTGTTGCCCGGCGTCCAGGTGTCCGAGGTAGCGCGCAAGCACGGAGTGACGCGCTGGCAGGTCTACGATTGGCGACGGCGGCTTCGACAGCGAGGTATGTTGCCGCCGTGCGAGGCGTCTCCACCAACGTTTGCGCCGCTGGTTGTGGAAGATGCGTTGGAGGAGCGTCAGGCTCCGGCGGTCAAGCTTGAGATTGCGATCGGCGATGTCGTGCTGCGGACTGACACAGCCATAGATGCTGACCAGCTATCCCGGGTGATCCGTGCGGTGCGAGCGTCACGATGATCGCGGCCGGTGCTGATCTGAAGATTTACGTTGCCACGCGGCCGATCGACTTCCGCTGTGGCCACGACGGGCTTGCGGCGAAGGTACAGGAGTTCGTCTCGATCCGTTCAGCGGCGCAGCCTTCGTGTTCCGATCGAAACGAGCGGACCGGATCAAGATTTTGGTCTGGGATCGAACGGGTCTGGTGTTGGTGCACAAACGCCTCGAAGGTTGCAAGTTCGTTTGGCCAACGATCGCGGACGGAGTGATGCGCATGTCGCCGGCGATGTTCGCTGCCTTGTTCGAAGGGCTGGATTGGAGATTGGTCCGCCCGGAAGAAGCACGGCGCCCGCAGGTGGCGGGATAACTGCGGCAGAATGACTCGGCAGCTATTTTGATCGTGGCACGGGCGACGGCGATGTGCTCGAAATAGCGCATGAGCATCGCGACACTGCGCGACGAAAACGAACGCCTCAAGGCGCTTCTGGCGCAAACGCAGGCGGCCTTGAGCGAGCATCAGGGGGCACTGGCGGCATCGGAGGAAGCGCGGCGTCGGCTGGAGGTCATTCTCGGCGAATTGCGACGCGACAAGTTCGGCTCGAAATCCGAGAAGCTACGACCAGATCAGTACCATTTGCCGCTCGAAAACGTGGAGATCGCGCAAGGCATTCTGGACGCGGCGCAGGAAAGAGCCGAGAAGGTCATCCAGGGTCGATCGCGCAGCGATCCGGATCGAGGCTCCCATCGCAATCGCGGCTGTCTGCCTGCCCATTTGCCGCGAGTGGAACGGATCATCGAGCCTGCGAGCACGCTCTGTCCGTGCGGTTGCGGCGTCATGACGAAGATCGGCGAAGACGTCAGCAAGCGACTCGACGTGATCCCGGCGCAATGGCGCGTGCTGGTCACACGCCGCCCGAAATACATCTGTCGCCGCTGCTCGGGCCCTGTCGCGCAGGCGCACGCACCGGAACACGTCGTGCCCGGCGGGCTGCCGACCGAAGCGGCTATCGCTCATGTGATCGTCTCCAAGTTTGGCGACCACACGCCGTTTTATCGTCAGGCCGAGATCTATGCGCGTCAAGGCATTCGGCTTGATCGGGCGACTCTGGGCAACTGGTCCGGCCGCGCCTGCTTCCATCTTCAGCCCATCGCGGACCACATGCGCCGCCACCTGGCCATGGCGGATCGCCTGTTCATGGACGAGACCACGGCACCGGTGCTTGATCCGGGGCGAGGTCAAACGAAGAAAGGCTACTTCTGGGCGATCGCGTCAGACGACCGTGGCCACAGCGGTCCAAGTCCACCGATCGTGTTGTTTCGATATGCCCCCGGTCGCAGCGGCGCCTTCGCGGAGCAGTTCCTGGACGGCTTTGGCGGAAGCTTCCTGCAATGCGATGCCTATGACGGATATGACCGGCTGACCGACGTCGTTCGACCGCAAGGGCCTTGGACGCTCGTGCATTGCTGGAGCCATTTGCGCCGGCGCTTTGTGAAATTGGCCCGCAACAGCAAGTCGCCGATCGCCGAGGCCGCCATTCGGCACATCGCCCAGCTTTACGCCATCGAAGCCATGGTGCGCGGCGCATCGCCGGACATCCGGCTGGCCGCGCGCAAGGAGCACTCGCTGCCCATGGTCGCCGCGTTGAAGTCCTGGTTCGAGAAGCAGCTGTCGATGATCTCCAGCGGTTCGACGCTCGCCGAGGATATCCGCTATGCGCTCAATCATTGGCAGGGGCTGACCCGCTTCCTCGAAGACGGGCGTCTCGAGCTCGACACCAATTCGGTCGAGAACGCCATCCGGCCGATCTGCTTGACCAGGAAAAACGCGCTAATCGCCGGACATGAAATCGGGGCGGAAAACTGGGCTTTGCTCGCCTCGATCGTCGCCACCTGCAAACTCAACGACGTAAACCCTGCTGCCTACATCGCCGAAACACTCGAGGCGATCATCGACGGCCATCCCCACAGCAGGATCGAAGACCTCATGCCGTGGCGATTCCGCAAAGCGTCAAGCCCGCATCAATAGGGTGACGGCTAAGCGCTTACGAATTGGAAATCTCCCACCAAGTCCAACGGGGGCTTCATCACAATTGGTCTCGCGCTTCGACTCTGTCTCTGATTTTCGGATCGAGCAGTTGGCAAAATTCGCAAAGCTGCCCGCACCGGTATAAATTCGGGAAAACGCCACATCCTCGCTCTACACATAGAGTGCTTCACATCTTCGTTCTCCATTAAGATTCATACAGCGCGATTTGCGCGCAAACCTTGCGAAGCTCCGATTGTACATCGCGACTAGGTGCCATTTTCAAAAACCATGGGACGGCGACTCAATCTATCGCGAGCTTCTTCCTGAATCAGGATAGCAATGCTGATCAATGATAACGTCCTCGACGTGCCGAATAGGCATTTCGCATCGAATATTTCGAGGCACGTCAGAAATATCGTGACTACGTTGCCGGGGCTACTGTTGGCGAGGGGGGAGTCCGTTGCCAGCCCGCGGGACCGGCGCAGAAGACTCTTGGCTGAAGCCGCATGGTTTAGCGGTGGACATGTCGATAAGTGGGCATTCTGATAGCGGATACGCATGGCACTGAGCGATATTGTGGATCTGCGGCGTGGCTCCACTGGTTGGCGGAGCAGGGTACGGTAGGCTCAAATCTGATGAAGCGATGCTGCTGACCCACGCCATCGACCGTGTGAGTTCGGATGGGGTCGACGCGTCACGCAATAAGGCGGCGACCTCAAGCGCAACTTTGATTTCACGGGGCCCTTATCCCGCTACGAGGGCAGAAGCAACAATAGAAGAGTACCGTGCAATGCACGGGGAAGGTGCTCACCGCGAAGGTGCTCGCCGGAACGCTCGGAGCAGCGGTCAAGACCGACATCCCAATGGCGTTGTTGCGCGCCGGACATTAGCTCTACTGTTATCGGCAGGCCGGGCTTGAAGCTAGCTTGGGCGTAACATTCGTCGCCGCGTGAAGCAGCACTAGATCCGGATAGGGCCGATTGGAAGGAGATGGCGCTTTGGTAGTCGCCAGGTTCACGGCAGATGATGATAGCCATGCGAGGGTGAAAGCCCTCGCACGCCTTTGGCATTTCCTTAGACGCCCGTCGTGGCGCAAACGGAAAGCGCGTCCGCCCACCCCAATTTGCTTCCGGACACGGCGGCATGAACGGCGCCATGCGGGAAGCAGTATCGCCTCGGAACGGAGTAGAGTCGAGTGGGATTAAAGACAGGAGCTAGGGGCGAACACTTTCTCCGAGATATGTGATCGCTGCGTCCACGCCGCCTTGGCCATGGGGGATCTGCAGCGCTTTGAGGCCGATCTCGACCGCGCCTAGAGTGCCCAGAATCGTCGGCGCGTTGACATGGCCCATATGGGCGATGCGAAAAGCCCTTCCCTGGAGGTTGCTGATGCCGATACCGAGGACCACTCCGCACTTATCGTTGCAGTAATGATGGAGCTTCGTTGGGTCGTAACCATTGCCCATAAGCACGGTTGTGACCACGTTTGATTGCTCGGACGCCTCGCTGATGTTAAAGTTGAGTACGTGCTCTTTACTCCAGACCGCGACCGCTCTTCGTACGGCTTCGGCGAGCAGTCGATGGCGACGGAAGACGTTCTCCAACCCCTCATCTAACAGCATGTCGATGGCTTCGCGGAGTGCGAAGAGCAGATGCACCGGAGGAGTACCGGCGTAACGGCGATAGTGCTCGATGCCGTCGCGTTCGGTCCAGTCCCAATAGGGCGTGCGCATGTTCGCCGCTTGATGAACGGCTCTCGCGCGATCGCTAACGGCAACGAAGCCGAGCCCCGGTGGTGTCATCAGTCCCTTCTGCGAGCCGGACATCGCGACATCGATGCCCCATTTGTCCATCTCAAACGGCATGCAGCCGAGGGACGCTACAGCGTCAACGATGTAAAGCGCGGGGTGGCCGGCTGCACGAATCGCCTTTCCAATCTTCTCGACGTCGTTGACGACACCAGAGGCGGTGTCGACTTGTGTGACGAGAATAGCTTTGATAGTGTGGCTCTTGTCGGCGTGTAACAGAGCCTCGACTTCACTGGCGCGCACTGCGCGGGTCCAGTCTCCTTTGAGCACCTCCACCTCGGCGCCCATAGCACGCGCAGCATTACCCCACCCGATTGCGAAACTGCCACTCTCCAGGACCAGCACCTTGTCGCGGCGCGAGAGCACGTTGGAGAGCACGGCTTCCCAGGCGCCATGTCCATTGGCTATATAGATGTAGGCCTTTCCCTTGGTTGCAAACAAACTCGACAAGTCACGCAACAACCCTTCGGTCAAATCGACCATTGGCTTGGAATAGATATCGAGCGCCGGCCGGTGCATGGCGCGTAACACTTCGTCGGGTATGGTCGTGGGCCCCGGAAGGGCAAGAAACTCGCGACCGGCGCGAACAGTCATAAGAATGCCTCTTGGTTCGACAACCACTTGTAATCGGAGGATGGGTCTGAAACTTGCGAACCACAGGCGATAAGCCGCAGGAATTCAGCAATGAAGAACGAAGTTGCGCAGGATTTCAAATGTAAGCGCCTCAAGACGTTCGTCGGGGGTCGGCGCTATTCTGGCTGAGGGAATTGAATTCGGTAGGCACACGGCCGACGAAGCACGCGATTGGAGACCCGGAATCTGATTCTTGCGTTCCCGCGCGGCGAGGAAGTTCTGCGCGGCTCTGCCGCGCCGGAAAGGTGGTAAGACGTTCGGAGTTTGACATCTCCAAAGATCGGAGAGGCTCCGGCGCCATGAGGAGAACCTGCACCCACTCATTCTGCTCGGAGAAAATGCACGGGAGATGGACGAGGATCATCGCTAAGCGGCGCAACTAAGAGGCCATACGAGGCTCATCGGAGCCCATTCGCCAGAGCTTACACTACGTAGAGCGGACATGCATAAGGATCCCCGCGCCACAGGCACTCGCTAAGGGGGGTACGCCACCCCTCTCCGCCGCCGTCGCTCGCCAGCGCTACGCTTTTGGGCAAGCGAGCGACGGCGGCTCCGAGGGGATGGGTCGGCCTGATCTCATGATCAATTTTGCTGAACTGGACACACAGAACTATAGCCGATCGCCCCCACTCCGCCAGACGGGGTCTCTATTGCCGCTTAGCCTCCATCTCGCCGCCCGCGCAATAGCTCTGTTCGTAGAGATAGCAACCGTCGCCTTCGCGCCGCTGTGAGCGACGTGATGATGAAGTGCGGATTGGCTTTGCCCTGCGTCCATTCCGTCTTGGCGATGACACACCGCTCGCGGGTCCCACTCTTGCCGGTCGGCCAGGTCAGCTCCTTGAACCGGCCGCCGCCTTGCGGTGGCTTGGTTCTCCTCCCGCTCCTAAGCCAGTTCAGCCTCGAGCTTGCCGTGACGCGCGCATTCAAGGCTAGTCCGAAGATGAAGTCGACGCCGTTTAAGCCGCATCATTCCATTAGCGCGTCGCCTGCAAAACCGAGTCGGCCTGCAGAACAATCCGCGTGGGCCAGCGTGCGCCACGACCCGCGCGACCTCCTCGGGCGCGCCGGCAAGGCATCGATGTTTCGACGGCCGCAGCTTCGCCGCCAACAGATGCCGGCGGCAGAAGACGTACAGCGGCACATAGCAGTAGCAATCGTAATAGCCGTGAAGGAACGAAGGCTTCGAGTTTACCCGCCAGCACAGGATCCTGCCGCAGGTCATCGTGGTCGTTCACGTTCTCGTAGCCGAGCGCAATTCCGAACACCCGCTGCCCACCCCAAGGTCTCAACAGCGTGTTCGACTTGCGCCGGAGGTCGTCGATCGATGAAGCGTCCCGCAAACCGATCCACCATCCCGATCGCACGATCCGTCGGCTGCAACAGCAGCGCCCCGACAGATGTGACGCTCCGCCGTCAAATCCAGCCAAAAACAAACGTTTCCAGAACTGCAAAATCGACAGCTCTGGGCTACACTCTGTCTGCATCGGGGCGCTCCTAGAATCGGCGCTAAAGCCATTCTCGCGAAAGACACTTTCGCTGATTCGGCGCTCCGAGCTGTTAATTGTGTGAGATATCCGGGCTAGCGGTGCCGGCAACGGCAGAGATGGCCGGGCTCAACGGCTCGGCCGAGATCTATGCATGCGGCGCTGTTCTGATCAACATGGCTCGGGGCATTTTCGAGGCCGACCTGATGAGGCCGCCCTGCAGGCACGCGCGATCGCCGATGCGATGCTTGCCGTGTTTGAGCGAGAACCGCTGCCGTAGGACAGCCAGCTGCGGGACATGCCAAACGACTGCAACACTGCACCTGGTGGAAAGTCCGACAGATTTTGCGGAGCGGGTCTAATCGCCCTTGGGAGGGAGATAAGATCGAGCCGAAAGGCAGACGCTGAAACGCGGCTATTTGCCGGTGCTGGGCAGAATCAACTTATTACCCTGCCCCCAGTGTTCGCCACGATTTCGTAAGCGTCTTTTGGCGGGTCAAACGGTTGCGTCTGGATAGGTTCACGCCGCTCTGGTGCGACGGAGCTTCGGCGGACAGGACCTTCGGATTTACAACTGGATCACTCGCGATCCCGGCTGGGGTTTAAATGCGGCCCGCAGATTTCGCACCCTCATCGTTCCGGTTACGCCGGCTGGCGCGATCGGCCCACGTTGAAATCCCGCTAATCTCGTCTGCTTTTGCAGAATTTCGCTAACCCCCGGCGATTTTCGTCGATGTTAGGCGCCGACATTCATTACGCTTTGTCTCCGCTAATCGCAGCGCAGGACTCAACGTAGAGAGCTGGTAGATGCTTCCTCAGTTCGAAATGAACCGCAGCCATCGGTCTCCCGGGAATCGGCGCCCAGATCGCCGAGACTCGACTTGTGCGAGGGGGCCCGCCAATGTTTGCCACCGATCATATGCTGCGGGGCCCGCCACAGGCGGTGATCTTCCGGCCCTCACCTGTCGTCCAACGTAGATATGACGCTTCTTCGATATCTCGGCTGTGCGCAAATATTTCAGTTCTGCTTCGACAGGGAGGAATTGTCATGACCAATCAGGAGTCCTGCGACCGTTCATTCTGCCGATTGACTCGCCGGTCACTGCTGCAGTCAACTGCGGTCTTGCTCAGCGTGCCGTTCGTCGCCGAGTCCACTGGGGTCTGGGCACAGGAAAAGCTCGCCGGAGCTGGCGAAGTCGTAGTTTTCAGTTGGGGCGGTACTTTTACTGATGGCGTTCGGCGAAACGTCTATGAACCGTTTACTAGAGCGACAGGAATAAAGGTCGTGGACGTAGTTGCCGACTTGGCCGAGCCCCAGGTCAAGGCGATGCACGAGGCCAGCCGTGTCGATTGGGACATCGCTTACATCGCGCCAATGAACTATCCAGAAATGCACCAGGCCGGGATGTTCGTGCCAATCGATTACAGCCTCTGGGACAAAGAGTCGCTCGATGGCACGCCGGAGCACACACGTGTTAAAGACGCAGTCGCGATTGCATCGAGCGCAATGGTGCTCGCTTATGATCAGCGGGGCTTTCCGAAGGGCGGTCCGCAAAACTGGACAGATTTCTGGGACATCAAGAAGTTCCCAGGGCCTCGGGGTCTGTTCGCCTCCACCGGAAAATATAACATTCAGTTAGCGCTCGCCGCCGCCGGTGTCGCACACAAGGATATCTGGCCGCTCACCGACGACAAGCTCGACCGGGCATTCGCAAAGCTCAATGAGATCAAGCCGCACATTTCCAAATGGTGGAGCGCCGGGGGTGAAGCGCCTCAACTCCTGATCAGCCGGGAATACGCGATGAGTAGCATTTATGACGGCCGCGCGGTCGCTGCGATCCGCCAGGGCGCGCCAATCAAATTCACCTGGGATGGGGCTCTCTTGGGCTACGACTACGCAGCGATTCTGAAGGGCGGACCAAATACAGTGAATGCACAAAAGCTGATTGCCTTCCTAAACCGCGCGCAGATTGCGGCTGGGTGGACGCAGGGCACCGGCTATCCCGGGCCGAATACGCATCAACTCGAGTACCTTCCGTCCGACTTGACGTCGCAGGTCAGCGTAAATCCAGAGAACGCTGCGAAGTGCATTCTTGAGGACACCGCTTGGCTCGTGGCGAAACGCCCAAACGGCAAGACCAATGCGGATCACATCCAGGAGCGTTGGCTCGCGTGGCGGGCAGGATAGGCCCTCATAGCATTTCGACCTGATCGCCGACCCCCCCGTCGGCGGAGCAGCCGGGTTTATCGCTGGACCTGGCTGTGGTCGTTTGGCATCATCTTGTCGCATGATCTTTGTCGTGCCGCTCGCGGCGCTTCCGTTACCTTGGCTGCGGAGCGTCATAGCCATGATCCTGTGGCCCGCAACAGAGCATTTTAGGCCCGGTGACAGTATCGATGAGCACGTTTATGCCGGCGAATAAATATGCTGCCGCTTGGTAGTCGTGAGTGGTGATCCCGGTGCGGAGTGAGTGTGCTCAAGCCTTTCGGATCTGGTTCGTTTCTTTTCGTCGACCGAAAGCTCCACGGCGTCAGCCGGAGATCAAATTGACTTAGAACTGGCAATTTACCGAGCTTCGCCATCAAGTTGGAACTGTTGGAGATTCCGGAACCATCAGCCGAATCGAGCAGGATCTCGGCCCGCCAGATGTGTTTCTGCGGAAAATTTGGCTCGCGGATGATTGCCTCACTGCAATCGTCGTTCGATGCGGATTCCAGTCCGCATTCAAAAGCCAAATCCCGTCGTGCGTTTGAGAAAATGTTCTGCGGGACCTAAACTTCAGAAGCAATCGACCAGCTGCAGGCGAAAACGGTTGCCGGGATTGAGGGGCAAGAAAATCAAACCAACATCCGTTGAAATCCTCAAAGAAGGGCGCCTGAAATGCAGGATTAAGGCAAGAATGACGGCGCAATGGGTTAATTGAAGACCAAATTTCGTTATAGTTGAAGAGCGAATTCCGTTCCAGATAGGACGCAGAGTCTAAACTATGCAAGCGCTGCCTGAGCCGACCGCTGACAGGTATTCTGCCTGGCGCCTTCTTAAAGAGGCCATCAAGTGTAACAGCGGGTGGAAACAAGTGTGGCGTAAGCCCGAGCCAAAACCCCGCTATGACGTCGTTATTATCGGGGGCGGTGGCCACGGCTTAGCAACCGCGCATTACCTTGCCGGTATGCACGGCATCACCAGTGTTGCGGTGGTGGAAAAGGGGGCGATCGGGCTTGGCAACGCTGGGCGCAACACCACCATCGTGCGCTCGAACTACCTGCTGCCCAGCAACACCGGGTTCTACGAGTGGTCCTTGAAGCTGTGGGAGAGTCTGGAGCGGGACCTGAATTACAACGTGATGATGAGCCAGCGCGGCCAACTGAGTTTGTTCCATTCGGATTCGCAGCGCGACGCCGCCGTGCGCCGGGGCAACTCGATGCGGATCCAGGGGGTTGACGCTGTCCTATTGGATCGCGAGGCGGTGCGAGACATGCTGCCGTACGTCGCCATGGATAATCCGATGTTTCCCATCTTGGGCGGCCTGCTCCAGCCGCGCGGTGGTACAGCGCGGCACGACGCGGTCATTTGGGGCTTTGCGCGCGCGGCCGACCGGCGCGGTGTCGACATTCTTGAGCATTGTGAGGTGACCGGCATTCGCCGCAACGGCGACCGGGTCATTGGTATCGAGACCTCGCGCGGTTTCATCCGCGCCGGCAAGGTCGGCATTGCGGTGGCTGGCAACACCTCGCGCGTCGCCAGCATGGCCGGGCTCCGCCTACCGGTCGAGACCCATCTGCTACAGGCCTTCGTCTCCGAGGCAATCAAACCGCTAATTGACTGTGTCATAAGCTTTGGTGCGGGCCATTTGTACATCAGTCAGTCCGATAAGGGGGGGCTGGTCTTTGGCGGCGATCTCGACGGCTACAACTCCTATTCGCAGCGAGGCAACCTGCCACTCGTCGAGCATCTTATGAGTGCCGCTGTCTCGATGATTCCGGCGCTGTCCCGCTTGCGCGTATTGCGGCAATGGGCAGGCATGCTGGATATGAGCATGGACGGCTCGCCCTTCATCTGCCGGACATCTGTCAAAGGGCTCTATCTCAACGGTGGCTGGTGCGATGGCGGCTTCAAAGCCACGCCCGCCTCCGGTTGGTGTTTCGCTCATACGATTGCCAAGGATGAGCCGCATCCTTTCAATGCGGATTTAACCATCGATCGCTTTTTCGACGGCCGAATGATCGATGAGCGCGGCACCGGTCCGAAACCTTGGGTGCAGTAGGCGGCGATGCACCTGATCCCCTGCCCATATTGCGGCGCCCGTCCTCAGGACGAGTTCAATTATCGCGGAGACGCTACCGTAAAGCGCCCTGCGCCCGATGCTGGGCAGCAGGCTTTTTACGATTTCGTCTACACCCGCACCAATCCATGTGGTTGGCATAACGAGTGGTGGCACCATTACGCCGGTTGCCGGCAGTGGGTGAGGGTGGAACGCAACACTCTCACGCATCAAATTCGCGCAGCCGTCGGATCAGCCGACCATATACCGCAGGTGCCTGGGTGAGCCGTCTGCTCCAAGGCGGCTATATCGACCGTAGCAAGCGCCTGATGTTCCAATTCGACGGCCGGCGCTTCTTCGGTCATCCCGGCGATACACTGGCCTCGGCCTTGCTCGCCAGCGGCGTCCGATTGGTTGGTCGTAGCTTCAAGTACCATCGGCCGCGCGGCATCATGACGGCGGGTCCGGAAGAGCCGAGTGCGCTGGTGACGCTGCGCGAAGGCAGCCGCACGGAGCCGAACACCAAAATGACTGAGATTGAGCTCTATGAGGGGCTCCGGGCCAAAAGCCAAAACCGCTGGCCCTCGCTCAACATTGACTTGATGGCGGTCAACAGCCTCGCCGGGAGCATGATCTCCGCCGGGTTCTACTACAAGACCTTCATGTGGCCAGCTCCGTTTTGGGAAAAACTCTACGAGCCTCTGATCCGGCGGGCCGCCGGTCTCGGTCGGGCCACCGAGTTGCCGGATCCCGATCGCTACGAGACGGTGCATGCGCATTGCGACGTGCTCGTCGTCGGATCTGGCCCAGCGGGGCTTGCAGCGACACGGGCGGCCGGCGAGGCCGGCGCCCGTGTGATTCTATGTGAGCGCGATTTTCTGCTCGGTGGCGGGCTTCTTCTCGATCCCGCTCTGGAAGCCTGGCGGAAGGAGATGATCGCAGCGCTCGAGATGTTGCCCGACGTACAAATCCTGCCGCGCACCAATGTTTTCGGCTATTACGACCATAACTTGCTGGGGGGGGTCGAGCAGGTCGCCGACCATCTCGCCGAGCCACGCCAGCACGACGTTCGTCAGCGTTATCGCACTTTCCGTGCCAGGCAAGTTGTGCTGGCGACCGGCGCGAGCGAGCGGCTGATTGCTTTCCGCGGCAATGATCGACCCGGCGTCATGATGGCAGGTGCGGCGCTGACCTATATTCGCCGCTTCGGCGTCGCTCCTGGAAAGCGGGCGGTCGTCTTTACGAACAATGACAGCGCGTATGCGACCGCGATTGCGCTCGTCGAGGCAGGCCTGGACAGAGTCGTGCTCGCTGATTTCCGGCAAGAAACCAGGCTGGTCACAGGGCTGAACGCACACGGCATCGATGTTCGATCTGGGGTCGAGGTGAGCGATTTTCGAAAGAACAAGGTCTCAATTCGGACGCGGAGCGGCGGCGGAGATACAATCGCGGCCGATCTGCTCTGTATCTCCGGTGGGTGGAATCCGAATGTCCATCTCGCCAGCCAGTCTGGCGCCAAGCTGAGCTGGGATCCGACGCTTGCGACGTTCATGCCCGGCTCACCGGTGCAGGCGGAACGTTCGGCCGGAGCCGCACGGGGCACGGCAGGGATCGGCGAGGCAGCGCGCGACGGGGTGGCCGCCGGGCGGGCGGCCGCCAATGCATCAGGATTTCTTGGCGGCGCCACGGACTTCCCGCTACCTGCACTGGAGGGACCCTGCCGCCTCCTCGAGCCCCTTTGGGAAGTCAAGAACCCGGGCAAAGCCTTTGTCGACCTTCAACATGACGTTACGGCGGACGATATCCGCCTCGCCTATCGCGAAGGCTTCAGCCACATCGAGCACGTCAAGCGTTACACGACGCACAACATGGCGACGGATCAGGGTAAGCTGGGCGGGCTTGTGGGCGCTGCAATCCTGGCAGAGGCCCGCGGCAAAACGCCAGAAGAGGTCGGATTGCCGGCCTTCCGGCCCTACACCAAGCCTGTATCCATTGGCGCGCTAGCCGGAGGCTCAACAGGCAAACGCTTTCAGCCAATTCGTGTCACGGCACTGCATGACTGGCACCTGCGTAATGGCGCTTCGATGCAGCCGAGTGGCGAGTGGCTGCGGCCATTCTATTACCCTAAAGCTGGGGAGACCGGCTGGGATCCGATCCTACGCGAGGCGCGCGCGGTGCGACACAGTGTTGGCATCTGTGACGTATCCACTCTGGGAAAGATCGACTTGCAGGGTCCGGATGCTGCAGCCTTCTTGAACAGGCTCTACATCAACTCCTTCTCGAATCTCGCCGTGGGCAAATGCCGTTATGGCTTAATGCTGCGCGAGGACGGTATCGTCTTTGATGACGGAACGATTTCACGCCTCGGGGAAGTTCACTTCCTCGTCACCACAACCACGACCAACGCAGAACCGGTCCTAGAGCACATGGAGTTCTATGCCCAGACCGTCTGGCCAGAGCTCGATGTGCAGTTCTGTTCCGTGACTGACCAGTGGGCACAAATTGCGGTGGCGGGTCCCCGCAGCCGCGCGACACTGGCCAAGGTGGTTGAGGGGCTCGACCTCACGAACGAGGCATTTGGCTTCATGTCGGTGGGCGAAGGGCGTGTGGCTGGCCGACCGGTTCGCGTTTTTCGGATCAGCTTCTCCGGCGAACTCGCCTATGAAATCGCGGTGTCCTCGAGGCATGCTGAGGTGGTCTGGCAAGCTGTGCTGGCTGCCGGTCAAGAGTTCGGCATTGTCCCCTACGGGCTGGACGCGATGGGGCTAATGCGGATCGAGAAAGGCTATGTCACGGGGGCAGAGCTGAACGGGCAAACGACAGCCGCCGACCTTGGAGCAGGCCCTATGATGAAGAAGACGGGCGATTTCATCGGTCGCGTGATGAGCGCCCGTCCGGCGCTCGCCGATACTGGCAGGCCGCGCCTGGTCGGCATCCGACCTGTCGAATCCGGCACGCACCTGCGCAGCGGAGCTCATCTCGTATCGAAGCCAGGCTCGAGCAGAAGCTTGGGCTGGGTTACGAGCGTCACCCGGTCGATTGAGCTTGGGCATTGGATCGGACTAGCCCTCCTTGAGCACGGCGATGCAATGAACGGCAAAACTGTCTACGCAGTCTCTCCGCTACACGATGAGGCGATCGAGATAGTCGTTTCCAGTCCACGTCATATCGACCCGGAGAACGTCCGTGTTTGCACCTGACCATCCTAGTCGCTTCTCCGGAGTGACGAGGCTAACTTATGACGGATTGGCCGGTCCAGATGCCATCTCCATCGTCGAACAGCGACGAAGTTTGGTGCACCTGACGGCGCGCCGAGGTCAGCAGCCGGCGCTTGCCGCGGCGATCTGGCAAAATCTTCAGCTAAGGTTGCCGCAGCCGGGACATTCCACGAGTGATGGGATTAATACGCTGATTTGGGTCCAACCGGGAAGCTGGTTACTTCAAGCCTCGATAGACGCCGGCGATAGCCTTTCGGTGGACCTGAAATCGGCGCTGGCTAGCGCCGCTGCTGTGGTGGACCAAAGCCATGGCAAATCCGTCCTGCAGCTATCCGGCCTCGGCGCGAGAGAGATTCTCGCCCGGTGCTGCCGACTCGACCTTCATCCCCGAGTCTTCGGTGCGGGACGTTGCGCTGCGACGCTGGTTGCCCATGTCCCTTGCATTCTGCGACAGCGCGACACGACACCATGCTTCGACCTGATTGTGGCCTCGAGCTTCGCCGTATGGATGTTGGATGAACTGCAGGAAGCCTCGCGTGCCTTCGGTTTGCACTTCCTCACCGATAATGCGGTCCCGGACTTATGAACACGCGGTCGACCACGGTCATTCGCGTGCCCGCTCTGCGTGCGCAATTCGTCCGCCTGCTCGTTGACGGCAATTGCATTGAAACTTCGATATTCCGGATCAGGTGCAGAAGCTCAGAACGGGAGCTAAAGTTAGGGAAGACTCGGCCCTCGGAGCTCGTAGGAGTGGCAAAAACGATCGTTTTCCGCCGAGCGAGCTCTTCGAATTCAAATCACCAACTTCATCTACGCGCAGCAGCTGAACGGCGCGCCGGACGATCATCGAAACGTCATCAGCCAGCGATTTGCGGATGTGCTAATGTGCGACCTAAGTAACGCAACGAAACGATCCAATGAACGGCGCTGAAGTCTTGTTCGTACATTAGTAGTTGGCGGAGTGGACACTTGCTTCGCAAATCCAGGGACGTCCGAGATGCGCTTGGTCGCTGCGCTCGACCGCGCCGATGGTATGCGCTGCGTTCTTGTGTTCTTCGAGGGGATAGTCTACTGCTGCTGCGGACGGTCATGCGCGTATGGCCGAAAAGCCGGCCGCCACCCTGCTACACCTTGGGTCAGGCTTGGCGAATGGTCTCGCCAATCTGCAAAACGCCGCCAAAGGCGTCCACGCCGATAATCAATATTGTGGGAGATCACGCAACCAACCACCGCAGCTATGAATGCACCGCTCAGGTCCGATATTGAGGGTGCAGCGAAGCCGTTTTCTGCCTGGGTTCGTACCTCGCCGAACGCAACGCGTGTTGCGGCTGATGGTGCGGCGGCTATCGCACCGCGCGAACCCCGCCCCGTCAGGTGGCAACCCTTATTCTTCCAGCCGATACCGCCTGGAACGAAGGCGCTGCCCCCCGGGCCGTGCCTGAGGCAGTTCTGTGCGTCAAGTTCAGCAAATAGATCATGGGGTCCGGTGAGCCATCCCCTCGGAGCCGCCGTCGCTCGCCTCACCCGGACGCGCAGCGGGCGAGCGACGGCGGCGGAGAGGGGTGGCCCATCCCCTTGGTGGGCCTGAGCATCGTCAGGCCGTCTGGCGTAGCGCCTCCTTCTTGTGCTCCTTCAGGAGATCCATGTTCAAGTAGCGATCGTCATCGAGCCAGGCTTCGTTGCGCTCGACGGTCACGGCGCGGATAAGCCGCAGGCAGCTCTCGCCGTTGGGGAAGATTCTCACGAAGACGACCGGCCTGGCGATGCCGGCCGCGGGCATCATCCGCCGTAAGCTGCTCAAGAGGGGCGTCCTTTACCATCAGCGTCCGCCGCCTCAGGCGCCAAGGCCTCAGGGCCGAGTCCAGCGCCGACAACGCGGTTGACGCGCACCGCGACTGCGCCAAATGCTGACGCGTCCATTTGTACGCGCAGACCGCACCAGATCGACGGCGAGACTCGTTTTTCGGCGAGCACCGCGGCCAACCGGAAACGCTAGGACATAAACCGCGCCCGACAGAACTCTTCCCGCATTCAATCCGACCGACTACAAATCTTTCGATGAGAAATCCGGCCTAGGAGTACAATATCACAGAGCGGTAGCAGCCATGAAACGCGTCGGAGGCAAACACTGTCCACACCTTTAAGGAGTACCGAACGGCAAACTGGGCCTATGTCCGAGCAATGTCGTGACGTGACCTCGCTCCACAAAAACACCACTTGGTGAATACGACAGTAAAAATCGACGAAAACGTGTCGTAAATTCTTCATGGCGAGGTCCGAGAGTAGCCGGCGCGCCTAGCGACGTTGAGTGGAGGTAGCCAAGAAGCTCGTCAATATTACAGCGACGCTCGTAATAGTGACAAAGTTCTGTGATTTCACTGAAATGCGAAGCGCGAAGAGCTTCTCGATCAAGTGAAGCTCGGACACCTGTATCTGACAGCGTCAGTGCAGGCCGAAGGCCTTCCGGAAAACTATCTCCCCAGAACTCCTGAAGCTCCCTCAAGAGCGGAATATGCCATGCGCCAGGTTCCGAGCTATCCCGCTCGCGGTTGATGATAACGACGCAACCTCCTGGCTTAAGCGCTTGGGCTAGCTTTGCCAACACCGTTTCTCGATCCATAAAGAAGAAGGACTCTGCAATTGTTGCGATATCAAACGACGCCATTGGTTCGTTTAGGTCCTCGGATCTCGATACTAGATACTTTATATTCTTGACCCCTTGAGCGTCCGCTTTTCGTCTCCCTTCGCGGACCATTTCGTCGCTTGGATCGACGAAAAGCACGTCGGCAACCGAGCGCGCCAAGGGGATGCCGATTTGTCCCGTCCCGGCCCCCAGATCCAGTGCACGACTGCTACTGGTGAGGCCGCAAAGCCGAACTAATGATCGGAACAAGTCGTCTGGATAGGGCACCGCATGCCGTGCGTGATAGGACGCCGCGCCACGAAACAATTCACTCGCCACAATCATGGCAGCCTCCATACATTTCTTCTTGATCCACCCACGCGATGGTGAAAGCGAACCTTCGACTAAGCCGCTCCTAACGAGACGGCTAGATTGCTCACAGTTGCTATGATTTTTACCCAGATCAACAACTGAGCCTAGTAGTTGACCGAGGTGCAAAGCTTGCATCGCTTCACACCCGTGACAGCCAGAGCGTTAGACCGACTGGCGATTTCCACACTGGGCGACTGTTGGAGATCTGATCCTCGAGCGTACGGGACGCACGGCAAGCTCCGAGACCCTAACCGCCGCTGAATGAAAACTCAGTGGCAGATCAGCTTACTCCCAGGGCCTTGATGGTCCATTCTTATGCGCGATAAAGATGCGCTATAGGACAAGTCTAACACGGCTGCGCCCGCCACAACTGACGCAGTCCGTAGATACGATACCTAAGGACCCCAAATCGAGCGTCTATTCCGTCGAGGAGGAGGCGATCATCGTCGCGATTCGGCTGCATGTGCTGCCGCTCGATGATTGCCTCTATGCGTTGCGGCCGACCCACACCTGACGAGAGCAATCCTGCATCGCTGCGTCCAGGGTCAGGGTATCAGCCGATCGGAATTCGAAGGCGGTATGCATTGAAGAAGAAGTTTAAGACTTATTCGATCGCTATATCCAGATCGACATCGCTCAAATCCAAACCCTGAAGGCAAGCTCTACCTCTACGTCGCCATCGATCGTGCAAGCAAGTTCGTCTTCGCGCAACTGGTCAAACTGGCCAGAAAGATGGGAAGGACCTCCGCCTCGGGCGTCCTGGAATCTCTGGTCGCGGCTGTCTCTACAGGTTACACACGGCTCTCACCGCGAATGAATTCAGTTCACTTCCCATCCCGCGACGGCCCGACGGCAGGTACACGACCATATGTTCGATATGTCATGCCGCGAAAACGCGCATCGAGCACCGGCTCGACCAGGTCACGCATCCTTGGACCAATGGTTTAGGTCAAACGTATGAACGCACGATCCAAGAAGCAAAAAGGCCATCATTACGACCGGACGATCGGCTCAAAGCACACCTTGCGGACTTCATCAACTGCAACAACTACGCTCGGCGGCTTAAGACACTGAAGGTGTCTACACTTTACGACTTCGTCTGCTGGACTTTCCGACCAAGAGCGATTCAAACTTAACCTGCTCCAGCAAATGCCCGGACTAAACACCTCGGGCATGCTGCTTTCAAACGGAAACATAGCCTGTTGCCTAGCTTCCAAAGTGCCACAAATCACGTCAACGCACCCGACTCACTCACCCGACGAAGGTGGTAGTCAGCATCGCCAAACGTGTGCTCGATCATGGTCAGTCGCTTAAAATAGTGGCCGATCTTAGCCGCCATGGTCATTCCGATCCCGCCATGAAGCTGGATCGACTGCTGACCGATGAATTTTCCGCTCCTGCCGATCTGCACCTTAGCCGCGGCGACGGCTTTTGCACGCTCGGCAGCATTATCGATATCCGCCGCCATGGTGGCGTACATCGACATCGAGTGCGCCTGTTCGAGCGCCACAAACATGTCGGCGGCGCGGTGCTGCAGACTCTGGAACGAGCCAATTGGCACTCCGAACTGCTTTCGCGTCTTCATATAATCGACTGTCACTTTCAGCGATTCGTCCATCAGGCCGACCGCTTCCGAGCAAAGCGCGGTGCGGGCGTCGTCGACCACCCGCTCGATCAGCGGCAACGCGTCCTCGGGATCGCCGATCGCAGCTGCGCTGCCCACCTCGACACTTGTGAAGCTCACGTCGGCGGCATGCAGCCCATCTTGGGTCAGGTAGCTCTTTTTGGAGATGCCTCGCGCATTGGTAGGCACCAGAAGCGCCGCGATACCGCTGCTATCGCGCTGAGCGCCTTTGGTGCGCACGGTGACAATCAACGTGTCGGCGTTCTCGCCATTGAGAACAACAAATTTTTCGCCGTCAATGACCCACCCATCGCCGCTCTTCTTCGCGGAGGTAGTCACGTCATTCAGATCATAGCGAGAGTTCTTTTCAAGTTGCGCGAATCCAAATGTCTTGCTGCCGTCAATGATCCCAGGTAGATGAGCTGCCTTCTGCACGTTCGAACCGCCATGGCGCAGGAAGCCGCCGCCGATTACGACGGTGGCGAGATAAGGCTCGACCACAAGCGCTCGGCCGAACGCTTCCATCACGATCATAGTCTCTACGCCGCCGCCACCAAACCCGCCATCGGCTTCGACGAAGGGAAGTCCGAGCAGACCCTGCTCAGCGAATCGGCTCCAGACCACTCTGCTCCAGCCGCCCTTCTCCTTCAAATATTTCTTGCGCTGGTCGAACCCGTAGACATCGGTCATGAGTCCATCGACGCTTTCCTTGAGGAGCCGCTGTTCCTCGGACAAATTGAAGTCCATATTTCAAGCTTCTCCAGGCGACAGATGTGGACCTCCTGCCGGTCCCATTCTCTGGTGTAAACGAAGGGTTAGAGCCCAAGCACCGCCTTGGCAATGATGTTGCGCTGGATTTCGTCGGAGCCGCCGTAGATTGAGACTTTGCGGTTGTTGAAGTAACTCGGCGCTATCTGCGCGGTCCAGTCCATCGCTTCATCCGGCGAATCGGGACGTTCGTTATAGGGCGCAGCGAATGGCCCGATCATCTCCATCAAGAGTTCAGTCGCGGTCTGCTGGCTTTGTGAGCCCTTAATCTTAAGCATGGAGGACGCAGGATTTGACTTGCCCTGACCGTACTTGCCTTCGTCGGCGACAATGCGCAGTTGCGTGAGCTCGAGTGCCTTCAGCTCGATCTCGGAGATGGCGAGCTTCTCCCGGAACATGGGATCCTCGATCATAGGCCGGCCGCCACTTTCGAAGTTTGCGGCCAGCTCCCTAATGTGCCGGATGCGCTCCTTGGAGACGCCAACCCGCGCAATGCCGGTGCGTTCGTTGCCGAGCAGAAACTTTGCGTAGTCCCAGCCCTTGTTCTCCTCGCCGATTAGGTTTTCGTAGGGCACCTCGACGTCATCGAAGAAGACCTCATTGACCTCATGTCCGCCATCGATGGTCTGAATCGGACGTACTGTCACACCCTCGGAGTCCAAGCGGAACACGATGAAGGAAATGCCCATCTGCTTCTTAGCGCTAGAATCTGTGCGGCAGAGGCAGAAGATCATGTCGGCATACTGCGCGAGCGTCGTCCAGGTCTTCTGGCCATTGATGATCCACTTGTCGCCCCTGCGTTCGGCCTTGGTCGTGAGCGAGGCGAGATCCGAGCCAGCGCCGGGTTCCGAAAACCCCTGGCACCACCAATCATCCACGTTTGCGATGCGCGGCAGGTAATACTGTTTTTGCGCCTCATTACCGAAGGTATAGATGACAGGGCCGACCATGCCGACGCCAAAGGCGAGCGGCGTCGGCGCCGGATACATCTGCAGCTCCTCCCTGAAGATGTAATGCTGAACGGAACTCCAGCCGGTACCGCCGTATTCCTTCGGCCAGGGACTAACATTCCACCCCTTCTTGTTGAGGATGCGCCACCATGTCACCATTTCCTCCTTCGACACATGGCGACCTTCGATCATCTTGCGCTGCACCTGCGGCGATACATTGTCGCGCAGAAATTGCCGCACTTGATGTCGGAAGGCTTGTTCTTCCTCGGTGAATACAAGATCCATCGAATTCTCCTGCAACCGAATAAAGTGGGACCGCGTTAGGATGGCGCCGCCTTCTCCATGCATGCGAATTGGAAGGTGCCTTGAGGGGAGGTGGAGCTGAACGCGAAGCCTGTCGAGAGGGCTGACGAGGGGCGAAACATCGGCCTGTTACCGGCCCCTTGCGTGGCGATACCAAAGATTCCTCCTTCCTGGCCCCTGCGAACCCGTTAGACAATGGTGCCCCATGTCCGCGTTCGACTTTTCGTTGTTCGGTTTGTCGCAAACTGTGATCACTAAAGGCGTCTTGCTTCCGGTCAAGCGAGCGTGAAAGATTGCTTAGCTACTCCCGCATTCTATCTCCGCTAGGAATGAGCATCCTGAATTTCGGGAGCAAGGACCATCGCCCATCCTGTACACCTAAATGCATTCAGCCGCACCTTCTCAGTGTTGCCGCCGCTCTTCACCAACGTCTGTAGCAACGGTCGTGCCAGTTGAAAATGATCTGTAATTAGCGAACAATCACCGGCGTTATGAACCTAACATACATCGTACGCTGTGCGGGATCGGACAAGCAATAACAGTCGACCCTCGTTTCCATAGCCGCGCGACCGGCTGCTCCAAATTTGCTGGCGTCCATTATCTCTCAGCTCGATACGAATAGATGTGGGCTAACGCTCGCCTGCCTTCCCTAGTCCTGTGGGTGCGAACGCTCGAATACAGAAGCCTCGGCTTGGCGCTAGGAAAACGCGCAGTTGGGGCGTTTTGGAAACGATGGCTCACGATTCCAGTACGGCATCCGACGCTCGCGCAATCCTTGATGCTGCCATCGTCGACCTGCCGGCTCGTTCGACGAGCAGCGTACCGCAACAGGCGGTCCTAAGCGGACCACCAACGTCATCATCTAGCTCGACGGTTCTTCAATCAGCCTTCGCTTGATCAATGCTGATCCGGGACCGGGGATGATCGCGAACGTGAGCGAGGACGGGAGAAGCATCGCTTGCCGTCTGCGCGGATCATCAGATGCGCGGCAGGGGTCGTGAGAGTTGAGTGACTAGCGCCAATCAGCAATGCTGCGAACGCGCGCTGCGGCTGATCACCGCCTAGAAAATCGGGCCAGCGCCTTGCGATCGATCTCGATGCCCAATCCCGGCCCGTTAGGCACGGGGACGATGCCGCGAGTGTGCTCGATGGGCTCGGTGACAATCGCCTGCCGGAGCGGGTTTTCGGTTCGGTCGAACTCTAGCAACGGCGCCACTGATATGGGCGAGGACCGCGTGTGCGGCGGCAGAACGGCGAGCAGATGCAGCGACGCGGCAATTGCAATCCCGGTGCCCCAAACATGCGGAGTATAACGGACGCCGAACACCTCTGCCATATCGGCGATCTTCTTGCATTCAGATAACCCGCCGGCCGCGCAAATGTCTGGCTGCGCGATATCAAGCGCGCCCGAGACGAACAGGTTGCGGAACCCGAAGCGAGTGAACTCACATTCTCCGCCTGCGATCGGGATCGAGATTGCCGCCTTTACCGCGCAATAGCCGGCAAGATCCTCTGGCGGTACCGGCTCCTCAAACCAGCTGATATCGTATTTCTCGATCATGCGGCCCAAGCGGATCGCGGCGACGCTGTCAAAGGCGTGGTTCGCATCCACCATCAGCGACACAGTCGGCCCGATCGCCTCGCGCACGACGCGTGTCGCGACCACATCCTCCTCCACACCGAAGCCGACCTTGAGCTTCACCGCCGAGAATCCCTCCGCGACGTAGCGCGCTGCCTCATCGGCCAGATACCGGGTCGGATCTTCGGTTTGGCGTCGCTGGAGGCCAGTCGCGTAAGCGACGATGTGAGACCGCAGCGCGCCGCCGAGCAACTGATGCACCGGAACGCCAAAATGTTTGCCCTTGATGTCCCAGAGCGCGATATCGATACCGCTCAGGCCCTCTATCACGACGCCCTTCTGGCCGTGATCGCGCAGGCGCGCATAGATCATTTGCCAGAGATACTCTGTGCGCAGCGGATCCCCGCCAATTAGCCATGGCGCGACGCTCTCGACCACGGCGGCCGTTATCCCCGGGGGTCCGTAGCATTCGCCCCACCCGACAACATCCTGGTCGGTCTCGATTTCAACCAGCATCGCTGTACGCGTATCGTACCAGCCACGCGCGGAGGCGAGAGGCTCAGATAGCGCGGCTTGAAGGACATGAGTGCGAACGTTCGTGATCTTCATCGGCTTTGTCTTTTTACAGTGCTGCTACGTCCCTCACTCGGGGTAATAGCTTCTAAATAGGTAACGGCGCGAGGCACGGCGTCTAAACTCATTAAGCTTTTACTTAGGGAATGTTTGCAGATAGGAAACGATGATCGGTGCATCGAAGATCATTCCGTCAGAAACGGGACAGAGATACCGGCCGCTCGTGCACGAAGAGCGCCGGTAGTCACCATGGTGGGGTAATGGTTGTCGTCCAGGCAGCGGCCATGGGAGCCGCGCAGCAGGGCCTCTCGCTGTGCATCCCCGGACAGCACAAGTCCTGGTCGGCTGGCTTGCGATGCGCTTTGAGGCGCGCAGTGCTCGTGGACACGATCATCGCCGAGGTAGCGAGTACTGGACGCCTTGCGAGCCTCAGCCGATATCTCTGGCTTCATTGAGCGGCATATCCGTATTGCGCAACGACCGGTCCAACTGCCGTCGCTGCTGTAAGCCAAATTCGACGACATGGCAAAGAGCGATCGCATGCTACTCCTGCCACTATTTTGGGTATGCCTTCGAAGAGGTTGGACGGCGAAGGCTCATACTCTCGAAACTACCTGCAAAAGCCCAAGTGGCCGTTTTTTGTCGAGGCCTCTCCTCTAAAGCTTGTCCCGTCATCGTTGAGACGCGATCAAACTTGTAAGTTGGAGACGCGGGGACCTTTGTTGACGTGGTCATTACGATCGCTTGTCGCGTCTTTTGTGGAGGCGGCATGATCATATACCTGCAGCAAATCTGGGATGTGCAGCGGATCAAATAGGCTGTTCATGGGTGCACTCGAGTTGCGTCTTGCGACCTAGCGTAAGTCGCGACAGTATTGCTATACACCGAGGATCTCGACACTACCTACTCTGGTGAGGACTTCACTCGATAGAACGACTATTGCTATTCTGGCGCGGACCTCGGCGCATGAAGATCCAGCTGAGGTTCAACGAACTAAATTGAAGACCAGCGATGTTCAAGCCGTATAGGCTAGCTTCCGCTTGGCAGGGCCATCGCGGCCGAACGTCATCGAATGTCTTGAGAGCTGCGTTTGTATGCATGACGGCCGCGGCCGACGCGGGTGAGACCACCATGCCACTAGACGGCTATACTTGAAGAGATGCGAAATCCATGTCCTCATCCCTCACCGGAAACAAAGTCACGTTTGCTGTCAGACTGTCAACATAAAGATCAACCGGACAGAGCCGAACACCGCAATGCACCTGGAAGAGGTTTACCCCCTCCTACCGGAGGATCGACGGCACAGGGTTCTTCGAAAACTTGCATAACGGTTATACGCACATGCCAGAATGTTCAGCGTCCCTCGCGCACCGAACCTTCCTGGACGACAGACGCGACCAGCGTGCCGTCTGACTTGAAGATTAAGCCGCGCACGAGACCGCGTCCGCCTTGCGCGCTCGGCGACTCTTTGGCGTAAAGTAGCCACTCGTCGGCCCGAAAGGGGCGGTGGAACCACATTGCGTGGTCGAGACTTGCAATCATCATCCGCCTGTCGAACAGTGGGCGCTCATAGCGCGCCGTCACCGCATCGAGCAGCGAGTAATCGGAGACATAGGCCAGCGCACACATATGAAGCGCTGGATCGTCGCGCAACCTCCCTGCGGCCTTGATCCAGATATGAACGCGACCGTCATCAATTTTCTGCCCCACATAACGACCGATCTCGACCGGGCGTAACTCTATCGCGTAATAGCGTCGGATGAATTCCGTCGTTTCACAATACGGCGGCTGCTCAGGCAATTCCTCCTCTACGAGCTTTTCCGGCGGCGGGACGCGGGGCATTTGGTCCTGGTGGTCAAAGGCGCTCTCCTCGCCGGCATGGAACGACACCGTGATGGAGAAGATTGCATTGCTATGCTGGATTGCGGTGACGCGGCGCGTCGAATAGCTCTTGCCCTCACGCACCCGTTCGACCTGGTAAATGATCGGGACCTGGGGGTCGCCGGGCCGGATGAAATGGCCGTGCAGCGAGTTCGGTAGCAGACCTTCGACCGTACGGCATGCCCCGACCATCGCTTGGCCGATTACCTGGCCGCCGAACACCCGTTGAGCGTTCGTGTTCAGACTCTTGCCACAAAATAGGTTCGTTTCGATCTGTTCCACGTCGAAGATAGCGAGCAAGTCGATCAGGCTTTGGGACATTGACGTGGTTTCCGTTTCTTCGGCGTCATTTTCGGGCATGGCCCAGCCACGAACCTAAAAATTTCCGAGATTTCGGGGCGTTTTTTGGAATCGCTCGCTGCAACCGCAAGGTGCGGAACGGCACGCGACAATGCTGCTGTCTATGGTATCGATTCGAATAAATCGAGCCCTTCGCATGAACTCCTGGACGTGGGCATTTCGCAACAATGCTCTATGGTCGCTGCAGCAATCGGTGTGCCAAAAGACGTTGTGCGTGCTGAGATGTAATCCATCTACTCGTGTCGCGCCGACGAAATATTTTACCCTGGCGGCGCGCTCCAAACACAGAGAGTTGAAACCGGACACGGCTGAGCACGACAACGACGCGCGAAGGAAAACCGCCGCCTCTCGTGCCCAACGTGACCCTCGTCCGCGCTGTCATAAGCAGAAATAGACCGACGGCGGCCGCTAATTTCGTAAGCGCCTTCCGCCCCCTGCGTCTCCGAGGCATGCCGGGGGCAGCTTTGTGGTCGATCGATGCAATGGATCGCCTCCCGTGCGGCTCCTCCGCTGGACGAGCTGCGGCCCATCTGACGAGCGCTATAGCCTGTTCATCCTCTGGGGCTCGCACTAGCTGGCCAGCCCCCCGGTTTGCATCTGGCAACGGCTGCGCCACGTGGCCAGCACGGCCACTGTTGGGACAACACGCTACACGCTAGCTCGATCCTCAATGGCCGGCACGGCTGTCTCGTAGCGACGCTCATTCCCTTAGTCCGTTCTCAAGCAGTATACTCGCAGCACGCGCGCCGTAAGTGGTAGATAGCCGCTCACATCTCAGTTTCCGCGGCCACATAGGCCTCAAAGCGCGGCCGGATCGCTCAGATCATCACCAGGCGGCAGCAGAGGGACGGCGCTTTTCAGATTTTGCGCCCCCGCGCACTTTGCGGGATCGTGCTTGAAGCAAAACAACGGCGGCGGCCCAAGCGCCGCCGCGCCATACCGGCAGGGTCGATTCCTGCGGCGCCTAAGGCCACACGGGTCCCCAGCCAATTCCATTGGCATCTACACCTAGAGAGCTCAGCTCAGCAGCGTCTGCCCGTTTCTGGCGACGGTAACTTGGCGCTCCCGAACATGAGCTTCGAACACAATCGAATTGCCGTCCTTCCAGAGATTGACCGTAATGATCTCACCAGGAAACACCGGGGCAGAAAAGCGGACGCCATGACGATGGAAGGCAGAGGGATCGTAGTCGGCATAGGTCTGCAACACCGCCCTGCACGTCAGCCCATACGTGCACATGCCAGGAGAATGGGCTTGGTAAGGCTGGCTCGGCGGGCGGATTCCGGATGTTCCTCGACACACCTGTCTGGCGATGGCAATGAGCTGCTGTTATGCCTGGGACTTCGTGCACACGCTTTCGTGCGATGCGCCAAACGGTTTGGAAAACCTGGCTTTCTTGCGGGCCTGACCCACGAGGGATCGAATGCCCCTTCTGCGCCCGACGGGCTGACGCCAAGTATCTCTTTGCCGATGTCGAGCACTCGTTCCCATGTTGCGAGATGGCAATCCTCGACAATTGTCGAAGCATAAGAACGAACAGGCAGCGCGCCTCGTCGCCGCCGACGCGCCTCCTGTTCTTGCCGCTATAGGCCGACCTCAATCCACCAAAATGTCCTTCGTGAAACTCAAGGAATATTGCGACAGGCCCTAGACGCCGACGCCGTTTGGGATCTCAACGGCCACGTCACTTCTGACGAATGCGCCAATTCGCTCCGCCGATATAGTCCCTGTCTGATCGCAACTTGGCCTAGAGCTTGCGTGGAAGCAGAAACGTCACCCCGGAACGACCATCTGGATCGCGCCACCCCAAAGATAATCGTACTCAAGTTGACGCACCATACAGCGGTGGCCTGAAGGCCTCCGATGGTCGGATTTCGATGCACCGCTTAGGTCCGGAATTGACCGGCTAACTCGTCGCCGAGGTCCGACCGCTGGCCTGCCGTTCGAACAGCCTTCGATAGATGCCGCCGGCCCGAGCCAGGGAGTCGTGGGTGCCTTGCTCGACGATCTCACCGCGATCGAACACCAAAATGCGATCGAGGTTGCGTACCGCCGAGAGCCGGTGCGCGATCACGATCGAAGTGCGCCCCCTCATTAATCTCTCCATCGCCTGCTGAATCAGCGCCTCCGATTCCGAATCGAGGCTCGAGGTCGCCTCGTCCAGAACCAATATCGGCGCGTCAGCGAGGAACGCCCGGGCCAGCGCGACCCGCTGCCGCTCCCCGCCCGACAGCTTTACACCGCGCTCGCCGACCAGCGTACCATAACCCTTCGGCAGCCGCAGGATGAAGTCGTGCGCATTGGCGAGCCGCGCGGCCTGCTCGATAGCCGTCACGTTGGCCCCGGGCCGGCCGTAGGCAATATTCTCCGCCAGCGAGCGGTGGAACAGGATCGGCTCCTGCTGCACGACCGCGATCTGACTGCGCAGCGATTGCTGTGTCGCTTTGGAAATATCTTGACTGTCAATCAGGATCCTCCCGCCCGAGAGATCGTAGAGCCGCTGCACCAACTTGACAAACGTGGTCTTGCCCGAGCCAGATCGGCCGACCAGCCCAACGCGCTCACCGGCGCGGATGTCGATCGACAAGCCGTCGTAAAGCGGCTCGCGGTCCCCCCCGTAGTGAAAGGTCACATCCTCGAATGTTATCCTTCCGCCCTGGATATCGATCGGCTTGGCGCGCGGACTATCGATAATGTCGATCGGCTCACCGCTAATCGTAACAAGCTCCACCATGTCGTTTACCGAACGCTGCAGATTGTTGATGTGCATGCCGACCTCGCGCAAATAGGCGTGAATGACGTAATAGCTCGTCAGCACATAGGTGACGTCCCCCGGGGAAGCGCGCCCCGCTATCCACAGCAGGATAGCGCCGCCGATTACCGAACCGCGCAAGCACAAGATCATCAAAAATTGCAACAAACCGCTTGCGTTGCCACGCAGCCACGTGCGCGATACCCGTGCCTGCCACCGGTTGATGACACTGTCGAGCCGCGCATCCTCGCGCGCCTCCGCACCGAATGATTTCACCACGGCATTGCAGGTGAGCGCATCCGCCAGCGTGGCGCCGATCTTGGTATCCCAAGCATTGGATATTCGTGCACTTGGCGCGATATAGCTGATCGTCATCGCTATCGTGATCGCCACATAGATTACCGCGCCGACCGCGATCACGCCGCCGAACGCGGGCCAGTGCAGACCCAGCAGGATCATCGCCCCCACAAGCACGGCGAGCGAAGGCAACAATGCCATCAGAACGGTATTATTGAGCAGGTCGAGCGCCCACATGCCACGCGTGATCTTGCGCACGGTCGAGCCGGCGAAGGAATTGGCGTGCCAATCGGTCGAGGAGCGCTGCACCCGCATGAAGGCTTCGCGCACCACATCGGACATCGTCTTGAGCGTGAATGGTACAATCGCCTGCAGGCCAGTAAGCCGCAGGATGAGCGAGACGAGCCCCAGCGCGACGATGCCGCCGAACGCAACAAGCGCCGTATGCCGTGCGGCCAGATCGTACGGACCCGCCGTTAATGCATCGACCAGATGGCCCGAATAGACTGGGACGAACAGGTCGGCGACGCATGCACCTAAGAAGCTGGCCAAGACGATCGTGAGGCGGACAGGCTGCTTCAGCCAGCGCTGGAACACGAACGGGATCACCTCACGGAAAGCGGCGGGTCGTTTGCCGTCGGAATCAATCATGGCGCAATCCAGCCGCACTCACAGCGCGGGCCGTCTCCGTCTAAATTGACGCATGGCAGCATAAGGCACGACAGGAGTGTCATTGGAAACGGAGCGTTGTTGGATGCTTCGGGTGAGCGGGATGTCGGTCCCGATCAACGTAGGCGGTCAGCGGCCCGACCGAGAATCCTGCAAGAACAGCTGAACTAAGCGCGCGATCGTTGAATAAGACATGATCACGGAAATCCTCGCCGGCTCGAGTGACGCCACCGCGGCGGGCTCGTTTGTAGCCGATCTGGTCATCTTGCAAAAAGGCAGGGACATCGATGATGTTGCGGTAGATTGATGGACCGTGGTCACTGAAGGATTTCCGGTCATCGTCGCCGCCGAAGAGCACGCCAATAGATTCTCCGGTCCAGCTCCACAGTCCCTGCAGGATCTTCACTGCGGGTTCGAGATCCGCTGAATTGGCACTACTGCTTGCAACGAGCGTAACCGCCGTGGAACGCCAAAGATGAGCTTCAGATCGCATCATAAACTTTCATAACGTGCGTATTCCCGACCGCACACACGTCGTTCGACGAACCAAGTGCGACATCCCCGCTCCAGGCTTGTCGCGTCAGCGCACGCATACGGCGCCCCGTCTTGCGGCCGCAGGATTTGTGAGCCCGAAAGCGATTCGCATCGCCTCCGTTCTTTCCTCCACGACGTGGAGTTCGAAAACTGTTTGGTGACGTCAAGATAAGCGGCGAGTTTCCTTTCAGATAGAAGGCGTTGTGCACGCGCTGGTTTTCTGGCGGCAACAGATTTGCTCGGTCTGGCCGTTTCACCGTCTCTTGCTCCAGCATCCATGCAACAGTGCAGCCGAACTAGCGTTGTCGGTATGCCGGCCGCAGCGAACGACACTTGCGTCGGATAGTTCGAATATCCACGAGTCGAACACCGTCTAAAAAGAGCACCGCTCGTCTTGCGTCGCTATCGCTGCCTTTGAGTAGCAACAACCGTGCCAACACCTTGCAAACGTGTGAAGCTGTAGTTTGAGATTAGAAAAGCCGTAGATCGGCAGGTGACGCTTGGTTGTTTTAAACGCAACGGGCGTCATCCCCTCGTCAGAAACCGAACAGGAGTAGCGGCCGTTTGCGCCGAGAAAGGCGCCTTGCGGCCAGCGTCGTGCACGGCTTGAGCTGACCCTAGCGGCAGACCCAATTGAAGCAAGGCGCGCATCAGATTCCACGAGTGGCATGTGGATTGCTGGTGGGAAGACGCGGCAGCCCGAGAGCAGCGACGTTCTTCCGCGGTTGTCGATGAAGATGGCTAGATCGGCACAAATGCGCGGAGAAGATTTAGGGTTCCGACGAACATCAATAAGGGTTGCTGAGAACCTCGCCCGGCAAGGCAACGAGAACGCTGCATCGTTCTAACAAGAGGCCATGCCATCATGATTAAATCGAGTGAGGGGAGATGACCGACAACTTCATCGACCGACTATGCAAGGCGCTCCGCAAGGGTTCGGTGCTGACTGGCACGGACATTGGCTCTCGCTATTACCATGATTTGGCCGGTAAACCGGTCGCGCAGCCGCGAGCAGTCGTCCGACCTAGGACGACGGAGGATGTCTCGGCGTTGATTCGGTTCTGTCACCGCGAAAAAGTGCCGGTGACGACGCAGGGCGGCATGACGGGGCTGGTGCGCGGCGCCCTGCCGAATCCGAATGAAATCGTGCTGTCGATGGAACTTATGAATGCGGTTGAGGAGGTGGACACCTCGTCAGGCGCAGCCGTGGCGCAGGCCGGCACGCCGCTGCAAAAGCTACAGGAACGGGTCGAGCAGGAAGGTTACATGTTCCCGCTCGATCTCGGCGCGCGCGGTAGCTGTACTATCGGCGGCAACATCTCGACAAATGCCGGCGGCAATCGCGTGATTCGGTACGGCATGACCCGTGACCTGATCCTCGGCCTCGAAGTCGTTACCGCTGATGGCATCGTGCTGCAGGGATTGCGCAAATACATCAAGAACAATACTGGCATCGACCTGAAGCAGCTTTTCATCGGCAGCGAGGGGGTTCTCGGCGTGGTGACGCGAGCAGCCTTGCGCATCTTTCCTGCTCCTAGGGAGCGGCAAGTGGCGCTTTGCGCCCTTCCCTCCTTTGCACGAGTCATATCGATCTTGGGGATGGCGCGAAAACTTCTGGGCGGAGAACTGACGGCATTTGAGGTGATGTGGAACGAGTACTATCGCCTCGCGCTCGAGCGCGTGAACGGTGTGGTTCGGCCGCTGCCGGTCCATTATCCCTTCTATGTCTTGATCGAGGCCTCTGGGGACGATGCCGATCGTATCCATGCCGATTTCGACAAGCTGCTCGATACGGCAATGCGCGCGAACATGATCCTGGACGCGACGCTCTCGACGTCGAATGCATCTGCAGAAGCGATATGGCGTATTCGCGATTGCAGCTTAGAACTTGCCCGGACGTTTCCTTATTCCGCACGTATCGCTCTGGATGTCAGTATCGCCATCGACCGGATGGATCAGTATGTGAAGACGGTTGTCGCGCGTATTAAGGAGATCGACCCCGGCGCTTTCGCGATCGTCATGGGTCACGCCGGCGATGGTAACCTGCATATCGAGCTACATCACGAGCACACGCCCGACAGGAGGCACGAATTAGAGAGGCTTGCTTATCAGATCACCGGCGAATTCGGCGGATCGATCTCAGCGGAACACGGCATCGGCATAGTTAAGCGACCGTATCTGAAGATGAGTAGGACATCGGAGGAAATCGAAGCGATGCGTACGCTCAAGCGAGCGCTTGATCCGAACAACATTCTGAACCCGGGACGAATTTTCACGATGTGACAGAATGCGAGGACCGCGCGGGGCACCTCGGTCGGAACGGTCGAACGCGCCTGAGGCCTTTTGGCAAGTGGAGGCCCCCAACACCGTGTCTTAGCCTGCCCCCTCGCCGTGCTCCGGTTGCACCGGCACCCATGAGATTGCCGAGATGCACGCGCTCGAACTGGTCGCGTTACCAATGCGATACGAAGCCCACCTCTCACCATTTGGCGCGGAAAGAGTTAGCCCTGATCGACGGAGGCAATGCGCAAACAATTCAGGAATTTGAAACTGATAACCGTGCCGTTCCGCCCTCGTGGCACCCTTGCGCGATGTCGCGGCTGCTCGCCACGGGCTACAGCAAATTCCCAATGGTTGTTCGTAATGGCGTACAGTTGCGGCTGGCGAGCACCGCCCAATCAAGGTCATCGACTGATCCTGCAAGCACTGCGATCGCGCGACGTCGATCAGGCTTGCAACCTGCTCGCGCGCCACGTTCAACCGATCGAGCGGCCAACCTCCTGACGGGAATGAGACTGGTGAGTTCCCTTGCATGCCTCGAGGCCATCGTAGGCGTCGAAGAACTCCTTGCGGCGCAAGGCGCTGGCACCAACCGCGGCCATAGGCAGAGGCCGTTCAAGTAGAGCTTCGATCCAGCCGCCTCCGGGTCGGGAGCGCACCTTTGTTTAACAGATGACGTTACGCTGCTTCGATGACAAGGCGGCGCCCGATAGGATGCGCACCACTTGTTATGTGACCGAACCGATCCTCCCCGGCGGTAGACTTCTGCTTAGCCGTCGGGCCATGCCAGGCCTTACCCGGCACTAAACATGGTTGGATCTGCCACGGTCGCACCGAGAGCCGGAGCCGCTATGGACCAATGGCGGTAATGGAGCAAAGAAACTTCGCCATCGGATTTATCCTGAGGATCCGAGCCAGCTCTCGCTCGGTGGCATCCACCTTCCGTCCCAGTTCTCTCAGTTGGTTCAAAAGAAAAGCCAGTGCCATACGGGCATTGGCTGGTAGCCTCAGCCCATCGTAGTCCAGCAAGGCTACCGCCCCCTCCTCTCTTGCCGCCCCTGTCCAACCAAGAATGCGAACTCAGCAAAATGAGCTCGGATAGCGCAAGATGTCATGGTTCTCTGTCGCACCAGCAGCCCTCTTGCTAATCACGCATCACGACGCTTGGTTCGAGGCGGAGGCTAATACTACACGGCCAGCGGCACGGGGGCTGCCGGATTCACTCCAGCGGACGCTGCATGAATCGCCCATCGGTCGAAACGGCAAACCCGGGAACGAGGCCGGCTGAGGTACGGGACCGGACTCGTGAACAACAAGTGCCTATACGGGATGGCTAGCTGATCGAGAAGCCCCCGCGCTAAAGGACCCGCGGATCACCAGGCGCGCTCTCGTGCCTCAACCTGCACCAAAATGGATGAGGCGTGACCCAGCTTCGCACCATCAATGATGAATTTCCAAAACTAGGGCGGCCCTAGCCACCTGCGGCTTTGACCTAGTGCGCACCACGCTTCGGCGACCAGCGACCGGCAGGTCACCATCGATAGCGATCCGCCTCTCCACGCGATGTCGACCGCTGGATTCTTTGACCGCGTAGCACTCGGTCGCACGGTTATCCCAGGTTACAACGTCGCCCGACTTCCAGCTCCAGCTCACGGTATTTTCCTCCGCCGTGTGGTAGGATCGAAGCCGATTGAACAGCTTCTGGCTGGCATATTTCTCCAGGCCAACGAAGTTCTGCACAGGATGTCCGAGCACCAGCAAGCGCTCGCCCGTCTCGGGATACATGCGCACAACTGGACAGCAGTCGCGCAGATTGTTTCGGTGAGAACATCATCAATTGCTGGGTGTCCGTCTCGATGGCGTGCCTGGGTCACGGTGCAATCATGGGCGCTGCAGTGCACCGCCCGGAGGTTGTCAGCAAGCATCCGCAGCGGCTCCGGAAGATCACGATATGCGGCCGCAGTGCTTGGCCAGATACATATCATCGCCATCAGGCGGGATCACGACGCCGCGCAGTACCGAGATTTTCGGATATCGGTCACCAAAGCTAACAACCGTGTGCATCTGGTCGGCACGGCGGCTGCCGCGACCCAGCGCCATGCCCGGGGTCAATGTTCCTTCTATCGCACGCGGTATCAGCGAGCCGAGGCGAACGGCAAAGCGCTGCTGTTCGGCATCGAGATGTCCCTGATCACGGAAGGAAATGACTTTATGCTCTAGAAGCAACTGGCTAATGGCCCCGATGACCTCGTCGGACAATCCATCCGATAGCCTCATGTTCTTGATCTCGGCACCAAGCCGGGCCGCGGACTTGACGATGTCCGATCGCGGAATGACATTATCCATGGCGGTCACGTTGCTCATGATATGCTCTCACTATCGTGATGCTAAAAGAAAGCTGCGCGATACTTGAGAAAACCATCCGAGCCGAATCGTCAAACCCTTACGAAGATAGCGCCTTTCTATTGCAGCTCCCGATGCCAAAGAGTGGGAGATAGAACGCAAAGATCTTCCTTTGCGCGATCGTGCCATGCCAGTAGAAGAATTGGCTGCACAGCATGGATGTATGCCGTTTATCGCCCGAGAGCTCACGAACTGTCATCTCTGCGTCTGCCTTTGTCGAGCAATGAGCGGCAGCGAAAGCGCATGAGGCGCCGTCCCAGCTCAACAAGTCGAATGGTCCGGCTGCGCAGGTCATCTGTTTTCCATCCCCGCTTAGCAATACGATGGCTTCCAAATAGGCCTTGCGCGATTTGGCGATAGCTATTTCCTTCCTGCCATCCATCCAGTGCGCGCAGCGCGAGGATCAGCCGCCGCTGCTTCAAAGCCGGCAAAGCAAGAGGAGGCGTGCCGAGCGGCCGACGCTCAAGCGCTAGCCAAAGTCGACGCGCGGCCTGCACGCGAAGCTCGAGATTAGCGTCGAGTGGCAGATCGAGGACGACAGCATATCCGCTCGCCGGAAGCTCGCTCAGGAAAAGGCGATGCTTCGTGCCGCCGAGCGGTACGATGGCATGCCATCCGTCCGGCGCGCGACGAAGCTCGCTGGCCGGCAGATTGGCGAAATCGACCTGATAGCTCTTCGACGCCATAGAGCTGACCGCCCGCACAGCCAGTACGGTCGGCAGCACCTCGGGTGCCCAGAAGACTGCTTGTTTGTCGAAAGTCTTTTTCGGGTCAGCTGGAAAACGAGAGCCCCCACTTCCGCCGGAACTGGCCCGCTGCTGCGCTTGAACGTTCGCGGCGAGATAACCGCCTATAATCTTCTTGGTAGTCGCGATCTCGGCGCAGCCACTCCCAGGCCAGGTCGGGCGCTTCTGCGCTCTTGAGGCCGCTGTATGCCTCCTCAGATCTCCAGTCAGTATTGGGCATCTCTCCATTTCCCGCATGATTTTCACACGCGGTGAACTGCAGCCGATGATTGTGGCGCTTTACGGTTGCATGCGTACCGTGCGCCCGTTTTGCATGCACTTAATCGATATCATGATCATCTTTTGCGATTGCTAGGAATTCTGTCGATCCTGCTACCCGCCCTGCTCATTCCTTGGGCCAACCACCTCGGAGCAGATCACGATAGCCGTGGCTCGCTAGCCACTTGGCCCGAGCCAGATGACTTTCGAAGGTGCGTCGCGCGCGGCCCGGTCCGAGGGTCGTGTCAAGCCCCAGCACAATGCGCGCGATTTCGCGCCAATCTGCCTTGTCAGCGTCGGCATCGAGAAGTCGCATATAGGTGATCGCGTGCTCCTTGTCATATGACGTGAGCTCGTGCGCGCTCGGCGCCAATTCTGCGATCTTCGGATCGGCCGGCACTGCCTGAAGCTCCTACCAGTATGAAAAATATATCGAAATCGAAGCAACCATAAACGAACTTGGGGCCAGTTTGGTACCGCTCGAATCGTCGCGGCCCCAAGCTGTTTTTCGGCCAACGTGGTAACGGCGACCGCATATCGGCTCAAAATGACTTGGCGACTCCATTCTGGGCATTTGCTCTTCCATCGGCGCTGGATCTACTTCCCTGCTCTTCACCCTCCCGGAACGGAATGGGCGCCCGTCGTTTTCTCGCGCGCTGGTGAAGGCCACGCCTAAAGGCAGCCAAGTGGAGAGACTCGTTCACTTCGAGAGGCCCAAGCCGGCCCGCCAGTGCCGGAATAGGAATTGACTGTTCCAGAGAGCCATGTTTGTAGCTAACCACGGGCGCAGACGAGCCGGAGCGGCCTCACGTGCCCGCTTCGAACCTGCGGCGGCGACTCCGACCTCCGGCTCCAGCTATGCCGCATCAGCACGGTTCCGCTTGAACAGCGCTCAGCGAGCTTTGCCTCCAAGTAGCCAAAGCATGGCTTACGCGGCTCGCGTAAACTGATTGTCTGGCCGCTTGAGCCCGAGGTTTTCTCTAAGAGTCCGCCCGGAGCTTCCCGACCTAAACTTACCGCGTCGGCGCAATTCAGGAACGACGAGCTCCACAAAATCTTTAAGCCCGCTCGGAACGATCGCGGGAATGAGGTTGAAACCATCGGCCGCATATTGATCGAAGGCATCGATCATGATGTCGGCTATCTCATTAGGTGTCCCGACCGCCATTAGATGTCCGCGCGAATCCGATATCGAGCGGATCAGCTGTCTCCAGGTCATTCCTTGGCGCGCAGCTAGCTCGAGGAGCACCTTCTGGCGGCTCTGAATGAAATTCGTCTCCGGCAAAGTGGCCGGAACTAACGAGTCCAAATTGAACGCACGCAGGTCGGTGACGAACCCCAGCCACCGATCTGCCGTCTCCGTCATGACGTCTGTATGTGTATAGGACTGCAGTTTCTTAAGCTTATCGGAGGCCTCCTGCTTGGTCCTCCCAACAATCGGGACAATGCCCGGCATCACCAATATCTGATCGTCTTCGCGCCCCAGCCCGCGGGCCTTCTCCTTTAGATCTGCGTAGTACTGCTTACCGCTTTCAAGCAAAGGCTGGGCGGTGAACACAACTTCAGCAAATTCTGCAGCGAATCTGACTCCGGCCTCGGATGAGCCAGCCTGGACGAGTACAGGGTAGCCTTGGGGCGGCCGGGCGATATTCAGTGGGCCTCTGACCGAGAAATAGGTTCCACGGTGATTGAGGAAGTGCAGCTTCCTCGTGTCGGCGAAGATCCCATTTTTCTTGTCACGAACGAAGGCGTCGTCTTCCCATGTATCCCAAAGCCCCTTCATGACGCCTACGAACTCTCTAGCTCGCTCATATCGCGCGTCATGCTCTGGAATTTCCTCATCACCAAAATTCGCCCCTTCGAACTTATTTCCGGAGGTAACGATATTCCAAGCGGCACGCCCGTGCGAGAGGTGGTCAAGGGACGCCATCATACGTGCGAGATGATACGGCTGGTGATACGTCGTGGTCGCCGTTGCAACGAAGCCGATATTTTTCATTTTTGACGAAAGAGCCGACAACAGGGTGATCGGCTCAAACGTATCGTTTCGGCCTGCCCGCGCTATGTTTGCATTATCTCGTTCGACGACACTTGGGCTATCCGGAAGAAACACGAAGTGAAATGCCGCGCCTTCGGCAAGCGCCGCAAGGTGCGCATAATGGTCGATCTCGACTCCGCCCATTACCGGCACGCTTGGATCGCGCCAAGCGCCCTCGATGTATCCAGCCTGTAAGACGTATAGTCCGAGCGCCATTTGACCATTACGTGGCATGCCGTACTCCTCTCTCAAACGCCTCTTATGTTAGAGCGACCGGGCCATCGGTCGAAAACCCACATTCTACGACCTAAACACCGCGCCATGTT